>Ga0210383_10000249_pt1 | contig 52641 bp, 34 predicted proteins | sample IncBWC14OmetaG_FD_160072 | JGI IMG/M metagenome (GOLD analysis project Ga0210383, IMG submission 160072) | Forest soil microbial communities from Barre Woods Harvard Forest LTER site, Petersham, Massachusetts, United States - Inc-BW-C-14-O ...
CGACGTTCCATCCAGCAGCTCTTCCCCGCCGCCCAACTGGACAGCTCCCTGGTAAGAATCTTCAACTACTGCTCCTCCGTTGTCGCGTTCAATGAGGGCAACGGCCGCTTCCGGATCCAACGCCTTCCCACGATGGTCCAGCTATCATCTGTCAATGCAATACGCTGCGCCGACGTCAACCATGACGGCCATCCGGATCTCGTTCTGGGCGGTAACGAATTCGGCTTCCTTCCCCAATTCGGCCGCCTCGACGGCAGCTTCGGCCACGTGCTCCTCGGTGACGGCCACGGCCATTTCTCCTGGACCGACCCCGTCCGCTCCGGTCTGGACCTCCCCGGCCAGATCAGGGACATCGTCCCCCTCCAGGGAAAAGATCGTGTATATTTACTCTTCCTTCAAAATGACCAATACCCCGTATTGTATGAAGTCAGTCCATAGTAACCTCTTCCTGATCGGTTTATTTTTCACCCTATCCTGCCATCCGTCGGGAAAGAAAGGTCCACCCCTGAAGGATGGCCCGCCCCTCTTCGACTTGCTGACCAATACCGGGATCCATTTTTCAAATGACGTAACCAACAAGCCGGACTTCAACATCCTGACCTATCGCAATTTCTACAACGGCGGCGGCGTGGCCATCGGCGACATCAATAACGACGGCCTCCCCGATATCTTCTTCACCTCCAACATGGGCGGCAACAAGCTCTACCTCAATAAAGGCAACATGCAGTTTGAGGATATTTCGGCAAAAGCTGGCTTCGGAAAAGCTAAAACCCAATGGAGCACCGGCGTCACCATGGCCGACGTCAACGGCGACGGCTGGCTCGATATCTATGTCTGCAACGCCGGTCACATGGAAAACGGGGCGCTGCGAAAGAATCAACTTTTCATCAACAACCATGACGGCACCTTCACTGACTCCGCGGAAGCATATGGTCTGGCCGACTCGGGCTACTCAACCCAGGCCACCTTTTTCGATTACGACGGCGACGGCTGGCTCGATTGCTTCCTGATCAACAACAGCCCCATCCCCGTCAATACCCTCGATTATGCCAATAAGCGGGACCTGCCGGCAAGCAGTTGGTCGATCTCGGATTCCGAAAAAGGCGGAGGCGATCACTTGTTCCACAACGATCATGGACATTTCACTGAAGTTACCCGCAAGGCCGGCATCCACGGTAGCCTGATCAGCCTCGGCCTTGGCGTATCGGTGGGCGACTTCAATGATGACGGCTGGCCGGACATCTATGTGTCCAATGATTTTTTTGAGCGCGACTATTTGTACATCAACCAGCACGACGGCACCTTCAAAGACGAACTGGAAAATTGCATGGGCCATATCAGCCTGGCTTCCATGGGCGCGGATATTGCCGACATCAACAATGATGGCTACCCGGACATCTTCACGACCGATATGCTCCCCTACGACGACGAACGCATGAAGTCCACTTTCTCCTTCGAGAATATCGACGTTTACCGGCTCAAACAACGTTCAGGCTTTTATCACCAGTTTTTCGAGAATTGCCTGCAGCTCAACAACCGCCACGGCAAGTTCGTCGAGATCGGCAGGTACGCCGGCGTCTCCGCCACCGACTGGAGCTGGGGTGCACTGATGTTCGACATGGATAACGACGGCTATAACGACATCTATGTCAGCAATGGAATTGCCCGTGATCTGACCAATCAGGATTTCCTGGAGTTCACGGCAGCTGCCATGGAACAGAAGATGCTCGAGACCGGCAATAAGGACAAATTATTTGGCATCCTGGATAAAATGCCATCCACTCCACTGGTCAATAAAGCATTTCGTAACCTGGGTGACCTGCATTTCCGGGACATCGGCGCCGACTGGGGCTTTACCCATCCCGCCTTTTCCAATGGGGCCGCCTACGGCGACCTCGATAACGATGGCGACCTCGACCTCGTCATCAACAACGAGAACGGTCCCGCCTTCATTTATCGCAACAACGCCCGCCAGCTCAACCACAACCATTATATCGGCGTCCTGCTCCGCGGCAACCCGCCCAATACCTTCGCCATCGGCAGTAAGATCCGCCTCTACCGCGACTCTTCGGTCTTCTACCGCGAAGTCGTCCCCTCCAGGGGCTTCCAGTCCTCCGTCGATTACAAACAGATCATCGGCCTCGGCCGCCTCCCCGCCGTCGATTCCCTCGTCATCACCTGGCCCAACGGCCAGTCAACCCGATTCCTCCACCCTACCCTTGATTCCGTCTATACCCTCCACCAACCCGCCGGCGCACCCCTCCTCACGGCCGCCCCGCAAAAGGCCCTCGCCACCCACGGCCTCACCAAAACCCACCCCCTCCTCACCCCCGTCCCCGCCGCCTTCGACAAACATCAGGAACACGATAACCCCGACTTCGATTTCGAACGCAACCTGCCCAAAATGCTCTCCCGCGAAGGCCCCAAGGCCGCCTTTGGCGACATCAACCACGACGGCCTCACCGACGTCTATATCGGCGGCACCGTCGGCCATCCCGGCCAGCTCTATCTCCAAACCCCCCATGGAACTTTCATCAAACAACCCGAACCCGCCTTTGACCAGTTCCCCGATTTCGAAGACCAGGCCGTCCTGTTCTTCGATGCCAACGGCGATGGCAACCTCGACCTGTTCGTGGGTCCGGGCGGAAACTGCTATCCCCCCTTCAGCCGCCAAATGCAAAACCGCCTCTTCCTCGGCGACGGCAAAGGCCATTTCACCCTGGCCCCCGACGCCTTCAGCTCCCACCCCGACGGCGTTAATACGGCTGTGGCGATCGCGGGCGACTTCAATGGCGATGGCTTCCCCGATCTGTTCGTCGGCGGCGGCAGTGTCCCCCGCGAGTACGGCACCAACCCTTCCAGCTTTATCTACCTCAACGACGGCCATGGCCACTTTACCGATATCGCCCCTACCCGTAACCCCGACATCGCGCACATCGGCATGGTCACCGCTGCCGCCTGGGCCGATCTGGATAGCAACAACCAACATGAACTCATCATCACCGGCGAATGGATGACCCCCCGCTTCTTCCGCTTCACCGGCGACCATTTCACCGAGATCCCCTCCAATCTCGATCACCTCTTCGGCTGGTGGCAGTCCATGACCGTAGCCGACCTCAACGGCGACGGCCTCCCCGATCTTGTCCTGGGCAACATCGGCGAGAACTTCTACCTCCATCCGGATTCCGCAAACCCCGTCAAACTCTGGGTCAATGACTTTGATCACAACGGCATCCCCGACAAGATCCTTACGCGGACCATCGACGGTAAAGACATGCCCGTTTTCCTCAAACACGACATGGAAGATCAACTCCCTTCCCTCAAAAAACAAAACCTCCGCTACGCCGACTACGCCCGACGTTCCATCCAGCAGCTCTTCCCCGCCACCCAGCTCGACAGCGCCGCGGTCAAAATCTTTAATTACTGCCCTTCCATCATCGCCTTCAATGAAGGCGGCGGCCGCTTCCGGATCCAACGCCTCCCCACGATGGTCCAACTTTCCTCCGTAAATGCCGCCCTGGTCACCGACGTCAACCACGATGGCCATCCGGATCTCATCCTGGGCGGTAACGAATTCGGATTCCTTCCCCAGTTCGGCCGACTCGACGGCAGCTTCGGCCACCTGCTCCTCGGTGACGGCCACGGCCATTTCTCCTGGACCGACCCTACTCTTTCCGGTCTGGACCTCCCCGGCCAGGTCAGGGACATCGTCCCGCTCCAAGGAAAAGATCATGTATATTTACTCTTCCTCCAAAATGACCTATACCCTGTGCTATATGAAGTCAATCAATAGCTTTGTGATCGCCACCTCCCTTCTGGGCATCCTCAGCCTCATCCCGGGTTGCGGCCACCCCCCGCCTGCCCGTGACCCGGCTTTCGAAGTCCTCGATGAGAAAAGAACCGGCCTCGACTTCAGCAATACCCTTCACCCTACCCGCGAATTCAACGTATTCGATTACATGTATTACTATAATGGCGGCGGCGTGGGCGCCGGAGATTTCAACAACGACGGCAAGATCGACCTGTTCTTCGCCGCCAACCAGGGACCAAACCGTCTCTACCTGAACGAAGGCGGCCTCCAGTTCAAAGACGTTACCACCGAAGCCCGCATTCCGGAAGACAGTGGCTGGTCCACAGGAGTCTCCGTAGTCGATATCAACAATGACGGGCTGTTGGATATCTACATCTGCCGGGTGGGCCACCTCAACGGCCTGCCCGTCTCGCACAACCAACTGCTCGTCTGCCAGGGCATCGATTCCAACGGCGTCCCAACCTATCTCGACGAAGCGGCCGCCTACGGTCTTGACTTCTCAGGCTTCTGCACGCAGGCGGTCTTTTTCGATTATGACGGCGACGGCGATCTGGATATGTATCTGCTTAACCACTCGATCCACCAGAACGGTACCTTCGGCCCACGTCAGCAGAAGCTTGCGACGACCAACCCCTATTCCGGGGACCGGCTTTACCGCAACGATGGCAACGGTCACTTTACCGACGTAACCGCCAGTGCCGGTATTCACAGCTCCGTGATCGGGTACGGCCTCGGCATCACCGTGTCGGACATCAACCTCGACGGCTATCCCGACATCTACGTCGGCAACGACTTCCACGAGAACGACTATCTATATATCAATCAGCACGACGGCACCTTCAAAGATGACCTGGAACAGCAGATGATGCATACCAGCCAGTATACGATGGGCGTCGATGTCGCCGATGCCAACAATGACGGATACCCCGAGATCATCAGCATGGATATGCTGCCGTATGATCCTTATATCCTGAAGAGATCGGAAGGGGAAGACGATATGGACATCTTTAAGCTGAAGATCGGCTATGGCTACAATTATCAGTATACCCGGAATAACCTCCAGTTCAACCGCCGCAACGGGCAGTTCAGCGAAGTAGGACTGTATGCCGGCGTCGCAGCCACCGATTGGTCCTGGTCGCCTCTATGGATGGATTTCGATAACGACGGCCTCAAAGACCTCTTTATCTCCAACGGTATTCCCAGACGATTGAACGATATCGACTATATCAACTTTATTTCCAATGAAGAATTACAGCAGAAGATGCGCGACAGCAGCCTTGACCATAAGGACCTGGCTATGGTCGATCGATTCCCGCAGATCAAGCTGCCCAGCAAATTCTACCGGAACGACGGCAACCTGGTTTTCTCCGACCTGAAAGACAGGATACAGGGAAGCCGGGCCATCTATTCCAACGGCGCTGTATGCGCAGACCTGGACAATGACGGTGACCAGGACCTGGTAGTGAACAATATCGACGACCATGCGCTGCTTTACCGGAATACCGCCAACGACCGGCATTCGCAATCCTATGTCGATATTCGCCTGAAAGGGACCCCCCGCAATATCAACGCCCTGGGCGCCAAGATCATTCTCTTCGCGGGCGGTGGCATCCGCACCTACGAGAAATACCCCGTCCGGGGCTTCCTCTCCAGCAGCGAGACACCCATCCACATCGGCCTTGAAAAGACCCGCATCGATTCCATGTTCCTGGTCTGGCCCGACAACAGCTTTCAACGCATCAACATCCCCAAAGACAGCACCCGCCTGACGTTCACCTGGCGCAACGGCCTTCCCCGATTCGACTATTCACTCATCACTTCGTATTGGAAAAATCCGGCACGGCCGATGGAAGACATCACCGGGCAAACAGGCCTGCTCTACCGGCATAAGGAAAATGATTTCAACGAATTCGACCGCGAAACGCTGATCCCGCATATGCTCTCGACCGAAGGCCCCGCCGTTGCGGTCGGTGACATCAATAAAGATGGCCTGCAGGACGTCTTCATCGGCGCTTCCAAACGAGAGAAGCCGGCCGTATTCCTCCAGAACCGTTCCGGCAAGTTCACCCGCATCGCCGAGCCGGCCCTCGACCTGGATTCCACCTATGAAGACGTAGACGCCTGCTGGGCCGACATCAATAACGACGGCAACCCCGACCTCGTGGTCGCCAGCGGTGGCAATGAATACTTTGGCAAGGACACCATCCTTACCCCGCGTATCTACCTGAACGATGGTAAAGGGAATCTGACCAAAATGCCGCATCCTTTCGACAGTTTGTATGTCAACGCCGCATGCGTGACGGCGGCCGACTTTAACGGGGACGGCTATACGGACCTCTTCATCGGCGGGCGATCCGTCCCTTACGAGTATGGCCAGGTGCCCCGGTCCTATCTGCTCCTCAATAACGGGAAAGGCAAATTCGTCGATGTGACCGACCAATATGCACCCGGCCTGGCCCACATCGGCTTCGTTACCCGTGCCATCTGGTTCGATCTCGACAGGAACGGCGAAAAAGACCTGATCCTTTCTCTCGAATGGGGCGGCATCGTTGCGTTTATGAACCATCACGGCAAACTGACCGAGAAAGTACTCACCGACAAGAAGGGCTGGTGGAACTTTATCCTGCCGGTCGATCTTAACCATGACGGTAATATCGATCTCATCGCCGGCAACCTCGGCCTCAACAGCCGGCTTAAAGCATCGGAAAAGGAACCCGTGAGACTATACTACAACGATTTCGACGACAACGGCAAAAAGGAACAGGTCCTGACCTATTTTCTGGACGGCCGTGAGCTCCCCTTTGCCAATAAAGAGGAATTGGAGAAACAGATGCCCGCGCTGAAGAAGAAGTTCCTTTACGCCGAAGATTTTGCAAAAGCCTCAATGGACGATCTCTTCACCCCCGAGAAGCTTCGGGCAGCCGATACGTTTACTGCAAATTACTTTTCCAATGCGATCCTGATCAATCAGGGCAACCTCCAATTCAAAGTTCAGGCTTTGCCCTGGGAAGCCCAGCTATCCCCTTTCCGCGACGCGATTGTTGTCGATGCAAATGGCGACAGCCTCCCGGATATTCTTTTGTTCGGGAACTATTATGACAACAATGTCCAGATGGGAAGATATGACGCAGATTTCGGCACCATTCTGCTCAACCATGGGCATGACTCCCTGACCGCCGTTCCCCTGAACGGGCTGGCCGTCAAAGGCCAGGTACGCCATATACGTGAGATCGATTTGGCCGGAAAACAAGCGTTCATTTTGGTGAAAAACAACGATAGCACCCAGGTCATCCGCTTTAAACCGGGGCCCTAGAAGATTGGAAAATATATTTTCGTCAGCCACTTCGTCGTATCCGGCTCCTTCCTTCTATCCGTAACAAGCGATTGGAACGGAATGGCCATCGCGGTCCGCTTATAATCGCTGATATAATTTCGCATCTGTGCCATTGCGCTCCTCACCTCACCATCTCCACCCCGAACATCGGTCTCCAGGTATTTCCCATGGATCAGCTGACGCCATTCCACGATCCCGTCTGCTTTCATTTTTTTATCGGTAGGAAGCGCTACCCGGACTTCAAAGCCTCCTCCCATCCCCTTCGTTACATTAAACATCGGATAACCCGTCTCCCGCCCCCCGTGGCTTCGGATGAATTGCTGCAATTTCCCGATAAGAACATAGATCGCAGAATCCGAAGGATACTGCCCGAATATCTGCCTCCGCTCAACCAACATACTATCGGCGGTGGAGGTTTCCCGGATCGAGACCCCATATACCTTCTGCTGGTCCTCTAGATTTGTCTTTAGCCGGGTGAGAAAAGACACCCCCTCCACCCGGATCCGCTGTACCTCACCGCCATAGCGCAACCTTCTGACCGGATTCAGATTGGATGGAAGGAAAACTTCCAGTTGCAATACCGAAGAATCAATGTTCACATTTGGGAATACCGATAACCGGCCCGGCCGGCTCGATTGACCGTCATCGATCGTCAATTCGACCATTCTCCGGAACAGACCCGTAACGGTATACCGGATGGGTTGATCCGCCTTATCCGGCCAGCATCCCGACCGATTACCCGTGTCCCTCAACATTCTGTCCGCCGCTTCAATATTGCATTTCATCGGCATGATCAGCACAACGCTCCGCGTCGTTGGAACAAAAACGTAAACGTAAACTACGAACAATACCACCACGCCGCCGGCGGCGATCAACCATTTTTTCATACGGGGCCCAAAATACTCAATAATCTGTATATTAGCCCTTTGACGATTGCAAAATTTAAAGCTATGACCATCCGCCCCACCATTCGCGCCACGATAACCCGTTGGACTTTTCTTCTCCTCGTCATCGCGATTGGGCAGTTGCCGGCGATGGCACAAGACACCTGGACCATCCATGCCGACACCATCAACCCCGCGCATTACTTCGGCGTCACCGTCGCCAACGGCATGATCGGTCTCGTCTCCTCCGCCGACCCCTTCCGCGCCAAAGACATCGTCCTCAACGGCGCCTTCGACCTCTATGGCCGCGGCCGCGTTAGCAATATTCTAAAGACGTTCAATTTCATCAACCTCAACCTCGACATCGATGGCAGTCGCATCGGTAAGTTCAGCCAGGTCTCCCGCCTTCATCAGACCCTGGACATGAGGAACGCCTGCCTGACCACCACCTTCGACTATCAGGACAAAGCTACGGTTAGCTATACCTGGTATTCCCTCCGGCAATTACCCTACACGGCACTGGTAGATGTCACTATTACCGCGCGCAAAGACATCGAGATCGTCCCCGCCAGCGTGATGGAAGCCCCCGATATGCTCCGCGATGTCGAGAATTACTACAACGAGATCGACCGCCCCCATATCCGGATCTCCCTCCTCACCTCTACCGCCAAAAGTCCCACCGGCAAATTGCTGATGGCCGCCTCCAATAGTTTCATCTTCGACGAGCCGCATGGCTCCGAGCCGGCTGTTATTCATGAGATGTGGGATAACAATATGCACCTGATGAAATTCAGGAAGAAGCTGACTTCCGGCGCCACCTATCATTTTACCGTGGTAGGTTCCTCACTTACTTCCGCCCACAACGACGACCCCCTCAACGAAGCCGAACGTCTCACCATCTTCGCCCTCCTTCAGGGAAGCCACCAGCTCATCAAAGACCATCAGGCCGCCTGGGCAGACCTCTGGAAAAGTGACATCATCATCGACGGCGACGACACATCAGAGCGTGACGTCCGGCTCATGCTCTATCATCTTTATTCGTTCGCCCGTCAGGGTACCGCTTATAGTCTCTCTCCCATGGGCCTTAGCGGACTTGGTTACAACGGCCATACCTTCTGGGATACCGAGATCTGGATGTACCCGGCACTCCTGCTCCTGCACCCTGAAATAGCTGCCTCCTTAATGGAATACCGCTTCCAGCGCCTCCCCGCGGCCATCCGCAACGCGGCCGAACACGGCTATAAGGGCGCCATGTTCCCCTGGGAAAGTGCCGCAAGCGGCAACGAAGAAACTCCTGTCTGGGCACTCAGCGGCCCCTTCGAGCACCACATTACCGCCGATGTGGGCATTGCCGCCTGGAATTATTATTGTGTCACTCACGATAAGACCTGGCTAAAAGAAAAGGGCTATCCCCTCCTTCAGGCTACCGCCGACTTCTGGGCCAGCCGCGTCCAGCGCAACGGTCCCGGGCATTATGATATCAACAACGTCGTCGCAGCCGACGAATGGGCCGAGAACGTTGACGATAACGCCTACACCAACGCAGCCGCCCGCGCCAATCTGCAGGATGCCATCGATGCCGCGCATGTCCTCGGCCTGACACCGGACCCCGACTGGGCAGCCGTCCGGAGCAATATCCCCATCCTCCGGTTCCCCGACGGCACAACGCGGGAACATCGGGCATATAACGGCGAACCCATCAAGCAGGCCGACGTCAACCTCCTGGCCTATCCCCTCAAGGAGGTGACCGGCGCCGCCGCCATCCGAAAGGACCTGGACTATTATGAGCCGAGAGTAGGGGAAGGCCCGGCCATGACCCACGCCATCTTCTCGATCCTCTACGAACGCCTGGGATTACCCGGGAAAGCTTTCCAGGACTTTCAGAAAGGCTACCAGCCCAACCTTCGCCCCCCGTTCGGCGTCATGGCCGAAACTGCCGTAGGTGATAACCCTTATTTCGCCACCGGGGCGGGCGGAATGCTCCAGGCGATGCTGAATGGCTTCTGTGGTCTGGACATCACACCGGAAGGAGTGGTCCAGTTGCCTACGAAGCTTCCAATTCAATGGAAATCATTGACCATTACAGGTGTCGGGCCTACCGGGACCACGTACAGAGTTAATTAGTTTTTAATCTGGATTTTAGCCCGCTTAGACAATAAATGACGCCTAATGCGTTATTTACTAAGTGTGAATAGTATTTTCAACAAGTGTGACCCTTAATCCATTCTCCTATTCGCTAACTCTTAACCACTTTGAAGAACTATGGGATCTAGGTACCCCCTCCGTATTTTACGACAGGCTTTCAGGAATCTTTATTTCCTGATGTTCCTGAACGGTTTTCTAGTAGCCTCCCTGTTTTATTTCAAAATGGAATCCTACTATGAGGACGGTCTCTTTGCTTCTATAAAATCTACGATCGATTCCCGGCTGGATGCCGATGACAATACCGACTCGGTAGCCGTAAAGGCAATGAATACCTGCTATCGCCTGCTGAGCAATAAGGGCTCCACCTTTTATAATAGCAACCTTGGCCCGGAAGCCGATGTCCTCCATTCCACCGCGTTTGACCTGATGACAACCCGCGGCGCCTGCGGCAGCTATTCCCAGGTACTCGCCCGTATTCTCAAGACCTATCACATCCCCGTCCGGATCGCGCAGATGAAGGCCGGTGGATATTTCGGCGCACACAACATCGTCGAGGCCGAAGTCGGCAGCAACTGGATCGTACTCGATCCGACCTACAATCTCTGTTTTCACCGGCCGGATTCCAAACTGGCCAACTTCAATGACGTTCACGGAGACTGGAACTACTACTCCAAACAAGTCCCAACCGACTACAACCCGATCTACCGGTATGAAGATGTCCGCTACACCAACTGGTCCAAGATTCCCATTATTTCCCCCGCCGCCAAAACGCTGATTTCACTGTTCATCGGCCGCGAACGCGCAAATACCTTTTCGATGCGGACCCTTTTTATGAATACCTACCAGGTCTATTTATACGTTCTCGTCGCGCTCTATATACCTCTACTTCTCGTTACCATCCGCGGTCTGCTTAAGACCAAGGTCTTTCCCAGTCCCGAGATCCCGGTCACGATCCGGAACGTGGTTAAATACATTAAGCTACGCCTGCAGGGGACCCAGGGAACGCCTTCCTCCTTCACCCATTGAGAATAGCCTTCCTCCTTCACCCATTGAGAATTCTCGCCTTTTTAGTGTAGGTTTGGGACCGGGAACATTGTATGTCTCCGGCCAGTTTAAATATTAATAAATGCTTAAAGTAGGTGTTTTTGGCGTCGGTCACCTGGGTAAATTTCATCTGAACAACTGGAAAGAGATCAAAGAGACGGAATTAGCGGGATTTTATGATCCCGATGACGCAACCGCCCGGGAAGTCGCCGATAAATTTCAGCTTGCACGCTTTTCCGACCCTCTTGAATTGATCGACGCCTGTGACGTAGTTGACGTCGTCGCCCCCACCCCAGCTCATTTCTCCCTCTGCGAAAAGGCCATCCGTAAAGGCAAACACGTTTTCGTCGAAAAACCGCTGGCGAACACCATGGCGGAAGCCAGGGAACTGGTAAAGCTGGTCCGCGAGTCAAATGTCAAGCTCCAGGTCGGCCATGTCGAACGTTTCAACCCCGCCTTCCTGGCCGTTCAGTCTATGCCGCTGAATCCGCTCTTTATCGAAGTCCACCGCCTGGCCCAATTCAATCCCAGAGGCACGGAGGTCAGCGTTATCCTCGACCTGATGATCCATGACATCGATATTATTCTCAGCCTCGTGCGTAGCGAAGTGAACAGCATTTCTGCCAGCGGGGTCGCCGTAATGACCGATACACCCGATATCGCCAGCGTCCGGATCGAATTTCACAACGGCTGTGTCGCCAATTTGACCTCCAGCCGCATCTCGATGAAGAAAATGCGCAAAATGCGGCTGTTTCAGAAAGATGCCTATATTGGGATTGATTTTCTCAACAAGAAATCAGAGGTCATCAAGCTGAAGACACCCCAGGACCTTGATGTATTTGCTTTCGATATCGAAACCCCAAACGGCAAAAAGACAATAGCCCTTTCTAATCCCGCGGTTCCCGAAGTGAACGCCATCCGGATGGAATTGGAGAAATTTACCGAGGCCATCCTGACGAATACCCCCACCCGTGTATCTGAAGTCGATGGATACCGCGCTATGGATATCGCACATCAAATCCTGCAAAAGATCAAACACAATACGATCAATACCTGATCCCGATGGCCATAAGGAAAAGATTACATACCACCCCTATCCTCTGGTATATCCTTAGCGACTATATCGCGGCCCTTCTGTCCTCCAACATCTTCCACTTCAGCCGGCGCATCCTGCTCTCAGAGCCCATTTTTGTCAACCACCGCCTCCTGCTGACTTCCCGCTTCTGGCTCGGCACTACCACGATCCCCGTGTGCTGGCTGCTGCTGTATACCCTTTTTGGGTCATACAATTCCCTGTACCAGAAGTCCCGGCTGAGCGAAGTCGCCAACACATTTGTTTACTGTCTGATCGGCTGCACGATCGTTTTCTTCTCGATCGTCATCAACGATCCGGTAAAAGACTATCATTATTTCTACCAGACCTATATGATCTATCTTTCCTCCCATTTCATTCTGACCCTGATCGGAAGGATTTTCATCCTCAACCGGGTTCACCGTCAGGTCGAAAAAGGAAAGGTCATATTTAACACGTTGCTCGTCGGCAGCGACGAAACAGCCACCCGGATTTACAACAGCTCCAAGGAGGGGCTTCGCTCTTCCGGCTACCGATATACCGGCTATGTCACCAATCCCCAACAGCCCAGCAACGGCATAGCCGCTTTTCTCCCCCAACTGGGGGATTCCGAAAACATCGAATCGGCCATCGACCGTCATGATATCCGCCTCGTTGTTGTCGCCCTTGACCGATCGGAACGCAAGGAAGTGGAGACCATCCTCGAACGCCTGAGCAATAAGGATGTCCGCATCAAGATCATCCCCAGCACACTCGATATCCTCTCCGGCTCCGTGCGCACCAGCAATGTCATGGGCGCCGTCCTTTCGGACATCCATATGGGCCTGATGCCCGAATGGCAACAGAACATCAAGCGGGTCACGGACCTCGTCCTCTCCGCCGCTGCACTGATCGCCTTCTCCCCGCTCATGCTGTATGCCGCCATTCGCACCCGCCTGTCTTCTCCCGGCCCGATCATCTACGAACAGGAACGTATCGGCTACAAGGGCTTCAAATTCCAGATCTATAAATTCCGCTCCATGTACGCCGACGCCGAAAAAGATGGGCCCGCCCTCTCCTCCCACGATGACCATCGCGTCACCCCCTGGGGAAGGGTCATGCGCAAGTGGCGGATTGATGAGCTGCCCCAGCTCTGGAACATCCTCAAAGGCGAAATGAGCCTGGTCGGACCCCGGCCCGAGCGGGAATATTATATCAACCAATTGTACGTTCGCACCCCTTATTTTCGTTACCTCTTGAAGGTCAAACCGGGCCTCACCTCCTGGGGGATGGTCCAGTTTGGCTACGCGGGCAGCATCGACGAAATGGTCGAACGAATGAAATACGACCTGATGTATATTGAGAATATTTCGCTCGTCCTCGACTGGAAGATCATGTTGCATACCCTTAGAATTATCTTCACAGCGCAAGGAAGGTAACGCCCATGCACAGATACATTCTTCTCATACTAACCGCTTTCATCACCGGCCGGCCTCCCGCCCGCGCGCAATCCCAACACTGGCAACAGGAAATCAATTATGCCATCGACGTCACCCTAACCGATAGCACCCACACCCTTGACGGCCGCATTTCCATCGGCTACATCAACCACTCTCCCGATACCCTCACCTATATCTGGCTCCGCTGCTGGCCAAATGCTTTCAGGAATGACCGCACTGCCTTCAGCGAACAACGCATCCGATCCGGCCGGACAGATTTCTATTTCTCCGACAAATCCCGGAAAGGTTACCTCAACCACCTCGAATTTCGCGTGAACGGCCAGCTGGCCACCATGGAAGATCACCCCCTGTACATCGACGTCATCAAGGTCATCCTTCCGAACGCGCTACTACCGGGCGATTCCGTTGCACTGGAGACGCCTTTCCACGTCCAGCTCCCGGATAACTTCTCCGGCAGCGGCTATCACCAGGGTATATACGAAGTCACGAATTGGTATCCCAAACCCGCCGTCTACGACGATTCCGGCTGGCACCCCGACCCCTATCTTGGCCAGGGGGGATCGTACAATGAATTCGGCGATTTCGATGTCCGCATCACCGTTCCCGCGGGCTTTACCGTCGCCGCCACGGCCCGACCGCAAACTCCGGCCGACCTCGCCGAACCGGCCTCCACGGGAACCACCACCCTGTCGTTCCACCAATCCGATATCCCCGATTTCGCCTGGTTCGCCAGCCGCCGCTATCATATCAAACACGACACCCTCCAGCTCCCTTCCGGCCGGATCATCGATCTCTACGCCTACTATATAAAAACCAACTCCCCCGTCGCCCGGAACGGTATAACCGGCCTGAAAAATCCAATCCGCTTCTATTCAACCCTCCTCGGCGACTATCCCTACCCAACCGCCACGGTTGTCGAATCCCACGCAGTCGGCAATCTTCCTCCCGTACCAGACGACGCCGGCGCTGCTTATCCCGCGATCATCACTATAGACAGCCGCGATACGACCGCCCCCGAAATGACGATGGCAAAGGAGATCGCCAACAACTGGCTGACCTTCGCTATCGGCGCCAACGGCTACCGATATCCGTGGATGACGGAAGGGCTTGTCCAGTTCTGCTATGACCGTTACTGGCTCCCGATGTACAAAATTCCATTTAGAGAATGGGTTTTCGATTGGCCCGATACGCTCGATCGCCTTCACGTTAATTTCCAGGCGGTACTCCGGGAAGACCAACCCATCTCTACTTCATCCGGTGACTTTACTCCTCACAACTATTCCGTCATCGCCAGCTATAAGACCGCCATCTGGATGCTGGCGCTCCAGCGCTCCATTGGCACCTCCCGTTTCGATAGCTGCCTGCACAATTATTTCCGCGAGCAGGAATTCCGCCACACCGGCCCCGAAGACCTGAAAAGCGCTTTTACCACAGCCACTGGCCCCTCCAACCCCACCACTACTCACATCAACATCGATTCCGCATTTGCCTTGCTCGACAGGACCGGTCCCGTTCCCGTTGACCGACACCCGCATCTGCCAAACATTCCAAACATCCAATTCATACCCCACCCCAACCAACGCAAAAGCTTGAATGTCTCGCCGGCAATCGGCTTTAACAACTATGACCACTGGATGATCGGAGCGCTGGTCAATAACTACAATTTTGTACCGGACAACTGGCAGGTTGCGGCAACAGCTTTACATTCCGCCACCAGCCATCAATGGAATGGACTCCTCCATTTCAACTATGCCTGGTATCCGCATGAGTCGTTCCATAAGATCGAGGCCGGCATCAATGGCTCCCGCTTTTCTACCATCGACGGCACGGACAGCAGCGGCCATGCGATCTTCGGAGGCTTTTATAAGATCGTTCCCTATTTCCGGCTATTTTTCCCGCAATCATCCATCGGCAGCACGCGCGAGATCACGTTGGAAGGAAAGGTTTACCTGATCGGTGAAAAAAGCTTCGATAACTACGTGCTGAAATCCACCGACTCACTTTATTATCCCGTCGCCGGGAAATACGACTTCCGCTATCTCAACCAACTGACCTTCGCCATCCGGGACAGCCGCGTTCTCTATCCTTACAGCATCAACCTGCAAGTACAGCAGGCCGCCCCTTTCTATCGGATCAACCTCGACATGCACTACTTTTTCAATTACCCAACGACCGGCGGTCTTGATGTTCGCTTGTTCGGCGCCAAATTCGGCTACCTCGGGACGCGTAATCCCGCCCAGGACCTGACCTCCTTTGAACCCAAACTGACCGCCGTCCGCGGCAGCGAAGACTATACGTATGACAATTATTTTGTCGGCCGCAACGATTACAGCGGCCTCGCCAGCCAGCAGATCATGATGCGCGACGGCGACCTGAAGCTTCGCACCGATCTCTTTCAGGACCTCCAGGGCCGATCGGACAACTGGGTGGCCGCCGTCAACCTGAAGAGCACTCTTCCGCCCCAGGTCATTCCCAATTGGCTCCCCCTGCGCCTGTTCCTCGACGTTGGCACCTACGCGCAGGCCTGGTCAGATAATTCGCCAACCAGTCATTTCCTCTACGTAGGCGGCCTGGAGCTGGATCTTTTCCATAACGTTCTCTGCATTTACGCCCCGCTGGTCTATAGCGGGGATTTCAGCAGCCAGCTGAAGACCGTTCCCGGTCAGAATGGCTTTTTTCAAAAGGTATCCTTCAACATCGATTTTCAGCAGATCCCGTTTCGAAAGTGGTTTGGTTATACTCCCTTCTGATGCCCACCACCGGTCATATCGCCCCAAACCTCCAGCCCGGCGCCCCCACCTTCCGCTACTTACTCCGCCGCGAGATCGACATCACCCGATGGGATCATTGCGTCGCAACCTCACTCAGTCCCCTCATCTATGGTCGTTCCTTCTATCTTGATGAAATGGCCGCCGGCCAGTGGGATGCATTGGTGCTGGATGATTACAAGGCGGTCATGCCGCTAACCTGGCGCTCGAAGTTCGGTATCCGCTATCTCTACCAACCCGCCTTTACCCAGCAAACCGGCATCTTCTCGCCGGCCGCTATCACCTCCCAGCTGGTCGACTCTTTCCTCCGCGAAGCCGATCGTCATTTTCGTTTCGCCGAGATATATCTCAATTATAGCAACGCCCATCAATCATTTCAGGCGAGAACCAATTTCATTCTACACCTCAGTGCGCCTTATTCCCATTTATCCGCACGCTACTCAAAGGACCTGACCCGCAACCTCAAGCTGGCCCAACGCAGCCCGCTGACCTATACAAAGGATTTTGACCTGCATACCGCCTTGATCGACTTTCGCCGTGAGTATACCTCCCGACTGCCCGCCATAAAGGAAGATGATTATAGCCGGTTTGAAACCCTTTGCCTCCATCTCCGCCAGCAGGATCAGCTCCTGACCAGGGCGGTCCTTGACGAACGGCAGCAGCCGCTATGCTCCGCCGTTTTCCTGCGCGATGCCCACCGCTTTTACTTATTGCACTCCACCACCCTGCCCGCCGGCCGTGCCACGGAAGCCAACCATTTCCTGCTCGACCAATTCATTCGCGAATGGGCAGGCTCCGCCATGATCCTCGACTTCGAAGGCTCCGACCACCCCGGCATCGCCCATTTCTATGCTAACTTCGGCGGCATCGACCAGCCCTATTTCTTCTATCGCTGCAACCGGCTACCCTGGCCGATCCGCTGGCTGAAATAAGTCACCCCCTTTTCATCAGTAACTGCTCCGCCAGCAGCATGTCGTGCGGTGTCGTGATCTTGATATTCGTTAGCTCGCCTTCGATTAGTTGTACCTTATGTCCCGCCACCTCCACCACCGTAGCCTCATCCGTAAAAGCCTCCTGGTGATCCACCTTATACGCCCCCAGCAGGATATCCCCTCTGAATGTCTGCGGCGTCTGTACAAGCTTGAGCCGGCTGCGATCGATCGGCTTGCTGCGCCCTTCGTCTTCCACCAGCCTTACGCTGTCCCCGCAGTCCACCACCGGAATCGCCGACCCCTGCTCCATTGCCTGATCGTAACAGCGCCGGATCAGATCCCCGCTGACCAGGCACCGCACGCCGTCATGCACCCATATAACCGTATCCTTGCCATCCCCCGCATCGTTTCTTATTTTTTCCAGCCCGTTCCGCACCGAATGAAACCGGGTATCGCCGCCAATCACCAATTCGATCCGCTCGCCGCCCGCCAGGGTGACGACCACCTCTTTAGCCGTCTCCTGGTGTCCGGCCGGCACGACCAGCACAACCTGTAGATCCGCATAGGTTTCCAGAAACGCTTTCAGCGTGTACCACAAGACCGCATGCGCATGCAGTGGAAGGAATTGTTTTGGGACCGCAGACCCCATCCGCATCCCTAACCCGCCAGCCACAACAACAGCAAATTTTTTCATACCCAATCTATTTATAAATAGCCACCTTCTCCTCCCCGTCACTATTCCTGTAGCCCCGGTACATTCCCTGGCTGTTGAACACCAGCGCCGCATTCCCTTGACCGTCCACCCCGATCATTCCGCCCTCACCGCCGATTGCGATCAGCTTTTCATGCACCACGATCTCCATAGCCTTCTGCAAACTCAGTCCCTTATACTCCATCAGACAGCTCACATCATGCGCAGCCACGGCGCGGATGAACAACTCCCCATGACCTGTACACGAGATACCGCAGGTGGCGTTGTTGGCATAGGTCCCGGACCCGATCATCGGACTGTCCCCGATCCGGCCATATTTTTTGTTGGTCATGCCGCCCGTACTCGTAGCCGCTGCGATATTGCCTTGCTGGTCGCAGGCCACCGCCCCGACCGTGCCGAATTTCTTGTCCCGCATTAACTCTTCCAGCCGCTGATGCGTATGGTCCAGCGAATACGTATCGGAATCCCGGATCGATTTCCACTGGTCATACCGGAACTGTGAGAAGAAGTATTCGTCGGGCTCCAGCTTGATCCCTTGTTTGATCGCAAAATCGCTCGCCCCCTTCCCGCTAAGGAAGACATGGTTACTGTGGAGCATCACCTCCGCCGCCAGCTCGATCGGGTTCCTGACATTACGTACACCAGTAACCGCACCCGCCTCCAGTGTGCTTCCGTCCATAATCGCGGCATCCATCTCCTGCACGCCTTTTTTGGTAAAGACCGATCCCCGGCCGGCATTGAACAGGATATTATCTTCCAGCATCACAATGGTTGCCTTGATGGCATTGACAGCCGAACCTCCCTGCTCAAGGACAGCGAAACCAGCCCGCAGCGCCTCCTGCAACCCCGTCAGATAAGCCACTTCGAGCTCCGGGGTCATATCTTCTTTTAGTATCGTCCCGGCGCCGCCGTGGACCGCGAGTGTAAACCTCGGCATATAAAAACTTTTATCAACGTTTTATCCAACTTCGCGTCGCTCCGTTAACCCAACAATCTCCCGCACTCCGCCAGCAGCAGGTCCCGGCTGATCGCCACCGTACCCACGTCCTCACACACCAGCCCGCCCGCGATATTCGCCACCTGTGCCATCAGCGCCACATCCCGCGTCGCCGCATACACCAGCGCAGCAGCCGCGATCACCGTATCCCCCGCCCCGGAGACATCGGCGATATTCCGCAGATGGGAAGGGACGATCGCCGCCCGGACGCCGTCGTTATAGAAAATCCCCTTCTCCGATAAGGTAATCATAGAGATCTCATGTCGTAACCGCTCCTTCAGCTGCTGATGAACCAGCTCCAGCGCCGTCAGTTCCACGGCTTCGAGCCCTATATTCAGCCCTTCCCGGACCTCTTTCAGATTTGGCTTGAAGATCGTCACCCCTTCGTAGGAATAAAAATTCCGCCGTTTAGGGTCCACAGCGGTAATGACACTCCTCTCCCGGCAAAGCCCAACCGCCTCCCGGATCACCCTATCGGTCAATACCCCCTTATTATAGTCTTCGAAAATCATCACCTGCGGCCTCTCCATTTCCAGATAGACCTCAATCCGGCGCAGCAGATCCTCCTCCTCCGCCGCGACAAGATCACGCGTTGTTTCCGAGTCCAGCCTCATCATCTGCTGATTCCGCCCGATCACCCGCGCCTTATTGGTCGTGATCCGCGAAGCAGATTTCAAGTGCCCCGACGTGGCGATCCCGTTCTCCGCAAACAGAAGCTCCAGGGCCTCCCCATCGCTATCCTTCCCGATCACGCTGAAGCTGGAGACCCGCGCTCCCAGGCTCGCCAGATTCAGCGCCACATTACCCGCCCCGCCGATCCGCTGCTCCCTGCGATCCAGCGCGACAACCGGCACCGGCGCCTCCGGCGAGATCCGCTCCACGTGACCCCACAGATAGGTGTCCAGCATAACGTCGCCGATCACCCCGGCCCGGATGGAACCGAACGAAGCAAATAACGAAGGAAAATCGACCATTATTTATCCTTTTTTGCGGGACAAAGCTATGTAATACAAAGGAATTCCGAGCAATACAATGATCGCGGCAATACCGGAATAGAACGGTTCCTGTTTGATCAATGCTACACAGAACACCAGCGCCAGAACGATATAGATCGCCGGCAGAACGGGATAGCCAAATGCCTTATAGGTCCGCTCTACATCTGGCTGCCGCCGACGCAGGACAAAAATGCCCAGGACCGTCAGGGCATAGAACAACACCGCCACAAAAGAGATCATTACCAGCAAATCGTTGTACCTCCCGCTGACACACAGAATACAAGCCACCAGACACTGCGCCCACAATGCCCATCCGGGCACTGACTTCCGGTTCAGCTGCCCCGCTCTTCGGAAGAACAGCCCGTCGCATGCCATTGAATAGTACACCCGCGCACCCGCCAGGATGAGCCCGTTGTCACAGCCAAACGTCGATATCATGATCATGACAGCTATGACATAAGTCCCGGAATGACCAAATATTACATCCGCCGCTGCTACCGCTACCCGCTGTTGAGGCGCCGAAGCAATATGTTCCAGCGGCATCACGCTCAGGTACATCAGATTGGCCACGACGTAAAGAACGGTGACGATCAGGGTCCCCAGGAACAGGCTTAGCCCGATATTCCGTTTGGGGTTCTTCATTTCTCCGGCAATGAACGTGACATTGTTCCAGGCATCGCTCGAAAAGATCGATCCGGACATCCCCGCCGCTATCGCGCCAACCATCGCCAGACCCAGCACCGGAATACCCCCACCTTTACCCATTGCATCCGGCATCGTAACCATCTTCCAGCCACTCGCCCAGTTATGCTGCCAGATATCATGCCGTGCGCCGAGGAAGAACCCAAACACCACCAGCCCAAAAAGCGAAAGCAGCTTGGTTACCGTGAATACACGTTGTATCCATTTCCCCCCTTCGATGCCCTGCGTATTCACCCACGTCAGAAAGACGATCAGGCAGATCGCCACCAGCTCCGCATAATGCACGTTAACGTTTCCAACCGAAAAAGCAATGTTCTTGTCCGTCAATTCGAGCGCCGGAACGAAATACCCGGTAAACTTGGCAAAAGCCACCGCCACCGCCGCAATCGTCGCTGTCTGGATCACCGCAAAGAAACTCCAGCCATACAGGAAACCCGTCAAGGGGTTGTACGCTTCCTTTAGATAAATATACTGCCCCCCGGCCTTGGGATACATCCCGCTGAGCTCGCCATAGCTTACCGCCGCCGAGATCGTCATAAATCCCGTGATCAGCCAGACAAAGATCAGCCAGCCGGCGCTTCCGGTAAGTTGGGTTATCGTAGAGCTGACGATGAAAATCCCGGATCCGATCATCGATCCGGCCACGATCATGGTGCCGTCGAGCAAACCAAGCGTGGGCCTGAAATGGGCCGTAGTTTTGGTAGTTTCTGCCATAAAAATAAAAATAATGGAAAAACCCCAAAACCCCGCATCCGAAATTACTTTGTTTTCTTATACTCGGCATTGAGCCCGTCTACCACGGCATTCGTGATATTGAAGAGAGTATCCTTATTGTATATGAAGGAATTAGTACCATCATAGGCAATAATGTAGGAATAGTTCCTGTCCTTATTGTACTCCTTTATGAAATCTTCGATCCTCTTCCGGATCTTGGTCCGCTCCTCCTCTTCGAACTGGAGTAACCGCTGCTCCAATTCCTGCTTCCGCGTTGCAAACTCCTGCTGCATTTCCTGGTACTTGCGCTGCGCCTCCTCCCCTTCTGCCTGGGTCATTGTACTGCTCTTCTGCCGCCATTCCTCTATCTGCTGCTGATTCTTCCGGTCCAGACTGGCCAACTCCTGCTGCATCCGATTATCCTTATCTGTCGCCTGATCCTTCACCTCCTTCATATACTCATAATGGGCCTGCACGGTATCTATATCAAAATAGGCAATTTTAAATTCGATTTCCCGGTCGTCTTCATCCCTTCGACCTGCTTTTTCAGTTTTACGACCTCCCGATTTTCCGTGAAATAGATCACGCCGGTCAAACCAAGCGCGACAACGCTAAGAATGGTAGAAATTTGCTTCATATTAGACCTTCATTCGTCGCAAGATAAAAAAGTAGGAGGTTTCGGACCCCCTACTTCACGTTATTTTAACAATCCTATAAATACTCGCCTGAGCTACGCCCGTAACCTTCGTCGGAGCTTCGTTCCTCGCTAGACCTTCGGTCTCAACACCGTTGAGCCCTCGGTCGCATCCTTCGCATTCGCTCGGATGCCTCGGTTATTCCTCATCATCGAATTGCATCGCTTCCCGCGTGGTCTGCAGCAGCTCGTATTCCTCCTTGCTCCCGACGATCATGTTCTCAAAGTCACGCAGCCCCGTACCGGCCGGGATCGGATGACCCGTGATCACATTCTCCTTCAGCCCGAGCATATCGTCACTCTTGCCCTGGATGGCGGCGGAAGAGAGCACCTTGGTCGTTTCCTGGAAGGAAGCCGCGGAAATCCAGCTTTGCGTACCCAGCGAAGCCTTCGTGATCCCCAGCAGCAGCGGCGCCGAAGTGGCAGCCTTTGCTTCCCGGAACTCAGCCAGCTTCTTGTCGTTCCGCCGTAGGATAGAGTTCTCTTCCCTTACCTCCCGCAGACTGACAATCTGACCCGCCTTCAGCTTGGTCGATTCACCGGGATCGGTAACAACCTTTTTGTCAAAAATCCAATCATTTTCTTCCAGGAATTCAAATTTATCAACGGTGTCCTCTTCGAGGAACCGGGTGTCCCCCGGATCGACGATCGTCAGCTTACGCATCATCTGGCGAACGATCACCTCGATATGCTTGTCGTTGATCTTCACACCCTGCAACCGGTATACTTCCTGGATCTCATTGACTACGTATTCCTGCACTGCAAACGGACCCTTGATCGACAGGATATCCGCAGGTGCGACCTGACCGTCCGACAACTGCGCCCCAGCCTTGACAAAGTCCCCGTCCTGGGCCAGGATCTGCCGGGTCAACGGAACCAGGTATTTCTTTACGACCCCGTCCTTCGCCTCCACGATGATCTCCCGGTTACCGCGTTTGATGTTCCCGAAGGCAACCACCCCGTCGATCTCGCTCACAATGGCCGGGTTACCCGGATTACGCGCTTCGAACAGTTCCGTTACGCGCGGCAGACCACCCGTGATATCCCGCAGCTTACCAAGTACCCGGGGGATCTTGACGATAACCTGTCCAGCTCTGACGTCTTCCGCTTCCTCGATAATGATATGCGAGCCCACAGGCAGGTTATAGCTCTTCGCTTCCTTACTCCCTTCGATATTGATGCTCGGGATTTTGGTCTTATCCTTTGTTTCGATTACGACCTTTTCGCGGTGGCCGGTCTGTTCGTCGGCCTCTTCACGATAGGTGATGCCTTCTATCACGGCATCGAATTTCACCGTACCCGCGATTTCGGAGATCACCACGTTATTAAAAGGGTCCCAGGTACAGATCACCTCACCCTTTGCTACTTTCTGACCGTCTTTCACTACCAGCGTAGCGCCATACGGAACGTTATTGGTGATCAGCAGCCGGTCATTTTTCACATCCATGATCCGCACCTCACCGGTACGGCCAATGACGATTGGTTGCTTTCCGCCTTCATTGTTCTCCGTTAAAACCGTTCGAAGGCCATCGAACTGGACCGTACCCTCGAACTTGGCCGTCATGGCAGATTCAACCGATGCGCTGCCAGCCACACCACCCACGTGGAATGTACGCAGCGTCAGCTGGGTGCCGGGCTCACCGATGGACTGGGCGGCGATAATACCTACTGCGTCCCCCTTCTGTGTGGTATAGCCCGTCGCCAGGTTCTTGCCATAACATTTGACGCAAACCCCGCGCTTGCTTTCGCACGTGAGTACCGAGCGGATCTCCACGGTTTCGATACCGGCATCCTCGATAGCCTTGCCGATCTCTTCCGTGATCTGTTCGCCGGCGGCGACGATCAGCTTATCGGATGCAGGATCATACACATCGTGTAAGGATGTGCGTCCCATGATCCGATCAAATAAAGGTTCTACTATATCCTCATTGTCCTTCAGCGCCGTGGTAGCAATACCCCGCAGCGTACCACAATCTTCTTCGGTAATCACCACGTCCTGCGAAACGTCCACCAACCGGCGGGTCAGATAACCGGCATCGGCCGTCTTGAGGGCCGTATCGGCCAGACCTTTCCGCGCACCATGGGTCGAAATAAAGTAATCCAATACATTGAGGCCACCCTTGAAGTTGGACAGGATCGGGTTTTCGATGATCTCACTGCCCGTTGAGCCTGACTTCCTCGGCTTGGCCATCAGCCCCCTGATTCCTGCCAGCTGCTTGATCTGCTGCTTGCTTCCCCGGGCGCCGGAATCCAGCATCATGTATACGGAGTTGAAACCTTGCTTGTCATTGGCCAGCTCCACGATGAGGCTTTCCGTGATCCGCGTATCGACCCGCGACCAGATATCCACGATCTGGTTGTATCGCTCGTTGTTGGTGATCAACCCCATATTATAGTTTTCCCATACCTCATCAACCTCGCCTTTCGCATTGTCCAGCAATTCCTCTTTGGTATCGGGAATGATCAGGTCATTGATATTAAAAGACAGCCCGCCGCGGAACGCCATCCGGAACCCGAGCTGTTTGATATCATCCAGGAACTTCACCGTTTTGGGGATATTCGTCCACTTGATGATATTGCCGATGATCTCCCGGAGTGACTTCTTCGTCAGCAGCGCATTCACAAAACCAACCTCGGCGGGGACGTTCTGATTGAACAGCACCCGGCCTACCGTCGTTTCGAGAAGTTTAGTCTCCAGCGTATCCGTAACCAGATTCCGGACGAGTGCCTTGACCTTGATATAAGCATGGAGGTCGATCTGACCTTCGTTATAGGCTATTATAACTTCTTCCGCACTGTAGAACGCCTTGTTCTCACCTTTCACCTTCTCCGACGACGTGGACTTCTTGCCCTTGGTGATATAGTAAAGGCCAAGCACCATGTCCTGGGAAGGCAGTGTGATCGGGGTCCCGTTCTGCGGATTCAGGATGTTATGCGAAGAGAGCATCAACAGCTGCGCTTCCAGAATAGCGGCGCTGCTTAGCGGCACGTGAACCGCCATCTGGTCACCGTCAAAGTCGGCGTTGAACGCCGTACAGACCAGCGGGTGCAGCTGTATGGCCTTCCCTTCGATCAGCTTGGGCTGAAAAGCCTGGATAGACAGCCGGTGCAGCGTCGGCGCCCGGTTCAGCATGACCGGATGTCCCTTCAAAATATTCTCGAGGATATCCCATACGATGGCCTCCTTCTTGTCGACCAGCTTGCGGGCACTCTTGACCGTCTTGACGATCCCTCTCTCGATGAGCTTGCGGATAATAAACGGTTTGAACAACTCCGCGGCCATGTCCTTCGGGAGCCCGCACTCATGCAGCTTCAACTCAGGACCCACCACGATGACCGAACGGCCGGAATAGTCGACACGCTTACCGAGCAGGTTCTGCCGGAAACGGCCTTGCTTGCCCTTCAATACGTCACTCAGCGATTTCAAAGCTCTTCCACCCTCCGCCTTGACAGCATTGGATTTCCGGCTGTTATCGAACAGGGAATCGATCGCTTCCTGCAACATCCGCTTTTCGTTCCGGAGGATCACCTCAGGCGCCTTGATCTCCAGCAGGCGCTTCAACCGGTTGTTCCGGATGATGACCCGGCGATAAAGATCGTTCAGATCCGAAGACGCAAACCTTCCCCCATCCAGCGGCACCAGCGGCCGCAATTCCGGCGGAATCACCGGAATGTATTGCATCACCATCCATTCAGGACGGTTCGTAATCCGGGAATTGGCGTCCCGGAACGCTTCCACGACGCTAAGCCGTTTCAGCGCATCCGCCTTACGCTGCTGCGAGGTCTCATTGGCCGCAGCATTCCGCAGATCGAAGGACAACTGGTCCAGCTCGATCCGCTCCAGGAGGTCATGCACCGCTTCCGCGCCCATCTTGGCGATGAACTTGTTCGGATCGTCGTCCGGCAGATACTGGTTGTCTTTCGGCAGACTGTCCAGGATCTCCAGATACTCTTCTTCCGTCAACAGGTCCCCGTAATTCTGAGCCTTGTCCGCCCGGATTCCAGGCTGGATGACCACATATCTTTCGTAATAAATGATGCTTTCCAGCTTCTTGGAGCTCATCCCCAGCAGGTAGCCGATCTTATTGGGTAAGGATTTGAAATACCAGATGTGAACGACCGGAACCACCAGCTTGATGTGGCCCATCCGCTCACGACGAACTTTCTTCTCCGTTACCTCTACCCCGCAACGATCGCACACGATCCCTTTATACCGGATCCTTTTGTACTTTCCGCAAGCACACTCATAATCCTTCACCGGACCGAAAATCCGTTCGCAGAACAGCCCATCCCTTTCCGGCTTGTACGTGCGATAGTTGATGGTTTCCGGCTTTAGTACTTCCCCATAGCTCCTTTCGAGGATACTGTCAGGTGACGCTAGACCGATAGTGATTTTGGAAAAAGTGGCTCTGGGACGATTTTCTTTTTTAATAGCCATATTGCAATATGCTGTTTTTTGTCCTCATTCAATCCATTGCATATCAATAGATTACCCCACCTAACTTACGCCAGGGGAGCAACAATTGAAATCCATGTATGCTTTAGGGACCAAATCAAGGAGGGCAAAGGTACGGATTTTATTGGAAAAAAATTTAATTGTCCTTGCCTCTCAAACCTACGCCTGTACCCACCAACCGAACCGCGTATTCAAAGCTGGATAATCATCATATCTAATTGAATTCCAGAGAATTGCTATTTTCTCGCCACCACGAACAAAATAACCGCCATGGCAATGCCAATGACCCAATACACCGTCTTGATCTCATTACTGTGCTTCTCCTGGGTCATCTGAATTCTGGTCTCCAGTTGCCGTATTTCCGAGATCACTTCCTTCATATATCTCCCTCCTCTCCTGCCAGTCATGCAATTTAGTCCCCAAATTTACAACGCAGAAATAACAAAAAAGCAAAAACTTCAACCTCTTCTTGTCCCGTTCAAATACTTCTCCCGAATCATGTCCTGCACCGGCACGCCGGCAATCTTACTCTCTAACCAGGAAATGATATCGAGGTACATAAACGCTCGTGTTTCAAACCTGCTCTTCTCATAGGTCTTCAATTTTTCCAGCAGCCTGCCGAACTCCGGTTTCAGCCTTGCCGTCGTTACCTGGAAAGCCTTCCGCAGGAACTTGAAAATCTCCTCCTCCACTAAACTTAAACTCTCCATCTTCGCCATGAACCGATACACCGACTTTGTCAGATGCTCCAGCAGTTCGACATTCCCCAACTCATAATGTGCGATCAGGTGCAGCAGCCGCGAATAACACTGAAGGTCCGTCCGAAGGTCAACCTTCCAGTTGATGATCTTGTTCAGATAATCGATCGTCTTCTCATAATCTCCACTACCGAAATACAGACAGGCGATCTTGTAATAGAAGACCAGGATCCGATGCCGGTCCAGGTAAATCCAGTACTCCGCCAACTTCTCCTCGATATAGGGCACAAGCGATAATCCTTCCGTAAAAGTGCCATCTATAAAATGCTGGTTCAGCTTGGATATATATAGATACACAAAGGTCTGTATCCGATTGTTCACGCTGTTCTTCACCAGGTCTGTATTCGAGAAATCCTCGAATTGCTTTAGCGTCTCCCGGAATTTCTGATCGTTCATCAGGTCAAAATGCGCCCCCAGGAGATTATGCATACCTTTTATATACTGCGACGTCTCTACAGCCAGCATGAACGGCTCTCGCTCGAACAGGTCCACCCATTTCTGCGTATACCGGTAATACATCAGGAAGTCCTGCCGGATAAAGCCATACCAGACATAACTTTGATACAGATACAGCTTTTCATAGAACCCCACGCAGGCCGAGAGGTCAGCGGGTATCGCCGCCTCGAAGAATTCCTGGACCGCCGCTTCATCCTTCTCATTCCGCGCTACCCCGTGCCGGATGTACCAGCTATATAGCTGCAGTGCCAAATTGGATAACTGGCTGATCAACCTTACCCGCGCATTGACCGCATCCAGCTCGCCCGCCAACTGGTCAGCCCTGTCCTGCATACTTCGGGTGATATGCAGCGACTCGATCGTTTTCTCGAAGAAAAGCACTTCCTGCAGGAACGTGTCCTGGTGATGATCCCGCGCACTCTCCTTGATCCGGTCCAACGTTCGCAGGCTTTGAAGATATAAGCCTTTGTTATAGAGGATCCTGGCGTAATCCAGCTGCTCATGTAGTTGAATATCAATGTTGTTTTCGTGACGGATCAGCCTTAGGCTCGAGAGGATCTCGCGGTACAGGTGTGCCTTGGCGTTTGAAAGCTGCGCCTTGCGAATATTTTTGTTTTTATTTAACAATTGGACCTCATCGTATTCATCCATCTTATCCATCGCATCGAACAACTGAATGCTTTTCAGGTCCAGACTGGAAGAATTCCGGGTGATATAAAGCTTAAAGTTCCGCTTCTCCGACTTCTCCAGAGATTTAATCAGTTGAAAAAGCGCATCTGATGATCGGTTGGGCATCGTAATTTCAGGTGTTAAAATCCTTTACAGTACTGGGTTTGAGGCCAATTCACCCGAATTAAGGGCTGTAAAACCATCCCAATTATGATTTCAACACCACAGCAAACCTAGCTAAATTGTGCTAATCTACCCCCAAGACCCAAATCCAAACACGTTTAAATTTCCATATGGCTGACCAAAAAATTTTCATTTTTGACACCACCCTCCGTGACGGCGAACAGGTTCCTGGCTGCAAGCTCAATACCACCGAAAAGGTCGAGCTGGCGCTCCAGTTGGAGGCCCTTGGCGTCGACATCATCGAAGCAGGCTTCCCGGTGTCCAGCCCCGGCGACTTCCATTCCGTAGAGGAAATAGCCCGAATTGTCAAAAACGCTACGGTATGCGGCCTCAGCCGCGCAGTCCAAAAAGATATTGAAGTCGCCGCAGCCGCCCTCCGGCATGCCAGAAAGCCGCGTATTCATACCGGAATCGGCACCTCCGACTCGCACATTAGGGCCAAATTCAACGCCTCCCGCGAAGAGATCCTAAGCCGGGCCGTACAATCGGTTAAATGGGCCCGTAACCTGGTCGATGATGTTGAATTCTACGCCGAAGACGCCGGACGAACAGACAACGAATACCTCGCCCGGGTAGTAGAAGCGGTGATTGCCGCAGGCGCCACCGTGGTGAATATCCCCGATACCACCGGCTATTGCCTGCCCGACCAATATGGCGACAAGATCGCGTATCTCGTCAACCACGTCCCCAATATCGACAAGGCCATCCTCTCCTGCCACTGCCATAACGACCTGGGCCTGGCTACCGCCAACTCCATAGCGGGCATCCGCGGCGGCGCCCGCCAGATCGAATGTACCATCAACGGTCTCGGCGAACGCGCAGGTAACACCTCACTCGAAGAGGTCGTGATGATCATTCGTCAGCACAAACATCTGGGATTTTATACCGACATCCGGACAGGCGAGCTGAACCCGATCAGCCGGGTCGTCTCCGATATCATGCGTATGCCCGTTCAACCGAACAAGGCCATCGTCGGCGCCAATGCTTTCTCGCATTCCTCCGGTATTCATCAGGACGGATTCCTCAAAGACGCAAGTACCTACGAGATCATCAGCCCGGATGAAGTCGGCGCAGACGGCTCCAAGATCGTGCTAACCGCACGCAGCGGCCGCAGCGCGCTCGCTTTTCGCCTTCAGAAGATCGGCTACTCGTTCAACCGGAACGATATCGACACGATCTACCAACGGTTCCTGCAAGTTGCGGACACCAAAAAAGAAGTCATTGAGGAAGACCTTCACCGGCTGGCCCATGCCTACACCGGGACGGTCATACCTTCTTAAAGAGATTAAACCGCCATGCCAACAACATTATTTGAAAAAATTTGGGACCGCCACGTCGTCCGGACGATCGAAGGCGGCCCTTCCGTGCTTTACATCGACCGGCACTTTATCCACGAAGTCACCAGTCCTCAGGCATTCAAAGGATTGGAGCGACGCGGCGTGGAAGTATTCCGACCTCATCAGATCATTGCCACCGCCGACCACAACGTCCCGACCATCGATCAACACCTGCCGATCAAGGAGGAACTCTCCCGCATTCAGGTCCAACAGCTGATCGATAATTGCAAGAATCATCACGTCGAACTATACGGCCTCGGTCACCCCTACCAGGGGATCGTCCATGTCATCGGTCCGGAACTCGGCGTAACCCAGCCGGGTATAACCATCGTTTGCGGCGACAGTCACACTTCCACTCACGGCGCCTTCGGCGCGATCGCGTTTGGGATCGGCACCTCGGAAGTGGAAATGGTCATGGCCACCCAGTGCCTGCTGCAAAGCAAGCCAAAGCTGATGCGCATCAACGTCGAAGGAACCCTCAACAAAGGTGTCGTCTCCAAAGACATCATCCTATACATTATTGCTCAGATCTCATCCAGCGGCGCCACGGGCTATTTTGTAGAATACGCCGGCTCCGCCATCCGTGACCTTTCGATGGAAGCCCGCATGACCATCTGCAATATGAGCATCGAGATGGGCGCCCGCGGCGGAATGATCGCCCCCGACGAAACTACGTTCAACTACCTCAAAGGCCGCCCCTTCGCCCCCCAGGGCTCGGAATGGGATAAAAAACTGGCCTACTGGAAAACGTTGCACTCCGACGAAGGCGCCGCATTCGACCGGGAGATCCTTATCAACGCCGCCGATATCGAACCAATGATCACCTATGGTACCAACCCGGGCATGGGCATCGGAATCACCGGCAAGATCCCAGCTACCGCCGACCCCAAATCACTCGCCTACATGGGTCTGCAACCGGACACGGCTATAAAAGGAAAAAAAGTCGACTATGTGTTTATCGGAAGCTGCACCAACTCCCGGATCGAAGACCTCCGCGAAGTAGCCTCTTTCGTCAAAGGCCGGAAGAAAGCAGACAGCGTAGAAGTATGGATCGTCCCCGGCTCCAAACAGGTTGAGCAGCAAGCGATCAAAGAAGGCATCGACAAGATTTTTGAGGCCGCGGGGTTCCGCCTGCGTCAGCCAGGATGCAGCGCCTGTCTGGGGATGAATGAAGACAAGATCCCAGCTGGCAAATATTGCATCTCAACCTCCAACCGAAATTTCGAAGGGCGCCAGGGACCCAACGCCCGCACCCTTCTCGCCAGCCCGCTGACCGCTGCTGCTGCCGCGATCACCGGAGAAGTAACCGATATTCGTGAATTCATCTAACTCATCATGTCAAAAGCCATCCATACAATAAATTCCACCGCAGTCCCGATCCAGCTGGAGAATATCGATACCGATCAGATCATCCCGGCCCGCTTCCTCAAAGCAACCAGCCGCGATGGCTTTGGCGATAACCTCTTCCGCGACTGGCGCTATAACAGCGATAATACACCCAGGAAAGACTTTGTCCTCAACGACACGGCCTATACCGGAAAGATCCTCGTTGGCGGTAAGAACTTTGGATGTGGCTCCAGCCGCGAGCATGCCGCCTGGGCCATTAAAGATGCCGGCTTCGACGTGGTCGTCAGTAGCTTTTTCGCCGACATCTTTAAAAACAATGCCCTCAACAACTTCCTTCTCCCCGTGACAGTCACCGAAGAATTTCTTCAGAAGATCTTCACAGCCATCCGCAAAGATCCGGCTACCCGCATCACGGTCGACCTGGAAGCCCAGACGATCAGCCTGCCGTCCGGCGAATCGGAGACATTCGAGATCAATAACTATAAGAAGACCTGCCTGCTCAACGGCTACGACGACATCGATTACCTGCTGAGCATCCGCAGCGACATTGAACAATTCGAAAAACAAATTCCCTAAACCCCTGATATGAAAAAAAATATCGTAGTCATCGAAGGCGACGGCATCGGGCCGGAAGTAACCCGGCAGGCAATCAAAGTTCTGAATGCAGTGGCGGAACAAGGAAATCATGAATTTACTTATAAATACTGCCTCATGGGCGCCGACGCGATCGACAAGACCGGCACCCCCCTGCCCGACGAGACCATCGAAGCCGCCCTCAATAGCGATGCCATCCTGTTCGGCGCCATCGGCCACCCTAAATACGATAACGATCCGACCGCAAAGGTCCGGCCCGAACAGGGATTGCTGAAACTTCGCAAATCCCTCCAGCTGTTTGCCAATATCCGCCCCGTCGCCACCTATCCGGCCCTCCAGCATCTTTCTCCGCTGAAAGCAAAGATCCTGGAGAACGTCGATTTTATCATCTTCCGCGAGCTGACCGGCGGCATCTACTTTGGCAAAAAAGAGCTCAACGCCGAAGGCACCCAGGCTTCCGATGAATGCGTGTACTCCCGCGAAGAGATCGAGCGTATCGCCCACCTTGCATTCCGCCAGGCACAGCAGCGCCGTAAGAAGCTGACCCTCGTCGACAAGGCCAACGTGCTGGAGACCTCACGCCTCTGGCGCAAGGTGGTGCAGGAAATCGCCGGCAGCTACCCCGACGTCAAGGTCGACTTCCTCTTTGTCGACAACGCGGCCATGCAGATCATCCTCAACCCAAAGCAATTCGACATTATCCTCACCGAAAATATGTTCGGCGACATTCTTAGCGATGAAGCCAGTGTGATCAGCGGGTCACTCGGCCTGCTGCCTTCCGCCTCCATCGGCAAAGGCGCCGCCCTGTTCGAGCCCATCCACGGTTCCTATCACCAGGCCGCCGGCAAAGACATCGCCAACCCCCTCGGGAGCATCCTGTCCGCAGCCATGCTGCTCGACCACTTCGACCTGCATGCAGATGCCAGCCGGATTCGGGAGGCCGCCAACTGGACGCTGCAGAACGGCTTCGTGACGAAAGATATCGACCCGATAAATTTTTATTTCACCAGCACCATCGGCGAACTGATCGCAGATTATGTCGGTGGCAAGATCCCCGGCGATATCCATAAGGATAATATCGAACTGAGAAAGTCGACGATCATATAGCGGACTTTCGGTCCGCTGGCCGAAGGCCCATCATTAGATAAAAATCGCGCCGAGGGTCTAAATTTAAAAAAAGGCCCGATGGCGCGAAAAGTTCTTTGTTTTTTCATAAGGCGGACGTATATTCGTAACATGAAGTCACTCTCTTTAATAATTATTGTAGTGGTAATTATTATTCCTGCGATCCAGGGAGGAGGGTGGTAATTGTAAATAATCGAATTCAAGATACCAGCGGCCCGCCTCCCAGAGGCGGGCCGCTTCTTTTGGCGAACGGAGTTCGCCAGTCCGAAGGACATTCATTAGCGAAAGTTTGCGTCGAAGACGCAAACAAAATAAGGTTATATATGAATTATTATAACGAAAACACGGTTCTTTGGCTTGACGGCCAGATACTAAAAGCTTCAGAGACAAAAACCGATCTCTACGGCCAGTCCCTGCATTACGGGTACTCGGTGTTCGAAGGCATCCGCAGCTACAGGACAACCGCAGGAAAAACAAAGATCTTCAAAGCCGTGGAGCACTTCGACCGTCTCCAGCGCTCCGCCGCAGCCCTCAACATGCCCTACCGGTATACGACAGCTGAAATGATCAGGGCCTCCTACGAGGTCCTTGAACGGAACAACCTCCAGGATGCCTATATCCGACCTGTCGTTTACGGCCCCGCTAACATGAGCTTCAATCCGAATACCGAATCCTTTACCGTCATCGAGACGTGGGAGATGGCCCCCTTCCTCGGCGAGAAACTGCTCAGGGTGATGACTTCCTCCTTTCAGCGCCCTAACCCAAAAGCATTCAAGATCGAAGCCAAAGCCGCCGGCCACTACGTCAACTCCATCATGGCCAGCCATGAGGCAAAAGGAAAAGGCTTCGACGAAGCGTTACTTACCGATATGAACGGTCACATCGCCGAAGGGCCCGGCGCCAATATGTTCTTTGAACTGGAAGGTAAGCTCTATACCCCGGCCGCCGGCAATATCCTGCCCGGCATCACGCGCGCCACCGTCCTTGAACTATGCGCGGAACTGGCTATCCCCGTCGAACAGGGCCAGTATACCCTACAGCAGTTGAAGACAGCCGACGCCGCATTCTTCTGCGGCACCGCGGCCGAAGTGATCGGCTGGGACTCTATCGACGACTACACTTTCCCGTTACCCTGGAAAGAATCGCGGAGCAGGCGGGTACAACTCGCGTACAAGGACATGGTAACCGAAAAAGAACATCATTTAGAAACGATCAACTAAGGCATGGAACTCAACAAGTATAGCAAAACACTCACTCAGGACACGACACAACCCGCCGCACAGGCAATGTTGTACGGAATCGGATTGACAGACGAAGACCTCGCCAAAGCACAGGTGGGCATCGTATCCATGGGATATGATGGCAACACCTGCAATATGCACCTCAATGGCCTCGCCCAACTGGTGAAGAAAAGCGTATGGGAAAGCGACCTCGTCGGCCTGATCTTCAACACCATCGGCGTAAGCGACGGCATGAGCATGGGCACAGACGGCATGCGCTACTCGCTCGTCAGCCGCGATATCATCGCAGATTCAATCGAAGCCGTCTGCGGCGCCCAATACTATGACGCCCTTATCGCCCTGCCGGGTTGCGACAAAAATATGCCCGGCTCTGTGATTGCCATGGGCCGTCTCAACCGCCCCGCCATCATGATCTACGGAGGAACCATCGCCCCCGGCCATTATAAAGGCCAGGACCTCAACATCATCTCCTCTTTCGAAGCCCTCGGACAAAAGATCGCCGGCAAACTGGGCGACGCCGATTTCAAAGGCATCGTCATGAACTCCTGCCCCGGCGCCGGCGCGTGCGGCGGAATGTATACCGCCAACACCATGGCCGCCGCGATCGAAGCCCTGGGGATGAGCCTGCCCTACTCCTCTTCCAACCCGGCCACCAGCGAAGACAAAAAGAACGAGTGCTTCGCCGCAGGCGCCGCTATCCGCCTTCTCATGGAACGGGATATCAAACCCCGCGATATCATGAACCGCGAAGCGTTCGAAAATGCGATCACCGTGGTCATGGTCCTCGGCGGCAGCACCAATGCCGTCCTGCACCTCATCGCGATGGCCCGCAGCGTGGGCGTCCCCCTGGACCAGGACGATTTCCAGAAAGTGAGCAACCGCATCCCCGTATTGGCCGACTTTAAGCCCAGTGGGAAATACCTTATGCAGGACCTGCACGAACATGGAGGCGTTCCCGCCGTGATGAAATATCTGCTCGATAGTGGATTACTCCATGGACAATGTTTGACCGTCACCGGCAAGACGCTGGCGGAAAATCTCAAGGACGTCCCTTCGCTTGATTTTTCAAAACAAGATATCATCCTACCCCTCGGGAAGCCGATCAAAGCCACCGGCCATCTCCAAATCCTCTATGGCAACCTCGCCGAAGGCGGCAGCGTCGCCAAGATCACCGGAAAAGAAGGCGAACGGTTCGAAGGACCGGCCCGCGTCTTCGACGGCGAACACGAACTCATCGCGGGCATCAACAGCGGTAAGATCCGTCCGGGCGATGTCGTTGTCATCCGGAATGTCGGCCCTAAGGGCGCCCCGGGCATGCCTGAAATGCTCAAGCCTACCTCCGCCCTCATCGGCGCCGGTCTTGGCAAAAGCGTTGCCCTGATCACCGACGGCCGCTTCAGCGGCGGCACCCATGGATTCGTCGTCGGCCATATCACGCCAGAGGCCCACGTAGGGGGCGCAATAGCGATTGTCCGCGACGACGATCCCATCGAGCTCGACGCGAAGCAAAATACGATCACCCTCAAGATCAGCGACGCCGAACTGGCCAAAAGAAAAGCAGCCTGGAAACAACCTGCCCTCAAAGCCAGCAACGGTATCCTGTTCAAATACGCCCGTTATGTCAAAACCGCCGCCGAAGGCTGCGTTACAGACGAACTTTAAAACTTATTTTATGAGCCATCTCACATCCATTCCTCCCAAACCGAAATCGGCCGCCAAAACCACATCGAAGCCCAAACCAGCTCCCCGCGAGTTGAGCGGCTCCGCCGCCGTACTCGAAGCTTTTCTGGAAGAAGACGTCAACACGATCTTCGGCTATCCCGGCGGCGCCATCATGCCGATCTATGACGCGCTCTACGACTACCGCGACCGGCTGAACCATATCCTCGTCCGCCACGAACAAGGCGCCATTCACGCCGCACAAGGCTATGCCCGCACCTCCGGCCGGACCGGCGTCGTATTCGCCACCAGCGGCCCCGGCGCTACCAACCTCGTCACCGGCCTCGCCGATGCCATGATCGACAGCACACCCGTCGTCTGCATCACCGGCCAGGTCTTCGCCCACCTCCTGGGTACCGACGCTTTCCAGGAAACCGATGTGATCAATATCACCACCCCGGTAACCAAATGGAACTACCAGGTCACCGACGCGACGGAGATCCCTTCCGTCCTCGCCAAAGCCTTCTATATCGCCGGCAGCGGCCGCCCCGGCCCCGTCCTGATCGACATCACCAAAAATGCCCAGCTGCAGAAGTTCAGTTACGAAGGCTATACGCGCTGCCATCATATCCGCAGCTACCGGCCCAAACCGATCGTCCGCAAAGAATATATCGACAAGGCGGCTCAACTGATCAACGAAGCCGAACGTCCCTTTATCGTTTTCGGCCAGGGAATCATTCTCGGAAGGGCCGAAGAAGAATTCCGTGCCTTCGTGGAAAAAAGCGGTATCCCCGCCGCATGGACCATCCTCGGCCTCAGCGCCCTGCCCACCAGCCATCCCCTCAACGTGGGAATGCTCGGCATGCACGGCAACTACGGCCCCAATGTCCTCACCAACGACTGCGACGTCCTCATTGCCGTGGGTATGCGCTTCGACGACCGCGTCACCGGCCGTCTCGATAAATACGCCAAACAGGCGAAGGTCATCCACCTCGATATCGACCCGGCGGAGATCGACAAAAATGTGAAGACAACCGTTCCCGTCTGGGGCGACTGCAAAGAGACCCTCCCCCTCCTGACCGAAAAGATCCAAAAGAAGACCCATCCCCAATGGCTGCAGCGTTTCAAGGACCTCTACCAACAGGAAGTCGACGCCGTTATTAAAGACGAGCTGAACCCGGCAGCCGGCGAATTGACCATGGGCGAAGTCATCAGGGAACTCAACGCCCTTACCGGCGGCGATGCCGTTATCGTCACCGACGTAGGCCAGCACCAGATGGTAGCCTGCCGGTATGCAACCTTTAATCAATCGAAAAGCAATATCACTTCCGGGGGTCTCGGTACCATGGGTTTCGCCCTACCCGCCGCCATCGGTGCCAAATTTGGCGCGCCTGATCGCACTGTCGTTGCCATCATCGGTGACGGGGGTTTCCAGATGACCTTGCAGGAGCTGGGCACTATTATGCAATTTAACGTCGACGTCAAGATCCTTATCCTCAACAACCGCTTCCTGGGGATGGTCCGGCAATGGCAACAGCTCTTCCACGACAAGCGCTATTCCTTCGTGGATATCACCAGCCCCGACTTCGTTGCCCTGGCTAAAGCCTATCATATCGAAGCGGGTAGCCTCAGCGACCGGGCCGATTTGAAAAACGCCCTGAAGACCATGATCGATCATAAAGGCTCCTATTTGCTGGAAGTTTTCACCGGTAAAGAGAACAACGTTTTCCCCATGGTGCCTCAGGGCTGCAGCGTCAGCGAGATCAGATTAAAATAAAAACATCGTCATGACCAGTAATAAACAGGAATATACCATCACCGTCTATACCGAGAATCAGATCGGTCTGATCAACCGCATCGCCATCCTGTTCTCCCGGCGGAAGATCAATATCGAAAGCCTGAACACTTCCCCAACCGAAGTGGAAGGCATCCACCGCTTCACCATCGTGATCAACGAGACAGAAGAGGTCGTCCGGAAACTCTGCCGCCAGTTGGAGAAGCAGGTCGATATTCTCAAGGCCTACTACAACACCAACGAAGAAATAATCTGGCAGGAAATGGCCCTCTATAAAGTGTCCACCGATGAGATCGCCGAGAAGGTAAAGGTCGAACGGCTTCTCCGCGAATACGGCGCCCGCGCCGTCGTGATCCGGAAAGACTATACTGTATTCGAGACGACCGGTCAGCGTGAAGAAACCGACCGCCTGATCTCCGTACTGGAACCCCTCGGGCTTATCGAATTTGTCCGCAGCGCCCGCATCGCTATCATCAAGGACTCCAATGGATTCCATGAAAAATTAAAAGAATTCGAGCTCACCGAGCCCGGCGAAGAACTCGTCGAGAACGAATTTTTGGATAAACAAGATCAAGTCTTTTCAATGTAAACACGCGGCCCCCGCCTGCGGCGGGGGCCCCTCAAAAAAAAACCATGGCAAAATTAAATTTCGGCGGTGTTGAAGAAAATGTAGTGACCCGCGAAGAATTTCCACTTTCAAAAGCACAACAAGTCTTAAAAAACGAAACCATCGCCGTCATCGGGTACGGCGTCCAGGGCCCCGGCCAGGCGCTCAACCAAAAAGACAACGGCATCAACGTCATAGTAGGTCAACGGAAAAACTCCAAGACCTGGGATAAAGCGGTAAGGGACGGTTTTGTGCCCGGCGAGACCCTCTTCGAGATCGAAGAAGCGCTCGAGCGTGGCACCATCATCTGCTACCTTCTCAGCGACGCCGCCCAGATCCAACTCTGGCCCACGGTGAAGAAACACCTCACACCCGGCAAAGCCCTTTACTTCTCCCATGGATTCGGCATCACCTTCAACGAACAAACCGGCATCATCCCGCCTAAAGACGTCGACGTTTTTCTCGTCGCGCCAAAAGGCTCGGGTACGTCCCTGAGAAGGATGTTCCTTCAGGGCCGCGGTCTCAATAGCAGCTATGCCATCTTCCAGGACGCCACCGGGAAGGCAAAGGACCGCGTCATCGCCCTCGGGATCGCTGTTGGCAGCGGATATCTTTTTGAGACCGACTTTAGAAAAGAAGTGTACAGCGATCTGACTGGCGAACGCGGCACCCTCATGGGCGCCATTCAGGGAATTTTCGCCGCGCAATACGAAGTGCTGCGCAAGAAAGGTCACACCCCCTCGGAGGCATTCAACGAGACCGTCGAAGAGCTCACCCAATCCCTCATGCCCCTCGTCGCCGAGAACGGGATGGACTGGATGTATGCCAACTGCTCCACCACAGCGCAGCGCGGCGCCCTCGACTGGTGGAAGAGGTTCCGCGATGCCACGCTCCCTGTTTTTACCGAACTCTACGAGAGCGTTGCCGCCGGTAAGGAGTCTCAGCGCTCCATCGATTCCAACGGCCAGCCCGACTATCGCGAGAAGCTTGACGCCGAACTCAAAGAACTTCGCGAAAGCGAAATCTGGCAGGCCGGCAAGACCGTCCGCAGCCTGCGCCCGGAAAATCAACCTGCACCAAAATCTCCGAGAAGTGAACCAGTCGCCCACTGATAACCTGACAACTAACCCCGGCCCGGTTATGGGCCGGGACTTAGACTTCGCCGCCGCCGCGAAGCGGCTCAGCAAAGTCGTCACACGCACCCCGCTTGCATTCAACCAACGCCTGTCCCGCAAATTCAGCGCCCGCGTGTTTCTCAAACGTGAAGATCTGCAGGTCGTCCGCAGCTACAAGCTCCGCGGCGCCTACAACATGATGAGCAGCCTGCCGGAAGACCAGCTCCGCAATGGCGTCGTCTGCGCCAGCGCCGGCAACCACGCCCAGGGATTTGCCTACTCGTGTCATAAACTGAACGTCAAGGGGGTCGTCTTTATGCCAATCATTACCCCGCGGCAGAAGATCAACCAGACCCGCATGTTCGGCGAGAACAATATCGAGATCATCCTCACCGGCGATACGTTCGACGACTGCAACACCGCGGCCATCCAATACACGAAGGACCATGGTATGACATTTATCCCCCCCTTTGAAGACCTCCGGATCATCGAAGGCCAGGGGACCGTTGCCGTTGAGATCCTCGAAGACCTGCCCGACATCGATTACCTCTTTGTTCCCGTCGGCGGCGGCGGCCTCGCTTCGGGCGCCGGCACCTATTTCAAAACATTTTCCCCGAAGACAAAGGTCATCGGTCTCGAGCCCGAAGGCGCACCCTCCATGCTAACTGCCTTCCAAAAAGGCCACCCTGTTACCCTCGACAACATCGACCGCTTCGTCGACGGCGCCGCCGTCAAAAGAGTAGGCGACCTCACCTACCGCATCTGCCATGAAGTCCTCGACGATATGCACCTCGTACCCGAAGGAAGAGTCTGCTCAACCATCCTGAGACTCTATAACGAAGACGCGATCGTCGTGGAGCCAGCCGGCGCCCTCAGCATCGCCGCCCTCGATGACTATGCCGAAGCGATAAAAGGCAAAACCGTCGTCTGCGTCGTCAGCGGCAGCAACAATGATATTGACCGGATGCAGGAAATTAAAGAACGCTCGCTGCAATACGAAGGCCTCAAACACTATTTCCTCATCACCTTTACCCAACGCCCCGGCGCCCTGAGAGAATTCCTCAATCACGTCCTCGGCCCCAATGACGACATCACCCGCTTCGAATACATGCAGAAACATAATAAAGAGACCGGCCCCGCCCTCGTCGGGATCGAGCTGTCGTCAAAAGAAGACTATCAGACATTACTGAATAAATTAACCCTACATAATATCACTTATACTGAATTGAACAAGAATGACACATTATTCGGATATTTAGTGTAATTTTAGAGGGAACCGCGACCAATGCCATAGGAAAATCTAAGAATAAGGGTATTTTTTTGAATAACGTCTAATATTGCTGTTTAAGATGGTTAACAACGGTCTCTATTCCCCTGAGTTTGAACGTGATGCGTGTGGCATCGGTTTCGTTGCCAATATCAAGAGCAACAAGTCCCACCAGATTGTCTCCGATGCCCTGACGATCCTGGAGAACATGGAACATCGTGGCGCCTGCGGATGCGAGAACAACACCGGCGACGGCGCCGGCATCATGATCCAGATCCCGCACGAATTCTTTTTCGACGAATGTATCCGGCTCGGTATCCACCTGCCCGCCTATGGCAAATACGGCGTCGGGATGCTTTTCTTTCCCCGGGATATCCGCCTGAAAGAACAATGCCGCGACGTTTTTACCCGTTCGGCCGAAAAACTTGGCCTCGAAATTCTCGGCTATCGAAAAGTCCCCGTCAACCCGGATGGCATCGGACCTACCGCCCTTTCCGTGGAGCCCGAGATGGAACAGGTATTTATCGCATGCCCCGATCACATCAAACAACCGGACGATTTCGAACGGAAACTATTCCTCCTTCGCAATTACGCCAGCAACACGATCAACAACTCGATCAAAAAGGACGCCATCGGCTTCTACGTGGCCTCCCTCTCCTATAAAACCATCGTCTATAAGGGCCAATTGACCAGCGCCCAGGTCCGCCACTATTTTCCGGACCTTAGCAACAAGCGCGTCGTATCCGCTTTTGGCCTCATCCATTCCCGCTTCGCCACCAACACGTTCCCTTCCTGGAAACTGGCCCAGCCTTTTCGGTATATAGCGCACAACGGTGAGATCAATACGCTGCAAGGCAACCTCAACTGGCTCAGGACCAGCGAAAAGGGTTTCACCACCCCCTATTACACCAAGGAAGAGATGGACATGCTCCTTCCTATTATCACCGAAGGAGCCTCCGACAGCGCCTGCCTCGATAACGTCATCGAGCTGCTCACGCTCTGCGGCCGCTCCCTGCCGCATGTCATGATGATGCTGATCCCCGAAGCCTGGGACGGTAACGATGAAATGGACCCCGTCAAAAAAGCATTCTATGAATTCCATGCGTCCATCATGGAACCCTGGGACGGCCCCGCTTCGATCTCCTTTACCGACGGGAAGATTATCGGCGCAACCCTCGACCGCAACGGCCTGAGGCCATCCCGATACTGTGTGACCACCGATGACCGGGTCATCATGGCCTCCGAAACCGGCGTCCTGCCCGTCGACCCCAGCCTCATCAAAGAAAAAGGCCGGCTCCAGCCCGGCAAGATGTTCATCGTGGACCTGGAACAGGAACGCATCATCAGCGACGACGACCTGAAAGCAAAGATTTGTTCCCAGCAGCCTTACGCCGAATGGCTTAACAAATACAAGATCCGGCTGGAAGAGCTGCCCGAGCCCCGCGTCGCGTTCACCCATCTCGAACACGACCAGATCTTCAAATACCAAAAGGCTTTCGGCTATTCCACTGAGGACCTCGATAACCTCATCGCCCCGATGTGCCTCGACGGCAAAGAACCCGTCGGCTCGATGGGTACCGATGTACCGCTGGCTGTCCTCAGCGACCAGCCGCAGCACCTGAGCAGCTATTTCAAACAGCTGTTCGCCCAGGTCACCAATCCACCCATCGACCCCATCCGGGAACGACTGGTCATGTCCCTGGCCAGCTTCGTCGGCGGCAATGCCAACCTGTTGGGAGAAGACCCGCTGGCCTGCCACTCCGTGGCGCTCAAACATCCTGTCCTGAGCAACCACGAGCTCGAAAAAATCCGCAGCATCGATACCGGTGTCTTCCAGGCAAAAACGCTTCAGACCTATTTCCGCGCAGACGGCAAACCCGGCTCGATGCAAGCCGGCCTTGATCGCCTTTGCCGCTATGCTGTAGACGCGGTAGAAGATGGTTTCGAAGTGCTGATCCTCACCGACCGCGCGATCGACTCCGACCATGCCCCCATTCCTTCGCTGCTGGCCTGCTCCGCCGTCCACCACCACCTCATTCGCAAAGGTTACCGTGGCCAGGTCGGCATCATCGTAGAAGCCGGCGACGTTTGGGAAGTACACCACTTCGCGTGTCTCATCGGATTCGGCGCAACCGCCATCAACCCCTACCTCGCGCTCTCGACGATCCGCGATCTGAAACTCACCGACCACCTGAGAACCGACCTTGACGTCGAAGAGCTGAAGAAGAACTATATAAAAGCCATCTGTGAAGGCCTCTTAAAAGTCTTCTCCAAGATGGGCATCTCTACCCTCCAATCTTACCAGGGCGCCCAGATCTTCGAGATCATCGGCCTTAACCGCTCCGTCGTAGACAAATATTTCACCGGCGCCACCTCCCGCATCGAAGGCATGGGTCTCGACGAGATCGCGAAAGAAGTGCTGACCAAACATTATTTCGCCTTCAGCAGAAAAAATATCCCTGTCGATCGCCTCCCCGTGGGCGGTATCTACCAGTGGAAGAGAAAAGGTGAATTCCATCTCTTCAATCCCGGTACCGTACATCTGCTGCAACACTCCACCCGGATGAACGACTACGAGACATTCAAAAAGTATTCGAAACTGGTCAACGACCAAAGCGAAAAGGCAGCAACACTCAGAAGCCTGCTCACCTTCAAGCGCAACCGCCCGAGCATCCCGCTCGACGAGGTTGAACCGGCTGAAAATATCTACAAACGATTCGCTACCGGCGCCATGTCGTTTGGCTCGATCTCCCACGAAGCCCACTCCACCCTTGCCATCGCCATGAACCGCCTCGGCGGAAAGAGCAATACCGGTGAGGGCGGCGAAGACGAGCTGCGTTACGAGCCGCTACCCAACGGTGATTCGATGCGGTCCGCTATCAAGCAGGTGGCCTCCGCCCGTTTTGGCGTGACCAGCTACTACCTGACCATGGCCGACGAACTCCAGATCAAGATGGCCCAGGGCGCAAAACCCGGCGAAGGCGGTCAGCTCCCCGGCCATAAGGTAGACGAATGGATCGGTAGGGTCAGACACTCGACACCCGGCGTCGGACTGATCTCCCCGCCTCCGCACCACGATATTTATTCCATCGAAGACCTCGCACAGCTGATCTTCGACCTGAAGAACGCCAACCGTAGCGCCCGCATCAGCGTCAAGCTGGTTTCCAAAGCCGGCGTGGGCACGATCGCCGCGGGCGTCGCCAAAGCAAAATCCGACGTCATCCTTATTTCCGGTCACGACGGGGGCACCGGCGCCTCTCCCCTGAGCTCGATCCGGCACGCCGGCCTGCCCTGGGAATTGGGACTAGCCGAATCGCATCAGACTCTCGTCCGGAACAAACTCCGCAGCCGCGTCGTCCTCCAGGCCGACGGCCAGATGAAAACCGGCCGTGATATCGCCATCGCCACCTTGCTGGGTGCCGAAGAATGGGGTCTGGCAACCACCGCCCTCGTGGTGGAAGGCTGCATCCTGATGCGCAAATGCCATCTCAATACTTGCCCTGTAGGCGTCGCAACCCAGGACCCCGAGCTGCGGAAACGATTCGCGGGCAATGCCGACCACGTCGTCAACTTCTTCCAGTTCATCACCCAGGAGCTGCGCGAGATCATGGCCGATCTCGGATTCCGCACCATCGATGAGATGGTCGGACAGGTGGATAGTCTTGAGGTGCGCGAAAACGTCAATCACTGGAAATACGGCAAGCTCGACCTCTCGCCGATCCTTTATAAGGAACCCGCTTCCATGTATACCGGCCTCTATCACCAGGAAGAACAGGACCACGGCCTGGCCGATGTCCTTGACTGGAAGCTGCTGGAAGCCGCACAGCCCGCGCTCGATCATCGACTTAAAGTCTTTGCGGCCTTCCCGATCCGGAACACCGATCGTACCGTTGGTACTATCCTCTCCAATGAGATCTCCAAACGATACAAAGGCCACGGTCTACCCGAAGACACGCTGCACTTCAAGCTGACCGGTACCGCCGGCCAAAGCTTCGGCGCCTTCAATACCCGCGGGGTAACCCTCGAGCTGGAGGGTGACGCAAACGACTACTTCGGCAAAGGGCTCTCCGGCGCGAGACTCATCGTCTATCCATCCGCCAGCGCCGGGTTCGTGCCGGAAGAGAACATCATCATCGGCAACGTCGCCTTTTATGGCGCGACCTCGGGTGAAGCCTTTATCCGCGGGAAGGCCGGCGAACGGTTTGGTGTCCGCAACTCGGGCGTGAGGGCTGTAGTAGAAGGTGTTGGCGACCACGGCTGCGAATACATGACCGCTGGGCGGGTTGTGATCCTCGGCGACACGGGCCGCAACTTTGCCGCGGGGATGAGCGGAGGTATCGCTTACGTTTATGATGTCCGTGGTAAATTTCCCGTTCATTGCAATCGCGAAATGGTCGAGCTCGACCCGGTGGAAGGGGAAGACATCCTTGAGCTGAGAGATATGATCCAGCGGCATTATGCCTTCACCGGCAGCACCGTCGCCAAGTTCGTGCTGGATGATTTCGACAACCAGCTGCAGCACTTTGTCAAGGTCTTTCCGACCGACTACAAAAAGGTTATCCGCGCGGCAGCAACGGCGCCTGCTGTCAACGTGAATCAAAACTCAAATCGTTAAAATCTGATCGATCGACATGGGCAAACCAACAGGATTTCTCGAATATACCCGGCACCTCCCCTCCAAACGTCCCGTTCAGGAGCGGAAGAATGACTATAACGAATTCGTACACTCCTATTCGCAGCAGGAGCTCAACCAGCAATCGGCGCGCTGCATGAACTGCGGCATACCCTTTTGTCATCACGGCTGCCCCCTCGGCAACGTCATCCCTGAATTCAATGACGCCGTATACCGCCAGCAATGGAATGAAGCCTATGAGATCCTCCGGTCTACCAACAATTTCCCCGAGTTCACCGGCCGCATCTGCCCTGCTCCCTGCGAAAGCAGCTGCGTGCTCGGCATCAACCAACCGCCCGTAGCCATCGAAGAGATCGAGAAACATATCATTGAGATCGCATTTGAAAACGGCTTCGTCAAGCCCAATCACCCTCCGTTAAGGACCGGAAAGAAAGTGGCTATCGTGGGTTCCGGCCCGGCCGGCCTCGCCGCCGCCGACCAACTCAACGCAGCCGGACATACCGTGATAGTCTTCGAACGCGACGACGAACCCGGTGGACTGTTGCGTTATGGCATCCCCGATTTCAAGCTGGAGAAATGGGTGGTTGCCCGTCGGATCCGGCTGATGGAAGAAGCGGGCATCGTCTTCCGGTGCAATGCCGAAGTCGGCGGAAATATCAGTATAAATGACTTGCTGCGTGAATTCCACGCCATCGTCCTCGCCGGCGGTTCCACCATCCCCCGCGATCTGCCGATCCCAGGCCGCAGCCTGAAAGGCGTCCATTTCGCGATGGAATTCCTGAAGCAACAAAACAAGCGTGTCGCCCACCTCCCCGTCGACGCAGAACCCATCTTCGCCACCAACAAGAACGTCGTCGTTATCGGCGGCGGCGACACCGGCAGCGACTGCGTCGGGACCTCCAACCGTCACAAGGCACTATCCGTGACCCAGTTCGAGCTGATGCCCAAACCGCCGCACGCCCGGACGGAGTATATGCCCTGGCCCACCTATCCCATGGTGCTCAAGACGTCCTCATCGCATGAAGAAGGCGCCGACCGGCACTGGGCCATTGCTACCAAAGAATTTATCGGCGACGAACAAGGCAACCTCAAAGCCCTGATAACCGTCAAACTGGAATGGTCCTTCACCGAAGACGGCAAAGCCGCCCGCTTTACCGAAGTCCCCGGCAGCGAACGCGAACTGCCCTGTGAACTGGCCCTCCTCGCCATGGGATTCGTCCATCCCCAGCATGAAGGACTGATCAAAGAGCTCGACGTCGAGCTCGACGACCGCGGCAACGTCCGCGCGACCGACAAAAGCTACCAGACCAATATCGCCAAGGTCTTCACCGCCGGGGACATGCGCCGCGGCCAGTCCCTTGTCGTCTGGGCCATCAGCGAAGGGCGAGAGTGCGCGCGCAAGGTCGACGAATACCTGATCGGCACCGCCGCCTCCCTGCTCGAACGGCGGGATCAGTCGCTGATTGCCCTCTGATAACCGCTGATCTGCCATCCCCCTGGTGTAGCACGATCACTGGCATTTCCCCTGGCCAAAAGCCGGGGATTGGTCATCCTGCCCCGTTGACATATAAACAACGTTGGCCTCTGATGGCGCTCCTTCCAGGATCGTGATGTTCAACCCGGCAATGAACCTCCGGATATTTTCCGGCAGGGACGCAAGGTCCAGCTCTCTGCCAATCCATTCAGGATTTAGTCTGGCATTGTTCGTGTAGTTTTCAATTTCTGCTTTTAATATTTTCTTTGTGGGCAAGTTTTGCCTCCATCCGGCTCCGCGCAGCACAACACGATGGTCGGCACAATTGCCGATAAACCTGGCTGTCCAATTCAAATCATTCGGATTTTCGCCGCCGCCAAAAACATCCCCTGTCTCCTGATTGATGATAGTAAACCGGTCCGACGTTAAGCCGCCATTATCAAAAATTATAAACATATTTATGTTGTAATCATGTTGGCCGCTAGCTATACTGCATTTCCGCAGACAATGGATTCCCCAACACGGAAGGCGTCCTGATCTTTACCTTCCTCCATCCGATTATCCAAAAATAAACAAAGCTCAATGCCACTGAAGCGGCGATACTGGCTAAAATCGAAATCTTTGCGATATCCCTTGGCCCTGATGAAGAGAAGGCAAGCATAGCCGTAAAAGTTGATACCGTAAACCCGATCCCCGCCAGGGAACCCATTCCAAGAAACTGTTTCCAATTTACATCGGCGGGCAATTGGGCAATTTTCAATCCCACCATCACCCTGCCAACCAGAAAAATACCCACCGGCTTACCGATAACCATACCGCAGATAATCCCGATCCCGATATTCGAGTTCAGAGAGCCGAGGACATGCGAAGGCATTACCATCGCGGTATTGGCCAGGGCGAATAAAGGAAGCACCAGGAAATTCACGTATTGGTGAGTCGCCTTTTCGATACCGCTCAAGGCGTCAATGGGCATGGCCAAAGCGAACAACACTCCTGCCATACTGGCTTCCACCCCGGATTGGAGCAAGGTATACCATAGCCCGAAGCCCAGTAATATCTGCAGGACCCCGAATCTGATCTTAAAATAACGACAGCCCAGCAACAGGAAGTATATCAAGCCGCTCCCAACCAGGTAAGACCATTGCAGATGACCGCCATAAAAAACGGCGATCACCAGGATCGCACCCAGATCATCAATAATCGCCAGGGCCATCAAAAATATTCTCAGTTTGACCGGGAACCTCTTCCCGAGAAGCGATGCCGCAGCCAGCGAAAAAGCGATATCCGTTGCCGTAGGGATCCCCCATCCATGTGAAAACCCCGTATGCAAATTGAAGACGATGAAAAGAAGGGCAGGAACCATCATCCCGCCAAAGGCAGCACCTAACGGTAAAATGGCTTTCTTAAGAGAAGACAGCTCACCGACTACCAATTCCCGCTTGATTTCCGCGGTTACCAGTATAAAAAAGAAAGCCATCGCAAAATTGTTAACCCAGCTCGACAAGGTATCCGGTAGGTGAAGACCGTTAAACATGGCCACCTTGCTATTCCACAAACTCATATACCGGGCACCTCGTGCCCCGTTTGAAAGGTAGAGCGAAATAAAAGCGCATCCCATTAGCATTACGCCCGTGGCCCGACTGTCCTTCAACAAATCCCTGACGGGAGTGGTGAAGTGATGCCGTATTTTCTGCGTATCCGAGATTGATGGCTCCAATAAATTATATATTAAGTAACTGTAATGTGGAAAATTCGAAGCGCTCCCATAAATTTAATAAAAAAAATCCCCGGATTACAGACTCATCGCAACACAATTGGGGATTTTTTTAACATTATGTTTTTATTATATTCATCCTCGATTTTCAGAATTTACCCCACATAGCCCGGGCCGCTCAGATCCGAAATATCCAAACCCACCAATTGGTCCGCATCGCTGGAGCGAAGGCCCATCGGAGTCTTCTTGATCAGCTTAAAAAAGCCATACATCACGGCAAATACGAATACGAAACAAGTCAGGCCTCCTATCAATTCTGCCACGAATTGCTTCCCGTCGCCGTAAAACAACCCTTTTACTGTCCCAGGAACCCCGTTCCATCCGTCTCCATATTTCCCATCGGCGAAGAGTCCCAAGGCAAGCACACCCCAGAAGCCATTGGCTCCATGTACCGCGAAAGCACCCACCGGATCGTCAATTTTTAATTTTTTGTCCAGGAAATCATAGACCACGACTACCAGGATCCCTGCCACCGCACCGATAATAATGGCGCCCGTTGCATTCACGAACGCACAGGGTGCCGTAATGGCAACGAGCCCGGCCAGCAAGCCATTGGCGCCCATTCCGATATCAGGTTTGCCGTACTTGGCCCATACATACATGACCGCCAGGAACGCCCCGCTGGCGCTGGCCAGCATGGTATTCGTTGCAATGATGGAAATCCGTAGATCGGTTCCCGACAAGGTTGAACCGGGGTTGAACCCGAACCATCCGAAAGCCAGGATGAACGTTCCCACGATAGCCATTGGAATATTATGTCCGGGGATCGTATTGACGGTTCCGTCTTTGCCATATTTATTAATCCGCGGCCCGATCACCATGGCGCCTGCGAGCGCAGCAACACCACCGACCTCGTGCACCACTGAGGAGCCGGCAAAATCCACATGGCCGTGGCCAAGACCAAAATTCACGCCGAGTTGGGAAAGCCATCCGCCGCCCCAAACCCAGTTACCAAACAGGGGATAAACGAACATGGAAATAAAGAAGCCGTATATAACGAACGATTTAAATTTCCAGCGTTCCGCCATGGCGCCGGTCGGAATCGTGGCGGCCGTGTCCATGAAAACAAGCTGAAAAAGAAACAGCGCGAAAATACCTACATCATACACATCGCTGTTTAGAAAATAACCGGCGGTGCCGCACAAGCCAAAATCATGGCCGAAAAGATGAACACTGAATTCATGACTGACTACGCCGGCAGACCCGCCAAGGTTTGCTACATTCAACGCTCCCCCATACATAAATGCAAAACCGCAAATCCAGAACCCCAATACTCCCAAAGCATAAATGAAGAAGTTCATGGCCATGGTATGGGCCACATTTTTCTTCTGCGTAAATCCCGTTTCGACCATTGCGAAACCGCACTGCATGAACATGACAAGAAATCCCGTAATCAAAGTCCAGACAATGTTGATAGCGATCTTATTATGGCCACTCGCATCCCCGATGGTGGAAACCGCAGCTGCAAGCCTACTGATATTGCTGCTTACAATTCCAGCAGTGGTATCTTTCGCCTTTGACACCGTATCCAATACTTTCACTATCGCAGTATCGATGTCACCCAGATTTCCTGTTTTAACGCCTCCGGGATCCTGTGCAAATGCTGCTGATGGAAGGATAGTTGCCACGGCTAGCAATAACATCATACAGCGCGGAGCCACACAGCTACGGAGTTTGTTTTTGAGGTTAGTCTTTAATCCCATTTACCTTTAATTTTGGTTTATAAAAATGTCGATCCGGCCCATCACTTCAGAATCTTACCAGTAACGCCAGCACAAACCTTGATTCCGACATGACCATGTCAGGCATCCATGGTTGCCCGTTAGGACCACTGGTATTCCAGCTAGTCAGCGGCGGCGCTATGGAGGCCCCATTCGATGCATAGGTGTAGGCGCCTATGTTGGCAAAACCATTCGGAGAAGTAACGCCGCCATGCCCTGCAAAATAGCCGGTCAGCGCAGTGGCTCCCGGAGCAGGATCGATCGAATTTACCTTGCGGTGAACATATTCGAATTTAAACGTAAGGTTCTGGCTGGGCATGTAATCGACCGAAGTCGAATAGTCCCAGGCGTCGAAAGTCGAACCGGGGCCCGTTTGCTTCTGGAATAAGGTATCGGCATAGCCCGTGGGCGCCAACACCAGGTACTGCCCCGGATTGTGCATATAGCCGCCCCCGACCGTCCATGCAAATTTCTGCTTTTCACCAAACCACAACCGGTTATATACCATGCCGCTGATGAAGTTCTGCGCAGGCAGGTATCCAGGCTTGCTGGCTGACCCTTTACCAAAGGCCGTAACACCATCCCCATGTTCATACCCGAAGTCACCTGTGACCGAAAAAGCCGCCTTCGTCACAAAACCAAGCTTGCGGTTCAGATACCGGTACTCATAGCTGTTGTCGCTGTGGATTCGATACCGGCCCGGCGCCCCTTCATCATCCTTGCCATAATAGAGGTTGAATACGTAATCCACCCGCTCCTTCGGCCGGTAATAGATCGAGTAGCCGGTGCCGGGCGAATTATTGAACATCCCATAAGACTGCCATCCGTTGATCAGCCACAATTCCACCTTCAGCTTGTCGCTCGGGAACATCTGTAACCGGAGCCCGTTGAAGAACCAGGGCGTATTGTCCGATGTGTAGGACGGTTGGTAACCCCAGTTCTCGAAATTGTTATAGGAAAACAAGCCAATATAAGACATGAATATACCCGCATCCAGGTTGATCCCGTGCCAGACATCCCAGTGATAACCCCCATAGGCCTCGCTGATATACCGGTAGATCGTTTGCAGATCATACTGCCCCTTGTACGAGCTCCCGTCGTTTCGCGGAACCACCGTCGACCTCGTCCCGAACTGCATCATGATCCTTCCCCGAACATTGTCCACATGGATGTCGCCCCCAAAACCAAGGAAAGAAAGCTGGAGCTCGTTGTTCCTGGACAACGCCGTAGAACCGACCACCGTATTGTCGATGGGGTTGTTGTACGAGTGCGTGTAGTTCAGATCCAGCGTGATATCGCTTGTAAAATACTTGTTGTCGATAAGCGGGGAAGTCGTCTTCCGGCTCGTACCGTTCAGCCAGGAGAAATCCCCAAAGGCGAACGGCGCACTGGCCGGCTCCTTCGCCGCGAAAGAACCCTTGGATGGGGCGGGCCTGATCACCGTCGAATCCTGGCTATAACCACCAAAAACGAACAACGCCGCACAGCAGCACAAAATGATTCTCTTAAGCATAGACTGGTTTTATTTGGTAAATCGATGACAGGCAAGGCAACCGCCAAACAGGTACCTATTTTCCACCAATCGTATACCAAAGAGCCGGAAAACCGGCGCCTTGCCCCCAAGACCCAGCTAAATCAATGATCTGGATCATATCTTGACAAAATCGATACTAGAATATAAATTATAAACAACACCTATTTGAAAAAAATCGTGTCAAATGGATAAAATCAGCATATGTTCTGCGATAAAAATTTATATTGAAAAAAAATTAATATTAAAGGAATTCGGCGCTGATTTATTAAATATTAATTAATTGTAAAGGCGGTCTTTATCAAAAATCTAATCCGGGTAAAAGCGCTCCCGTCCGGGACCGATTATATTACAAGTATTTTAATATAATCATGCCAAAATGAAAAGGGCCATCCGGGTAATACCCGGATGGCCCGCAGCCTGTGATACCCTAATAAATAAAATCAAAATCTCACCAGCAACGCCAGCACAAACCTTGTCTCCGACATGACCATGTCAGGCATCCACGGCGTTCCGTTAGGACCGCTGGTGGCCCAACTGCTCAGCGGCGGCGCTATGGAGGCCCCATTCGATGCATAGGTGTAGGCGCCTATGTTGGCAAAACCATTCGGAGAAGTAACGCCGCCATGCCCTGCAAAATAGCCGGTCAGCGCAGC
>Ga0210383_10000250_pt1 | contig 52614 bp, 39 predicted proteins | sample IncBWC14OmetaG_FD_160072 | JGI IMG/M metagenome (GOLD analysis project Ga0210383, IMG submission 160072) | Forest soil microbial communities from Barre Woods Harvard Forest LTER site, Petersham, Massachusetts, United States - Inc-BW-C-14-O ...
GAAAAGGTGGGGTAAGAGCCCACCGCTCCGGTGGCAACATCGGAGGCACGGAAAACCCCGCGTGGTGCAAGGCCAAATAGGAGGGGAGAGCCGGCCCGGCTCGCCGAGAATGTTCGCGCAAGTGAGCGTTTTCCCTTGGTGATGGAGCAATCCATCGTTGAGAGCAACCCTCGGGTAGGCTGCTGGAGTCACGGCGCGAGTCGTGACCTAGAGGAATGATCGCCGCAATATGTCGCCCTTCACGGGACGGCGCATTGCACAGAATCCGGCTTACAGGCTCATCCGCCAATTTTTCTAAGAGTTACAGAAAACTGATTGGTCCACGCACCGTGATTGTGCGCGGATAATGGGTGGCTCGGAATCCGCTAGAGCCACGACCCACCGCAACTGCTTCATCCAAATTGGACCCGGCGCGAGCTCGTGGCTGTTGACATGATTTCACGCGCCGCCGGAGAAGGATCGTCACAGCATTCGTCAATTCCGCTTGATGATGAAGACCGTCTTGTCGTCGATACGATCTTGTTCGCCAATCTGTCGCTGGCGATCATCTCGTTTGAGGGCGTATTCGAGCAATGCGTTGCACATGTCTTTTGGCGTCTGCCGGTTGTGATCGCGCATGACACTTTCCAGTTGCCGTCGTTCTTCCTTGTCGCTGCCGTCATAAACTCCATCGCTGTAAAGAAAGAAAATGTCACCCGGACTCAATAGGGTTAGCTCCGCCACATCGGAGGAATTCGCGCTCCCCTGCCGGGGTTCCAGGGAGAAGTATTTGTTGCGATCCGGATGATCTTCAGGGATCTGCACGCCGAGCGGCAGGAATTGCACCATCCGGTTTCTATCAATATCCATGAATTTGCGGTATTCGGCGGAGAAAACCAGCGGTGGCGGATGCCCAAAATTAACGAATCGAAAATTTCCATAAGGGCGTACTTCGCCGTAGAGCATGGTGGCAATTTCCTGCGTGTCCTCGTTCTTGCTCCTGCCGAGCGCATTTCGCGCCGTAACGGACTGTGCCAATCGCAAGTTGATTCGCTCGAAAAACTCCGGAGTCGTTTTTCCGCGGTGATCGAGTTCGGAAAGCATGAGGGCATGAAAGGTGTCGTGAACCGTCGAAGCGATTTTCGCTGAAATGATTCCGTGGCCTTGAGCGTCCACCACCAGGACGCCCGCTGTGCTATGAAGTTCTCGCAGATCCTCCGCGACCCGCACCTGCTCCGAACTTCGTGCGGCTCTATATTCACTTTCCATCTCAGGTTTATAGCCTGGTCGTGATTTCAACCATTGGACATGGTCGTCCACTGAATTGCGCGGTGCGGCCCCCGGCGGGAGCGGCTCGAGGTACTCTTTCGATCGCTTCAGTGCTCGCTGGATGCGCGCATCGATGTCGTAGCGTTGATCAAAATTTATGTATTCAAAAAGGTCGCCGCCAACCGTCCCGGCGGGAATGGAATTGCCGTACATCTCGATTCCTTGCACATGAGGAATCGCACCTTCCACGGGCATCAAGCGCTTACGTAAATATTCGTCGATGCTTGGGGGGCTGTAAGTGTTTGCCATAGCGGAATTCGAAGTGAGGCGAACTCATTCCTTTGATGTTTGTCGGGGACACCAGGATGTTCCAAGCTTTTGCATTGGGTCCAATATTTTGCCGCATCGACCTGATTTGCCGGTTTATATGTCCCGCCCGCTATTTTTCGCGATCCGCCGAAGCCCGGCGAAGCTGGAACCATGACATGTTCACCTGACGCAGTTTCATCAATGCAGTCAGTCTGCGCGAAATTTAACTTACGAAGATTTCTGTGAAGACGACAGGGCAACGGAGGCTTCGCTCGTAAGCACGCGGAAAACAAATGTCTCCTGGAGATACAGTCTGACGGCGGAATCGGTGTGGCTGAGATAGCCGATCGAAACATCCTGTCCGAGGGTGAGCTCGAAATCGCCGCCGCGCGTGGTCAGGACGAAGGCACCTTCGATAGCTGGCGCCCAGATCAGATTGCCGTCGACGATACGCTTGACGTGCTCCAGGACGGGGTAACCGTGATCGCGGGTTTCGGCGAGCGCCGTGTACTCATTGGCGCCGAGCAAGACCGAGTAGGGGCCGTTCACGCCGACGAGACGTAGTTGGCTCAATGCGTGCGCCACCGCGTCCGGATATTCACGCACATCGGCAGGAAGCGTCTCGATGGGATTGCTGGTGCTTTCGCGAATGCCTTGGATACCAGCGTCGGGGTATCCGTTGAAGATGGCCCGATCTTCGGCAAAGGCAAGTTTTTTCGCGGCGTCTTTTGCAGGCTGCCAATCGGAGTCTTCCGAACCGCGCTCTACATCATCGATAGTCTGACGGGATAATTCGAAAGGCGCGCGCAGTTCCACGAGGGGCTTCACCTCTCGTTGTCTTGCGATGATGCCATCCGCAGGAGCGGAGATCGATCGCAGATGGCCGGTGGCAACTCCAGGGAGGGCCAGTCCTCCAGCGGAAGGAACGTCGACGGCTCGTCGCCCGGCTAGATACCGTTTGAGCGTTCTGGTTGTTTCTTCTTCGATCAGCGACCATGCAGCGTCAGAGATGGGAGCTAACTCCCGATGGAGGTTATTCATCTTTGTGTCCTTTAAGCGATCCTATCCCGAGGGTTTTTGATGCATCGCCCACTGGGGAGGCCAGAGTCGCGTCCGATGTCGGCGATGATTCGATGTCGGCGGAGGTCGGTGGGTCACCGCTAATATTGTCGAGGAACGTGGAAGACGGTGCAAAAAACAAACTCCCGGTAGCCGCCTCGCTGAAATCGAGAATGCGGTCGTAATTGCCGGGTGGACGGCCTACGAACATATTCTGAAGCATCGTTTCGGTGATGCGCGGAGTGCGGCTATAACCGATGAAGTAGGTTCCGAATTCTCCGTGGCCCGGGCGTCCGAAAGGCATGTTGTCTCTAAGAATCTTAACTTCTTTTCCGTTTTCTTCGATCACCGTGAGGGCATTGTGCGCGAATGCTGGCTTCTCGGCGTCTTTCAGTTCGATGTCCGAGAGTTTTTTGCGGCCAATAATGCGTTCCTGCGTCTCAACCGGGAGGGCATTCCATCCCTTCATGTCGTGAAGATACTTCTGGACGATGACGTAGCTGCCGCCAGCGAAGGCCGGATCTTCGTCGCCGATAATTGCAGCATCGGACGCTGCACCGCCTCGCGGATTTTCAGTGCCGTCGACGAAGCCCATGACATCGCGATCATCGAAATAGCGGAAGCCGTGAACCTCGTCGGCAATCGAAACAACATCGCCGATGTTGTCCATGAGTTGCGTGGCCAATTCAAAACAGAGGTCGGGGCGTTTGGCTCGAATGTGAAAGAAGATGTCACCCGGCGTGGAGACGGCATGGCGGCCGCCCGAGCGAATCTCTCGAAAGGGATGAAGTTCGGCGGGGCGAGGTGAGCCAAAGAGTTTGTCCCAGGCGTCTGAGCCGAATCCAACGACACAGGTGAGGCCGCCTTCCAGGTCTCGAAACTCTACTGCGCGAATGAGGCCCGAGAGGTCCGCGCAGAAGGACCGTAACGTCGCATAGTTGCCCTGCTCAGGGCGAATGCAGACAACCAGGAAAATCGCCGCGCGCGTGAGCGGGCCGACCACAGCCTGCGGAAGAACGATCTCGTTTGGTTCTTTGGGTGCGTCCATTATCTCAATACCAATCGCGATTCACGATGATTTCCATGTCTCTAAGTACTCTCAATAGATGCGGCGAGCGCATAGAGTATACCAATCTCATATAGATAACGAGGAAGACCTCTGGCACTGGGAAGCAGCTCGGCTGATTTTCGAGACTCCGCATAGATAGAAAACTGTGCCGTCACTGTGACACGGGATATGTTCTTGCTGCCTTTTTTCCGAACTAGGATTTCTCTGCATTCTTTGGGATGAGCCAAGTTTGCAATCGCGCTTAATCTGAAGTATGAACCTACATTCGTGAGGAAACCCATGTCTCGATGGACTCTTTGCAAGCCAACGGCGTTCGTTCTGGTTTTTGCGGCCTTCTTGGCGGATTCTCTCGCCGCGCAAACTGCGCCTCCGGCGCCAGCTACAAATGCTCAACAAGCAGCGCCGGCGCCAACGTCAACGCCTCCAACTTCATCTGGGCCGACGCGCGCTGACATTCTGCGCGGAGCTTACGGCCAGTATCGTGCCAACAACGATCTGCTCTACTACCATCTGGACGTTCGCGTGGACCCGGAAAAGAAATTCATCAGAGGGAAGAACACCATTCGCTTCAAGATGCTTAAGGACGACACGCGCATTCAACTCGACCTCCAGCAGCCTCTCAACGTCGACAAAATCCTCTTTGGCATCGCCGAACTCAAATACGAACGTGAATTTGGGGCCGTTTTTGTAGATTTTCCGGAGACGCTTCGCGCGGGCCGCACTTACACAATCGACTTCTATTATTCCGGAAATCCGCTCGAGACAGGCCGCTTCGGCGGCATCGCTTTTCACAAGGATCCCTCCGGACATCCGTGGATCAACACCGCCTGCGAGGGAACAGGCGCGAGCATCTGGTGGCCGAATAAGGACCAGTGGCGCGACGAAGTCGAAAGCATGCAAATCAGCGTGTCGATTCCGAACGACCTCGTCGATGTTTCCAACGGAAAATTCATGGGCAAGACCGATCTCGGCAACGGCTACACGCGCTGGGATTGGCTCGTCCACTATCCCATCAACAATTATGACGTCTCGCTAAACATCGGCAACTACCAGCACTTTGCGGACAAACTAGGCGACCTGCCCCTCGACTTCTACGCGCTGCCGGAAGACTTGAACAAAGCGAAAAAGCAGTTCGTCCAAGCCAAAGGCATGCTTCAGGCTTTTCAGCACTATTTCGGCGAATATCCTTTCAAAAAAGACGGCTATAAGTTGATCGAAGTGCCGTATTCCGGGATGGAGCACCAGAGCGCCGTGACCTATGGAAACCATTTCGCAAACGGCTACCTCGAACGCGACTGGACCGGCGTCGGCATCAGCCTGCGATTTGATTTCATCATCATTCACGAAAGCGGACATGAATGGTTTGGCAACTCCATCACCGCTGCCGACCCCTCGGACATGTGGATCCACGAAGGCTGGACGACTTATCTCGAATGCCTCTATGTGGAATATATGTACGGCCACGACGATTATTTGAAATACGTGAACGCTTACAAAACTAAAGTAAAGAACGCCAAGCCGATCATTGCGGAGCGCGGCATCAATGCCGAGCCGCCACAAGACATGTATTTCAAGGGCGCGCTATTTCTGAACACGCTGCGCAGCGTTGTGAACGACGACCCGCGCTGGTTCAAACTCATTCACGATCTCTACCAGCACTTCAAATACAAAAACATCATGACCGAAGACATCGTGCAATTTTTCAATCAGAAGACTGGCAAGGATATGACGCCGATCTTCAATCAGTATCTGCGCCACACGGCCATCCCTACGTTGGAATTGAAATTTAGCGAAGGGGAGGAAACTGTCGCCTATCGCTGGAAGGTCGATGAACCGGGATTCGCGATGCCCGTGCGCGTCGGAAAGAAAGACGGCTGGCAGCTCATCCAAGGCACAACGGATTGGCAGACCATGAAGACGCCGCTCGCGAAAGATGATTTCGGCGTGGCGACTGACCTTTACTACATCAATGTCGACAAGCAGTAGCTGAGGGGGCCGCGATTCCTGGGAAAAGAACCCTTAGCTTTTCCGCGGTTGAACATTCTGATTCAGCCGGAAAAAGTTATTCGGGTCGTAGTGCGTTTTGACGTCGACTAGCCGGTCCCACCGTTCGCGATAGGCTTCCGGCACGCGATCCTGCTCGTCGCCGCTCATGAAGTTGACGTACACGCCGGGCGTCATCGAAGGGCGCAATTCGGCGAACAGCCCGCGTATCCAAGCGACGTCGGCGGCATCGTCCGCAGCGTCAGACCAATTTCCCAGCAGGTTCATGATGAACGGAGAACTACGGTCGCCAAATGCCGTCTCGCCCGCGTCAATTCGCCCCGCCGCACCGCCCAAGTAGGAAAGTTCGATCTGGCTCGCAGGGGAGGGAATTGTCGCAAGCGCTTCGACCATGCGCCGAATGTCCTGGTCGTCCAGCTTCTTAAAGTAGCCGGACTTGGTGTAATAGCGACGCCCGTGCGGAAATTCGTGGTCCGCCATAGTTTGCAAGTTCACGAACGAGAGCTCGCTCTTCGTCACAGCTACCGCGTTGCGAAGAGAAAGTCCTTGATCCACATAGCGCCGGCCTTCTTCAAGATCGCCAACCCACAGCAAACCCTGGCTCGCGACCGGCCGCCCACGCAGCTGCTCTGGAATATTTTCCGCGTGCGGAGCAATGGTCAGCGAAATTCCCCATCGCAAATTATCCGGAGCATGAGGCATGAAATCCCGCCAGTGCTGCACGATTGCGGGAATATCATCGCCGAAGCACATGCCTGCGCCAAAGAGAACGGAACTGACTGGGTGGAGATTCACTTCGAACTCAGTTACGACACCAAAGTTTCCGCCACCTCCGCGCAGCGCCCAAAACAGATCCGTATTCTCCTCGTCATTTGCGCGAACAACCGATCCATCCGCGATGACCACCGTAAAGCCCGTGACGTTGTCGCAAGAGAGCCCGTGCAATCGGTTCAACCAGCCAGTTCCGCCTCCCAATACGAGCCCTGCGGCGCCCGTATGGGATACGACTCCTGCTGGAAATGCGAGCCCCACTTTTTGAGTAGCCGTATCAATGTTGCCCAGAAGACAGCCGCCCTCAAATCGCGCACGCCGAGCCTGCGCGTCCACGCTCACCGTCCGCATCTGTGAAAGATCAATCACCAGGCCATCCTCGCAGGTGCTGAACCCCGCAAGGCTATGACCCCCGCAGCGAATCGCAGTCAGCGTTTCCGCTGCCGCGCCGGCCCGCACCGCGAGCTGCACGTCCGCGACATCCGCGCAACGCGCAATCAAGCCGGGCTTGCGGGCCACCATTCCGTTCCAGATGGCGCGTGCCGCGTCATATTCGCCGTCGCCGGGACGCAGCAAATCGCCGCGGAATTGCCGGCGGAGCGCGGAGTAGACCTCTGCAATTGTTTTGGTCATGCAGATCGTTCTTCCTTACGGCTGAATCGAACGCGGGATATTCTAGCCCGCTAACGCGCGTATCAACCGCAAAATACGCTCCGCGCTTGACACGCGCTGCAACCGGGGTATAGCGTTCGCATTGTTCATCGCAGAAGCCTTCCAGCGCCGCATTTTTCGGATTTATTCAGGAGAAAAGTTTGCAGGCCAAATCGCAGAGCGTCCACGGGACGGAATTTCCGTCTGAGCATCCTCTAAACTTTCCCATCGAAACCATTCGTTCCTTCTTTCCCGCGCTGCATCGGCCTCCAGTCTTCACTTTTTTCGACAACGCCGCCGGGGCGCAGGTTCCGCAAGTCGTCTTCAATGCAATCAATCGCCATCTCCTTGAGTGCAACGTCCAGCGGGGGGGCCGCTATGCGAAAAGCAAACAAGTTGACGCCACGATCGCACATGCCCGCGAAAGCGTCGCCGATTTCCTGAACGCGCGCGATTCCAGCGAAATCGCGTTCGGGATGAACGCCACGTCGTTCATTCGATTGATCAGCCTTGCGATTGGTCAAACTCTTGGTCATCGCAACGAAATTATCGTCACCGACATGGATCATGAGGCCAACGTCGCCACCTGGCTCGCGCTCGAAAAAGAAGGGGCCAAATTAGTTTGGTGGAAGATGGGCGAGGACGGCAACCTTCATGTCGACGACCTAAAGCCGCTCGTTTCCTCCAAGACTCGTTTGGTCGCGTGCGCTGTCGCGGCAAATTCTCTTGGTTCCATTGTGGACGTTGCCGGCGCCGCGAAGGTCGCTCACGAAGCCGGCGCGGAAGTCTTTCTCGATTGCGTTCACTACGGCCCTCACGGCCAGATGGATGTGCAAGCTTTCGACTGCGACTATCTCGTGTGCTCCGGCTACAAAATTTTCGGTCCGCACATGGGTTTTCTCTGGGGACGCCGCGAGCTTTTGAACGCGCTTCCAACGTTTCGCGAAGAATTCATTCCCGACGAGCCGCCAGGAAAAATCGAAGCCGGCACTTTTATCTATGAAAATGTGGCTGGCATGGATGCGGCGATTTCTTATCTCGAATCCCTCGGCAAGCAGCCCCAGCCCAGCGACGATGCCGCGCCAAAGAATTCGAAGCGCGCAAATCTCGCCCGCGCGATGCAAAATATTCGCGCTTACGAGGAATCGCTCTCCCGCGAAATGCTCCAAGTCCTGCACGATTGCGGCGCAAAAATCTACGGGTTTGCAGGGAAGAACCAGGTTCACGAGCGCGTGCCAACGCTTTGCTTTAATTTGCCAAATGTCGCTCCTGCGAAGGTCACGGAGTCCCTCGCCCGAGCCGGCATCGGCATTCGCGATGGCCACATGTACGCTCCGCGCCTAATGAAGCGGCTTGGCGTGCCACTGGAAAGCGGAGTAGTGCGCGCCTCTCTCGTCCACTACAACACGCTGGATGAGATTCACGGCTTCGGCAACGCCTTGCTCGATCTGACCAAGCATGGCTGAGCCCCCCAATTCTCTTCCGCTGCGACCGCCGCAATTGGCCGCCGCGACATCATCCCCGATCCTTCCAGAAACCGACGAGCTGAAGCGCAAGCTTACGCAGCGCCAGCTCAGCATGCTCGCCATCGGCGGCGCCATCGGTGTGGGCCTCTTCCTCGGGAGCAGCGTAACCGTCCGCCTCGCCGGCCCCGGCGTCATCGTCACCTATCTTATCGGTGCGCTCATCGCCATGATCGTCGCGTACTCGCTGGCGGAAATGGCTGTCGTGCAGCCGGTGGCAGGCTCCTTTGGCATTTACGCGGAAACCTATCTAAGCCCATGGGCGGGCTTTTCCGTCCGCGCCACGTATGCGGTAGTGCAAATCATTGCCATCGGTGCGGAAGTAACCGCCGTGGCGATTTATTTTGCGTTTTGGTTTCCTGCCGTCCCGCAGTGGATGTGGGTGGTCGCTGTCTCCATCTGCCTGGTCGCCGTCAACACGCTTCAAGTCGGACGCTTCGGCGAATTCGAATACTGGTTCGCTCTCATAAAGGTTGTAGCCATCATCGTTTTCATCGTTTTGGGCATCGCCCTCATCTTCGGCTTGGGACCCGCGCCAGCGATTGGCCTCTCTAATCTCACGGCACACGGCGGCTTTCTTCCGTTTGGCTGGAAAGGAGTTTGGCTCGCGCTCACGCTGGTGATCACCAGCTACATGGGCGTCGAAGTCATCGCCGTGACGGCGGGCGAAGCGCAAAATCCAGCGAAATCCATCCCGCGCGCTATGCGCACGATCGTTTTTCGTCTGGTGATCTTTTACGTTCTCGCCATCGCCATCATGCTGGCCATGACTCCATGGAACGGGACCAGCAATGGCCTGACAGGCAGCCCTTTTGTCCGCGCGCTATCGATTGCGCGCATTCCCTTCGCCGCAGGCATCATGAATCTCGTTGTGATCACTGCCGCGCTCTCGAGCGCCAACACAAATCTCTATCTCACCACGCGCATGCTCTTTTCGCTGGCGCGTGGCCGCTTTGCGCCGCCCTGGCTCGGCCATCTAAGCGGTAACGGGGTTCCACGGCGCGCACTCGCCGTTTCCACAGCAGGCATGATTGCCGCAATCCTGCTCGCGATTTACGCGCCCGAGCGCGCTTTCCTGATGCTCTATGGTGTGGCCGTAGCCGGCATGTTTTTCGTCTGGATCGTCATCTTGCTGACGCACATCGCGTTCCGGCGAACCATCGGGCCTGAGCGAGTCACCCAGCTTCCCATGCGCTTGCGTTTCTTTCCCTATTCGAGCGCGTTAGGCATCGCCGCACTCCTGGGCATCGCAGCAAGCACGTTCTATGTAGAGGGATTGCGCTACAGCGTCCCCGCCTTTGCTCCATTCCTGCTTCTCATGTCGCTGGCTTACTGGATAATCCGGCGAAAATCGCAAGCAGCAAACGCACCTCTCGCAAAAGGCGAGCTCGTTTCCACCTTGACAAAAGAGTAGTCACGCGACAACCCGCGTGTTCCCTCCAAACTCGTCCCTTCTTTGCTTTTGTGGCAAAGTAATGTGTGATGGCCGCACCCGAGAACTCCAAAGCCGCCGGCCTCATCGCGTTCCAATATCCCAGCTTCGTATATTTTCAAACAGCCCGATTCTTCATTGTCCTCGCCACGGAGATGCAGTCGGTCGCGGTCGGCTGGCAAGTCTACGAAATCACCAAACGGCCGCTCGATCTGGGGCTTGTGGGACTGGCGCAATTTCTGCCGGGCATTCTTCTCTTCCTTGTTTCGGGCCATGTCGCCGATCGCTACGATCGCCGAAAGCTCATCGTCATTTGCTACCTTGGCTTCGCGCTTTGCTGCGGTTTGCTACTGGTCACTTCCATGCGCAATGTCCGCTCGGTCTACTACATCTTCGCCGTCCTCGTCCTTCTCGGCGTCGTGCGCTCATTCACCGGCCCCGTCAGCCGCGCTCTCGTCCCTCAATTGCTGCCCGAGGAGCATTTCACCAATGCCGTGGCCTGGGCTTCCACCATTTTCCAGGGCGCGGCCATACTCGGTCCCGCGCTCGGCGGTCTCATTTACGCATTTTTTTGCGGCCCCTCGGCGGTTTATATCCTCGCGGTGATCATGGCCATCGCCGCGGTGGTCTGCACTCTCAAAATCAAAACGGAATCGAAGCCCCGCTCCCGCGAGCCCATCAATCTCGCCACTGTCTCCGCCGGCCTTCGCTACATCTGGCGCGAAAAAGTGGTTCTCGGTTCCATCTCACTGGATTTGTTCGCTGTCTTTCTCGGCGGGGCCGTCGCACTTCTGCCGGTCTACGCCCGCGAAATTTTGCTGACTGGTCCCTGGGGCCTCGGTCTGCTTCGCGCCGCTCCCGGAGTGGGAGCCGCCGCGATGGCCATTTTTCTGGCGCATCGCCCGTTCCGCCGCAAAGTTGGTCTCATCATGTTGTGGTGCGTGGCTGGCTTTGGCTTCTTCACGATACTTTTCGGGATCTCACGCAGCCTCGTTCTTTCTTTGATTGCCCTGTTTTTTGTCGGCGCAACGGACATGGTCAGCGTAATCGTTCGCGCCGTGCTTATCCAGGTGGCTACACCCGATGAAATGCGCGGCCGCGTCAACGCTGTCGACATGGTTTTTATCGGGGCTTCCAACGAGTTTGGAGAATTCGAGTCTGGTCTCACGGCGCAATGGTTCGGGACGCTGCCTGCCGTTGTGCTTGGCGGCATCGGCACCATCATCGTCACCGCCATTTGGGCATGGCGCTTCCCTGAGCTTAGGAAAGTCGAGCAGGTGCACTCGCTTCCCAGCCGCCAGGAGTGACCTTTCCGCGCTGAGGGGTTGTTATGGTTCCACGCGGCCGGCTCGGAACAGAGAACTCGCTTATCGTATTAGGGTTTTACCTTCGCAGGCGGCGTCGTTTCGATTGCTGTAGCCGGAGGTGGAACGGTGGGCGTGCTGGTCAACGCCGCTTTAACGGAAGCTGGAATCTTGTCCGAATTTGCCAGCAAGACGCTAACTTCCCAAATCTGCTTCTCCGTCAATCGCCCTTTGAATCCCGGCATTCCCGTCAACCGAATTCCATTCTCTGCCTTCCAATAAGTCTCTGATGCCGGATCATCCGACACGCCCGTTCCGTGGAAAAGCTGAGGCGGCGGCGGGTACATCCCCTGGGCAATATTCGTCTTAGGCTGGTCCGGCAGTCCGTGGCACACCGCGCAGTTCTCTTTGTAGACCTCCGCGCCGCTCAGATAGCTCTTCTCTTCAGCCACCACCGGGGAATCCGGCACCTTTTCCTTGTCAATATGCGCACTCAGAGCCATATGAGCAAACTTCTTCTCAAAGGGCATGGGAGGGTCTGTCACTGCGACTGGTGCACGACCGGTTGCAAAGTACAAGTACCCGCAGCCGGCGAAAAGCAATACTCCAAGTAGAATGCCCACAATCAAGCCCTTTACCATGTGTCCATTCACCCGCCTTTTTCAGAGTCCCGCCGCCACCTTCGCCAGCCGCCTGCGCCCGGGGGCCGATAGTGTAAACTCTCGCCCGCCCCAATGCACACTTGAATTATGTCCGCGCATAACCAGCACCTTCGACCGCCCCTTCCACTCCTCTCTCCACCCCGGCTTCGGAGACCATCTACCCCAAGTGGGCTTCGTAACCATTTGCTCCCGAAATCCGTCCAATCTATGCGCAGGTCTGATTTTCCGGTAGGCTCAAAGCACTCGGCGGGGGACTACTTAAGTGCATAGCCCCTATAGTCTTGCCCCGGCAGACTCACTCGAATCATAGGCAGTCACTGACAGGAGAGAACGGATGGGCCATCTCGACTCTATTGAGCTACCCGAACGGGGCGCGCGCGATTCTTCCGCGACTGAGCCCGCCAAGAGCCGCTGGTGGCTTTGGGTTGTAGTTCTCGGCGTTATAGCCCTCGGTATCTGGTATTACCGCGGAACCCACGCGACGAGCGAGGCTGGCGGCGCTGCTCAAGGCGCTTATGGAAAAGGCGGCCCGGGCCAAGGCCCAGGGGGCTTTTTCATGACCGGGCCGGTGCCGGTCGTAGTTGCCACGGCCCAAAAGGGCGATCTTCCCGTTTATCTGATTGGCCTCGGCTCCGTCGCAGCCTTTAATACGGTGACCGTCCGCAGCCGCGTCGACGGCCAAATTGTCAAGGTCAACTTTACCGAAGGCCAGTTCGTACACGAAGGCGATGCTCTCATCGAAATCGATCCTCGTCCCTACCAGGTGATGGTAGAACAGGCGGAAGGCCAGCTCGCAAAAGATCAGGCGCAACTCCACGACATGCAAGTTGATTTCGAGCGTTACACGACGCTCTATAACGAAGGTGTCGTTCCTAAGCAGCAGGTCGATACCCAACAAGCTCAGGTCGGCCAATATCAAGGCGCGATCAAAGCCGATCAAGCCACGATCGATAACGCAAAGCTGCAGCTTGTGTATTCTCGGATTACGGCACCTATCAGCGGCCGCGTAGGACTGCGTCTCGTGGATATCGGAAACATCGTTCATGCTACTGATACTACGGGACTTCTCGTTATCACCCAGCTCCAGCCAATTTCCGTCATCTTCACCCTGCCGCAGGACCAGCTTCAGCAGGTCCTGGTGAAGATTCGTGGCGGAGGAGTGCTTCCCGTCCAAGCCTTTGACCGCGACGACATGACCAAGATCGCCGACGGTAAGCTCGCCACTATCGACAACCAAATTGACCCCACCACCGGCACCTACAAACTCAAAGCCATCTTCACCAACGAGAATAACGTCCTGTTCCCGAATCAGTTCGTAAACGTTCACATGCTCGTGGACACCAAGCGGAATGTGGTCATTGTCCCCGCTGCTGCCATTCAACGCGGTCCGCAAGGCACGTATGTTTACGTCGTCTCCGGAGACAAGACTGTCAGCATTCGTACAGTCACGGTCGCACAGGCGACCGGCAACAATGTCGGTATCAGTTCCGGGCTCAGTGCGGGGGATGTGGTTGTAATTGATGGCCAAGACAAGCTTCAGGATAAGAGCGAAGTCACCACCAGCACCGCTCCGACAGGCGGTTCGGCGACAGGAACCTCTTCGCAGCCTGCCGCTCAGAGCGTTGGCCAGGGCGCCACGAAGCCTAACAGTCCTGCCAGTCCCCAGTCCGGGGGCAAGTCTCAATGAGTCCGTCCCGGCCGTTCATTCTGCGGCCAGTCGCGAACATCCTCTCATTGGTCGGCGTGCTGCTGGTAGGTTTCGTCGCCTATCGCCAGCTGCCTGTCTCCGCGCTTCCCCAGGTCGACTATCCCACGATTCAAGTCCAGACCTTCTATCCCGGCGCCAGCCCCGACGTCATGGTTTCTTCCGTTACCGCACCGCTCGAGCGCCAGTTCGGCCAGATCCCCGGCTTGAGCCAGATGACTTCCACGAGCTCCTTCGGCAGCTCGATCGTCACGCTGCAATTCAATCTCGATCTCAACATTGACGTCGCCGAACAGGAAGTCCAAGCCGCCATCAACGGCGCCTCCAATCTTCTCCCTCAGGGCCTTCCGAATCCGCCCATCTACAACAAAATCAATCCTGCCGACGCGCCTATCCTCACGCTTGCGCTTACTTCGGACTCGATGCCGCTTTCCAAAGTCGAAGACCTGACGGATACCACGCTGGCGCAGAAAATTTCCCAGCTGACGGGCGTAGGACTCGTCAGCATCAGCGGCGGCCAACGTCCGGCCGTGCGTGTCCAGGCGAATCCCACGGCACTCGCTTCTTACGGCTTGAGTTTGGAAGATTTACGTACCGTCCTGGGTGCTGCCAACGTCGATCAAGCCAAAGGCACTTTCGATGGCGCTCATCAGGCTTACACGATTGGCGCGAACGACCAGCTCATCACCAGCGACAGCTACCGCCCGCTCATCGTCGCCTATCGCAATGGCGCTCCCGTGCGCCTCTCCGACGTTGCCACCGTTTTCGACGGCACGGAAAATGTCAACCAAGCCGCGTGGGCCGACAAAAATCCCGCCGTCATTTTAAACATTCAGCGCCAGCCGGGCGCCAACATCATCTCGGTTGTGGACCGTGTGAAAAAACTCCTCCCACAACTTTCAGGCGCGCTCCCCGCCTCCGTGAAGATTCAAATTCTTACCGACCGCACGACTACCATCCGCGCTTCCGTCGAGGACGTGCAATTCACGTTGATGCTCACGATCGCGCTAGTGGTCATGGTCATCTTTCTTTTTCTACGCAGCCTGCGCGCCACGGTCATCCCCGCTCTGGCTGTGCCGCTCTCCATCGTCGGCACGTTTGGCGTGATGTATCTCTGCGGCTATACCCTAAACAATCTCTCGCTCATGGCGCTCACCATCTCGACCGGTTTCGTCGTCGACGACGCCATCGTCATGATCGAAAACATCAGCCGCTACATCGAGCAAGGCGATACGCCGCTCAACGCCGCACTCAAAGGCTCCGAACAGATCGGCTTCACGATCATTTCTCTCACGGTCTCGCTCATCGCCGTGCTCATTCCGCTGCTTTTCATGGGCGATATTATCGGCCGTCTCTTCCGCGAGTTTGCCATCACCCTTGCCATCACCATTCTTATTTCCGCTTTCGTTTCGCTCACTCTCACTCCAATGATGTGCGCCAAACTTCTTCGCTATACGAAAGAAGAAGACCAGACGTGGTTCTATCACAAGTCCGAGCTGGCCTTTAATTCCATCATCGCGTTCTACGGCCGCACACTGAAATTCGTGCTTCAGTTCCGCGCCATCACGCTTCTTGTCACCGTGGGGACGCTGGTTGGCACCATCCTTCTATACATTTACGTTCCCAAAGGCTTTTTCCCCGTGCAGGACACCGGCCTCATCCTTGGCGTCTCGGAAGCGGCGCAAAATATCTCTTTCGCCGCCATGTCCCAGCACCAGCAAGCTCTCGCCGACGTCATTCTGAAAGACCCCGCAGTTGAAAATCTCTCGTCCTTCATCGGCGTCGACGGAACCAATACCACCCTCAACACCGGCCGCATTCAGATCAATCTCAAGCCGCTCGAGCAGCGCAAGATCAGCGCCTCCGACGTCATTCGCCGTCTCCAGCCGCAGCTCGCAAAAGTCGATGGCATCTCACTCTTCATGCAGCCGGTGCAAGATCTCACCGTTGAAGATCGCGTCAGCCGCACGGAATTCCAGTACAGCCTCGAGGACGTTGACCCTAAAGAGCTCGCCCATTGGACGCCTCTCTTTATGGATAAACTGCGGTCCATTCCCGTCGTGCGTGACGTCGCCAGCGACGAGTTGAACAACGGCCTTCTTGCGACGCTCGTCATTGACCGCGATACCGCCTCTCGCCTCGGTGTTCTTCCCGCCGATATCGACAACACGCTTTACGACGCCTTTGGCCAGCGCCAGGTCTCCACCATTTATACCCAGCTCAATCAGTATCGTGTCGTCCTGGAAGTCGACCCTGCATTCCACCAGAATCCCGACTCGCTCAAAAATATCTATGTAAAGTCTTCGGGAACTCCACAGACTTCCTCCGGATCTACGGCTAATATTTCAACGAATGGGCAGGCAAACATCACCTCGGCTGCCAGCCCTCAAGTTCCCCTGAGCGCTTTCACGCGTTTCGAGCCTGGCGCCACGGCCCTCGCCATCAACCATCAAGGGCAATTTCCAGTCGTCACCATCTCATTTAACCTTGCTCCCGGCGCGGCTCTCGGCGACGCCGTTGACGCCATCAATAAGGCCAAGTCTGAATTGAATATGCCTGTCAGCGTCCAAGCGACCTTTCAAGGCACTGCTGCGGCCTTTCTAAAATCGCTCGCGAACGAACCCGTGCTCATTCTTGCCGCTCTCATCACTGTTTATATTGTTCTTGGCGTCCTGTACGAGAGCTTCATTCACCCCATCACTATTCTCTCGACGCTTCCTTCCGCGGGCGTCGGCGCCATACTTGCTCTCCTCCTTTTTGGGATGGAGTTCAGCGTCATTTCGCTCATTGGCATCATTCTTCTCATTGGTATCGTCCAGAAAAACGCCATCATGATGATCGACTTCGCTCTCGAGGCCGAGCGCAAGGAAGGGAAGACTCCGCTCGACGCTATCTACGAAGCCTGCCTGCTTCGCTTCCGTCCCATCATGATGACCACCATGGCAGCTCTCCTGGGCGCCTTGCCTCTTGCTCTCGGCACCGGTGTCGGCTCTGAATTGCGCCGCCCCCTCGGCATCACCATCGTCGGCGGACTTATCCTCAGCCAGTTGCTCACGCTTTACACCACGCCCGTGGTCTATCTCGCGTTCGATTGGCTGGCCCACCGCTTCGCTTTTCAATTCGGCAATTCCATCGAGGAGCCGGCTCACGGCGACTAGCCAATGACTTCCTCGACCAATTTCTCTGCTCCTTTCATCCGACGCCCGGTCGCAACCACCCTCATTACCATTGCGATCTTCCTCTCTGGCGCGGTTGCTTTTCGTTTCCTTCCTGTGGCCCCACTGCCGCAGGTCGATTTCCCCACGATCTCTGTTGGTGCCAGCTTGCCCGGCGCCAGCCCGGAAACGATGGCCTCCGCCGTTGCTACCCCGCTCGAACGCCAGTTCGGCCGCATCGCCGGCGTCACGCAAATGACGTCATCCAGCGGCCTCGGTTCCACCGGCATCACGCTTCAGTTCGACCTCAATCGCGATATCAACGCCGCCGCTCGCGACGTACAAGCCGCCATCAACGCAGCGCGCAACCAGCTCCCCGCGGATCTTCCCGGCCAGCCTACCTACCGCAAGGTCAATCCTGCGGACGCTCCCATCATGATTCTGGCCCTCACCTCAGACAATTTTCCTCCAGCCCAGATCTATGACGCTGCCGATTCCATCCTGGCGCAAAAGCTCGCTCAGGTTGAAGGCGTTGGCCAGGTTTTCGTTTGGGGAAGCGCGAGCCCCGCGGTTCGCATTGAAGCCAATCCTTACCAGCTGAATAGCTACGGCATTAGCCTCGAAACCATTCGCGGTTCTCTGCAATCCGCCAACGCCAATCTGGCCAAAGGCTCTCTTTCCGACGCGCACAAAACGTGGAATGTCGGCGATACCGATCAGCTCTTCAAAGCGTACGAATACATGCCGCTCATCGTCGCCGGCCACACCGGCGCGCCTGTTCGGCTTCGGGACATCGGCGAAGTCGTCGATTCCGTTGCGGACAGCCGCAATCTCGGTCTCTTCGGCGGAAAACGTTCCGTGCTCCTGGCCATCTTCCGCCAGCCCGCCGCCAATATGATCGACACCGTCGATCGCATCAACGCCATCCTGCCCGTTCTGCGCGCCTCCATCTCTCCCTCGCTCCATCTGACCGTCTCCATCGATCGCAGCGTCACTATTCGCGCTTCCGTTCACGACGTCGAGATCACTCTGATCATTTCCATCATCCTTGTCATTCTTGTTGTCTTCGCTTTTCTCCGCAGCACTTGGGCAACCATCATCCCCAGCGTCGCCGTCCCGCTCTCTCTTGTCGGCACCTTTGGCATCATGTACCTCTGCGGCTACAGCCTCGACAATCTGTCCTTGATGGCTCTCACCATCTGTACCGGGTTCGTCGTGGACGACGCCATCGTCGTCATTGAAAACATCACGCGCCACATAGAGAACGGTATAAAGCCTTACGCAGCTGCCATGAAAGGCGCCAGCGAAATTGGTTTCACCGTGCTATCGATGAGCACTTCGCTCATTGCTGTTTTCATTCCCATTTTGATGATGCCCGGGATCGTCGGCCGCCTCTTCCGCGAATTTGCCGTGGTCCTCAGCGTGGCCATCGTTGTGTCGCTCTTCGTTTCCCTCACCACCACTCCCATGATGTGCGCGCTTTTCCTCAAGCACGAAAGCGGCAAGCACAACTGGATCTACAATTTGTTTGAAAACGCTTTCAACCGCCTCCTTCATCTCTACGATGTCTCGCTGCGGTGGGTTTTGCGCCGCCAGTTGCTCATCCTTGGCATGACTTTCCTCACTGCCGTACTTGCCGTTTATCTAGCTGCTCACGTCAATTCGGGCTTTTTCCCGCAGCAGGATACGGGCCGCATCAATGGCGCCATTCAGGGCGACCAGGATTTGTCCTTTGCGGCCATGTCTTCGAAGATGCGCGAGTTCACGGATATCGTGATGAAGGATCCCGCCATTGATACGGTCACTTCGTTCACCGGCGGCGGCAGCGGGGGCAGCACCGCCCGGGTATTTGCACAACTTAAGCCTCTGAGCGAACGGAAGATCAGCGCCGACGAAGTCATCGCCCGTATTCGCGACGCAACGGCACATGTTCCCGGCGCCGTACTCTTTCTTCAGGCCGTGCAGGACCTCAGCGTGGGGGCTCGTTTCGGCGCCGCTCAATACCAATACACTTTGCAAGCCGATAGTCTCGACGACCTCAACCATTGGGCTCCGATTCTTCAAGCCAGGCTCGCCAAGATCCCCGAGCTTCGCGATGTCAACTCTGACCAGCAAATGCACGGGCTAGAGAGCTCCCTCGTCGTCGATCGCGATACCGCTAGCCGCCTCGGCGTCTCCATGCAAGCCATTGACAACACTCTGAGCGACGCTTTCGGCCAACGCGAAGTCTCCACCATCTACAAGGGCCTCAATCAGTACTACGTCATCTTGGAAGTCATGCCCAGCGCTCAGCAAGATCCTGCGGCGCTCAAGTCTATCTATGTGCCCGCCACGGGCGGCAAGCTCGTCCCTCTCAGCGCCTTCTCCCGCTACGAGCCCTCCAACACCGCGCTTTCCGTCAACCACCAGGGCATCTTTCCCGCTATCACCATCTCCTTCAATCTTGCCCCGGGAGCTTCTCTCGGCCCTGCCGTTCTCGACATCGAAGCCGCCACCCGCGAAATTGGCGTTCCGCCCACCGTCCACGCCACATTCCAGGGTAATGCGCAGGCCTTTCAAGACTCACGCTCCTCGCAGCTTTTGCTGGTCATCACCGCTCTCGTTGCTGTATACATCGTTCTCGGCATCCTCTACGAGAGTTTTATCCACCCCATCACTATTCTCTCCACAATTCCCTCCGCCGGCATCGGCGCCATTCTCGCCATCAAGTTCGCCAACACCGATCTCAACATGATCGCGCTCATCGGCATCATTCTCCTGATCGGTATCGTCAAGAAAAACGCAATTCTCATGATCGATTTTGCTGTCCAGGTCGAGCGCGAGGAACACATTTCCCCGTTGGACGCGATCTACAAAGCCTGCTTGCTGCGCTTCCGGCCCATCCTTATGACCACCATGGCTGCGCTCTTCGGTGCATTGCCTCTCGCTTTGGGGACCGGCGTCGGCTCCGAGCTACGTCGTCCGCTAGGCATCACTATCATCGGCGGCCTCATCGTCAGCCAGATGCTCACTCTCTTCACCACGCCCATCGTCTACATCTACATGGATCGCCTGCAAACGTGGCTGCAAGGGATCCGCAAGCACGGACACGCACACGCTCCGCTGCCTGCGGAGACGGACTAACCCCTTCATCGACTATTTTCTATTTTGGATTCAGCTCGAACTATATTGTACCTGCCGCGGTTCCGCGGGTCCCGCCTCTATGAGCTGCCGATCAAATATCCCGTGAAGAAAACCAGCAGGCCTCCAACAATCACTTGAAACGCCGCCTGCAAAAACGGCGTGTCCATGTAGCGGTGCCGGATGTAACTAATAATCCCCAACTCGATGCATACCACAATCACCGCAACGATGGTTGCCAGGTGAAAATTGGAAATCAAAAAGGGAAGCGTATGCCCGATTCCACCGGCCGTAGTCATCGCCCCCGTCACCGTGCCGCGCAGCCACGGCGATCCCCGCCCTGTTAACGATCCGTCGTCGGAGAGTCCCTCCGAAAACGCCATGGAGATACCTGCGCCGATCGACGCCGCCAGTCCCACTCGAAAAGCATCCCAGCTTTGGTGCGTTGCGAAGGCCGCCGCAAACAGCGGCGCCAGAGTCGATACAGATCCGTCCATCAATCCCGCAAGCCCCGGCTGTACGATTTGCAACAAGATCAGCTTGCGATGCGATTCGTCCTCTTGCGCGCGAGCAGGCTCCGTCAAATGCTTCTCTTCCAGCCCGTCTGCCGTTGCCTCGTGTTTGCGCTCTTCGTCCGCCAGTTTGTTCAAGAGCTCTCGCGTCGGCGCATCCGTTATGCGGCTTACCGCTCGCGAATAAAATCGCGCCGCCTCCATCTCCATCACCTTGGCCTGCTTCCTCGCCACGTTTACGCCCAGCGGCCGCACCAGCCATGTTGGCCTCCGCTGCAAGAAACCCTTCACGTTTTCGCGCCGGATCAACGGGATGTGATCTCCAAATCGCTGCCGGAACATCGCCAGCAGCCGGTCCCGGTGCACCACTTCTTCTGCGCGCATCTCCTCAAACATCTTCGCCGTCGCCGGATAAGTCTCCCGCAAGGCGTCCGCAAACTCGCCAAAGATGCGACTGTCTTCTTCTTCCGACGAGATCGCCAGCGCCAGAATTTCTTTTTCCGTCAAATCCTTGAATTTTTTGAGCATCGGCACTTCCTCGAGTTTTATCGAGGAAGAGAATCGCACAAACGGTGGAAAGAAGTCACCTGCAGGTAAGAAATGCCCAGTAGCACAGCCACTCCTGGCCGCGCGCTTTGCTATGAATCTCGCAACGGCCGCCTCGCAAAAGTGCCGCTCCCACGGAAGCAATCAGAAGTTTCGCGTCGACCAGCTAAACCAAAAAACCCTGGGTCCGGCAAAGATGCACAATTCCAAATCGATCGCCCGCTCCAACTTTATGCTTCATCCGGTACAGATGATTCTTCACCGTCTGCTCCGACAAGCAGAATTGGTTCGCAATTTCTTTGTTCGTCAGTCCCTGCGCAATCAGCGGTACGATTTGCTGCTCGCGCCGTGTCAGCCCCAGCCTCGGGTGAACGGTCGCCGAGTGCACTGACGTAGCCTCGCGCTCAAAAAACCGGAACAGCAAGGCGCACAACGCCCCCGGGCAGACCGCCTCGCCTGCCTGCACCGCATGCATCGCTTCCAAAACGTCTTCCGCCGAAGCGTCTCTCGGCATGTACCCTCTAATTCCGGCGCGCACGTATTGAAAAAACTCTGTCTCGTCTTCTGTCATTCCCACCAGCAGGATTCGCACCGCCGGCGCCGTCAGCCGCACCTGCCGAATCACGTAAATGTCCTCCACCAGGCTTCCGCGCGACGTCAGCAGGAGGATGTCAGCTCTCTCTTCGAGCATCCCTTCCACTCGGAAAGGCCCTGCGGCGTTCAATCCCACTACATCGATGTCACCTTGCCTCGTTAACATTCGCGAGAGCGCTTCGCGCAGCAGCCGGTTTTCTGCCGCGACGTAGACGCGCGCTCGCGTCGCAGCCCCTCCATTGGCTCGAATTCGCGGCGTTTCTTCCGCCGGCAGGGGATTGCTTCGGCGTTCTCCCCGGAAAATTTCGTTGCGTTGGCCAGTTCCTGTGGCAGGTACGCTTCGGCGCGCCGCTGTATTCATGGTGGGCTTTTCTCCTGCAATCTCTGCTATCGTCTCGCGCTTGCATTTCTTTCAGCGAACTCGCATTCGCGGATAGTAACCCACTTCTGCAATTTCAAAGCCGCACTCTGCCACTTCGCTCCAACCGGGTCCCCAAAATATCTCCCATCGTACCTATCTCTTAGGGCCGGACTTCGTGGGGACCGTATTTCTACTGAGTCCCACATCGGTACCAATCCCCATCTGTGGCTTCACTTCGGAACTCATCCATTAAATCCTTCTTATTCTTCCTCTTACCGAAGTTACCCGCCCTCCCTCTCTTCCTTTCGCAGTACTTCCGTACTATCATTCCCTCAGAGCGTCCTACTGATTCCAGGTACGTCTCAGCTATAGGTTTTTGTATTCGGCAAGCCTTACACTCTCTCTAGAAACGTCCCACCGGCGAGAGGCAAGGTTTTCATGGAGACCCAGCAAAGCATCATGGGCAAGACACCCAGCACCCACAGCAGTACCGCTGCGAAACCCAAGACAACGGAACGTCGCGGCAGTCGTCGTTGCAAAATCACTCAGCTCATGCGCATCCGTCCTTCCGATCCTGAAAAGGATCACTTCGACGACATGCGCGGAACACTCAGCGTTTCTCGTAGTGGCGTTTATTTCCAGACCAGCGAGCCTGCCTACGAAATCGGCATGCGTCTGTTCCTCACTCTTCCTTATTCCCAGGATCCCATGTCCATGAATCGCGAATACCTCGCCGAAGTTGTGCGCAGGGATCCTCTTTCCACCGGCATGTTCGGCGTCGGTCTGAAAATCCTCATGGAAATGGGCATGCAACAGCCCACCCTGACGGACGTCTGGTCGACGCGCAGGTAGCTTCGTGTTCGTCGCAACTCAACTGATTCTAGAAACAAAAAAGGGCGAGTGGCTTGGGGCCACTCGCCCTTTCTTGTCGTTTGGGGTTGGAGAGAACTCGAAACTAATCTTGTCCGAACATGCGCAAAGTCTTGTGCCGGATGATTCCCAGCTGCCGGTTGATCGGATGCTGCCGCGTCAGAAACGTTAGTACTGGAGGCCGCCGCTCGACGAGCCTGTTCATCGCGATGGTCAATCTCACATCCCGCCGCGCGAATTTCAGCCCGGACTGTAGCGCTTCCACTGCTTCATCTCGTCGGCCCGCTGTCGCGTACACTTCCGCAAGGTTCAAATAAAGCTGCGCCTGATTCCGCTTCATCCGTACGGCCGTGTCGCACAGCCGCTCGGCTTCGCCCCACTTCTGCTCGGAGCGCGCCAGCACCACTCCGAGATAAGACATGTAGTACGGATTATTTCTATCGAGGTCTACCGCGCGCTTCATATGCGGTAGCGCCTTTACCGCATAGTTGTCTCGCAGCAGCGTCAACCCGGTCTTGAATTCGCGGAACGCTTCCGTGTCCATCATGAATTCACCTCGTCGCCCCCGTCCTTTTCAGGATGGGCTAGGATTCGGACTCCCCCGGGAAGCTGGAAACTTGCCGCGCTGCAAGAAAAAGACACTCACCGCCCGGGTGCCGGGCTTGGCTGAGTTGACCGCTTCGCGGTCACCCATAAAAATGTTGCATTCACCCAGTTGGTGTTCGGTACAGCGGAGAGCAGTGTCGCGTTTTCGGTTCCCATCCCAGTCCTTCTTGAACCTACGCGCACTTTGCTCAAGAATCTACTGACCCGTGGGACAGTCTTGGTTCAGCCGCACTAAAGTAGTAGCGGCCATGCAGAGGACAGTATGTAAAATCTCCGGATATCCAGCCGCTTTTTGACGTTTTGTTTTTCGAGTGAGCTCGGTCACCCGGAAGTCCAGCGGAAGCCAGCCTGCAGCATTACTTCGTCAGCTTCTTCCAGCCCCTGCGCCAATCTTCCCAATCGTTAAGTGTGGCTTTGCACATCGCTTTAGCCGCTTTGTGCAGCCAGCGGCTCTTTCTCTGCGCCAGATCGCGCTTGACCTGCGGAATGGCCTGCGGAGTACCGAAGTGCATGTTGGCCGTTTCCCATCCCATCGAATAAAGCAGCCGCGCTTCATCTCGGTCCGCCGTCAGGGAAACAAGCTCGATTCGCGAGCAGTCTGGCGCCAGCCGGCGCACCACCCATCTGTTGTGAAAGTGAACGAATGGATCTAATACGCGCAAACAGCGCGTGACGAGCTTGGGTCCGTAGACCACTGCCGACGATGTCTTGCTGTTCCACGCAGATGCCGAAGGCCTAATCGCTTTCGCCTCGCGCGCAATGTATGCGCCCCCCGCAGAAGAAAGAGCTACTATCCGGGGATGGCCGAGGCTGCCCAGGCCCGCGATTCGCTTTCTCAATTGATACACACTCTTGGGCGGCAGCGACTCCTCGAGCAATTCCCGCACTTCGTCCGGAGCCTTTGCGGTGAAAGCTGGCAAGTGCGTCAGTTTGTCCCAAAAATGAACGGGGTCGCGCAACTTGCTTAGCGCCATCAGCCTCAGCCACTGGTGATCCTCCGCCAGAATGAACGGTTTCCCGCCCGCTGCAAGGGAGTCGCGATAGCCTTCCTCGACGGCTTCCGAAGCCTCGCGCCTTGGCATGCGCAGATGCTCCCCAAGAATCGCCAAGTATGCGCTCGTCGTGAGCCGCACCAGATCAATCGCGTACGAGGATGGATAGACCTCATCCAGATCATTCACGCCCCAGATGAGCCGTCCTTCCAGGTCCCGCCACGTCCCAAAATTTTCGACGTGCAAATCTCCCACAGCGAGGACCTTGGGAGCTTTGGCAAGCTCGCCGCAGACTTCCGGCCAAAGCTGCAACCACCTGTAAAAGGTCGCTCGAAAGAAAGGAAAAGCCGCTTCCGCCATCAACTGATGCTTGAGGCGCAGATCCTGCTTAATGATTGGGAGTTGAGCGCTCAGCCACGTCTCGAACTCCCGCGTTGCTTCAATGATTCCTTGCTTCATCTGGGTTTTACACGCTCGCGTGTTCCGCGCGAGAAGTTCCGCGCACACGCGATTCGTAGATGGGGAAACGCGCCGCGAAATCGGCAACCTGCTTCCGCACTCTCTGCTCCGTTTCCGCGTCGCCCAAATGCGAGAGAATCTCTCCTATCCAACCGCCAATCTGCTCCATCTCCGATTCCCGCATTCCGCGCGTCGTCACCGACGGGCTTCCCAGCCGGATCCCTCCGCCCTTCATTGGGGGTAGAGGATCAAAGGGAATCGAATTCTTGTTCACCGTAATTCCCGCGCGGTCCAGCGCCTTTTCCGCATCGCTTCCGGTAATCCCACGCGAATGCACCTCGATCAAAAACACGTGATTGTCCGTTCCACCCGTCACAATCCGGAACCCGCGCTTTGCAATAGAAGCCGCCAAAGCCTGTGCATTGGCCACCACCTGCTTTTGGTATTCCCTAAAGCTCGGCTCCATCGCTTCCTTCAAGCACACGGCCTTCGCAGCAATCGTATGCACCAAAGGCCCGCCCTGTGTTCCCGGAAATGTCAGCTTGTCCAGCTCCTTTGCAAACGCGGCTTTGCACAGAACCAACCCGCCGCGCGGCCCTCGCAAAGTCTTATGTGTGGTTGTTGAGACGATGTCGGCATGCGGCACCGGGCTAGGATGCACTCCCGCTGCCACCAGCCCCGCGATGTGCGCCATATCCACAAAAAACAAGGCCCCCACGGATTTTGCCGCCTTCGCAATCCGCTCAAAATCGATAATCCTCGAATACGCGCTCGCCCCCGCCACGATCATCTTCGGCTTATGCTCCAAAGCCAGCCTGTCAATTTCGTCGTAATCGATCCGCTCGTCCTCTTTCTTCACTCCGTACGCAATGAACTTGTACATCCGCCCAGAAAAATTCAAAGGATGCCCGTGCGTCAAATGCCCGCCATGCGAAAGATTCATCCCCAGCACCACATCATCCTTCTGCAAGGTCGACATATACACAGCCACATTCGCCGAAGTCCCCGAATGCGCCTGCACATTGGCGTGCTCCGCGCCAAAAAGCTCCTTCGCCCTGTCAATCGCCAGCTGCTCCACCTTATCGGCGTACTCGCACCCGCCGTAATACCGCTTCCCCGGGTACCCCTCGGCATACTTGTTCGTAAAAATCGATCCCATCGCCTCGAGTACCGCCTCCGAAACAAGGTTCTCCGATGGAATCAACTCCAGCCCAGTCGCCTGCCGCTGCGCCTCTTCCTGCAACAACTCCGCAATCGCCGGGTCCACTGCCTCAAGCGGCCTCTGCATCCGTTCGTTAGCTTCGGTAGTCATCTCAGTTGTCCTATCGACCCAATTTCACTTCAGCCCGCACGTTCGTTTAATTTCATTCACGGTTCACCATCTTACTCCGCACACGTCATTTCCGCGAAGCGCCTCTTCTTCGTCTAAAGTCGCGCGGATGGTATAATGTCTTCTGGGGTTTCTATGGACTGCGGCAGCTCTTCTGCCGTTTTTTTCATTTTAGGCCGCAGCAGAGCCACTCCTGCCTGCGCTGAGCCTCGAAGCGGCTGTGCGCTTTTTTGATCCATCGCAAAGTTCTATCCCAGGTCTCCAACGAGATATTCGTCCTTGCCTGTAGCGGATTGCAGCTTGTCGGCGAATCTTTCACCGTCAACGTGCATTGATGTGTGAACAATTCTTGTCCCATTCTTTCCAAAGACAATCGTCTCGCCGCTTGAAGCGTCGTAAGCCACACTCTCAATTTCATCGAGCTGAATCTCCTTGAAACCAAACAACGCTCGCCGCTGCCGAATCGCACTGTCGGTAATCCGAATAGCTCTTGGCCACGCGAAAAATCCAAGGAACACGAAACACACCGGCGTAACTACAACCCACAACGGGTCGCCTTCCGAATACGTGCCAGCCATCAGTCCGAAACCCATTACGATGGACGTGAGGTACAGGCCCCTCAGCCACATCGCTGCGGGGAAGACCATTCGTTGCGCAAGCCTTCTGTGTTCTTTCGCGGAATACTCGAGTAGCTGAGCGAAAAAGAGAAAAGCAAAGATTATTCCAGTCAAGATGCCAGAGACGGTAAGCATCAGGCGCCAGTTCACAGACCACGTGCCATCGAAAACGCGATTGATGATCGAAGCCAGCGGTAGCAAGGCGATCACGCTAAGGAATACCGGAAGGCTCGTCCGGAGTGCGAGCACCGCAGCGGAGCGTATGTTTGTTGAGTTCATAAGAATCGCACCTAAGCTCAGTCGGCTTAGCGTGGTAGCTTCGACGGCCCGAAATTGTAACCGCATCTTGCGGTTGACGCGCCTCGAAATTATCAATCGGCCCCCGGACACGCCGAAAACAACAGATTTTGGTTGAAATTATGTTTACCGCCAAGTCTTTTAGAATGAACACTTGCGAAGAGCGTCCGCAAGCATTGATTCTAATGGACTTGGAGAAACACTAAGTCCTTTAGAAGCAACACTTACAAAAACCGGGGGGCTGCTGCAAGCGTTCCGTCGGCTCCCAAGTTTGCGTACTAAGCGACCGCGCCGCCATTCATGAATGTCAGTGGGAATTCCTGCAAGCTACACCGAAACTGTCACCGGCTCTAGCCTGCTCTCATTGGCTCTGAGTTGCCGGTGCACCGTGGTTTGCCTGATTCACACTGTCGATGCCGCGCAACATGCCCAGTACCTCGTCGGACTCCCGTCCCTTTTTCGGCCCGAAGGTCGTGCCGTCGGCAAACACGACCAGGTCCAGTGTGATCTTGTAACTGGCGCGAGTTCCGTCGGCCAAATAAGAAAACTTACGTGGCCCGGCCACCCAGGTCGCTCCCGGCAAGAGATAGTGAGACGGGATTCCCTGTGTTTCGAGCTCCTTGGTTGTGACGCTACGGATTTTTGCCCCGCTGCTGGGATCTAAAAAGATCGTCGCAAACACAAACGCGCGAATCGGGGCGGTGCCGACGTTGGTCGCCTCCAGCGCCGCCAACGCCGTTCCATTTTCCTCGCGCCAAGTGCCCGTCTCGATCCGCAGCGGACCAATGGTCTGGAATTGAATGTCTTCCACAGGAACCGGCCCTCCCTGCGGCAGGATGGGAGACACGTACCTCAGCAAGTCGGTCGTCTTCACGCTGAAGTCCATCCCGTCAATCGTGCCGATCAGCTGATGCGATTCCGGCAGCGACGCGGGTCCCCAGAGTGAACCGTCCACAAACTTCAAGACGTCAACCCTTGACTGGACAGCCAGAGCTTGTCCGGGTCTGGTCTCCGGAATCGAACAGACAGTTCGGGTCCACTCCCCGCCATCGGCAATCATTGGCTCGCGCGAATTGCGCGCCTCTTGAATGGTTCGAGTCTCGATCGTCTCGCGCGTATTGCGCACCCCTTGAATGGATGGTTTCTGGATCGGGTAGCGCGTTGCCTGATCAAAGAAAGCAAATTCGACGAGATAGCCGCGAAGCGGTTGCGAGCCGATGTAGTGAAAGTGCGCGACGAGACCCTTTCCAGCATCGCATTCCGTGCCTATAGCTGTCGAAACCTCCGCCGTCACGCTTAACGGCGGAATTTCCACTTTTGTTTTTTCTTCCTGCGCGGCGGAATTCAGTGCAAGCACGAAAGGGCCTAGAGCCAGGACAAATAAACGCAACGTAGGCTTGTGGTACATGGTTCGCTCCTCTTATGCAGAATGCTAAAGTGATAGACGCGGCTCAGAGAGAGTGCGTTAACTCGTTGGAGAACCAAGAAAAGAGCCGATGAGCTGTTCGACGGAAGTGTGTCAGGGGCCATAAACTCCCCGCGAGCAACATTCTGAGATACGATGGCAGCATCTCACCGCCGTTTGGATTTATCAAATAGAGAATCGGCTCCAGCTCTTGCAAATATCTTCAGCATGAAAAAGGCCAGCGCAGCGGAGGAACTCCAATGAAAGCCGTCGTCTACACCAGGTACGGACCTCCGGAGGTTGTCCGAATCGCGGGCGTCGAGAAGCCTGTGCCCAAGGACAGCGAAGTCTTGATAAAAGTTCGCGCGGCGAGCCTCAATCCGCTTGACTGGCACTTCATGCGAGGCACGCCGTATGCCGTTCGCATCATCGCCGGGCTGCGCAGACCAAAATTCCCGGGGCTAGGCGTGGATGTGGCCGGCCAGGTCGAAGCCGTTGGCGCCAAAGTATCGCAGTTCAAGCTCGGCGACGAGGTTTTTGGTTCGTGCAAGGGTGCCTTTGCAGAGTACGTTTGTGCTTCCGAATCAGTATTGGTCATGAAGCCAGCTAACGTGACATTTGAGCAAGCAGCTTCCGTACCCGTGGCCGCCTATACCGCATTGCAGGGCCTTCGCGACAAGGGACACATCCAAGCAGGTCAGAAGGTCCTGGTTAACGGTGCTGCAGGAGGTGTGGGTACATTCGCTGTGCAGATTGCTAAGTCGTTTGGCGCGGACGTGACGGGTGTATGCAGCACCAGGAATCTCGACATGGTCCGGTCCATCGGTGCAGATCGGGTCATCGACTACACGCAAGAGGATTTCACAAATAGTGCACAACGCTACGACCTGTTTTTCGACGGCGTTGGGAACCATTCGTTGTTAGCTTCCAGGCGCGTTTTAAATCCCAAAGGAATATACGTCGGCGCGGGGGGTACGACCGACAACTGGATGATCCGTCCCTTGCTGAGCGCAATTTCCTCTCTTGTGTTGTCGCTGTTCGGGAACCGGAAGCTGCTCATGATTCTTGCAAAACCGAGCAAACAGGATCTGACCTTTATGCGCGAGCATATGGAGTCTGGAAAGATAACGCCGGTCATCGACAGGCGTTACAATTTGAATGAACTTCCTGAGGCTATTCGCTATCTGGAAACGGGGCACGCCCGCGGAAAAGTAATCATAACCTTCGAAAATAACTAGAAAATTTGGGAATGCATTGCGTGCGGCTTTGAAAAGCTACGGCAGGCAAAAAGCTTTGCTTTGCGTTCAACGCCGATAGAACTGGCAGAAGCCCGCCGTCCTCGAACCAACCGTTCTCGGCGAATTCCAAGGCCCGTTTGGCACTGCTATCGTTTTCCGCCGGGATGCCACAGGCCATATCACTGGTTGCGATCTTTTCGCCGGCCGCGTCCGAAACATAGCCTTTACCAAGACCACGGCACAGACCACGACACAAACCACAAAACAATTTAGGAGCCATCACAAATTTGCTGAGCGCGGCTCCGGATTTCTCCGAACCACGAGCCCGCTCGGGGATGGTATAGTGGCCGCGATTCCGCCTGAACAACAGGAGGCTCACTCCGCATGTCTGCCTCAAATGATTGGAACAAAAAGGACAGTTCTCCCCAAGGGCTGAGGCACGCGGTGCGCCGATGCGCCTCGCGCGCATTTTTCGCTACCATCATTTTTTGTTTCACTGCTCTTCAGCTTTCGGCGCAAGACCAAAATCCCCTCGCCAACGATCCCAAAGCCTCCAAACTGGGCGAATTTCAGTTTCGCTCGAACTGCGCATTCTGCCACGGGCTCGGCGCTCGCGGCGGAGGCCGCGGCCCAGACTTGACTCGGGCGCAAAAACGCCACGGAAATTCCGACGCGGATTTGTTTCGCACCATTAACGAAGGCGTCCCCGGCACCGCGATGCCGCCGAATGGCGCAACGCAGCAAGGCGTGGGAATGACCGACACGGAGATCTGGCAAGTGATCGCCTACATTCGCAGTGTGCAAGTGAAAACACCGGCGCAACCGCCCGGCGATGCCGCGCACGGCAAACAACTCTTCTTCGGCGCGGCGGTTTGTTCGACGTGCCACATGATTGAAGGGAAAGGAGGCCGGCTCGGCCCCGATCTCACCACCACCGGCTCCGCCCGCGCCATTGATTATTTGGTTGAATCTGTGCGCTACCCCAGCCGGCGACTGGCTCAGGGAATTTCCGAAGCGATGAAGGAATTTTCTCAGGAATACGAAACAGTGAAAGTTGAAACCGCCGATGGCCAGAAATTTACCGGCGTGGTCTTAAACGAAGATCATTTCACTTTGCAAATGCTGGATTTGCGCGAGCAGCTTCATCTCTTTGAAAAAGACAAGCTCCGCTCTTACGAAAAATCACGCGAATCTCTCATGCCCCCCTACGATCAAAAAATGTTGAGCGATAAGGATCTGCAGGACGTTCTCGCTTTCCTGCTTAGCGTAGGTGCCCAATGAGAACGCCGTTCATAAGGAGCTCACGATGTGCGCCGCTCTTATTTCTTGCCTCTACGATTCTCGCGGCGTCGAACGCGCACGCCCAAGTCACACCGCAGCGACTTCTCGAAACTGCAAAAGAGCCACAAAATTGGCTGATGTATTCCGGGGATTACTCCGGCCATCGCTTTAGCGCGTTGGATCAAATCACTACTTCAAACGCAGGCGCTCTCGTCCCCAAGTGGGCTTACCAGACCATGGCTGGAGGTAAATTTGAAACGACGCCGCTTGTCGTTGACGGAGTTCTTTACGCGACCGGCCAGGACGATCGCGCGTTCGCTCTAGACGCAAGAACTGGACGCCCCATTTGGCAATATCAGCGTGCACTTCCTGCTGACATCCGCCCCTGCTGTGGCCGCGTCAATCGCGGCCTCGCGATTCTGGGCGACAAAGTTTTCTTCGGCACCCTGGACACGCATGTCGTTGCGCTGGATTCCAAAACCGGCAATCTGATCTGGGACGCGACGGCGTTCGACTATCGCAAAGGCTACAGCATCACGCTCGCGCCTCTCGCGATCAAAAATCTTGTCATCGTCGGCGTTTCCGGCGGCGAATACGGCATCCGGGGCTTCATCGACGCTTACGACGCTTCCACCGGCGAACGCAAATGGCGCTTCTATACGGTTCCTGGTCCCGGCGAGCCGGGGCACGAAACCTGGGAAGGCGACTCCTGGAAAATTGGCGGCGCGCCTGCGTGGATCACCGGTTCTTACGATCCCGCCACCAACACAACCTTCTGGACAACAGGCAATCCTTCGCCTAGTAATCGCGGCGAAGGCCGCGCGGGCGACAATCTTTACAGCAACTCGCTGCTCGCGCTCGATCCCGACACCGGCAAACTGAAATGGTATTTTCAATTCACGAAGCACGACGAACACGATTGGGACGCCACGCAAGTTCCCGTGATGATCGATCAAGGCGAAAAACATTTCATCGCGCAAGCAAATCGCAACGGCTATTTTTACGTGATTGACCGCTCCACGGGAAAACTTGTTTTCTCGAATCCCTACGCCAAGACCACGTGGAGCAATTCAAAAGACGCCGAAGGCCGCCCTGTCTCGATGAAAGAAGCTTCCCCAACGCCAGAAGGCAGCCGCGTCTGCCCCGGCGCCGCCGGTGCGACGAATTGGATGTCGCCCACGTACGATCCGCAAACAAAACTGTTCTACGTTACCGCGCGCGAGCAGTGCGATATTTTCAGCACGGCGCCGCAACCCTACGAAGAGGGCCACGCGTACTACGGCAGCGCGTATTTTCCAAACGACGACACCGCGCCGTTCTGGGGCGCGCTGCGCGCCATCGATCCTGGCACCGGCAAAATAAAATGGGAATGGAAACATCCCTCGCCCACATGGTCCGGAGTTCTCTCGACGGCGGGCGGCCTTGTTTTCACCGGCGACGCGGAAGGCAACTTCATCGCGCTCGACGCCGCCACCGGAAAAGCGCTGTGGCACTTTCAGTGCGGCGCATCCGTCTATTCGTCGCCGATGTCCTTCGCGATCGACGGCAAACAATACGTAGCGGTCGCAGCAGGCTCCGCGCTCTTCACATTTGCTTTGCCGTAAATCCGAGCCGCGGGTCCGAAAAAAGAAAGGAAGGATTCTACGAACCACTTTGCAGAGTCGCGCCGCCGATTTCTAAAAGCCGCGAGCCTCGCGACCGGAGCGTTTTTGGTTTCACCAAAAGTCAGCTTTGCTGGATCTGAATCCATCGCCCAAAGCAGCGGTTCTGACGCGACGCCAAGCGATTTCGTTAAAGCGGACTACACGCTGCACATCAAAAACGCTCCGATCGAGATCGCTCCGAAGCAAATTATTTCAGCGACCACCTACAACGGACAATTCCCGGGGCCGCTTCTTCGCTTCAAAGAGAGCCAACAGGCCATCATCGACATTTACAACGATACTGACACTCCCGAACAGCTGCACTGGCACGGCCAGCAAGTTCCCGTGGATATCGATGGCGCCTCCGAAGAGGGCACACCGTTCGTTCCTGCGCGGGGCAAACGCCGCATCAGTTTCAATCCGAGGCCCGCTGGCCTCCGCTTCTATCACACGCACAATCGCGCTGGAGCCGATCTCGCCGCCGGACAATACAGCGGCCAAGTTGGTCCGGTCTACATCGAGCCGCGAGAAAATCCCGGCAAATACGATCGCGAAGTGTTTCTCACGCTCAAGGAGTTCGAGCCCACGTTCAGCCGTGGTGGCGACATGGCTCAGGATTTTCTTTCTCCAGCGGCTCCCGACAAATCGCTGCAAGAAACTGGCGAAGCCGCCATGAAAGCCTCGCTCGCCAAAGGCGTGCCTCACGGCTACGAAGTCGGCTATCGCTCGTTCACTATCAATGGGCGCATGCTCGGGCACGGCGAGCCGATCCGCGTGAAGCAAGGCGAGCGCGTCCTGTTTCACATTCTGAATGGAAGCGCCACAGAGATTCGCAGCCTCGCGCTGCCCGGTCATTCGTTCGAGGTGGTGGCGCTTGATGGAAATCCCGTTCCAAATGCCGCAAAGGTTCCTGTCCTCTGGCTCGGCACCGCCGAACGCGTTTCCGCCATCGTGGAAATGAATCATCCCGGCGTGTGGATTTTAGGCGATCTCGATAACGATGATCGCCTGCACGGAATGGGAATTGTCGTGGAGTACGCCGGTCGTTCTGGGCATGCGCAGTGGATTGCACCTCCGCCGTTTCGCTGGAACTACATGCGCTTCGCGAAACCTGGCGCCACAGCTCCAGCGCCAGACGAAACGTTCGACATGACCTTTGCAAAAGAAAATGCCGCTGAAGAAGGATTCAATCGATGGACGATCAACGGCGTTTCTTATCCAATGACTGGCGAGAGTGTCCCCGCTTCCTTTCGTCTTCAGATGGGCAAGCGCCATCGCATCCGGATGCGCAACGCCAGCGACGACATCCACCCTATCCATCTTCACCGTCATAGTTTTGAGCTGGCCAGCATCGCGGGAAAACCGACGGCGGGAATTTTCAAGGATGTGTTCATGCTGGGTGGTTATCAACAAGCGGAGGTGGATTTTGTCGCCGACAACCCCGGCTTGACGCTCTTCCATTGCCACCAGCAACTTCACATGGATTTCGGCTACATGATGTTGTTCGACTACAGCCCCTGGTTTTCAGCGGGCAGCGCGGAAAAAACCTGAGCTTAATCATCTAAATGGCATTCGCCGATTCCTAATTCGTTCCAGGAATCGCCGTCACTGGGGCTTGGCCTGCAAAAAATTCAGACGCGCGCTCGCTTCGGCCATTCCCGGTGCCAACTGCAATGCCGCCGAGTACGCTTTGATTGCTTGCTGATTCTCGCCCTTGGTTTCCAACGCTTGTCCCAGTCTGAACAATGCGACCGGCGATGGCGCGATCTGCGCTGCCTTTGCAAAATCAGCGATCGCTGCGTCCACATTTATCATTTGGACTTCGGCGGTGCCACGCCCGATGTAACTGTTCTGCGCATTCGGATCGATCGCGATGGCCGCGCTCAGTTCCGCCACGGCCGCGGCGTATTTGCCTTCGCCAAGATAAAGAATTCCTAGATTGTTATGCGACTGCTCGATTTCTGCCTGGTCGCTGGAGAGCGACAGAGCCTCGCGATATTCGTGCTCCGCGTCATCCAGGCGGTTTTGCTTTTGCAACAGAACGGCAACGTTGTAATGCGGGGATGCCAGGTCGGGACTCAGGCGAACGGCCGCAACGAAATGCTGGGCGGCAAGCTGCGGCTCACCGCGTTCCATCAGAGCAACGCCGAAATCATTTTCCGCGAAGCCGTTGTTCTTGGTTACTTCGAGCGTGTGCGCGAAGAGGGCGTAGCTGTCGTGCCAGTAGCTGATCTGCTTGACGGTTACGGCGGCGAACGGCGCCAGTGCCAGCAGAAAAAGCGCGATGGGAATTTCTTTCTGCCAATGTTTCTCGGCCGCCAAATCTGCGATCAGCCAAACCATTGCAAAGAGCAAGCCCATCATTGGAATGTGCATGAAGCGATCGGCCATGCCCTGGCGGCCCGTCTGGATAAAGCCGATCATGGGCAGCATCGTGCCCAGATACCATAGCCAGCCCATCAGCAAATATTTGCGTTCGCGGAATCGCCACAAGAGCAAGCTGATGGCAACAAGCGCCAACGCCGAAAGCGCAACGGTCGTCCACGTCAGTGTATTTTCAGGATGCGGATAATAGGGAGCCAATCGCGCGGGCCAAACGGCCTTTCCGAGATACGCCAAGTAAGAAAAAATCGCATTTTTGAAACGCCAACTGAAGGGCATCGTAGCCGTCAGCGCATGTTCGCGCGAATGCACATAAACGGTCACGGCTCCGCCCGCCGCGGCCATCACGAAGAGCGGAATCTTTTCGATCAGCAGGGTACGCAGCCCCGCAAAAAACGTTCGGGGCTTTCCTTCCGCATCCGTTCCTGGCAGTCTCCCCAGCGGCCAATAATCCAGTAGCAGCAATGCGAACGGGAAGGGAATGACCATGACTTTCGCTGTAATCCCCAGACCAAAAAACAAAACGACCCAGAGATAGCGCCCGACGCCCGGTTTTTTGGCGTACCAGCCGTAAGCGCCGATCGCCAGCAGAAAGAAAAAAACGCAGAGCACGGATTTGCGTTCGGAGATCCACGCGACCGCTTCGACGTTCAGAGGCTGCACGGCAAAGAGCGCCGCCACCGCAGCGCTTCGCAACGCGCGTCCCGTTGCCAGTTCGATCAGCAGAAACAGCAGCACTACGCCGAAAATATGCAAGAGCACGCTTGTGAAATGATGCCCGGCGGGATTTCTTCCGTAGAGTTGCACGTCCAACATGTGCGAAATCCACGTGAGCGGATGCCAGTTCGAAGAGGGGTAGCTCGAGCCGAGGGCCCAACGGACATCGGCCCACGTCAATCCCGCCAGAACGTGCGGATTACGCGTTACGTAATCCGGATCGTCGAGATTGACAAACCCATTGCGCATTGCCGGCGCGTAGATCGCTGCCGTTCCCAACGCCAGTAGAACCGCGAGAAAAATGACGAGCCGCCAGTCTTTCGGCTGCGCTGGAGGCGGGAAATCCTGGCGAGCCATCCGATGCTCATTCGTTTGTGAAAGGGAACTCACGGTGAAACCAGCCTATCAAAACTGTGGCGAGTTCCGTTGCGCCGCGAAAATGGCGCAACAGCATTAGTTACCGGGTCTCGCACCCGTCTTCATTTGATAACGACAACCGAACAATGTCGCGAGCTTCTCATCTCTGGCGCTGTCGAACTCAGTACAATCAGAAAACGCACAGTGGCCATCGATACGCAAGCTCACGAGCAGCTTCTCCGGCACCGCAAGGTTTGGGAGCGAAAACCCATTTTGCGGCGCGTCTACAACGACGAATTTTTCGCGCGACTGCTCGCCTCGCGAAACCCAAACGGAATTTCTATTGAGGTTGGCGCCGGTCCCGGCTTTTTCAAACAGTTCGCGCCTGACATTATCTCGACGGACCTTATCTGGTGTCCCTGGCTCGACGCCATTGCCGACGCGCAGCAACTTCCCTTTGGATCGAACAGCGTCGCCAACGTTTTCGGCCTGGACATGCTGCATCACCTCGCCACGCCCATGACTTTCCTGAGCGAGGTCTCGCGAATTCTGACTCCCGGCGGCCGGTTGATTCTCGTAGAGCCGTGGATCACGCCATTCTCTTATTTCATTTTTCGTTTTCTCCATCAGGAGCGTTGCGATCTTTCTGAAACTCCCTGGCTTATAAATCCGCCCGGTGGAGGGGCCGGAAAATTGGCTTTTGACGGCAATCAGGCAATTCCGTACCTGCTCTTTGGGCCCAATCATCGATCGAGTACTCTCCGTTCTTTGCCAGAACTGAAGCTCGCGGCCCTTGAGCCTTTTTGCCTCTTTGCTTATCTGCTCAGCGGCGGATTCAAACCGATGAATTTGCTCCCCGAATTTGTTTATCCCGCGCTTTCAAGATTTGAGCGTGCGACTTCGCCGCTTTGGCGCCGTCTCGCGGCTCTGCGCGTTCTGCTTGTGCTTGAGAAAGTCAGCTAGATCCAATGGCGATGCGAACTGGGTCAAATGTTCTCGACAGAAAGCAACTCATCGCATGAGCAATAAGTCCTCTTCGAATATTTTCACGCGCGCGTACAACCTGGCTCGCTCCGCTGGACTCTTCGAAATGCCGTTGTTCAAACGGCTGTTTTTGATTTCGTATTTTCTCTACAAGCGCTGGTACGAAGATCCGTTCTGGGCGCTCGCCAAACGAAGCCCGGAGCTTTTCACGGGCGGCGATATTCTCGATATCGGCGCGAATATCGGCTACACGGCTTGCGTTTTCGCTGCGGCGCGGAAGCCCCCGGCGAAAATTTATGCATTCGAGCCTGACCTCGCCAGCTTTGCGACTCTTGGAGAAGCTATTCGCAGGAAAAAGCTCGGTGATGCTGCGGAAGTATTTAACATGGCTGTTGGCAGCGCCGATGGTTTGCTGGAGTTTTGGCACAACGAAGAGCATTCGGCGGATCATCGTGTGGTCACGGAACAGTTCAAAACATCACGGCCTGCCGGCGAGAGAGTCACCACAGTCGCCGTCACCAGCGTGGACAACTTTGTTGTGGCTCGGAATCTGCAGAACGTTTGTTTCATCAAAATCGATGTACAGGGCTATGAACTTGCGGTTTGCGAAGGCATGGGCAAAACCATCGCGAGATTTCCTGAGATGTGCATAGCATTCGAGTACGCTCCGGACGGCATGCGTGAACTGGGTTTCGAGCCGTCAGCGCTGCTCGATTTTTTCCGCTCCGCCGGTTATCAACTCCACATTCTTACTCGCGCCGCAACCACGCTCGCTTCAGACAACCGGGCGATCGATCTCGCGGTAAAGCGCTCCGGTTACGTCGATCTTCTTTGTTCCAGGAAAATACTTGCCTAGAGGTGCGAAGTTTCGTTTTGCGCGTTCCGCGCCGGCCTTTTTCTGAATCCCATCTTGATGCGCACGAGTCCTACCCACGTCATTTTTAGCAACTGCAGGCCGTGCCGGAAGCGCTGGATGTTTGTTTCGCCGTAGGTGCGCGCCAGATAGCGGACGGGCACGTCCACGATTTCCAGGCCGAGCTCGGCCGCAGGAAAAAGCAGCTCGAAATCGCCGAACGGATCGAACTCGCCAAAATCCTTTCGCCACGCGACCATGCGCTCGTAATCGTGGCGCGTGACCAGTTTAGTGCCGCATAGAGAGTCGCCCAGGCGCACATCCAGAACTGCGCCCAGCATTTTCGCGAAGAAAATATTGCCCATGCGGTTCAAGAAGCGCATGGCCGCGCCTTCCATCGGATAAACGAGGCGCGAGCCGTTGATAAAATCGCCGTGGCCCTGGTCGTAAGCAAAGGCGAAGCGCGAAAGCATTTCGGGTGGCATGGTCAGATCGGCGTCCAAAATCACGAGCAAATCTTCCCTCGCGTGCGAAAAGCCCAGACGCACGGCGTCCGCTTTGCCTTTGCCGGGCTGCTGCACGGCCAGAATGCGAAATTGGTCGCGATAGACTGTGGAGACGCGCAGAATTTCTTCCCAGGTTCCGTCCGTCGAATGGCCCTCGACAAAAATAATCTCCGCTTCGCGGCCCAGGTCGGGGAAGCGCTTCAGCGCATTCTCGATGTTTCCACGTTCGTTGCGCGCGGGAATGACGCAGGAAAGTCCCTGCTGTGAGGATGGTACGAGCGGCCGCATGACGACCACGGACGTCAAGCTCAGCCAACGCGCCAGCGGCACGAGGGGCATCACGCGGTTTATGACGGTGCCGAAGCCCAGCATCTTCCACGGGCAGTAGACGGCGAGGCGCTGCCGCACGATTTCGAAACCAGCCACTTTAGCGATGTTTTCGAGATCGACGCGCGTCACAAACGTGCTCGGCAGATCGCCTTTGCGGATTCCCATGCGGTTGGTGAGGTAGTAGGCCCAGCGCAGGTACGGATTGTAGAGAACGACGACCAGTCGCGAGGTGCGCGCGAGCTTTGATTTCAGCTGCAGCAAGAGGGCCTGAATGTCGAAGTCGTGGTTGAAAGTTCCGTTAATTAGAATGGCGGTGCGCTTGTCGCGTTCGTGAGTCAGGTCGGGAAACGGCTCGTCTTTGAAGACAGTTTCTTTGCGCGGCGCGTCGATGGCGGCGAGCAGCCCACCTTTATCGTCTTCGCGCGGCAGCCACTGGATTACGCGGTCGTAATATCTCGTCAACGCGGAAATCTCGGCAGCGAGAAATGCGTTCACATAGGTGCGCCAGCCAGGAACGGCGTCGTCCTCCACGTCTCTCGGCTTCCTCGCGGCGGTTTCTGTAGCCATTTCGGGCGGCATCTCGGTCAACTGGGGCATCCCAAAAGTTTTACCATGTTTCAAGTCTGGCTGAAGCTTCATCCCACAGCCTGGCATCGTGCAAGTAATCTTCGAGGATGCGAAGCATTCTTGCTGGTTCCGGAAGTCTCTCCGAGGTCTAAAACGTTGGCCGTTCCCGAGTTCCCTGCCTATCGGCACTTCGTTGACATGGTGGAACGTGTCCGTTACGCTCAATTCATTATCTTATTTTTTGCCAATCAGAAACTGAAGGAGTGGATTACACCGCCGCATGGCTGAAGAAAAGTTACCTACACGCGCACAAGATTTTTCCGAGTGGTACAACCAGCTGGTCTTGAAGGCGCAGCTTGCCGACTACGCGCCGGTGCGCGGCTGCATGATCGTGCGGCCGTACGGGTGGGCGCTGTGGGAGAACATGCAGGCGGCCCTGGACCGTCGCTTCAAGGCCACCGGGCACCAAAACGTTGCGTTCCCGCTGCTGATTCCACGCAGCTTTATTGATAAAGAGAAGCATCACGTCGAAGGATTTTCGCCGGAGCTGGCGGTGGTGACGATTGGCGGCGGCGAAAAGCTGGCGGAGCCTTTGGTGATCCGGCCGACATCGGAAACGATCATTGGGCATATGTGGTCGAAGTGGATTCAGTCGTATCGCGATTTGCCCGTGTTGATGAACCAATGGAACAGCGTGGTTCGTTGGGAACTGCGGACGAAGCTCTTTCTTCGCACGCTGGAGTTTTATTGGCAGGAAGGGCATACGGCGCACGCTACGCGCGAGGAAGCGGAAATCGAAACGCGGCAGATGCTGGATATTTATACGGATTTTGCCGTGAACGATGCGGCCATTCCGGTGATTCCGGGAAAAAAATCGGATGCGGAGAAATTTGCCGGCGCGGACGTCACGTTTTCGATCGAAGGGATGATGGGCGATGGGAAGGCGCTGCAGTCCGGGACGTCGCATTTCCTGGGGCAAAACTTCGCGCAAGCCTTTGAGGTGAAGTATCTGGATCAAGGCGGGCAGCTGCAGCATTGCTGGACGACTTCGTGGGGGCTTTCGACGCGCGTGATTGGCGCGATCATCATGGTGCACGGCGACGATCAGGGACTGGTGTTGCCGCCAAAGCTGGCGCCGTATCAAGTGGTGATCGTTCCAATTTACAAGACGGACGAGGAAAAGAACTCGGTGATGGAGGCGGCGCGGAAGTTGAAGGCGGAATTGGTTGCGGCCAACGTGCGCGTCACTTTGGATGAACGCGAAGGGCCGAGCCCCGGCTGGAAATTTAATGATTGGGAGATGCGCGGTGTGCCGGTGCGCGTCGAGCTAGGGCCGAAGGACGTGGCTAAGGCCGCGGCCGTGTTGGCGCGACGAGATCGCCCTGGCAGAGAAGGAAAGGTCAGCTCGCCGCTAGCGGGGATGCCGCAGGCGATTGCGCAACTGCTCGTCGAAATTCAGCAAGCGATGCACGACAAGGCGCTGGCGTTTCGCAAAGCCAACACGCATGATTCGAAGACGTACGATGAATTGAAGAAGGCGGTTGAAAACGGCTTCGCTTATTCGTATTGGTGCGGGAGCGCGGAGTGCGAAGCGAAGATTAAGGAAGAAACGCGGGCTACGATGCGCTGTATCCCGATCGATCAGAGCCTCGGCGAAGGGGCTGGGCGGATGGGCGGGGCTGGAGCTTGCGTTTATTGCGGTCAGGCGGCGCCGGAGCGGGCTATTTTCGCGCGAGCTTATTGAGGATCGAACGGCCCGGGCGGGTACGGAACGGATTGGAGCTCGCCAAAAGAAGGCAGCAAAAGATGACAGGCTAAAGCCTGTCCTACCTTAGATACGTAGCATTCCGGAAACATGTGGTGCGGCAACGTCTCGACACTCCGCGGACAGAGTGCTAGCGTTGGTTTGTAGACAGCGGCTGAATTTTGCCGCTCGATGCCGCAGTTTAAAGCTGGCATCGGCGGCTCCCGGAGAAGATTTTCGTGCACTTTGCTGGAACCCACAAACGGAATTCGATCGCGCGGCGCGGCGGCTCCCAGCGCGGCGAGGGCAGGTTCAAAGCGATAGTCTTCACCGCCGTTATCGTGGTCGGAATTTTTCTAGCGTTCAAGCTTGTGCCGCCCTACGTGGCAGAATACCAGTTGCAGGACAAGATGCAGGAAATGGCGCGCTTCGGCATCGTGAATCGCTATTCTGAGGAGCAGATTCGCGACAATATGTTCAAGGTAGTGCAGGATTTGGATATTCAGGGCGTAAAACGCGAAGACATCAAGGTCGCGGTCACGCAGTCCCTGGTGAAGGTATCGCTGGAGTACTCCGTTCCGGTTGATCTGCTGGTCTACAGCACAGAGCTGCACTTTTCCCCTTCCAGTGAAAACAAATCGATTATGTAGTGGTCGCGCTTTCTCCGCGGGGATGGCTGAATCCGGCGTTGCCGCTGCAGCCTTCTCCGGATCAGTCCGAGCAACTCCGAGGATGATACCTGTTCCGGCCGCGCCGCCGCGCGAACTGGGTCAAGCAACATTTCTCCTGCGAACTCCGTCTTTCTTAGTGCTGGGTGTTGCGAGACAATAGAGGTTCAGCCCCGGGAGCCATCGTTTGCGCATTCGAATTGCAAAAGGCTTTTTCACTTCAAAATGGGGCTTGACGCTCCTGGGGATCGTCTTCGCCCTATTCCTCACCGCGGGCGGAATTTTCACCTACTACTACGTCAAATACTCGCGGATGATCGATGCGCGTCTGTCGGGCAAGGTGCTGCAGAACACGACACAAATTTTTTCGGCTCCTGAATATATTTCCACCGGGCAGGCCTGGAGCGCGGAAGATCTGACTACGTACTTGACGCGCATCGGATACCGCCCCGAGGCGGACGAAAACTCGCTGGGGCAATACACCGTGGATGGAAACACGGTGGACATCCGGCCATCGAAGCTTTCCTACTTTGGCGGTTCGAACGCGCTAGCGGTGCAATTCAACGGGAAAGCGATCCGTTCGATTCGTCCGCTAAGCGGCGGTGGAAGTCTCGATACAGCTCAGATCGAGCCAGAGCTGATTAGCAACCTTTTTGACAGCGCGCGAGAAAAGCGCCGGCCCGTGCGCTACGAGGATTTGCCGCCCGAGCTGGTGCACGCGATTCTCTCGGCCGAGGACAAGCGGTTTTTCGATCACGGCGGATTCGATTTCATTCGCATCGTGGGCGCGGCTTGGGCGGACATGCGGCACAGTTCTTCGCACTATCAGGGCGCAAGCACTATCACCATGCAGGTGGCGCGCACGTTTTTCTTTTCGAACGAGCGGACCATGCGTCGGAAACTCGCGGAGGCGATGGTTTCGATCGAGCTTGAGCAACGCTTCAATAAGCAGCAAATCTTTGAGCTCTATGCCAATGAGGTTTATCTCGGGAACCGCGGCAGTTTTGGGATTCGCGGATTCTCGGAAGCTAGCGTGGCGTATTTCGGAAAGGACTTGAGGCAACTTTCGATCGCCGAATGCGCGTATCTCGCGGGAATTATTCGCGCTCCTAATTACTATTCTTCGGCCGACCGGCACCCAGAGCGCGGGGCGCAAGCGCGCGACCGCGTACTGACGCAGATGCTGGAGAATAAGTACATCACGCAGGAAGAGTTGGATGATGCCAAGCGCGCACCGCTGAAGATTGTGCGCACGGCGGGGTCGGCGAGCGAAGCGCCGTATTTTGTGGATATGGTCAAGGACCATCTCCTCGACAAGTATTCCGAGAACGAGCTGCTCAGCCAGAATTTCCGCGTGTACACAACGCTTGACCCGGCCCTACAGCGAGCCGCGGCGGCGGCTGTGGATGCGGGAGTGAAAAACGTCGATCTGCTTCTGGCGAAAAAATACGACAAGTGGCGCAAGGATGCCGCCAAGAAGGGAAACACCGAGGCGATCCCGCAAGTGCAAATCGCTCTGGTAGCGATCGATCCGCGCACCGGCGAAATCAAAGCGGTGATTGGCGGACGCGATTACGGGCAGAGCCAGCTGAATCATGCGCTGGCACACCGTCAGCCCGGGTCGGTGTTCAAGCCGTTCGTGTACGCCGCGGCATTTGACAACGCCGTGGATGGCGTGCAGCCGGTGATTACGCCAGCGACGACGATCGACGACGAGCCCACGACGTTCGAATTCGACGGCAAGGAATACACGCCGAATAATTATGGCGAGAAATTCATGGGCCACGTCACGGTGCGCGATGCGCTGACGAATTCGCTGAACGTGGCGACCGTGAAAGTGGCCGAGCTGATCGGTTACGGGCGCGTCGTGCAAATCGCGCGGCAGATGGGACTGGGCAACAACATTCAAGCAACGCCGGCCGTCGCGCTGGGCGCGTACGAAATGACGGCGGTGGACGTGGCCGGGGGATACACGGCGTTCGCCAACGGTGGCGTTAGGGCGGAGCCGCAATTCCTGCACAGCGTGGTGAGCGCTGACGGCAGCGTGCTGGAGAAATTTACTCCGCAGACGCATCAGGTGCTCGACCCGCGCGTGGCGTTCCTGGTTACGAGTCTGCTCAAAGATGTATTGAACAAGGGGACGGGCGCGGGAGTTCGCGCGCGAGGCTTTACACTGCCCGCGGCTGGAAAGACGGGGACTTCGCGCGACGGTTGGTTCGCCGGATACACTTCGAATCTGTTGACGGTCATCTGGGTGGGTTTTGACGACAATCGCGATTTGGGTCTGACAGGCGGCGCGGCGGATGCGCCCATCTGGGCGGACTTCATGATTCGTGCGACGGCGCTCCCCGCTTACCGCGACGTTAAGGACTTCACCATGCCGGATGGCGTGCAGTCCGTTTTAATCGATCCCGAATCGCTGGAGCTTGCTACGCCAAACTGCCCGGCAACCCGCGAAGAAGTTTATATTGCAGGGTCGGCTCCGACGGCGTTTTGCGAATTGCACGGCGGGAGCGCCGCGGTTTCCTCATCGGGCTCCTGGCTATCCCATGTTTTCGGTGGCGGCGAACCCAAAGCGCCGCAAACAGATGCGCAGGGCAACCCGATAGCCCCGTACGATCCCAACCGGCCGCCCAATGCGACCGGCCAAGGGACCGCGAGTGACCCTGCGGCCACACCTGGCGAAAAGAAAAAGAACCCTTTACAGAAGATTTTTGGTATCTTTGGGGGTAAGAAGAAGGACCCCGACAAGGCTAAGCCTCAACCAGACACGCCTCCGCCGGAGAAGGGAGATTCGCCATGACTCAAGTAAGAGTGGCGTTTCCAGCCAGCATTCTCCTCTTGACTCTTTCGATTCCCGCTGTAGGACAAACACTCGAAGGTACGCGGTCGATGGCTATGGCGCCCGGTGTGGCGCAACTGCCTTCGCCACAGGACCCCGTGATCGTGGTGCACCCAGAGCTTACGGATGAGCAGATGGGTGACCTCTATATGGTTCGGAAGCAGTACCGCGAGGCGGCGGGGATGTTTAAAAAGCTCTCGGATCAAGATCCGCGGAATCCCGTGTACTTGAACAAGCTCGGCATCGCTTTGCACCAGCAGGAAGCCCTGGGACTGGCGTTGAAATATTACGAGCGCGCCGTCAAAGTCGATCCGAGGTACGCAGACGCGGAAAACAACGTTGGCACGATCTGGTATCAGCGCAAGAAATACGAGAAAGCCATAAAGGCGTATCAAAAAGCGATTAAGATGCGGACCGACATGGCGGTTCTTTACAGCAATCTGGGCTATGCCTATTTTGGGGACAAGAAATACGAGGAAGCAATTTTCGCGTTCCGCCAGGCGCTGGCGCTGGACCCTCAGCTCTTCGAGCACAACGGCTCGCGTAGCGGATCGATCTTGCAAGACCGCTCCGTGGAAGATCGCGGGCGCTTTTATTACATGCTGGCCAAGTCCTACGCGCAAGCCGGCGACCTCGACCGCTGCATCCATTACCTTCGCAAGGCGAAAGATGAAGGTTACAAACAGTTCGCGGATATAAAGAAAGATCCCGCTTTTGGTACGGCACTCAAGGATCCTGCGGTGCAGGAACTCCTCGTGCCGAAGCCCGTGGACGCCACGCAGCTCTAGCTAAGAATAGCGCCCCTGCTCCTCGACGGGGAGGGTACTCGCGCGTTCGGCTTCACATCGAAGCTCGCGGAATTGTCTGTTATTCATCAACGCGCTAGCCGAGCGGCTGGCTCTTCCCACTTTGAAACGACCTCGAGACGAGTGATGGTTAGCAACTGTTCCCACGCAATGCACGCGATGCTGCTGCAGGCCTCTGCTACAATGAACTGAGCATGAAGCAGTCTGTCTTCACCGCGCATTCCATTGTTCTGTTTTGCATACTTGCCTTTTGTTGCTTGGTTCCCGCTTCCGTTATTGCGCAACAGCCTTCCACCAGTCCCGTGGCTACTACTGGTGCGCGGGGAGCTGCGTCCGAGGCTTCCCAACAGGGCATTTATCTCGTTTTTCCGTTTGAAAATGCCGGAGCTTCCCCTCACCTGGATTGGCTGGGGGAAGGGCTTGAAGAGCTCACGATTCAGCGGCTTTCCGCTGCGGGGCAGCAAGTGTATTCGCATGCCGGTCGCACGGGCGAGTTGGATCGTTCGGGGCTTCCTCCAACCGCGAAATTGAGCCGCGCTTCGATGCTGCGCATCGCGCAAAACATGGACGCGGATTATGTAATTTTTGGCAGGTTTACCTCCGACGGGCAATCGCTGGTGGTTGAGTCTCAGATTCTGCGCGTGAGCCCAACGAAGTTGCTTCCGCCGATTCGGGAGACAGGCCCTCTTGATACGCTAATGGACCTGCATGTGAAGATGCTGTGGCGATTGCTCGCGGCCAATGATCATGCCTACCCGCGGAGTCTTGAGGAATTTTCGAAAGTGCAGCGGCCCCTTCGGCTCGACGCGTTCGAACACTATGTTCGTGGCTTGCTGGCGAGCGAGGATGATCCGCGGCTGCGCGAACTTCGGGAAGCCGCGCGGCTCGAGCCGGAGTGGCCCGATCCCGATTTCGCGATTGGCGACGCCTATTACGCGCGTCGAGATTGTGACTCGGCGCTCATCTGGTTTGCGAAAGTTCCAAAAACCCATGACCGCTACGTCGAAGCGGTTTTTGCCACGGGTGTCTGCCGCTTGCTAATGAACCAGCCGGATAAAGCCGAGGAAGTTTTTGTGTCGTTGCAGCAAGCGTTGCGAAACAATTTGGTTTCCGGCGCGGATTTGCCGGAAATACTGAACAATCTTGCACTGGCGCGTGCGCGACAGAGCAACACCTCGGCGGCCGTAGCGGACCTTCGGCGCGCGGCTGAGCTTGATCCCGACGAGGACGACTATCCCTTCAACCTGGGATTGCTGGCACTTGGCGCGAATGATTTTGCAGTCGCTGCTGACCACTTTCGCGAAGCGTCCGAGCGAGAGCCTGACAAGGCGGAAAACCGCGCGCTGATGATTCTGGCGCTTGAGAAGGCTGGGAAAAAAGCGGAAGCCGATCAAGAGCGCGATACCGCAGCCGAAACCTTTGGGCCCGATGCGCTTCCCGACGTGCGGTTGGATGCGAAGAAGGATACGTTGCTCCATCTGGAGCGCGTGCGCACGGAGATGGATACGACGGCGCTGCGCCTGGAAATCGTATCGGCTGGGGATTCCGTGAATGCTGCGGCCGCGGCAGCAGCCGCCGACACGCCCGCCGCGCATATCCGGCGCGGGCGGCAGGAACTTTCGGCGGGCCGCGTCGATGCCGCCGAAATTGAGTTTCGTGCTGCGCTGGCGGCTGATGCCGGTAGCGCATCCGCGCACAACGGACTTGCGGAAGTCTACCGGCGGCGCGCGAAGTTGGATGACTCGGCGAAGGAACTGCAGGCTTCGCTCGAGATTCGCGATTCCGCAGCGGTGCGTACGACGCTTGCGCGCGTCTATCTTGAACAGAAAAAAGTGGATTTGGCGCGCACCGAGTTGGAACGCGCCTTGAAGCTTGCGCCCAAGTATCCCGATGCGAAAGAATTGCTGGAACATTTGCAGAAGGCGAAGCCCGCGGGAGGCGCACAATGAGCGCTTATCGTTCGGTTCAAAGAGTTCGTGGCTCTGGAATTTTCGACGCTTGGGCGCTGACGATTCTTTGCGGCGCGTGTATCGCTGCGGCGCCTCTAATGCTGCCATCTGCCACGGCCGATGAGCATTCCGCGAACCCGCTCGTGCTGCAGCTCAATCTCGACCGCGAAGTCGAGCCGGTGCTCGCCACCTACATCGATGAAGGAATTGCCGACGCCGCGAGCCGCCATGCGGGGCTTGTTCTAATCACCATGGATACGCCTGGAGGACTGGGCGAGTCCATGAAGGACATCATCCAGCACATCTTGGCTTCCCCCGTCCCGGTGGCTGTTTACGTCACGCCCACGGGCGCGCGCGGCGCTTCGGCGGGGTTTTTCATACTTTTGTCCGCGGATATCGCGGTCATGGCTCCGGCAACGCATACGGGTGCGGCGTCCCCGGTGGTTGCGATCGGCGGTTTCCAGTTGCAGATCGATGAGACCATGCGCAGGAAAATCATGAATGACACAACGGCCTTTTTGCGGAGTTACTCGGAAAAGCGCGGCCGCAACCCAACGCTTGCAGAAACAGCGGTGACCGATGCGAAGGCGTTCACCGAAAAGGAAGCGCTGGACGGAAAGCTGATCGATTTGATTGCGGGTTCCTCCGAAGATCTTTTGCGTCAGCTGGACGGTCGCACGATCACACGTTTTGACGGCACGAAGACGGTTCTGGCGCTGAAGAACGCGTCGATCAGTTCGTTTCAACTTTCCGCGAGGCAGAGTTTCCTCGCGCGAATCGTCGAACCCGATGTTTTCTTCGTGCTCCTGATGGTTGGCGTGCTCGGGCTGTACACCGAATTCACGCATCCCGGCATGGTCGCGCCGGGCGTGATTGGCGGCATCTGCGCGGTGCTGGCGCTTTATGCCATGCATATTTTGCCGGTAAATTTCGCCGGTGTACTTCTGATTCTGCTCGCACTCGCGCTTTTTATTCTGGAGGCGAAGTTCACCAGCCACGGTGTTCTTGCCATCGGCGGCATCATTTCGATGATGCTTGGTGCGATGTTCCTGATCCGTTCGCCGCTTACTTCCGGCGGCGTGAGCCTTGGAGTAGCGCTGACGGCCACGCTGCCATTTGCGCTCATCACCGTTTTTCTAATGCGGCTGGTGCTGCGCTCGCGTTCGTGGAAATCGACGACGGGAAGGGAAGAGCTGATTGGCGAAGAGGGGATCGCCATCTCCGGTTTGGGCGCCGGCGCGGAAGGAATAATTCGCGTTCACGGCGAACTTTGGCAAGCCATCTCTCCGCGCGCCGTGCTGGAAGGAAAGCCCGTGCGCGTTCGAAGCATCGAGGGCTTGAAGCTGCACGTCGAGCCAGAGGAAGCGGCGGTCGCGGAAAACAAGTAGAATGCACTCACAGTTGGGAGGATACACATGCCGGAGATCGGTCTTCTTGGGTTTGCGATATTCCTAGGAATTATTCTTATTTGGATCTGGAATTCGCTGTACATCATTAAGGAATGGGAACGAGGCGTCGTTCTGCGCCTGGGACGATTGCTGCCGGAGGCCAAGACTGCGGGCATTAACCTGGTTTTTTGGCCAATCGAAACGCTCTATCGCATCAATCTGCGCCTGGAAACACTTGACGTTCCACCGCAAGATATCATCACGCGCGACAACGTTTCCGTGAAAGTGAACGCCGTCTGTTACTTTCGCGTAGTCGATGCGAATCTGGCGATGTCTCAGGTGCAGAACTATCAATACGCAACATCACAGCTTGCGCAAACCACGTTACGTAGCATCGTCGGCCAATTCGAACTCGATGAAATTCTTTCACAACGCGACAAGGTGAATGGCAAGCTGCAGATTATCCTCGATCAAGATACCGAGCCCTGGGGCATCAAAGTATCGAAGGTGGAAGTCAAGCAAGTCGATATTCCAGAACAGATGCAGCGTGCCATCGCGAAGCAAGCCGAAGCGGAACGCGAACGCCGTGCCAAGGTCATTCACGCTCAGGGCGAATTCGAAGCGTCGCAAAAACTTGCCGATGCCGCGAAAGTTCTGGAGACTCAATCCTCCGCGATTCAGCTGCGCTACTTGCAAACCTTGACGGAGATAGGTGTCGAGAAGAACACAACGATTGTTTTCCCCCTGCCCATCGATATTATTAATAGCTGGGTACAAGCGTTAGGGGGACAGAAAAAGTAAGAATGGCTTCTGGGGGAAAAAGAGGGGGCGCCGGAGAGCGTGTGCTCGAAGGACGGCATGTCATCGGCCTGTTCATGCTGATGCTGCTGTTTTCGGGATTGTTCTTTACGTTGGGTTACGTCATGGGTCGTGATGGCCAAGTGCGCGCAGCCACAGACCTGCGTGGTTTGCCTGACTCCACTGTTTTGCCGAAACCGGAAGTCGCGCCCAAGCCTTCCAGCAAAAAGTCCGCGCCCGAGCCCCAGACAGGCACGCCGGCGCCCGCAAAATCCGATTGGGAGTTTTACCACGCCGGCGAGTCGAACAAGACCGACGATCGTCTGAAGCCGGTCGCCTCTCCTTCGATGAACCCGTCCGCAACGCCCGCAGTGGGAAAGACCAGCAATCCCACCAAACAGCAACCCAGCCCGATCGCGAAATCCATCGGCGTCGCTCCTGTAGGTGCAGGTGGAGGTACCAGTTTGCAGGTGGCCGCGCTCACGAAAGAATCGGATGCCATGGCGCTTGCGAATACTCTGCGCAAGAAAAATTTTCCAACGTTTGTGCAGTCTCCGCAGGGCGATAAGTATTACCACGTGCTGGTCGGCCCCTACGCCGATCAAAAAGCGATTGATAACGCCAGGAAAGGCCTCGAGGTGGCCGGGTTCAAGGCCATCGTGAAGCACTGATGCCTGGGCGTCCGTGGCTCGGCTATTTTCGTCCGCATCCCGGCAGTGAAACTCCCGCATGGCTAAGGCTTTTCATCGCTGTGGTTTCCGGTGCGGCGCTGTCCTTTTCCTACACTGGCTTCTACCTCAGCATCTATTCCTGGGTGTGCGTGGGGATATTGTTGATCGTGCTTTTCGGGGCGAGCCCGCGTGTGGCCTATGCGTGCGGATTCCTGCACGCGATCTGCTTTGTGCTGACGTCCGTTCCATGGATTGCGGAGGTGCTCTCTTTGCATGGCGGTCTCTCACGCGCCGGCGGGTGGGGAGTTTTACTGCTGATCGCTTCGGTGTGGGCCGCGGCGAACGGCGCGGCCACCTGGACGATCAACCGACTTTCGCGGCGAAGCATCGCGCTTGCGTGCTTCGGTGCTCCCTTCCTCTGGGTCTCGCTCGAAATGTTCCGCACCTGGCTGCCGGAAATCAGCTTTCCGTGGAACCTGCTTGGCTATCCAGCCGCGGCAAATGGCGCTTTGGTGCAGCTCACCACGATAACCGGAATCTACGGTTTGTCGTTTCTCGTCGCCGCGTTTAATGCACTTCTCGCATGGAGCGACGCGGACACGCCGTATTCGCCGAAACGCGGCCTTTCGATTCTGCTCGGTGCCGCGGCTCTGGTGATTGTGATCATGATCGCGGGGCCGCGCTTTGTGCCAACGCCCGCGGCGAATCACACCGCGCGCGCCGTGCAGCTCAATTTTCCAGAGGCGGACCAATATCCCAACGACTGGTTCACACAGCACACTGCGGATCTCGCTGAGGTTCAGCGCCTAAGTCTCGCACCTTCCGCCCACCATCCCGATCTCCTGGTTTGGCCCGAAGCTCCAGCGCCCTTTTCGTTTCAAGATTCGGCATTTGCTTATATGGCTTCCGGCCTGGCGATTCACTTCCAGCATCCCTTCATCGTAGGTGTGGTGGAGTGGAAGCCGGAGACCGTTTCCACGGGGGGAACGAGCCACACGGTCATGGCGCCTTACAACAGCGCGCTTTTGTTTGACCCGCAAGGCCACCGCGTTTTTTCTTACGACAAAGTTCATCTCGTCCCCTTCGGCGAGTACGAACCGTTCCCGTTGATTCACCGCGTCGTGAGCAATGTTTCGAGCGAAGTCGGCGGCTTTCGCAAGGGCACCAAATATTCCGTTGGCCAGCTTCCGAACGGAAACTCCTTTGGCGTGTTCATCTGCTACGAAGCGATTTATCCCGGCGAGATTCGCCGCTTCGCTGCCAACGGCGCGCAACTCTTCGTCAACATTTCGAACGACGGCTGGTTCGGACACTCCGCCGCTGCCGAGCAACACCTCCGCATGGCGCGTGTTCGCGCGGTCGAAAATCGCCGCTGGATTGTGCGCACGACGAACAGCGGCATCACCGCTTCAATCGACCCTTACGGCCGCATTTTCCGCCCGCTGCCGAAAGACGTGCGCGCCGCTGCCGATTTGCCCTACGACTTCCGCACAGACAAGACCATCTACACCCGCTTCGGCGATTGGTTCGCTTGGCTCTGCCTGCTGGTTTCCGCTATTCTGTTAGTCACAACCTTTAGAAAGGCAGTCCCGCGCCCCACATGATTCTCGAAGACCTCCAACACCGCTACGAAGGCCTCAAACCACGCATCGCGCTCGTCCGGAGTTATCTTTGACGCCCCGCAATACCGCGAACGTTTGAAATCCCTCGAAGCCCGCGTCGCTCAACCCGATTTCTGGAACAACCAGGAAGAAGCGCAAGCCGTCCTCCGCGATCGCAAGCGCGCCGAAGAACAAATTGCCGCCGAAGATAAGCTCGCCGCCATCTCCGGCGACATCGAAACGTACGTCACCCTCGCAAAAGAAGAGACCAACGCCGAGCAGCGCAACGATTTGCTGAAGGATCTCGACCGCGAGCTAACAGCCGCAGAAAGCTATGTCGGCGAGCTGGAAACCAGGACGCTGCTTTCCGGAGAAACAGATCATCTCAACGCCATCATGACCATCAAGCCTGGAGCGGGCGGCACTGAGTCTCAGGATTGGGCTTCCATGCTCCTTCGCATGTATCTCCGCTGGGCGGAACGCAAAGGCATCGACGCCACCGTCATCGACGAAACTCCTGGCGAAGAAGCGGGTATCAAGTCCGCCACGATCCAATTCGCCGGAGAAAATGCCTACGGATTGCTCGCGGGCGAAACCGGCGTTCATCGACTTGTTCGCATCTCGCCGTTCGATCAAGCCGCGCGCCGCCACACCTCCTTCGCTTCCGTCTTCGTGATTCCCGAAATCG
>Ga0210383_10000251_pt1 | contig 52530 bp, 45 predicted proteins | sample IncBWC14OmetaG_FD_160072 | JGI IMG/M metagenome (GOLD analysis project Ga0210383, IMG submission 160072) | Forest soil microbial communities from Barre Woods Harvard Forest LTER site, Petersham, Massachusetts, United States - Inc-BW-C-14-O ...
TCTAAAGTGCAAACGGCTTACCAATCATAAGTCGTTCAGAATCAACAGATTAAAGTCTGAAACCGGGTAAAAAAGCGCTACCCCCGGGGAAATTTTTACTCTGAGAATTGGCCGGCAAGGGAACCTGGCAAGAATTTTCCCTCCGCGCGAATCCTGTCCGCTGGCCAACTTGACCATTCCTTGCGGGAGTTGCTATGTTGAAAGACTATGCTGGGCTCAGTGTACCTACTGGGCGCCAGGGCTCCTGTGGAGGGAGCGCTTTCGAAATATGGGGATAACGAAACTGGTTGTGCGGGGAGCGCGGCAGCACAACCTGAAGAACATCAGTGTGGAGATCCCACGAAATTCACTGACGGTAATCACCGGGCTATCGGGATCCGGCAAATCTTCGCTGGCGTTCGACACGATTTATGCCGAGGGGCAGAGGCGATATGTGGAATCGCTTTCGGCCTACGCGCGGCAATTTCTGGACCAGATGGAGAGGCCGGAAGTGGATGTGATTGAGGGGCTGTCTCCTTCAATCGCCATCGAGCAGAAAACCACCACGCGTTCACCGCGATCGACGGTTGGAACGATCACGGAAATCTACGATTATCTGCGCGTGGTGTATAGCGCGGTGGGCGTGCCACATTGCCCGAATTGCGGGAAGCCGATTACGCGGCAATCGAGCGAGCAGATTGTGCAGGCGATACTGCACGGAGAGCTTTGCAAGGCCGACGACCGCATCATGATCCTGGCGCCGATTGTGCGCGGGAGGAAGGGCGCGTACAGGAAAGAGTTGGAGAAGCTCGCGCAAGACGGGTTCGTGCGCGTGCGGATCAACGGGGAGTTGCTGCCGCTGGACGAGACGCCGGTGCTGGACAAGCGGAAGAATCACACGATTGAGGTGGTGATCGATCGGCTGCTGGTGAAGCAGGGAGTGGCTTCGCGGCTGGAGCAGTCGATTGCGACGGCGTTGCGGCTGGCACAGGGACTGGTGACGGTAGCGGTAGTAGGCGGCAAGGAATACACGTTTTCCGAAAAGCTGGCTTGCCCGGATTGTGGACTTTCGGTGCCGCAGCTGGAACCGAGGTCATTCAGCTTCAATTCGCCGTATGGAGCTTGTCCCGCGTGCAACGGGCTGGGCTCGAAATATGACTTCGATCCCGCGAAAGTGATTGTGGATTGGACGCGGCCGCTGTTTGACGGGGGGCTTGGCCCCGGGTCGGGTTCGGCGATTTTGAAGCGGACGCTGGAACTTGGGGCGTATGCGCATGGATTTCATCTGGATACACCGTTCGAGAAATATCCGGCGAAGGTGCAGAACCTGGTGCTGTACGGATATCCGAATAGCGATACGAAAAAAACGGCGGGCGGGCGAGCCGCAGGGGGTGAAAAAGGATTCCGGTTTCAGGGAATCCTGAAGTTTCTGGAGCGGAATTTCGAGGAGTCGAATTCGGATTCTTATCGCGAGTGGATGACGCAGTATATGTCGGCGACGCTGTGCAGCGCTTGCCACGGGAAGCGGCTGCGGCCGGAATCGCTGGCGGTGAAGCTGGCGGGGTGGTCGATCGCGGACTTTACGGCGCTGGCGATCAGCGATGCTCGGCCGGCGGTGGGCAAGATTCTGGCGGAATTGACGGCGCGACAAAAAGAAGTGGCGGCGAGGCCGCTGGGTGAAGTTGCCGAACGGCTGGATTTCCTGTTGGCGGTGGGGCTGGGATATTTGAGCCTGGATCGATCGGCGGCGACACTTTCCGGCGGCGAGGCGCAGCGAATTCGGCTGGCGACGCAGATTGGGTCGCGTTTGCGCGGCGTGTTGTATGTGCTGGACGAGCCGTCGATTGGTTTGCATGCGCGGGATAACGACCGGTTGCTGCATTCGCTGGAACAGTTGCGCAACCTCGGAAACACCGTTCTGGTTGTAGAGCACGACGAGGACACGATTCGGCGGGCGGATTTTGTGGTGGACCTGGGGCCGGGCGCGGGGAATGCTGGCGGATATCTGGTGGCGCAGGGGAAACCTGCGGAAATCGAGGCTTCGGCGGAGTCGCTGACGGGGCGATATCTCTCGGGGAAGGCGGAGATACCTGTGCCTGCGAAGCGGCGCAGTCCGAATGGGAAAGCGATCCAGATACTGGGGGCGCGCGCGAATAATTTGAAGGATGTGGATGTTTCGGTGCCATTGGGATTGCTGACGGTGGTTACCGGAGTTTCAGGATCAGGAAAATCCACGCTGGTGAACGATATCCTTTACCGGGTGCTGGCGCAGAAATTGTACCGGTCGATGGAGCAGCCCGGCGCGCACCGGATGCTGCTGGGCGTGGAGCACATTGATAAGGTGATCGAGATCGACCAAGCGCCGATCGGGCGTACGCCGCGGTCGAATCCCGCGACGTATACGGGCGTGTTCGCGCCGATTCGCGAACTGTTTTCGATGCTGCCGGAGTCGCGCGAACGCGGTTACAAGCCGGGGCGATTCAGCTTCAATGTGAAGGGCGGGCGGTGCGAAGCGTGCCAGGGGGAAGGGCTTCGGCGCATCGAGATGAATTTTCTTCCCGATGTGTATGTGACGTGCGAGGTTTGCCGCGGCAAGAGGTACAACGCGGAGACGCTGGCGGTGCGCTACAAGGGCCAAAGCATTAACGATGTGCTGAATCTGCCGGCGAGCGATGCATTGAAACTGCTGGAAAATATTCCGCAGATTCAGCAGAAGCTGGCTACGATTGTGGAAGTGGGGCTGGGTTACGTGCAACTGGGGCAATCAGCAACCACGCTTTCGGGCGGGGAGGCGCAGCGAATCAAGCTGGCGCGCGAGCTTTCGAAACGTCAGACGGGCCGGACGATGTATATTCTGGACGAGCCGACAACGGGGTTGCACTTCGACGACGTGAGAAAATTGCTGGATGTTTTGCAGCGGTTGGTGGATTTGGGCAACACCGTGTTGATCATCGAACACAACCTTGACGTGATCAAACAGGCGGATTGGGTTATTGATCTGGGGCCGGAAGGCGGCGCAGGTGGCGGGCGAATCGTGGCACAGGGTACCCCTGAACTGGTGGCGAAAACAAAGAAGTCTTACACGGGGCAGGCGCTGGCGCGGCATCTGGTATTGAACGGCATAAGCGGTTTTTCTAGCAATGGAAATCAGAAGGCTTCGTGAGGCGTGGTGAAATCCTGTCAGCGCCGTGCGTTTCGCTTGCGTGGTGTGGCGCTTCCTCGTAGAGTGATGGGATTCAAATGAGCATTTACGAAATTCAACCCGTGGCACTGGGCGGCGTGAAGACGTATCCGATAGCCGCGCGGCGGAGCAAGGTGAGCGTGCGCGAATTTGCGCGGCCTGCGGGGAAGAATCCTTCACTCAAGAAATTTCTCGAGTCGCTGCCGGAAATCCTGGCGGGAAATGATTTGCGCGAAGTGCTGAGGGCGATACACCGCGCAAAAGCGAGAAAAAAGGCAGTGATTTGGGGGATTGGGGGCCACGTCATTAAGGTTGGGCTTGGGCCGCTGCTAATTGAGTTGATGCGCGAGGGATTTGTGAGTGGTGTCGCGATGAACGGGGCGGCGCTGATTCACGATTTTGAAATCGCACTGGCCGGGCAGACCTCAGAGGATGTTGACGCTTCGCTGGGCGAGGGAAAATTCGGGATGGCGCAGGAGACGGGCCAGGGAATCAACGAGATCGCGAAACTGGCACAGCGGATTCGCATTGGGTATGGAGAAGCCGCGGGGCAATATCTGCACAGCGGCATTCTGGCAACAAAGCATCTGGAGTCGAGCGTTCTGGCGGCGGCTTATAAATTCAGAATTCCGGTTACCGTGCACCTGGCGATTGGAACAGACATTCCGCACATGCATCCGGCGGCCGATGGAGGCGCGCTTGGCGCGGCGAGTTTCATGGATTTCCGGCTTTTTTGCGCGTTGGTGCAGGGGATGGATGGCGGCGGCGTATTTCTGAACTGGGGTTCGGCCGTGATTCTGCCGGAGGTGTTTTTGAAGGCGGTGTCCGTGGCGCGAAACGCGGGATTGCGGCTGCAGCCGATTACGACAGCAAACTTTGATTTTATCCAGCATTATCGGCCGCTGCAGAATGTGGTGAAGCGGCCGACGGCTTCGACAGGGAAAAAGTCCGGGGAAATTTCGAGAGGATTTGCGATTACGGGACATCACGAATTGCTGTTGCCGCTGGTGGCGGCCGCTCTGGCGTCCGGGTGGCCGTCCGGAACGAGGCGCGCAAAATCATGAGCCTGCATGAAGAGAGGCCGCCCCTGCCAGGCGATCCCGCGCCGGAGGGGGAGAAACCCAATTCTCCGGGAATGTTAGAAATGCCCTCCACTGAACCTTCGTCGAACTGGGGAGGCGCAGGGACGGATCCCGCCGCGGCGACTGAGGTGGCCCCGTATCCGCCGGCAAAGACTTACCCGGAAGATTTGCAGATCAGCTGGTCGTGGCTGCACCTGATCCTGTTTGTGGTGTTCGGCTTCGGGAGCCTGGTGATTATTCAGGGTGTACTTGCGGTGATTTATATGCCGCGGCAGAGGTTGAACACGAAGCAGCTGGAAGAATACCTGATCTCCAAGCCACAGTTTGCGATCGGGAGCATGTTGATCTGGTATGCGGCGATCTTTTTCTTTTTGTACGTGACTCTGTCTATGCTGCGCGGGCACCCCTTCTGGCGCACGCTGGGGTGGCGCAAGTTGGTGCCGGCGAGTCCGGGATTACCGAAGAGTCCGTTCGCTTATTTTTTTGCGGGATGCGGATTGTCGCTGTTTGTGGCACTGATGACGGCGAGCATGAAGACGCCGGAGAGCACGCCGATGGAAGAGTTGTTCAAGTATCCGCATACGGCGATGTTGTTTGTGGCTATGGCGGTGTTGGTGGCGCCGCTGGTGGAGGAGACGCTTTTTCGCGGGTATCTCTATCCGCTGTTCGCGCGGTCGTTTGGAGTGGCGCCAGCGATTCTGCTGACGGGTGTATTGTTTGGGTTGATGCACGGAGCCCAGCTTGGGTGGACTTGGGGCCTGGTGGCGATGCTGACGCTGGTGGGAATTGTTTTTACGCTGGTGCGCGCGCGGACGGGAACCGTAGTCGCCAGCTTCCTGATGCACCTGGGATATAACCTGCTGATTTCGCTGGCCACCGGCCTTAGCACGCACTGGTTTACGAAAATGCCCACCAGCAAGTAGCGAATTCGCTTCCCGGCCCGAATTCGCTAAAATAAAGAGAGAGGAAAGATTAAGAAATGTACGTTGCACAACCGATTGAATGGACGGATCGCGGCGTGGTGATGCTGGACCAGCGGAAATTGCCGGCGGAAGAGGTCAGCTATACCTATACGGATTACAGGGAAGTGGCGAAGGCGATTCGGGAGATGGTGATTCGCGGAGCGCCGGCGATTGGCGTGGCGGCGGCAATGGGCGTGGCGCTGGGAGTGCAGAAATCGGCCGCTAAAACGATTGAAGAACTGAAGGAAGAATTCGCGGTGATTTGCGACACGCTTTCGAAAACGCGGCCGACGGCGGTGGATTTGTTTTGGGCGCTGGAGCGGATGAAGGCGCGGTTTGCGGAGTTGACGCGGTCACATCTGGACCTTGCGGGGATTCGGCAGGCGCTGATCAAGGAGGCGCAGGAAGTGCATGCCGAGAAAAAAGCCACCGACGAGGCCATTGGACGGTTTGGCGCGGAGTTCATGCCAAAGGAAGGGCATGTGATGACGCAGTGCAACGCCGGTGCGCTGGCTACGGCCGGCATCGGAACGGCGCTGGGCGTGATTCGCGTGGCTTACCAGCAGGGGAGGAAGTTGCACGTGCTGGTGCCGGAGACGCGGCCGTATTTGCAAGGGGCGCGGCTGACGGCGTGGGAATTGCACCGCGCAGGAATTCCGCTGACGGTGATTACGGACAACATGGTGGGCCACTTTCTGAAGACCGGGAAAGTGGGGGCGATCGTGACCGGTGCGGACCGCATCGCGGCGAATGGCGATACGGCGAACAAGATCGGGACGTACTCGATGGCGGTGCTGGCGAAGGAAAACAACATTCCGTTTTATATTGCGGCGCCGATTTCGACGTTTGACATGTCGATTCAGAGCGGCGAGCAGATTCCCATCGAGGAGCGGTCGTCGGCGGAAGTGACGCACATCCAGGGCGTGCGGATTGCGCCTGCGGACGTGGCGGCGGCGCACCCGGCGTTTGATGTGACCCCCAATCGCTACATTGCGGCGATTTTTACGGAGCGCGGTGTGGCGAAGGCGCCGTACACGGAGTCGCTGGCTCGGTTGGCGGGCGCGGTGCCGGCGAAGGTGGATGGGTAGCGGGCGTAATTTGGACAGCTGAGAGAAGAGGGAGATGTTCTCGGCGATTTGGGATGGGTTGAGGTGTTGCCACGGTCCCTCCATTGCGGCCCGCAAAAGGCACGGGCTTCCGGTCCCTTCGGCTTCGCTCAGGGCAGGCGGGATGACAGAGTTTCGGAAAACGCAAAGGCAAAGAGGGTGGCGTAATAGTCTTTTACTGACCCAACTGCGGCGGCTAGTTGGGGAGAGCTTTCTGGATTTTTTCGATCATTTCGCGGACTTGTGGGGCCAGGGAGCCCTGCGGTTCGATGCGAAGATATTCCTCATATTCGTGGAGGGCGCCCGGCGCATCGCGCAACTTGAGTCTGATATTGGCGAGGAGTACGTGCGCGGCGGCGAGATCGGGTAGCGCCTTGACGGTATCTGTGGCCAGGGGCGAGGCATCCTGCCAGCGGCCCTGGCCCCAATAGGTCTTTGCCAGTTCGTATTTGCCGATGGTGGCATCGGGAGTTAATTCCAATCCCTTTTTCAAAGCTTCTTCTGCTCCCGGGTAATTTTTCGTTTGATTACGAAGAGCGCCCAAATCGATGTAGGCCGGTGCCAGATCAGGCTGGAGCGAGATGCTCTTCTTCAGGGCGGCTTCCGCTTCCGGCCATTGCTGCTTTTCGACGTAGGCGTCCCCCAGCATCCGATAGGCCTGGGGGTAAGCATCATAAAGCTTGATGGCCTTCTGGAAGTGCTTCACGCTCTCATCTGTATTCTTCGCGCGAAGAGCCTCTTCGCCTTTGTTAAATTCAATTCGGGCAGGTTCCGGGATAGCCAAATCTTTTACGGAGACAGCGTCCGCGGGATCCGGCGGCGGCGAGTAGAGTTCGGGGTCAGGATTCTTCTTCAGCGGAATGAGATCCAAAACAACATAGGCCACGGGGTTGTGGATGAGTTCCACCCGGGCGGAGACTTCCTTGTAGTCGCCCTCGGAAATGCGGACTAAAAACACGCCGCTCGTGCTCTGTTGAAATTGGCACCTACCTCCCTCAATCGTTTCCAAGTCAGCCTCAGCACCTCCCTCGGTCGATTCCAGTCGAACATGAATTCCGCGCGGGCCGGGTCTTCCGTCAGCATACCGAACGCGTACGTTGATAATTCCCCCGGTTCCCGTCCCGGATGGGCGCTGTGCATACAAGGAATATGCAAGGAGAAGGCATAACGAGCAGGAAAAGAAGACGCGGGATAATGACCGGAGCATAGGATACCTCCTACGTTTCCGTGGAGTCAGGATCGAGCAAGGATACAAAGTTCCAGATTAGGCGCAACTCTAAAAGTATACGTGATGGTGGCTTGAGCTGGCCGCAAAAAAAAGAGGGCGCCCGCTGCGGCGGACGCCCTCCTGGTTGAGGGTTTATTTAGAAAGTAAACAGAACCGAGAGTCGGGAACTGAACGGATTCACGAAGCCCTGGTTCTGGAAAGTGGTCGTTGTGACCGGTTTCTGGAAGTCGACGTTCTGTAGACCGAACCCAAGATCGCCAAACTGGTTAACCGTGGTCTGGCGGGTGGAGTCGACGATGTTGAAGAGGTCAAATGCGACCTTAAGCTGCATCCGTTCAGATAGCTTGAACGGATACTCAAGGTGCGCATCCACGCTGCCGGTGACCGGCGAGCGGCCCAGGTTGGCACGGCCGAGCAGAGGCACTTCGCCCGGGTTCTGATAGGCTTCCTGTGCGTAAAGCGAGGTAAGGGGGTTGCCGGAGAGCACGCTAAGGCCGCCACCAATCACGAAGCCCTTGAGTTTACCGTTCGGGACAACGAACGTGGAATGGGCATTCAGGACATGTTTGCGATCCGTGCTGAGAGCGCCGATGCTCTGCTGGCCGGCGAGGAGCCCCAAGCCGCCTTCGGTGAAGTCGAAGAGGGAGCTGATGCCCGGGTCGGCTTGGGCGTTGTCGTTGCGGAAGGCGCCTTCATAGTTGCCTTTTAGTTGGGCGACACGGTAGTTGACGCTGAGGGCCCAGTTGTGCGTGAAGGCCTTGCGGACTTCAAATTCCACCGCTTCGTATTCACGCTTGGGGTCCTTGTAAGTGTCGGGATTGCCATCGCCGTAGGGCTCTGCACCGAAGGCCGCGCATGCACCCGGTGTCTTTTGCTGTTTTAAGCTGGTGCAATCCGGAAGCAGGTTGCCGCTGGCGTTCGTCCAGGTGTTGGTATTGACGGCCGGGAAGCAAGCGCTTCCAGCGATCGCACCGCCGCTAACGGCGGACAATCCAGACTGCTGGTTAAAGACGGTAAATGGCGTGAGATTACCGTTGGTGTCGAAGCAGGCGTCGGGAATCAAACCACCCGCACTGATAGACGTCTGTTGTGCTGGGGTGATATTAATTCCTTGCCCGAACACGATTTCATTCGGGTTGACGAAGATGTCCTGTTTTGCGTTTGGATTGCCAATTTCGTAGAGGAGTACGTCGCCCGAGTTGAACTGCTCAACCGAGATTCCGCCCTCATCTTCGATGACGCGCTTGAGACGCCGGTCAATGTAGCGGACGCTGGCGACGATTCCGCCCTTGAATTCACGGTCGTAACCAACGAGGAACTCGTCCGTGAATTCCATGCGCGTTCCGGTTGCGAAGGGTTCAAAACCGCTGATAAAGGCTGAAGCGTGGGCTGGAATCCCGCCAGTTGCCTTGTTCAGCAGGTGATTAGAATCGCCGATAAAGCTGACGGTTCCGAGCGAATTCTGGACAACACAAGAACCTCCAGCTGGAGTTCCCGCCGGGCAATTGGCCAGGTTTGTGGTGAAGTCCGGGCGCCAGAAGGAATTCTGGAAGTCCTCTTCGTTGCCGAGCGCGCGGATGGCAGCATCCAGAGGAAGGACATACGCGTAGCGCCCGAAGTTGGCATAGATCTTCTGCTTGCGATTCCCTTGCGGGTCGACAACGATGCCAACGCGAGGAGACCACATATTCGTGAAAGCATGCTGCGTGAAGGCGCCCTTCAGCCGCTGCTGTTCCCAGCGAACGCCGGCGTTAAGCGTGACGTATTTATTTATTTGCCAAGCATCATTAATATAGCCGGCATGGTATTTTCCTTCGCTATTGGTAACGCCGCCGTCGAAGCGGCCGCGGACCTGTTGGAGGACAACCTGCTGAGGGGTTGAATAACCCGGGACAGACATATAGGGACAGAGAGTGCAGCCATCACCCCCAGGCGCAGCGGAGGCCAATATGAGCACGAATTGCGAATCAGTCAACTGGCCGACCACCGGATTCGAAGTACCGTTCGAAACACCATCAGTGCCGCCCGTGGCATTGGTACCCGGGATTGCGTACTTCGCACCGGGCCAAAACTGGCGTTCGAAGTACTTGGGGAACTGCCACGTGTAACCTACGTTGATGCTGTGTGTACCAGCAAAATGAAAGGTTTTGGTGACATCCCCGTTAAGGCCCCTGGTGTTTGAATCATAAGGTTCGATGGGATTGAAATAGCCTGAGCCAATGAATTGACCAGCCTGGCCAGGTAAGTTCGCAATTTGTGTATTGTCCTGGATACCGTAGACATCGGGAGACTGAACCGTTTCGTTGAAGTGATTCCAGCTCCAGGTAAAGGCGGCGTCTACCAACAAAGAACTGCCGAACGCACCGTCATACCGCGTGGACCATTGGCGCGTTCCATAATCCTGCTTCGAGAAACCTGAATTATTGTTAATGGCCAGGTTACTGTAGGCGGAGGGGTTGGTGTGGGACGGGTCACCAGAGACGCTGGATTCGAGCGTGTGCGAATTGTTGATTTTGAAGGTCAGCTTGCCTGCGTAATCATAGCGCGTGATTTGATGGTCTATCAACGGATTGGTGGTGAACAACCCGGAAGGCGTGCCCGTCGCATAAATGGCGGGTTGGAAATAAGCATGGTTCTGAGATGGATTGAAGGTGCCGAAGAAGAAGAGGCGATCCCTTAGCCCATGGAGGGGAACATAACCGCCCAACTCGAAATCGCCTTCGTAGTTGGCGTTCTCCAAGCGGCTGCCGACCTTGTTCAAAGTAGCAAACTTTGGGTCGTCCGCGTTCTGGTACGTGTCCTGCATCCAGCGGCTGTTGAAGTACCCGCCAATGGTGCCGAAGAACTTGGTACCGCCAGACTTGGTAACCAACTGGACGATGCCGCCGCTGACGTGGCCATACTGTGGCTCAAACCCGCCTGTCTTGATCTGAACTTCCTTCACAAAGGAGAGGTTGATGCCGGTGCCGAGCGGACCATAGGTGCGGGACCATACGCCAATTCCGCCGAACGCGGGGTCATTGATCGAGACACCGTCCGCAACGTACAGATTTTCGAGACCCGAGGAGCCGGAAATGGACGGATTTTCAACGCCCGTTCCGATACCCGAGGTTACGCCCGGCGCGAGATAAAACAGACTGCTTACGCCGCGGCCGAGAGGAATCTTGGAATAGAAACTGTCGGAGAAGTCGGAGTTCACCGAGGCTGCGCTTGTGTCTACAGTGACCGTCGCCGCGCTAACTTCAACAGTTTGCGTCACTTCACCTGTTTCCAGGACCACCTCGACGCTGGTGGTTTTGTTAATCAAGACTTCAGTTGCTGCGACGCTGGCGAGCTTGAAGCCGGCCTTCTGGACTTTAATCGAATAGAATCCAGGGATCAGAGTGGAGAAGAGGAAGGTGCCCTGATCGTTGGTGGTTTGCGAGAGATTCCCGATGGGTCCGGTGATCGTAACCTGAGCCCCCGGAACGGTTGCTTTCGATGCGTCGAGAACGACGCCGCTCAAATTACCGCGGGCCGAACTCTGGTCCTGCGCCCAAGTCCCCAAGCCCAAACTTAGCGACAAGAGGCAGGCTGCGAGCAGATAAAACCACTTCGCTCTATTCAAAGTAATACTCCTTTCAATTTCCCCGTTTAAGGATGGAACTAATTTGTTGGAATCGAACCCAAACCACTCGCTGGTAACGATGGCCAAAAGAGTAGCAATGAGAATGCCAAACACAACCTCGATTGATGGTAAATAAGTACAAATAAATCAACCTATTAAGGCAAAGATAAGCGTGGCTTGGAGGGGAAGTCCTAGGGGAATCTACTGAATTATAGGGAGGATACCAAAAATGGTATGTAGCACCATATTGGCTGGACTCGTGGTGTTTCGTGCAGTGATGGTCAGTTCACGACGACTAGAGTTTTGCTTTTCTGGAGAGCGGCGGAGGCCTTCGCCGGCTCGCCCATCTGGGTGTAGTAATCTGCCAAAGCCACGAACATGGCGGGATCACCCGAGTGCGCCTCCGATCCATGCTGAAGTAAGCGGAGGCCCTCAGGCTGATTACCGAGTTTTCTCAGACTGGTGGCGATGCGGAGCAACGTTTGGGCATCAGCCGCGTCGGTTACCCTAGTGTCTTGATAAAGCGCGGCGACCGCCTTGAAATCCTGCTGGGCGAAATAGGCCTCGACGAGACGGGCGCGGGCTAGTTCATCCGAGTGGTCCAAAGCCAGGGCACGTCGAAGCCACGGGCGGCCTTCCGCGCTCAAGCCTTGCTCCATGTAACAGAGGCCCCGGTTCCGATCAAATACGCCCCTTTCCATATCGTCGCGGATCGTGGGGTCGATCACGATCCAGGGGGCTGGTGGCAGACCGGAAGGATCGACGGCCTTGAAATTTAGTTTGGCGAAGCTTGGGGCTACAGTGCCCGGCCCGGTCACCACAACCGTAAGAATGTAATTTCCCGGGTTCCCCTCCATTGAAAGCTTCTTGCCGTTCACCAGTGAGCCGCCGGAATCGAATTGCTTGACGGAGGCCGCATCCTTTGTAGCTTTAGCGCTTCCGGGGATGGAAGGCTGGCCAAGCCCATACTCAATCTGTAGATTCTTGCCTTCGACGAGCTCGGGGTTCTTGGGAGAAGTCCACACTTGATAGGCCACCTGAAAGCTCTGATCCTTGTTCAAGTAGAGATTGGAAGTTGAGAGAGGGACGAAATGCACTCCGGCGAGGGTGAAGGGCAGAACGGGAGCGGCGACGGGGTCAACTTCTTCGGCAGAGGCAAATGGCAAGATTCCCGGGATTTGGAATTGATTGACGTCGATTTTGGGAACGGAGACCTCACGCTCGGTCCGGTAGGAAACGTTTTTGTTCCAGTCTGTGAATTGAAACGCGAGGCGGTAATTTCCAGCGGGAAGCGGCAGCATGCTTTCGTAGGCGAAGGATTTGTCCTTAATCTCCTGGTAGCGGCTCTTGTCGAAGGTGTCGCGCAGATCCTTCTGGGCGACGAAAATCAGCTTGTTGCTGTCTCTATCAAAAATTTGCACGCGGATCTGGAGGTTGTACATCAAGCGGTCGTCCTTGGTCGCGGTTACGCTTAGGTCGCTCGGCGACTTGAGCGTCAGGGAATAATCAAGGCGGGAGAGGCCGCGTTCATCGCGGACGGGCAGCAGAACGATGTCCAGATTGTGGCCTTGAAGAATCATGCTGGTGCTGACTTGTTCGCGGCTCATCCACTTGCGGCGGATGTCGTCGCGATAGGCGGGCTGCTCGGAGAGACCCTTCAGCATCATGAGCATGACGTCGGAGGTGAGACTGGGACGGGGGTTTGAGAGATCCACCGGCTCGCCGGGAATCAAGCTCAGGGAAATGCGCGCGACTTCGAAGCCCACGGAATCTTCAATCATCTTGAGGCCGGCGTTGGGATCATTAATGGCCTCGACGCCAGTGGTTAGCTTGTCCGGGCCATCCAGGTAAGGGCTGTAGAATTTGTAGTCGTTTGCGCCATCTTTGTCATAAAACATCACGTAAAAGGATTGTGGAAGAATGGGAGAGGCGTTTGAGTAGAACCAGATCTCGAAGGCGCGCAGGTTGGCGGCGTTGCGATGGATATCCTTCTGTTGCGGTGCGCCGAGGGTGATGTAGGTGCGGCCGCGGTCGGTGCGCCAACCGTCGGTGCCGGAGCCGATGCCAAACCGGGAATCGGCAAAGGCGATGCGCTGGTAGATTTCTTCCTTGTAGCTGTTAATCTCGGCGCCGGGGACGGGATTACGGACTTCCCAGAAGTCCTTGATGAATTTGTCTCTGGCATCGTCCGTCGCCAGCGCGAGAAACCGGACGCGCTCATCCTTGGTGATAATGTACACGACGTCGTGCTCCAGCCACTCGCGATAATTTTTTGCGAGCTTCTCTTTCTTCTGGGCGGAAAGCGCGGGTGAGAGGGAAAGAAGAGCGAACAACAGCATGGTGGCGTGCTTCCGCCAACGGTTCACTGTGGTGCTTTGCAAGTTTTTCATTTCCATCGAGGATACCTTACTTTTGGACGTCCATGGCGCCCTAAACGTTGCATTAGCTGGAATGGCGGATCCGCTCGGCCAGGGCGCGGCTGCGCTGTCGGGCGATTTCGACGAAGCGGGGATCGCCGGCGATCTGGTCGAGAAGAGGCAAGGCGCGCTGGGGTTCGGGAAGCACACTTTTGCTGAACTCATTTTCAAATTGCAACAAGGCATCGTTTACGCCGAGGCGATCGTACTTGATGCGACGCTGGAGCAGTTCGATCAGCTCCTGCTGGCGGGCGAGTCCTTCACAGATCTGCAGGAGTTGCGCGGCGGCGGAGTTGAGAGTGTAGTTGAATTTGACTTCGCTGGTGCCTGCCGCCGATTCCCAACGGAAAGTTTTTTCACCAAGGTTTGCGATTTTGCGGTGGACGTCGAGATCGAGGCCCTTGAAATGGTGTAGGTCTGAAGCGAGCTGGAGAATCCTGCCTCGCAGGGCCGGGCCGACGTCGAAAGGAGTGGCGCCCGCATCCTCGTCCAACTGGCGGATTTCATAGGTGGCGGCATCTGAATTTTCCTGGATGCGAATCTCGATAAATTCCGGGCTGCTGGATTTAAATATGCGGCGGTAGGTAAACCAGTTGCCAGCGGGACTTGCGGCCGAGGGAACAGAAAAGGGAGCAACGCATAATAAAGTCAGGCAGAGGCGGCGCGAAATTACATTCATCGGGATGGGTGCAGACCGGAAATTCTTGCGGGGGATTGCCTGCGGGAAGCGGGATTTGCGGCTACGCGCTGTGCGGATGATGTGCGGGGGCCAGTGGAAAGCCCAAAGCGCTGGGCGAATTGTTCACCCTGAATGTGGCAGAGCGCGACGGCTAGGGCGTCGGCGGCGTCGGAAGGCTCGGGTGTTTCCTGCATTTTCAAAAGGGCACGCACCATGAGTTGCATCTGTTTCTTGTCCGCGTGGCCATAGCCGGCCACACAGGCTTTTACCTCGCGCGGAGAATAGGAGCGAACTTCCACGCCGTGCTGCTCCGCGGCGAGCAGTACGACTCCGCGTACTTCGGCCAGGCGCAGGGCAGTGCGCATGTTCAACGCGGCAAAGACTGATTCGACGGCCATGGCATTTGGGTGAAATTCTTCGATGAGCCGGCAAAGCAGTGCGTGGACATCCTGAAGGCAAGCGCCGGCGGAAGATTTTTGTCGTTTGGATGTGATGCGCTGCGCGCCATAGCGCAGAACCCGAAAATTGCGGCCGTCAGTTTCGATTACGCCGTAGCCGGTCGGTCCGGAAGCGGCTGGATCCACGCCCAGAATGCGGCGGAGGGCGGGAGTTTCGGCATCGTTGTGGTGCGCGGGCATCCGGGATAGTCTACGGCAAGGAATCTCGCTCGCCAAATCCTAAAGGCAGGTTGAGGCCGCGAAAAACAAAGGCCATCGCGGGTTCGACTGGATGGCCTTCAAATGGATTTGAGATGATCGGGTCCTGATTAATTTGCGCCGACTGCCGCCTGGATTTCCGACTCGTCAATGTCAAAGTTGGCGTAAACGTGCTGAACGTCGTCGTGCTCTTCGAGCGCTTCCACAAGGCGGAGCATCTGGGTAGCCTGCGCGCCGGTCAGCTTGATGTAGTTTTGCGGCACCATGCCGATTTCCGCCGATGCGGGAGTGACGCCAGCTTTTGCCAGCGACTCCTTAACCGTTTCCAGGGATTCCGGCGGAGTGACGATGTACCAGGCGGAACCGTCGTCCTTCATGTCCTCGGCGCCGGCTTCCAGCACCAGGTCAAGCAATTTTTCTTCGCTCGCTGCTTCTTTCGGAACGGTGATCTCGCCCTTGCGATGAAACATCCAGCCGACCGCGCCGGCTTCGGCCATGTTGCCGCCGTTTTTCGTCATCAGATGGCGGAATTCGCCTACGATGCGGTTGCGATTCGTGGTTACTACCTGGATCAGCAGGCCAACGCCGCCGGGGCCGTAGCCCTCGAACATGGCTTCTTCATACTGTTCGCCCTCCAGCTGGCCGGTGCCGCGGAGGATGGCGCGCTCGATGTTTTCGTTGGGCATGTTTTCATTCTTGCCCGCTAAAATAGCGGTTCGCAGACGGGGATTGGAATTCGGATCGCCTCCACCGATGCGGGCGGCGATGCTGATTTCCCGAATAATTCGAGTGAAAACGCGGCCGCGCTTGGCGTCAGTGGCCGCTTTCTTGTGCTTGATTGTTGCCCATTTTGAGTGCCCAGACATGACAATTCCTCTTTATCGCTCGCGACCGCCAGGCGGTCCGCTGAATTTGGATTAATGGCCCCCGCCACTGCCAAGGAATGGACGCGTGGCTCATCCTACCTGCATTGCGGGGTCGCCCTGTGCGGAGACCGAGAATGAACCGTGAAAAGTCGAACCCGGTTGCGAGGCAAACTTTTCCGGAACCCTTGGATTTTAGCACAGTTAGAAAGCTGCGGGAATGACCTGCCAGGCGCAAATCGCAGAGTTCCACATTCTTTTTGCTTGGCCGGCCAAGATACCTCGTTCGTGAATGCGTCCGCTCATCAGGTAGTTAGTAGACGACGTAAGGCACACACTCATTTAGGCTTGCAGCCTTCGACGCAGACTCCCGCACCGTTCAGAATGCGAGATGGGTCCTCGACGTCGGAGATGCCGGGAATCAGACTTTCTGAATAATCCCTGCGAACCACGTCGACAAAGCCGGTAGAGTGCATCAGGCTGGAAAGAGACTTTTGGTCAAACATCCATTTGTGGGAATGGAAATCCTGCCAGGCTTCGTACACTCGCATCAGAAAGTTGCGTCTTGAGGGTGAGGGCCAACGCATCAGCAACCTCTCATTGAGTAAGTCCCCAGGCGGCAGCGCATTTTGCGCAAGGGAGAGTTCGCCAAATGGGCGATCGCCCAAGTATTCTCGAATAATAGTATTAAGATCCGGGACCACGATACGGACAATGCCCCCCGGAGCCAGGACTCGGAAAGCCTCCCGAATCAGTTGTTGGCCTTCTTCTCGATAAAGATGCTCCAGGACATGTGATGCATAGACAGCATCCGCAGAACAATCGGGGAATGGCAATGGTTTGCGTATGTCGTGAACGAAAATATCAGAACTCCAGGGCACCTCCGCCTTGTCTGCCGGCAGAATGCGTAGCGAAAAGACAACCCAACGAAGAATTCTGTGTTTGGCAAGTCTGGCGTTCCAAGACCCATCTACATTGATCCAGCTTGGATGAGTAAGAAGGCCACAACCAAGATTTAAGCGGAGGCGGCGGTTATCGGTCTGCATATCTGCTCGGGGACAGAAGGTTTAAACCAGAATTCCAACGTGTCCCGAAGGCCGTGACGGCGTGTAACTGGATATCATTCGTAGTCATGTTCAGGCGTGTTTTACACGGTTAGGCATTTGCCAAGTCTTTTCTCAGGATTGCTGGAGTCGTCAGTATAATACAACCGGCCAGGGCGGTCTCCGGAGACTCAAGTGCCTTGCCCTGCTCCAGAGGGAACAGTTCTACGAGCTCGCCCGAAGGCGAAAAGACGCGCGTCGGACGGATTCCACCACCGCTGCGATGTATTCTCGCGGTGACCAGGTCTCCATGCGCTGTCGGGAATTGGCGGCGAGGGTGCCGAGCCCCGCGCGGTCCGAGAGCAACCGCTTGAGCACGGCTGCAAGTGCATCAACATTCCCGCAAGGGAAAATATCCCCAGTGAGTCCGGGACGTACTAAATCAAACCTGCCGCGAATCTGGTCACTGAGTACGACTGGACACCCGCAGAGCATCGCTTCGCATACGACAATCGGGCATGGATCGTAATCGGAGGGAAGCACGAAGAGGTCGGCGGCCGAATATACCGCAGGCAAACGGCTCTGATTGGTGAAGCCGAGAACCCGCACGCGCGGAGCAATGCCGAGTTCAGCCGCCTCGGACTCGATCTGCGCGCGAAGCGGTCCTTCTCCAGCAAAAATGAGAACAGAGCCGGGCACGGCGGCTTTCGCGAAAGCGTGTAGCAGGTCGAGGGGGCGCTTCCAATCCTGCAACTTTGCACAAAAGAGCACGACAAGCTCGCGGTCAGAGACCCCCCAGGCGGCTCGTGTGGCGTTGCGATCGGCGCGGCCAGATTGCTCGATCCACCAATCGTTGTCCACGACAAATGGAATGAGGGAGATTCGATGGGGAGGGATGGCGAGTTCGCGCATCATGCTCGCACCGGCAGCAGAGTGAACAAGTACCTGATCGGCCAGACGATAAAGCAAAGGCCAGAAAAGCTTTTTGATGGAGATTTTCCAAGCACGTCCGTTGCGCGGCGCGAGCGAAGATGCATCGGTGCCAAAGATAAAGCCGGAGCGAGAAAGCTTGGAAGCAAAATAGGTAATCCAGAACGAGGCGCGGATGTAGCCTGTATGGCAAAACACTACGTCGAAATTTCCCTCGCGGACGAATTTCCAAAGACCGGGATTGTATAAGCCCCAAAAACCCTCGGAATCGGTCCCTTTGTTAGGGATTTCGACCCAGGGGTAGCCGTCGAGTAGAGGAACATCCCACTGGATTTTCGTGCCAAATTCGGGGTCGATGCCCGCCGTTGCCCCGCGTAACCGGCAGTAGACCGTGCTTATTTCGAGCTCCGGGTGCTGTGCCATTCTTCGCAAAAGGGGTGACATATATTGCACGGGATGCCCGCAAACGAAGAGCACTTTATAGCGGCGTTCAGGCATTGACGTCACCTGAGATCAACTGTGCAACAGAGGCCTGGTTCATCGAGGAGTGGGCGAAGAAAATATTCATCGCTCCAAAAGTATACATGGTCAAGTGAAGGGTGTCCTTGCGGCAGGCGGTGGCGAAAATGGTGTTCACTGGTTGGGCCTCGAGCCGAGGGAGAGATCAACGATTTAAAAACGGTGAACAAAACCAGGCCCGAACCATGGATGCTCCGGCCAGGTGTAACAACGACAAGGTTCACGATCTCAGAGAGAGTATTGGTGGGCACATAGGCTGAGTCCGTGCTGCTTGGCTATCCAAATGCCTGCGTGTTTCTGGTCGAAACAGCTATCTGATCGCAGGCTGAGCATTTACTATGGACCGGGAACCCAGCCAAGTGCAGCCGCCGAACATGCCTGTGGAATGAAGTCTGTCCTGTTCATGGCACAAGCCCTGCAGCCAAAGCCCGGCACCGGGCAAATCCAAAAGTAGAATCAGAGCCGATAAGAGTAAGCCTGTGTAAATCGAGGGGCCTCCACGCAATCCAACCTATGTGATAAGCTATCCGAAGTGAACGCCGGAGAGGTGGCCGAGAGGCTGAAGGCGGCGGTTTGCTAAACCGTTGTAGGGGCCAAAACTCCTACCGGGGGTTCGAATCCCCCCCTCTCCGCCAGATTTCCCCTAACTGCATCCAGCGTCGAGACTTGCTGACCTTCTGCCAGAAAAACTTCTACATAATTCGCGTACTTCCGAGCCTCTCGGGTTGCACAGTGGTTGCACACATTGTTTCCAGGGTCTTCATCGCATTCGCTGCGTCCACACTCACCGTCTTCACGTAGATGTTCATCGTCGTGGTGACATTTGCGTGCCGCAGAATTTGCTGAATCACCTTGTCGGAAACTCCGAGTCTGTGCAGATTGGTTGCAAGCCCGCGCCGGAATGCGTGCCAGCCGTGCCAAGCGAGATTCGCTTTTTGTAGTGCTGGCCGGATCACATCTACCGCGAGCGCTTCGAGATTCATCGGGTTGCCGAGTTCATTCGAAAAAATGAACCCTTTGTGTGGCTTGCCACACCTTTCCCAGTGCTGGTCGAGAAGGAGCTTCAGTTGGGCTATGACCGGAATGGCGCCCTTGCTTTTCGGGCGCTTCGGTTCGTCCACGTGGCTTCGCCAGACGGATTTTTCAACCCGTATTTCGGAACCGTCGTAGTTCTCCCAGGTGAATCCTCTGATCTCTCCCTTGCGCGCGCCGGTGAAGGCCGCAGTGGCGACTACCGTCGCGGTCGGCTCCGGAAGAATGGCCAGCATCTGGGCTTCTTCTTCGAGCGAGTACGCGTAGGTTTCTCCAGCTGGCCGCGCTTTGGGAATTTCGACATCATGCATTGGGTTTGCGTTTTCAAGGACACCTTGGCGGCGCGCATAACGAAACGCCCCGCTCAGGAAGTGCTTGATGTGACCTAGCGTTGTCCGGTTAAGGTTTTCCCGGCGGGCGATGTCTTTCAACATTTGCTCGGCCTCGAAAGTCCTCACCTCACGCAACGCTACGCCTCCATTCGGCTGCACATAGCGCAGCCAAAGGTTTTTGTATCCGCAATACGTGGAGCGGCGCTTTTGTTGCTCCACATAAGGCAGATAGCAGTCCTCGATGAATCGATTGAGGCTCATTGTACTTTCTGGCCTGACGTCGCCGCGATTGACTGACCGAATGAATTCTTCGGCCAATTCTTCGGCAGCGTCTCTGGTTCGATATTGGCCTGAAGCTTCCACGAGCTTGTGGCATTTCTGGATACGCTGAACCGAACCGTTCTCCAGTTGCACATCCTCGCGGTAGCGGACATACCAATTCGAGCCTTTCCTGAATACATATCCTGCTTGGTGGTGGCGGGTTCTTGCCATATTCCTCCTTTAACGAACCCGTTCCACACGCGTGTTGTTCCCCACCACTATACGACGACGTATCCACAGTTCAAGCGCGGGACTGCCCCAAAGAAAGCGAATGTATTTGCCGAAATTCACGTGCGGAAGGGGGTCTTGAGACCTGGCGCGAACCTGCTCCCGAATCCATGAGGTAGGAACCGCGAGGCGACGGCTCAGTTCTCGACTGTCAATGAATTCGTACCGAGTCGGACCTGGTTCATCCGGTGATGATGAACCTCCCTGTGAAGGTGCTCCGTCTCGAGTCTGGCCACGCGGATGTGGGAGAGTGTCACCGGGGCTCCCCAGGGGTTGGATGTCGATGGCTCGATCATTGTTTGGCATTGGATCTCCGGTCAGTCAACAGACTTGAAGATGACACCCCCCTCGTGATGAATCTCAAATTTAGGTTATTGAGTCCGATTGGGAGCGTCATGCTCGTCTGATCGCGTGCTTGATCCGAGTTCAGTCTGGGCTTTGGTCACCGTGCGACGTGCATAATCGACTGGATCATATTTGTCTCCGCTACGGTAATCTGCGATCCGGCGAATGATTTTCTCGGGGTCGTCTCCGCGGGAGAGGGCGCGTTTCGCGTAGGCCCAATCGCGTTCGGATTGGCTTTTGTGGTCACTGGGCATCGTTCGCTGCCGTTGTTGGTGCTCGCCAAAGTGGCGAGGTGCTTCGGGTGAACCTTCGTCGATCGTGAAGTCGCGGAACCGGTAGAGCGCATCGCTTTCCTGGCGCGCTTGGACGATGAATTCCTCACGGAGTTTTCGGTTGGCGAATCCCGGCAACCGCAAAACGCGCGTCGAGTCGGTTGCCGCCAAGTCGCCGGCGAACTTATTTGCGAGGCTATGAAGGAGAGACTCCGCCTCATCCTGGCCGAACCCACTCACTTTCCACACGACCTGGTGCTTGCCTGGAGAGGTATCCAGGACAAAGTTCGGCGCTGGTACCTCGGGTGAATTCCGTATTGCGTCGAGAGCCTCATCACCCTTTTTGTCGAGGTCGAGATAGACGTGGCGTATATCCTTTATATTTTCCTTGGTCCGGCTGTACGCGCCATCCTTAATCGGATTCATTCCCACGTATATGTCGGAACCGGCAGCACTCTGATTCGCCAACCAAGATTGAAAGGCAGGGCTGGCTATCGCTTCCGTCTTGGCGATGGTTTGAACTGTTTGGCCCGTGGAGCGATTCCGAACGAGGATCGCAACGTTGTCCGCTGGGCCAAAAAGCTCACGGACATACTCCGAGGCATTGAGAGATCGCGGTATGAATGTGCGGCCAGCGCTCATGGGCGATCCTGCTTCGCCAAGAATACGGCGCCGTAGTCGAACAGGTCCGAGTCTGGGTCATAGCTGTTGACTAGGAGAACCTGGGAAATATATCTGCGCCCAGGCCGGCGCTCGACGTGGATGACGACGTTGAGCGAATCGGCAATATTCGTCTTGATTGATCTGTAAGGCAGTTCGACGCCACTTTGCAAAACACAACTCGTGAAGCGCGCGAGACCTTGTTGGGCGGAATTTGCGTGGATCGTGCATAACGTCCCAGAGTGACCGGTGTTTAGGAGTTGCAAGAGATCGAAGGCTTCTCCGCCGCGAACCTCTCCGAATTGCGCCAGGGGTATGCCTGCAGCTGGTGCGAGAAGAAGGAAAACCTGCTGGTGCTCGTGCCCCATCCTCTCTCTCCTGTGAAGACGCGGCAGTTAATTCACCCACGGGAGGGAGAAATCGTGGGCCGCGTCACCGGCGTGGCTATGCGCCTGGCCGAGATGGCCCGGGTGCACGCCGCTTCGATGAATCCTTGAATGACAGGGAAGAAGGCTGGTCAGTCCCGGGAGCGTCCTTCCTTCAGAACCGATGCCTTGGAGTACGCCGCATGACTGAGAATGAGTAAAGAGAACAGGGCCGTCCGGTGAAGGACGGCCCCGGTTGGTTTTGCGATTGTGCTACTTGCGAAGTATTTTCGCTTTCGGCGCAGTTTTCTCCTTCCTGCTTGCCGCCTTGTTCTTTTGCACCGCCTTCTCGTTCTCGGCCTTGGCAACGGCAATGCGCAACGCCTTCGTATCAACTTTGTAAAGGCTGGCTGCGTCCGCCAGCGGGTCGTCGTCTTTGTTTGCGGACGCGTTTCCGACGGGGCTGAGGAGCATAGCTTCGAAGATGAGAACGGCCAGCGCCGCCGCGTCTGCCTTTTTGTAAAGCGTCCGCGCTTTCTCGGCCATTTGCCAATCATTGGTGTCTTTCGGGTTTTGCAACCCGTGGCGTTTGGCAAGGCGGGACGCCAGTTCGTGCGACAGCGAGCGCAAGACAAACTGCGCCACCATGCGTAGCTCCTCCGTTCCGAATTGCGGCTTTACCCGCTTGAGCACGTCGGCCAGAAGACGGTGCCGGAAGGCGAGTGTTTCTTTCGCCTTCCGGTTGGCGGCGGTCTTTTCTGCCTTCCATTGCAGCCGCTGTTTTTCTTCCTGCTGGCGGTCTCCAAAATGAATCTTGCAGGCTGGGTCCGCGCAGACTTTCACGAGACGGCCCTTGTCCATGCCGTCCGCGTGGATCGCCGGGGTTAAGTGGGTGCAGAGTTTTTCTTCGGGCCTTGCTGCTTTGCTCTTCTTGCTTTTCCGGGTCACGACCTCGACGTAGTTGCGGCGGGCGAGAATGGGTGTTCCATCTGTGGCATTGTAGTTGTCCGAAATCTGAACCAGATTCGGTATTTTCGAAACGCGCTGTGCGATGTGGGCGTCGAGTTTGCGATTGAAACACGCGGCATCGGCGCATGAATCGGAATCCTCCCGGACTTCGGAAAAAAGCAACCTGTTATATCCGGTGCGCTTCGGGCAGTTGGCACAGCTCCCCGCTTCCGGCAAGAGGCTTTCATCGTCCTTTGAAAACGGAACGGATTTGAGACCCAGGTAGATGTTCTGCGCTATCCACGTCTGCAAGCGACTGACGGGCACGACGCTCCGCTCGTTGTCGTTCGCGGCGTAGTAGCCGTCAAAGCAGTGCGCGAAGGCCTTCTCCTGCGCGTCCGCTCCGAGCTTGGCAATGAGAAGGGCGTGTTCGACGCCGATGTGTCCCGCGGTGAACGCCTCGGCCACAGGTGGAATAAGGTCCAGTAGCCTGATTCGTTTTGCGATGTATGCGGCGTTCTTACCCGTTTTCGCCGATATCTTCTCGATGGTGTACCCGGCCCCTTCCCGGTCGAGCAAAGCGCGAAACCCCTGCGCTTCCTCGAACGGATGCACATCGGCCCTAAGAACGTTCTCGACGATTTGCGTTTCGAGCGCCTCCTCGTCGCTAAGGTCGGCGATGCGTGCGGGCACTTCCGACAACCCGCTCGCTGTGCGGCGCGGTAGCGCCGCGCCCCCGAAACGATTTCGAAATGTCCGTTCACTCTCCGCGTGAGGAGCGGTGAAAGAACCCCTTTGCTGCGGATGCTTTCGGCCAGTTCCACCAGTCTTTCCTCGTCGAACGTCTTGCGCGGGTTGGTCGAAGATTCGATCAACTGCGCGAGGGGAACGTTCACGTATTCTTGCAACGGTTTCTTTGTTTCTTTCGTGCTCATATCCTCTTCTCCTTTTTGTCTTACAAAGTCTTTTTGAATTTCTTCCAACTGGTACGACGAGCCCGCCCGAGACAAACGTGGAGCGGGCAGCCTAAAGGCTGCCCGCTGCGGGGATTCCCGCTTTCAAAATCGAAGTAGCGGCGGCAAAGATACGAGCCGCGCTATGGTTGGGGATTTCCTTTTCGGTTTTCAGCCAGTGCTGGATGTAGCCCCGGCAGAACTCGGCTCCTTCGAGGCCCAGCGTTTCGCAACAGATCAGCGCGACGGATTCCGCTTCCACCTCGCGGAGATGGCGGGGGGTGAGTTCGCCGTCCACAAGTGTTTCGGTAGCGGTGTGGCCAAGAACGATGTGGGCGATTTCGTGGAATGTGGTTTTGTGAGGGAGCGCGGCAAGAGGATTTACGGCAATTTCCCGTTGCCTCGCAAACCCTTGAACGTTGCCGTTTATTTCGTCAAACGCTGTCCGCGTTATATGCAAAGTACCGAGCGCCGTATCCGTATCGAAACCGGGAATCGGCGCAACGTAGGTTTCTTCCCCTTCGGTTTGCGCGAGGACAAACCAAAAGGCGCGGAAACGGAAGGCGTGTCGCGTCTGCGGTTCCGCTGGTTCTTCCTCCGCGTTGTCGGTTTGCGTGGTTCGCTTGAATGGCATCGGCATACAAAGGGTGATTCCTGTCTCCCCCTTGCGGACGTGCCGTTTGCGTTCGAGCCAACCGCGATAGGTGTTCAGCGGGCCTGGCTGCAAGTTGCGTCGAACGCACTGTTCGAGCGCAAGCAAGGCATTCCCGATGCTGTAGTTGTGAAATGCGGTGTAGGCTTCGAGCATTCGGCCCGGCTTTTCGACCGCATCGCGCAAGAGTTCCCCCCAAGTGGCCTGTTGTCTTTCTGGCATTTCCCTTTTCCTCTTTTCTTCCTTTTTTCGAGCGTGGTTTTCGCTTGAAAAAAAGAACCAATTGCCCTTCCTGAGAGGTCCCCGCCGCCTAGCCGCCCGCGCTGTCAAGGGCGCGCGGGGTTCGCGTTCATCGGAGCGAAGCGAAGACTCTTGACAGAAGAAGCGGGCGGTCTAGGCGCAGTCTTCTCGCAGGAAGGGCAAAAGGGAGAAAGACAGTTCCGTAGGGAACCTACCGAGGACAGTTGTGGTTTTGTGAATCCGTGAAGACTGGTCTGGAGGGAGTGCTACAAGAGAAAGTTTTACTTCAAGAGCGGAGGAGCGCCAGAGGCGCAAAAAGAGGAAAGCGTTTCAATTCTTCTTCGGAGAATGGTTCGTTCAAGCAGTTGATGTCAACGGCTTTTGGCGCGCATTGAACAAACGGTTCAAAGGGTTCGCGCAGCATGGCGGCGTACTTCCTCCGGTCATACCCATGCGAACACTCAGCTTACCCCTAGAGCGCCTAGTGCCGCACTAGGAGGTCATCAGAATTTCGCGCCGTGCTCGTTTGCTCCCTTCACCAGCACTCAGGGAGCAAACGAACCAAAACAGGAGGACGGAGAGCAAGCATCGGATGACTACAGGCGAGCGGGGGAGAGGGATGGCATAGGAGGGCAGACTATTGCAGAAGACCCACCAGGTACTCTTGAGCTGCTGCTCCCATTCGATGGAGGCCCGTACCAACCACGGAACACTTGGAAATCCGAAAGTAATCCTTCGGATCGGCGGCATTGAAGTCCAAGATGTTTGTCCGCATTATTAGCAGATCGTACTTGGGGGAAGGACTTCCAGTCTCCTCAACGGCACAATAGGGCGTAGCCCTATGCGTGAAGAAATTTCTGTGGGTCGCCAGAAAAAGGAACCAGTCTGCCGGGATTTGGAGTTGGTCGCACAGGAACAATAGGAAATCATGCGTCCGCAGCTTTCCGCCGCGATCAATCAGCGTTACGGTTTGCGCAGTTGATAGCTGTTGCTTTGGGGCCGGCTTTTTCCGAATACCAACCAACATTTCGTAGGTAAACCTCGCCAGCAAATCCAGAAAAGATCGGCACTCATAAAGGAAGGAGTCGGTGGCGAGCAAGACACGATCTCTCGCATCCTCGACGGCGCGTCCCCTCATTACGCGAGTGTTGGGAATGCTGTCAACGTCAACAGCGGTGGGAACGAACTCCCAGATCGCTCTGGTGGAGGCATTTAACTCGCGAATTGCTGCACGCAGCATGTAGTCGCGCGTGCCGAGGTGAATTGCTGTCGCGCCGAGTTCCTCCCCCAGCTTCTTGGAGATGGTTGGAGTTTTTCCCTTACTGGTTGCCAGATTCAGTGCAGTCCATATCGGTCTAGCATCAAATACCAATTCGCCGGGAAGGAAGTTGATGTGAATGACAGCCTTGGGAATGGAACTCATGCTGAGAAGCCCAGCGCACGGAAGGTGTCAGTTCCGGCACTGCCGTATCTTCGCTCCAGAGTCTGCCGCCATCCGCTCGGCCACTCCAAGAACGCGGCACGACCCCATCCGTCGTAATTCCTGACAAGCTTTAGCTCGGTGATGTCGCACACAGTACCGAGTGCGAGACGAATCTCGTGCTCCGGGTTCCGCCAGAATTGCTCAAGCGCCGCATCCGTCTGGAAATGCTGATGGAGGCCATTGTCCGCGAAGACCTTTGCGTAGGCCAAGCAAGCGAGAGATTCCATCTGCCGTGTGCGCCAATACGCAATGTCCTCGCGCTCGGCAGAAGGGTAAGCCGCGAGCGAACGGTCCCATTGGTGCGCGTGCTCCACGTCGCACCGCATTTTGTACGCCTCTTCAAGGTCTTCGCGAGCCTTGTTCTTCGCCGCACTCGGAGCCGCAAATAGCGAACAGCGATGAATGAACTGCTTTTCGGTTTTGCCCACCTCGGGGTAGATCAGAGCTTCGAGGGCTCTCACGAATCCGTGGATTCGGTCGCTTGCATAAAACTGCTGGAGGGCAGTTGTAAGCGCCCACCAGCCGCGAAAAAGGCGCACGTTTCGCGCATCGCCGGAGCTGGCTAGCAGTGACGCCTTCGCCTGGGTGAGAGTCGCCGCCTCGGCAAGATGTTCTTGCCGAATGATCCAAGGAAGGCAGCCACGCGTGATTCCAAGACGTTCAAACTTACTGAGGTTCTGGCAAACCGCGCGCCCGTGCTGCACATGACCGATGATGAGAAAGGCGCTCTCGTATTCAATCGTCCCCAACAACCGCAACATCGTGAAAATGTTTTCGATCTGCTTTGCCATGTCCAGGTTGGTGTTGTCAGAAATAGGGAGATGTTGCGGCGCGAAGCCGGTGGTCGTCGTGCGCACGAAAACAAGATTCGCCCCGCTAATCTGGGAAGCCTGAATTCCAAGCCAGCTCTGCCACTGGGAATCCAATTCGATTGGGAGTTGCGTGAAAACGTGGGTGCCATCCGGGAGGGTTATCCCGACATCTGGAATGTCCACACCGGCGTCTGTCAGCCCGAGGAATGCGAACTTGCAGTCGCTGGGAATTCTAGCTTTGGTGTTCAGATCCGTCATATATGCCTGCGTCGCGCTGAACACAGCGTACCAAATCAGCCTATGAAGGAGGGAGGTCCGTGGACGTGGGACGCGAAACTCTCGGAACAACCCAAATGAACAACTACAAAGGGAAGGAAGGAACGAACTGGGAGTTGTGTGAAGCGGGGCGACCCAGCAAGCTCATGATTTCGGATGGTGCCAAATGACCGTCAAAACTCCCTTGGAGTAGTGAATTCCGGTGTTCCCGGAATGGCCGCATTCTTCATCGTGGCCTTGCGTCCTGAAGTGATAACAAACCTTCGCGTCCGTGATGGGTCCGTCGGGTTCACAAATCGCATACGCACATCCAGCACGGTCACCGGTCAGCTCGAAATGTTGATAGGTGATCGTCCAACCGGCGGGTTTGGGCGGACTGCAAACTGAGGTCCAAGCGCCGAAATCCTTGCATGCCCCGCTTGCGGCGCTGTCGCTGTAATACGTCTCTGTCGTCGTGGTCATCTCCACAGGCGGCGGCGCGGGGTCGGAGGGCGCGAGTTCGGCCTCGATGTTTTGCCCGATCGAAGCATTGCGATCGAAAGCCGCGTATCCGTCCTTGGAAATAAATAGATGAACCGATCCGCTGGGCGCGGCAATGAATGATAGCGCGAAGTTTCCGGCACCGTCGGTGTGCGCCGACTCCGCTCGCCCGCTGAGGGTGATTTCGGCACCGGGCACCGGCCTTTTGTTCTTGGCGTCTATTACGTGCCCGGTGATTGAGCGACTCGAATTCTCGTTGGTCGTGACAAAAGCCCACGCCGCGATTCCGATAACGCCAATGGCAAAGGTCAGATACATGAGCTGCTGGAGCAAGCGATAGGTCTGGCTGCCGACCAGCGCCGAGAAAATCTTTAATTTGAGCAGCTGGCGGAAGATGACAAGGACAACGCCTACGCTAATGCCCGCCAGACCCGCATATTTTCCGAGCGTCTGAAAAAGAGATGGGTCCATGGGTATTGAGCGTCCCCTCGCGGAAACTACGAGGAATGCGCGGCATTATGGCATGATGGCAAGGCGTATACCAGTACTCCAGCGGCAGCACCCCTTGCGCGGAGGCTCTGCGTACGGGGTGGAACGTCCCGCTTGTTTGGCTGCCTGCCGCTCCGGGGTGTCACCTATCGACCACGGCGGTGAACTCTAGCGCCCGCGAACTGAGAAGTTGTCGCCGTGGATCTGCCTTCGGGATAATGAATTGTTGAAGATCACAATGCTTGACAAACTTTTGGCGCAATGGGAAACGCATTGCGGATTGAGAACTCCGCCAGCTGAACCGATTGCGCTTTGGCAAGAGGCTGGGCGGAGCGTGTGGATATCAGGTTGGGGTCCGGTAATTCCATATGGTTCGGTGGATCACGGCAACGGTCATCAGAACTACGGTTACAAGCGGCTCAAGGGCGATCCAGATGCGGTCCGAGCCATTCCGGAGGCGAAGGACTGGCCCGAACTCGAAGGATTCTTGATCTCTGTCAATGGCGACGGCTCTCCGATAGAGAGCGTCGGTTGCGAAAAGGGATTTTTCCGAGTCGAGAACGCTGGAGACGCCGTCGTAAAATTGGGGTCCTACGTCGAAGTACTCTTCACTGAAGTTGCCCTCAACGAACGTCCGGAAAACCTACTTTTGCTAGCCAGCGATCTTCTCAAAGCAGTCGAAGGATGCGAGAAATGGTGGGGTGAAGTCGAGATTGTCTTGGAAATTTTCAAGGGGATTCCTGGGACTACGAGACAGCCGTGGGGCCTCATGATCAGGGTCACGAATCATGGCCGGAATGAAAAGGAGGCACGGAAATTCTGGGGAGTCACCTTGAAACGGCTTGGCGATGCTGTCTCGAAGATGCCTAAGGATTTTCAACTTCGCGCGACCAATATCGAAGCGGGGGGCTCCGCGGAAGATGGTGGCGAATGAGTTCGTCCCGGATGATCAGATTGATTATCGGCAGGACCATGACGTGAGCCTCGACGCAACGGAAAGGATCGGAATTTGAAGAACCGGAAACCGAAGCTGTTTTCGTATGTGGTTGACCATGATCTGGGTTCTGCGCCGAATCCTGAAGGTGAATATTGCACGCTCGTTCATTGCAAATTCGAAGGAACGTCTGGACGCCGCAATATTGTCGAGCTGGCCAGTAAGGGGGACTGGGTTATCGGAACCGGGGGCTTGGGCAAGGACAGTGCGGGACACGGCCGGATCATTTACCTGATGCGAGTCAGTAGAAAGCTTTCCTTCAAGAAGTATCTTTCTGCGCCGCGATTTGAAGGGCGACGCGATTGCAAGGATTTTGGCGAAGGCAACAAGTTCGCTCTTGTTTCAAAGCGGTATTTTTACTTCGGAAAGAATGCTGTTGCCTTTTCGGCTCTGCCCAAACATCTTGCAGTAAAGCTCGCGAAGAAAGGCCCTAGTTTCCGAAGTGATTACCCGCCCGAAAAACTGCGAGAGCTAGTGCGATGGTTTCAGAAAAACTACGAACTCGGCGTCCACGGAGATCCGTGTGGAGTTAAGCGCGGCACGATAAAGGTTCGTAGGCGCCCGTGTGGCGGATAAGCCACGAGGCTGTTTAGAGGCCCATTTCCCCGAGGAACGGGCTCGGTCTATTCCGGTCATCTGTCGTATCCGTAAAAAACATGAGCAATCGCTTTGCCCGCGTAGTGGCAACGTAAACGACGCGCCGACTCTCTTCGTACTGCGCTTCACGCTCGTCGTCGTCCTCCAGCCTGTAAATTGAGAAGTGGGGAAATCGCCCGTCGTGCGCCTCGATGACGGCGACTGCATCGAATTCGCGGCCTTTCGCTTTGTGCACCGTAAGCAGCTGGACGCAATTTTTTGGTCGCGCGAAGATTCCTAAGTCGTCGACCGTCAGGGTATCGCCTCCCTCGCGACCCTGGATGTCAGCGGCCATCTGTGCAGCCGACTCCTGCAAGACGGCCGCGTTCTCCGACGTCAGCAGTTCGGCATCGGTGAGGACTCTCGCGAACCGGGCGGCCGCGTCGGTGATCCAGTTAATCGCATTTGCCGAAGTTTCCCTGGCGGCCGCCGCCTCGGCGAGAAGCTTGCAGGTTGCGACCCGTCCTTTGAACTCAAATACGGAATACGTGGCATGGTCCGTCAGGTTGGCAATGAGAACGAAGAGGGCACGCTGAACGGCAATTGCGATTTCCGCGTCATGGCTTTCAAGGTACGCGCCGATGGGCTCGACCAATTGGGCCATCAAATGACTCCGCTTGTAAGGCCGCGCACCAGGCCCGACTGCGGGTATGTCTCGCCGTCGCAACTCACGGGCGAGGTGGAAAAGCGAAACCCACCACGACGCGAAAATGGCGACATTGCCAAGCGAGACGTTCAGCTCCCTCACAGCCGGGAGAAACACTTCGAAGATGCCCTCGGCAGGGCTTCCTACCGTGTGATGGACTGGAAAGAGGTCGCACTCGGCATGTTCACCAACCGCTCGCATCGATGGCTCCGAAGCGCAGAGCCGTTCGGCGTAGGCGCAAATGTTCGCCGAGGAACGAAAGTTTCCAGTGAGTCGGTGAGCCGTATTGGCGTGGATGTGTTCGGCGAATTCGATGAGGAGTTCGGGCGCGGCACCGGCAAAGCGATAGATGGATTGGTTTGGGTCGCCGACACAAAAGAACGTCGTGCGACCGTAAGCATGGATTTGTTTCAGGATCAGAATTTGTCCGGGAGAAGAATCCTGGAATTCGTCCACCAAAACCCATGCAAACCGGCTGGCTAGCGCGCTGGCGATATGAGCATAGGTGCTGACAAGACGCCCCGCGTGGTACACGATTTCATTTAATGTTACGTAAGCATTTTCGTCGAGCCACGCGCACCACTCGTCCTGAAGTTCAGAGGGTAGCACGTCCAATGGAGACGGATTTCCGTCGGGTGCTCGCTGAATCCTCTCGAACTCGTCGAATGCGAAGGCTCTCAGATCGTAGCGCTGTATCAATTCTCTCGCCTTCCCGGAGTAGGCATCCATGTCCGGTGTAAGGATCGTGAATCCATCGCGCAATTCCGGGAGCAAGTGGTGAAACGGACGCAGTATGTCCTGGAGAGCGAATCCGTGGATAGTCGCTACTTCGTAGTAGATATCTTCGTCGCCGAAACACGCCTCGCGGAGGCGGGTATCGACTTCGTCGGCTGCGGCGTTGGTGTGGGTGATACAGGCGATTCTTCGCGTGGTGTCCCGGACAGTTTCAATGCAATAGAGGAGTTTAGCGACGATCACTCGGGTTTTACCGCTGCCAGGGCAGGATACGAGACACACATGTCCTGGCTCACCCACAGCGGCACGCTGTTCATCCGTTAGGCGCATCTCGCATCAACCAGTCTAATGCGTTGCGCACATATTGCGGCACGGCGGTTGCGAGGCTGGTGTGCTTCGAGACGACCTGCGCGAAACGCGCCTTGCCGATTTTCTTGGCGGTTCGCAGAACGCTGTCTTTTGCTGCATTCAAATTCGGCCGCCCGGCGGCGGAAACCTGCTGCTGCAAGCGCTGAAGAGCGTCGGCAGTACGGCGCGCGCCAACCTCGCGTGTCGCGGCAACAAGCATCGGTAACGTTCCGGCTAGCGTGAGCTCTCGCTCGAAAGTGGTCTGGCAAGTGAATACCTCGACATATGGACCACGCAGAGCATTGAGGTCCTCGCGCTCCGGCGCAGCCTCGTCGTCGCCCTCATCTCGCACCGCGTTTGGGTCCGCGTCGGAAGGAGTTAAGTCGCCGTCTGTGAGGATGGCGCACTTCTTCTCGATGCCTCCAGGGCCGAAGAGCTTGGCGTAGGACGAGAAATGCGTACCGAAGATGGGGACGACAGCGATGCCTTCCTCGTCGAGATCGATGGCGAATACCTGTTTTACGAGAGGAGGTATGACAAACTGCTCTGCTGGACCCTCGACAAGAAGTACTTTGCGGGCATACAGGAGAGTCGAACGCGTGGCATCGAGGTATCGTTCGAGATCGGCGACGTCGGCAGGTTCCAGCGCGGGTATGGCCGTAGGCTTCGTGAATTTCGCTACCGGTCCACCGGTTGACGTCAGCACGATCTGGGAGTCGAGCGGAATGCCGGAAGTGACGTGTGTGCTGTGCGTGGTTATGAAGACCTGCACGTTCTTGCGCTGCAGGGTCGCTAGCAGAACACGCTGGAGCTGAGGATGAAGGTGCGCTTCTGGCTCTTCCACGAGCAGCAGCTGGCCAGCCGTTTTAGCTTCGGCGACGCGGCCCTCGAAGTAGCTCAATAACATGCTGATATATAAAACATTGTTCAATCCCAGGCCGTTGCGGCCCGGATCGAGGTTGGTGAGTCCGTAGCCTGATAAAAGGACTCGCAGGCCCCGGGAGATATCCGTGAAAGACGGCTCGCCCAAGCCCAGGGAAACCCCCATGGCGAAAGCCTTGCCGGCCGCTTCTCGAAATGAGGCGCTCAGCTGCGTGCCGATTGTGCGGATTGTGGCACTGGCATTGATGTTGGTGTTCGCCGTTTGGAGGTGTTCAACAAGCCGGGCCTGCTCAGCATCCGGGATATTCCGCTGCTCCATAATCTGCTGAAGCGGCGAGGTGCGCGGAGCGCCGAGGCGGCTTTCAACATCCCGCAATGCTTCCATAAATACTACGAGATAACCCTGCTGCAGGTTGTCGGTGCTAAACCGAGTCCCGAACGAATCGCTCCAGGTCACCGCGTCTAGATCGACATCGTCGCCTCCGGCGGCGATTTCCCAGACATAGTCGTCAATGTTGAGCCTCGGGATGGGTTCGCCTTCCGGGATCTGCTCAAGCGAATCTCGCACCGTGGCTTTCGGCCTAAAACGGTAGAAGATTCTGGCTGTCCCATTTTGGAGCACAGCGGTGAAAGGCAATGCCTCTTCGTTGGGTCGTCCGGCAAAATCGGAAAACTCCACTGCGATGAGCACGTGCTCTGGGTTGGCGAACGACAGCCCCGCGGCGAGATCCTCAGGTTGCAGCCGACGACGTTGCGCGCTAATGTTTCCGTCAAGCACTAGCCGGAGGGCGTGAAAGAGATTGGTCTTACCGGAATTGTTTTCCCCGATAAAACAGGTTACACCTTGGCCGATGGCGACATCGAAGTCTCGGAAGTTTCGGAAATTCTTGATGAAAACACGGCTGATGTACATTGCCACTCCTGCGAGTGGATTCGACCTACGGAACTAGTATGGTAGAAGAAGGCAACACCTAGACCTAAAAGTATCCGTTTCAGTAACAGAGAGTTAACCGAAGGTCGCGTTGCGATTGGTTTCGACGTTGCTTGCGGAAGGCCTTGGAAGAGCGCGGCGGATCAATCTCCTAGGCCGCCGAGGAGAAGGAAAAGACCGCCAAGGATGCAAGCAGCTGTCACAACTCCCTTAGTGCGCCGATTTGCCGCCTGAATATCTATCCAATGTTCTCCCGCGAGAATGCGTAGCACTTCATTCATTGAAGGTCGGTCGCTGGCGCTAGGTTGACAGCACGCCATGATTACTTCCTGTATCTCCGAAGGCATCGGACAGCTTTTCGGAGTTAGGTCGAGTCTTTGACCGTCATATGGCCTTCGCCCGGTCGCTAGGTGGTAGAGGGTCGCGCCATAAGCATGCGCGTCGCCAGCTGCCGAAACGGCGCCGCCGGCACTTATCTCTGGCGCCCAATAGCCTGGGGTGCCGCCGTGGTTTTGCGCAAAGACGATGGTGCAGTTGATACCGTTTCCGAGCGGATCTGCGACCTGTAGGTGGCCATCATGAGTCACCAAGATATTGTCGGGTTTCACGTCTCCGTGGGCGTCGAATCGCGCATGCACGTCTGCCAGAGTGTGCGCCAAATCGATCGCTACAGCCATCAGTTGGCTCTCGGGCAGAGTTCCCGCATAGGTGGTCAAGCAGCCACCGGAAAGGTAAGGCATGACGTAGTAGGGGCGTTCGGCTTCGGTGTCTGAATCGAGGAGCCTAATCAAACCGCGGTATTTGCGGTTGAGAACTCGCACTTCCCGTCGAAAGGCTGCTCTGGCGTGCTGCGATTTGTATTCGCGAAGATGCTTGCGGACAACCCATTCTCCAGTATCGCTTCTTTGACCGAGGACGAGGTCCCCGTTGCCCCCTGCATTCAAAGGTCGAATGTTCACAACCTGAAAGTGCGGATTCATCGAGACCTCCTGGCTTGCGAATAGGCCATCCGAAAAAGCGTGTATAAAAATACTCCTCTTTCATTGTTGGCTGCCTGCAAAATCGTCATCGGTGAATTGCCAGCTCGCAGCGCGGCATCAATGGCGAGATAGAGATCGCGGGTGGGCCCGGTGGGGCTGGAGTGGCCGCCGCCCTCCCAGCGGTTGACGCTGGCGAACGACACACTCAGTAGACGCGCCATTTGCTCCTGGGAGAGGCCGAGTTTTCGGCGAATTCCGCTCAAGTGCTTGGAATCGAGCATTTGTATGGAATGTACAGGAACGGAATGTCGCTGTCAACATTTGTTATAACAAATGTTATAGCCATTCGGTGCCGAATGTCGTCAAATCTTCAGCGTGTGCGGATACTTGTGCCGGAGCGATTCGTTTTCCCGCAAAGTATTCAGCTTCAATTGCAGATAGGCATGGAGCAACTTGAGGTTACGCACGGAGAGCTTGGCAATCGGTTGGGAAGCGCTGGTCACAAATGTGGCTCCACGACCGAACGCGCCGCTGAATGCGCCTGAAGGCAAGAACTCAAGCGCGAGGGCGTCGGTGACGGGGATTCTCGCGCCTTCAAGAGTAGAAAGGTACTCGTCTACGAAGGGCGCACTTTGCGCGTGGGCCGTGCTGTCATCGATGGCTGCGGCAACAGCATAGAACTCAGTTGGCGGAAAGACTTGAGCGACTATGCGCTGTGCATGCTCGGTTTCAGTCCGTAGCAAGGCGGGTGTTGTACGGTCGCGGGGAAGATTGGCGGCGACGTGTTCGGAATAGACCAGCAAACCAGGCGAGGTGATGTCGCGAAAGAAATCCTGGAGGATCAACAGAACGTGGAGGCCGAGGGTGGGATCGTGTTGGAATTGGGCGATAAACTGGTCATTGAATGCCGATATGTCGGGAACGGCCGCTAGAATGGCGACGATATCCGAGGCATGGGTCTGTGCTTCTTCCCGGTCGTGACGGGCTTCTTTCAGTCCTCGAAGGTTGTTGTAGCGATCCGCGAGGGCAAGCAACTTCAGCATCACAAGTGCATGGGGGCGCGTCACGCGAATTTGCGTCGTAAAAGCGGCACCATTGGGGAGGCTGCCCGAGATGGCGTGTCGGTCGGATTGCGCTAGCGCAATTGAGCCGCCTGTACAGGCACGCGCGTGGACACCGTTTTGAATATCGACTCGAAAGTCGTTCGGGCGTTTGAACTCTTCTGGCGCCATGAATTCAATGCGCATCGTCTCGGTACTATTCGGAATAGGCTTCACAAACTGGAAGTTGCGGGACTCCGGGACAGGCGTATAGCCGAGACTCTCGAAAACTTTGGCCAGTTGAAGGGGTTCGTTTCGCAGGGCGACTACGTTGAGAATAAAATCGACATCCTTTGTACCACGGGCTCTTGCAACGCTGAATTTCATGGCCTGGGCACCCGCCACGACAAAATCGTCCGCCGTATCGCCGAGGGCTGCTAAGAGCTCTAAAACGTAAGTGCGCTGCGGTTCAGGAATCATGCGGATTTCCAGCGGGGCGCGATGGCTTTGTCGAGCAAAAGATCGGCCTGTTTAAGGTCGCGACCTCCTCGCGCATACAAATCCAGATAGGCTTGAATGTTCGAGACTTTGGGAAAAACGGGATCGCGTCGGCAGTACATGAAGACGCCTTCGTCGTATGGATAGATAAAGCGGAGTTTTGGGGCTTCTTGGGGTGCGGGAGGCTGGCTGAGTTCGCGAAGTTTGGCATCGTCTTGATTCGCAAGAAGAAAGATGTCGATGCGGTCGAGGTCGATGAAAGGGGCGTCGGTAGCGGCGGCGGCTCCCGTAAAAACGTAAGGAGTGGTGAGCAACGATTGGAGTCTTGGGTTGATTTCGGCGGGTGTTTTTCCGAGAGGATTCGAGGTCTCGAAGGAACTGCGAAGACGCCAGCGGTAGCGTTCCTTGTATTTTTCCGCCCATTCAATCAAGAGGCGGCGAGGTTCGGGCGCGACAACAGCGGAATTTTGTCGGCGAATCCACAACTGCTCTTCCAAACTGGAGAGGGCTTTCGAGATGGCTCCAAGGCTTACCGCGAAAGAGAGTTTCTTTGTAGAGAATTCGCGGCTGACTCGGTCAGTTTCCGCTTCGAGTTCGCTCGCGATTTCGGTGAGAGTCCACGGTTTGAGCTGTTCGAGCAATACCCGGAGTACCCTGGAAGATCTTCCTGAGAAAACATTCGTTGCGGGAGGCTGGTTGGCACCGGTCGTGCGCGACTCACTTCGCATGCCGAGGCGCTGAAGTGTAAATGCGCCGGGGACGTTGATGGAAACATTGCCCGCCAAGTCGAGGAAGTCGATGCTGTTCTCGATGCAATAGGCTTGCGACCGGGGGGCCAGAAACGGAGAGATTAAGACGAACGCAGCATCGGGGCGCAATGAACGCATGCGTCGAATCCAAGGAGCAAGCTGCTCAAGAAGTTTGGGGGACACGGCCGGTTTGATTTCCCCATATACAAGGATACTGCGTTGGCCTGATTCCAGCTGAAACTCGACATCGAACCCGTCCTTTGGCTTGACCTTCACGTCGCGAAGGCGCACACGTGGAAGGTCTTGGACGGGAATCTGGTTTCGCAGAGCCTGGACGATCTCCTTTTCGAGCTGTAAGCCTGTAGATTGCATGGAGCTATTTTCGCAAACGGGAAAATCGGTGTAAAGGAAAACTTTCCTATGTAACGACTCTTCCAAAACAAGAAAATTCCGCCCGAAAGACTCCACTGCCGCTAGACAATCGGGCGAAATTCTTCACCAAGGCATAAAGAATTCAACAGCCAGTAAAAAATAACACTTGCGTGAATATCCTGCATAGCGTAAAGTATTCTACACGAAAGTCTGGGGCGCATACAAACATGAACAACGACTTCTACCCAACCACGAAATACCTAGCACTCACGGACGAACGCCTTTCGATAATCGCTAATGCTTTGCAAGACGTACGAAACAAGGCTCTAAGCCTATACGATCCTCTCAACGGGGACGGTCCCTGGGGACTTGGAACCCGCGTCTATGAGCGATCGTGCTTTCGTATTAAGCAGCTCACCCAGCACTATGCTTGGCTTACGGTCATCGAAGAAGAGCCGAAACCTCGATTCACCTTTGCCATTGAGGGGCTGCCGATCCGGTTCTATAAAGGCTCGCCGGACGATCCTCCATCAAACTATCTGGTCACGACTTACGGAGAGCTGCTTCAGCGACAGTTGTTCCCAGAACTTCGACCGTTGGACAAGATCCTCCGGATCGCCATTGAAACAGACAGGGAAGGTCGGGTCTCAAGCGCGAAACTCGTTGAACTCGACGAGGCTGGCGAGGCAACCGGCGTGTATTTGATTCCCTTTGGTGCTGCGCAATCTAATGTCGTGCCGCTGGAATCCAAAGCGGTTCATCTGGAGCCTATTTCAGTCGAACCCCTCGTCAACGAAGAGTCGCAAGGTGAGAAAAAGACGAAGGCGAAATGAGCGAACTCCGGGCTCAAAATGGAGTTTTGTGGGAAGCGCGGCCGCGCGACATATTTTGGGGCGACCGTTTGCAGGTTGCGCGGGAATTTAGGGGCCTTACGCAGAAGGAACTAAGTGAAGCGGTGGCCGCATCCGCGGCCCTAGTGTCATTGTGTGAGTCGGGCAAGAAAAATCCCTCACGCGATCTTGTCGAAGCGTTCGGCTCAGTCCTGGGCTTCGAGCCAGAGTTTTTCTGTACAGAAATCCCCGACGTCTTCCACGAAGAGCAGTGCAGTTTCAGGCATCGGCGCTCGACTCCCGAACGCATCAAGAATAAGGTTCGCGCACACGCAACCTTACTCGGTTTAGTTCTAAACCGCCTGAAAACTGTGTTTCGGTTTCCCGAACAAGATATTCCTCGAATCGCCACGTCTCTGCTGGACGCAGAGGAGATCGAACGCGCGGCGGAACAGTGCCGCTTGCATTGGAAGATTGGTCTCGACGGTCCGATCATGGAGGTTGGCCGCGTTCTCGAACGAGCGGGAGTGGTTGTCGTCTCCCAGTTGTCCGATGTGCAGAGGGTGGACGCCTTTTCTCGGTCTGGACCTACCGCGATCATCGTTTTGAATCCGTCTGTGAAGAGCACATCGCGCTGGCATTTCGATATTGGGCACGAATGTGGCCATCTGGTCATGCATCAAGGCATTCACACAGGCAGCTTGGAAACGGAAATCGCGGCGGATCGATTTGCGAGCGCGTTCCTGTTGCCCCGTAAAGTATTCGCTCGCGAGTTTCGCTCCGAGGCGACGTTCTCCTGGAAGCACATTTTTGCTTTGAAACGTCGTTGGCGTGTGAGCGCAGCGGCCATTGTCCGGCGGGCCTACGACTTGGGATTGATCGGAGCAGTCGAATACAGGAAAGCATACAAGTACATGGCGTGGAAAAAATGGCCGACAAACGGGGAGCCGGAGGAGCCTAGTTTTCAGCAACCGGAGTTATTGGGCTCAGCGCTGAATTCCCTGGGGACGAAGGTCGCGTTAACTTTGGAGGGTCTGCGTCGGGAACTTCGTTTCACAAGCGAGACGTTTAAGGAAGTCACCGGCTTTACGATTCCGACCGAAACCAGTAGGCTGCAGCCTATCGAGTTTCCGCGCTAACTGCTTCGCTATAGCGGAAGTGCGCGTCCAAGCCTTTGCCAGCCAGTTTACGAATCGCCATTTTTGTATACCCACGGTTTACAAAACGGGTCCTTCTCAAACGACGGCGTAGCTGTCGTCACCGCAAGGCCCATTCCGCGGTCGGCCTCATACAGTCCAAGCCTATTCTTCGGGTTCGTCGTAATAGAAGTCGCTTGCGGAGAGTTCCGCATCTTCGTCTGCGATTGGGTCAGGAAAGTCGGGTGGCGCCGCGACGCCATCATAGAAGCGCTCAAGTCTCAAAAACTGAATGGCATAGTCATTCAGCTCCAGCCGGAGGATATGGGTTTCGACTTCGCCCGCGCCGTCCAGGATCGGCTCGACATATTCGAATTTTGCCCAGGGGAATATCTTTCTTGCGATCAGTTTTACATCGTGGACGGGCGCGAATGTGTTGACCACTAGATCAGCCGTCTTCTTGTTGTAGTCGTCAAAAAATATCTCGGCTCCGCGAAAACCCAGACTTTTATTGACCCAGATGCCTATCGACAAGTAAATTTCGTTTCCTTCTTCGAGGCGCCGCATTAAGTCAAGACCAGCAGCAAATGCAAAACGAGTCTGAGAGCTAGGGTCGGAGGATATGCCATTCGCGATGAATGCCGCAGATCCCTCGTCCAAAATGTTCTGCCCCGGCACATTGATGGACCACCGGTTTTCATTTTCGTGGACCAGATGACGTTCAACTCTTTGCCATAGAAGCATTCCATCCTTGGGGTTATACAGGACGAGGAAAACAGGGAGGCAGTGCCGAAGCCAGTATTCGAGGTGTTCGTTCTGACCATAAAATCTGTAATTGTCTCCTTGCTTATGAGCAAAGTAAGAGGCACCGGATTTAATTTGAAGCGCAATCAGCCGCCCTACGGGCTTGCCGCCTTGAACAATTTCGACTTGCGCATCAATCCCGAAGTCGATCAGTGGCTGCTCGCGAAAGAACCAGCCCATTTTCCCAAAGGCATCTTGGGCGGCGGTGACTCCGGCTCGTTCCGTTAAAGTGTTTTGAACGCCGCTTGTCGTTTTGTGAGGATTATCTTCCATCACTCTCTTCCCAGTTTGCATTCTTCCTTCGACTTTTGTTAACCATATGTGCCCAACGTAAACGTATAGGTTAATTCTGAGAATCACAATCGCTTCAGAATCCCTCCTCGGCAACTGAAGACTCCTTCCATCATAGGTGGCACCGGCAGCTCCCTAGAATCAACGACTTGCCCTAACGAACCCGCTGAAAAGAGGAGCCACAACGAGCAATCCTGGATCCTGATGGGCGCCTAGATTCCAACTAGGAGGTCGCCACAAGCCGATGCGGATTCGATGGGGCCTTGGAGGATGTGCTTCAGACACGCGTGCAGGTCGAAAGAGGCCGCATCCACGACGCTGGTTGGCGCTTGCAGGGTGGGTAGATATTTTGAATTTTAAAGAGTGAGAAAACCAATTTATTGAGGCAGCGCTACCCCTAATTTTTCAAGCGCCGCTGGAATTGTCGTAGATTCGCCTTGAGTGATCGTCAGTGTCCTCTCCCACGGTTTGAACCCAGGCTTTTCAAATTTAATTGCATGGTCCCCGACAGTGAGGTGCAAGGTTGAGGACTCATGATAGCTGTTTCTAAACTCGCACCCATGTTCTGCGGGTGCGGCCCCGGAAAGATGGGTACTAGGAGCCACTCTTCCGGTTACCTGACCAGGAGTTGGGTCACTGGGGAGATTTCTGAAAGAACTGCGTCGTACCCGAAAGTGAGCAACACCTCGGCGCGAGAAGGCCTACTACGACTTGCTGATTTCTGCGAGCCGCGCCTTCAACTCGGGTATCTTTTCTGCCTCGACAGTGAACTCTTGACCACAATTGAAACAATGTATGTGGTGTACATCCTTGAACCAACTCACGGGCATCCTGAACACTGTGCCGCACTTGGGGTTTTGGCACTTAAACGGTATCTTCTTTTCTTCCATAACGACGAGCCGACTTATCAGGAGTTAGCCGGATCAATCCCTTCAACATCAGGATTTCCTTGTACGGTTTGCATTCCTGAACTGCGCTGCCACCGCGAGCAGTACCTGTCGATCCCTCTCTGACATCCTGCTCAGAGCACTGCATACCTTGGTAAAGATTCGAAGACCCTTTCCTTGAGAGGCCCAGTCCTTTTCCCTGACGGAAAGACGCTGTTTAGTTGGGAGACTTTCTTCGATCTCATAGAACAGTTGATAGAGCGGCACTTCGAGAGCCCGCGCAAACTTCTCCAGTGTTTCAAGTGCAGGTACCGTATGTCCGTTTTCGACGCGCGAGATGTAGCAACGTAGCAAGCCGGTACGCTTTTCGATGTCCCCCTGTGAAAGGTGTTTGTACTCCCTCAGTTCTCTGAGTCGACCAGCGATATACATGACCATCTCCCGGGTGTTCACCGATGCGGTACTACCTCATTCGGTTATCCGTAACCATACACGGGAGTCATTCTCGGGTAAACTATTTTATTCACTGATTTTCACAGTTATTCCAATTGACTCCTCCTCGAAACGGTTGTCTACTCCCCGCCCAGCATGGGTCATCTGAGCGAATTAAACATCGATCTCGCCGGTCGTTATGCAAAATGGCTGGTTGCTCAGAAGTACGCTGCGGGTACTCGAAGTCAATACTGCCTGGCCGTTAAGGAGTATTCAGACTTTCTGGGCGCGAAGTCCTTTACCCTGTCCACCCATTTTGATGTTCAGGAGTTCATCGCCGACCGTGCAAAACTAGGTCGTTCTGCACGAACACTGCGGTCCCTTTTGTACGCTCTCCGCATCTTTTTCGATTTCCTGAACCTCGGCGGACTGATTGCCTGGACCCCTCCACGGATGATCCGTCCACGCCAGCTAGAGCCGAGAGTTCCCAGGGTGCTGACACGAGAACAAGTCAACCGACTGTTTACCGGCACGCGAACTAAATTTGAACGTGCCGTTTTGGAGACGTTGTACGGCACTGGATGTCGCGCAGGTGAACTGCGCTCGATGCGCATCGAGGATGTCGATTTCGTGCGTCGTCGAATCCGGGTGCGTGGCAAGGTCGGCGACCGTTATGTGAATTTCAATCCCCGCGTTCTCCACAGTCTCCGTAGGTATATTGGTGGAAGGCGGAACGGTTACCTCTTCGTTGAGAACAGACGGCTCCAGCAGATTCTGCCTGTTCAGACAAAATCTGGTGCATGGCGATGCCGCTGGCGCATCTTTGATGAGAATGGTAAAGTCGCCGGATTCCGTGGCGGCTTCGTCAAGGCAAGCGAGAATTTGACCTATCTTCAGGCAGTAATTCACTTTGCCCAACTTGCCAGTGGTGATCGGATTCATCGGCCTCAAGGTTTGCATCCAATAAGTCTCGCCTTGATTGATAGAGCAGTCCGCCAAGTAGGCGTTCGAGTCGGCGTAAAAGTCTTTCCCTACTGCCTACGCCATTCATTCGCAACTCATTTCCTCGACAAAGGCGCTGATATCCGGGTCATTCAGCAGTTGATGGGACATCGTGACATCCGGTGTACGCAGATTTATACGCATGTAAGTAAGAAGTTGGTAGATCAGACGTTCCGAAGATACCACCCGAGAGCATGAGGTGCGCCGTGCGGAAACTTAGCTCGAAACCAGACGTTCGGAACGGCCTGTTTCCGCCGTGGTTTGTTCCGATGGAAGTATTTAAGCAGTTCCAGAGATTGTTGCCGAGCCTATATCACCAACGATTCCGGCTCTATTTCGACCGGTATGGTTGTATCCACTGCAAACGCAAGCAGGTCTTGTATGGCTGTAGTGGTCTCTGTATCTCTTGTTTGCCCCTCCTCGATAGTAGGCTACGGCAGGTGGACAAAGATATGAAAAAGCTCTACGGAGGAAAGAAGTTTGCACCGGCAAAGCGCTTCCTTAGTGGCCGGGAAAGTGCGCAACAGTTGTTGGCTGACCTACGGGGAAAGGTCTAGGAGACTTGGATTCGTTCAAAGAAATCTCTTCCTTCGAATAATTCTAGATTCGGCCGCTTGGGTCGAAGTTCTGAAACGGTTGATAGTATCGTTCGTAGATCGCCATCGCTTCAGCGAAGTAGTAATGGCGGATAAGCGACTTGCGAAAGACCGAGTCGAGCTTCCTGTTTTCAAGCATGGGTGATTCGATGAGTGTAATCCAGTTCGCCAATGCTCGGACTCATTGACGAACCCGCAGCAGGTGCCTAGGATGGCCGGGCGAAATGAGTTTGAGATGCGCTCAGGAGGCGGTGACGAATGCGAGTATCAGTATCATCAAGGTGCTTGAGCTGGGGCATGAGAGCTCTAATCGTGGCGGTTGCCATTAGTTTGCTCGGTCTAGCGGCAGCGGCAAATCCGCAGGGACTCGTGAGCAGTGACCTGTTGCGGTTAAGGTCGGTCGGCGGAGTGGCTGCATCGCCGGATGGGAAACGCGTCGCGTACACAGTCGTCATGCGGGACCGGCCCGGGCGTCCGTACGGTCAACTGTGGATCCTGGATTTGTCCACCCAGAAATCCGTGCGTGTCGGTGGAGACAAGGACGGCGGCGGAAGTGGAGTCTGGTCGCCGGACGGCAAGTGGATCGCTTTTTCGGGACATCAGGGAGACAAGAGTGGATTGTTCGTCGTGCGGCCGGACGGATCGGAGGTGGCGTTTCTTGCCGAGGTGCGTGGAACAAACAGTCCCCTTCCGGGCGCAGGCAACGAGATTTCCTGGTCCCCAGACAGCAAGCAGATTGCATTTGTCTCATCGACGCCAGATCCGCGAGCGACCGAAGCTAGCGGCGATCCGATGGTGATTACTCGCTATCTCTACAAGCCCGACGCCGGCGAGGGCATGACCCGCTTCAACGACAATCAGCGGCTCCATATTTTTATCGTCGATTCGGCGACAAAACAGGTGCAGCAACTGACGCAGGGCGAATTCGACGAGCATTCCGTCGACTGGTCGCCGGATGGCACGAAGATTTTGTTCGGCTCGAATCGCGAACCGAATCAGGATGAATTCTTCAACTACGATCTGTTCACCCTGAATGTGGCCGACGGAAGCATTCAGCGCCTTACCGCCACGGAATACAACGAGTACGACGCCATCTGGTCCCCGGACGGAAAACAGATTGCTTATCGCGGAACCCGGCGCGGAATTACCGACCGCGAGACCACGATGGAGGACACCCACGTCTGGGTGATGAATGCCGACGGAAGCAACCGGCGGGAAATCGGAGCGGCGATCGACAACCGGCAAGGCGCGCCGCGCTGGTCAGCGGATAGCGGCGCACTGTATTTCACTGTGCAGGAGCGCGGGAACAATGTGCTGATGCGTCTGCCAGTGAGCGGCGGTACAGCGCAATATGTCGTGAGGGAAAGAGGGGGTGTCTTTTCCTTTTCGATGAGCAAAGATGGCGGGCTCTTCTTCACCTACGGTTCGCCAAGCGATTTGCCACAGCTTTACCAGAAGACCGGAAGCGGCGTGTCAAAAAAGCTCACCGACCTGAACGGAGACGTACTGGCGGCGAAGCAGTTGGGCGAGGTTGAATCGCTGACTTTCATCAGCAACGACAATAAGTTCGAAGTCGAAGCCTTTCTGACCAGGCCAATTGGCATGACCGCCAGTTCAAAGCACCCGCTCATCGTGAATATTCACGGCGGCCCCCATGGACAGAACGGCCCGGCTTTCAATTTTCGCAATCAAGTCTTTGCGGCGCATGGCTACGCGGTGCTGAACGTGAACTTCCGAGGTTCGACCGGATATGGCCAGAAATTCGCCGATGCGGTCTTCGGTGACCAGAACGGAAACGAAGCCCAGGACATTTTGTACGGGGTAAGCGCAGCAGTGCGGCGAAATCTCTGGATCGACCGCGAGCGCATGGGCATCGAGGGTGTGAGCTACGGCGGCCAACTCACCGAATGGCTCATCACCCAGACGAATGAGTTCAAGGCAGCGATTCCCACAGCCGGAATCGTGAATCTGGTCAGCTACAACTACATGACCTACTACAACCAATATGAAGAAATGGAATTCGGCCAATTCCTGCATCAGGGCACGCTGATGGATGAAGCCTGGAAGCGCTCGGCCCTGAAATATGTGTCCGCAGCCCACACGCCGACCCTTATTATTCACGGCGAAAACGATAACGACGTGCCGATCGCCGAGGCCGAGCAATTCTTCATCGGATTGAAAGACGTCGGCACGGAAGCCGTATTCGTCCGCTACCCTCGCGAAGGCCACGGACTGCAAGAGGTCAAGCACCAGATCGACTGGACCGACCGCTCGATCGCCTGGTATGAAAAGCATTTCCCGAAACCCGGAGCAGATGGCGTCACCAACGTCCAACCGTGAGCGTCAGCTTGCGTAATAGATCACTGCGCTGATGTCTTGCGTTCGGAGTGCGCAGTGGGATTCTTCGCGTTGACCTTTCATGGTTTGCGAGCATGTGGGTTCCAGTCTTTATGAACAACAACCAAACGAAGATGGATTGCAGAGCTGCCTGGAAGCCTTGGTGGTTGATAATCCCGACCTTGACCGACTTAAACAGCTAGCGAATCAGTTCAATATTTGTGAAGTTACGGACCGTCAACATCCACGGTCGGGGCTTGAACCCTGATATTTATTCTCTGACACCAAAGCGTTCTCGATATTCTTTCGGAGTCATTTTCATTTGCTGGATGAATGCTCTACGGAGTGCTTGTTCGTCGCGAAAACCGGTAACGCGTGCGATCTCTTTAAGCGATAGACTGCGAGATTCCAGGTGTTGTCGCGCGGCTTCCACCCGAAGTGATCGAACCCATCGGGCCGGCGTGGTGCCGAAGTTCCCCTCAAACTGACGAGCAAAAGTCCGCGGACTCATGGCGACAAACGCCGCCAGTGTGTTTACATCCAGTTTGTGCGTAAGGTGCGATTCAGCATGAGCCGGAAGGTCGCGCATACGCGCGTCGCTCATCGTTGCTTGTTGGGCGAGCAAAATGCTGTATTGCGCCTGACTGCCGGGCCGGCGCAGGAACAGGACGAGCTCACGAGCGACCGATGCGGCCACCTCGTGCCCCAGGTCTTCTTCGACGAGTGCGAGGGCCAGATCAATGCCGGCACTGACTCCTGCCGTGGTGTAGAACTTTCCATCTTTGATAAAGATCGGGTCTCGCTCGACCTGCAAATGCTTATACCGCTTAATTAGAAAATCAAGATATCGCCAGTGTGTTGTTACCCTTCGCCCGTCGAGTACACCTGCGGCAGCAAGGATGAATGCACCGGTGCAGACGGAAGCAACGCGCCGGACATGAGACGCCCGCTTGCGCAGCCACTGTAGCAGCTCCGCTGATTGGTGCTCGAGAGAGCCCTCGCCTCCGATTGCGATCAACGTGTCGATCGGGCCGGCGTACTGGTCGAATTTGCAGGCATTGGCGATTGTAATGCCCATCGTGCTTCGGACTGAGCTGCCCGACGTTGTGGACAAGATTTGCAGAGAGTAATTGTGCTTGCCTTTTGTCGATGGGATGGAGAAAACAGCCGCGGGACCAGTCAAATCGAGCAGCTCGAAGGGTGAAGCCGTCAGAAAGGCAATGACACGCAGCGGGCTGGGCATAATCACGCTCAGTATGGCAGAAAATGTCTCAGATGTTCCAATCCTGCCACCTCTCGCAAGCAGACCTCATTTGGACGGCTCAGTTCCGGCGACTATCCAGGTCGTTCAGATTCGTCGAACTGTGGAGGTACCAACCGAGAAGGCGGGGCCTATTTTAGATTCCGGACAGCGTGCGGAAGGTAATGGAATATCGCAGCGCGTCGAGTGGCGGAATGCTGTGTTCCCAATCCGTCCGAGCTTCCCCGGAGAGGACGTAGATGGAGCGAGGCTGCAAGGTGCGTGAAGTCCTTATCCAGTTTTCACCGTGGGGTCTCCGAAAGCGCATCGTCGCTGGAGTCAGGAGCGACACGCCGACCACGATTCCAAATTGCGGTTTGTCCTTGTGCCATCCGATTCCCGCGCCGGCACGATACTCATTAACCCCCACTTGTCGAAAGGCGTCCTTCTCACAGCCCGCGAAGTGTGCAGCCCGGCTAAGAAGATCGTCGAGAAACGAGGGCATATCCTCTGCTTTTTCGACAGACCGACGGCCGAAGTCATACTTCAGTCCAAAATTGACCACCCTCCGATTCCCAAAGTAGCCATGAAATTCAAAAGGCTTCAGAGCGAATTTCTCGAGCTCAGCCGCTAAAGCCACTTCTTCGCCTTCACCGATGACTTGCTCTCGGTACCGAAAGCCGCGAGGCTCGCCTTCAGGAAGCCCCTGCTGCATCTCCATAAACAGTGCGCGTTGCCCGCCCATCGGATCCTTTCCTGCGGTTAGAGTCCAGTATTCGCTCCCGAAGTTGCTGCATCCACCGAACGCAGCGCGGCAAGTGTGGAGCTCGGCCGAGCGGAAAACCGGTTTCTGTGATCGGCAAGGTAGCGGTGAATATCCGAGACGACGACGGAACCCTCGCCAACCGCTGATGCTACGCGCTTGACGGAGTTTGCACGCACATCTCCGACCGCGAAGATGCCTGGCATGCTGGTCGAGTAGGGGCTTTGATCGAAGCTGTCTGCGCCTCCCGTCAGGATAAAGCCCTTTTTGTCGAGTCGGACTGTGCCGAAGAGCCAGCCCGTGTTAGGCTCAGCGCCGATCATCACGAAGACGGCCGAGAGGTCCTTCACCGTACGCTCGCCCGTGCTCAAGTTGACCCAGCTCACTCTCTCAAGGGATCGGTCCCCATCCAGTGCGACAATCTCAGATTTCGTGCAGACGGTTATATGGCTGGAGCTCTCTATACGGGAAATTAAATATTCCGACATCGTTTCCGCGAACGACGATCGACGCACAAGGTGATGGACATGTTTTGCAATACCTGAGAGAAACAATGATGCCTGCCCAGCGGAGTTGCCGCCACCCACCACGACAACCTCCTGGTCCCGACATAACACCGACTCCATCGCGGTAGCAGCGTAGTGAAGTCCACGGTTTTCGTACTTCACGTAGTTTTCGACATCGAGCTTGCGGTACTGAGCGCCCGATGCGACGACCACTGCACGCGCACATACGGAGATACCACCCTGGAGCGTTAGTTTATGGATCCCGGCCACTTGCTCGATGGTTATAACTTCTCGCGAAATCGCAAAGTGTACGCCGAATTTCAATGCCTGCAGATGTGCGCGAGTTGCCAGCTGTTGGCCGCTGACGCCGGCGGGGAAACCCAAATAATTTTCTATCTTCGAACTAGCGCCTGCCTGTCCTCCTGGCGCCATCCCTTCGATGACTGTCGTGCAGAGTCCTTCGGAGGCCGAATAAACTGCGGCCGCGAGTCCTGCGGGACCTCCTCCGACGACAGCCACATCACAAATCATTTCGGGATCCGGCAATTCCGTGATGCCCAACTCATCTGCCAACTCAGGGATGGAGGGGCGTCGGGTTATTCGCCCGTCAGAGAGAGTTATTGCCGGTAAGCGAGCGCTGTCGTTTTCGGTTTCCTCTGCGAGTACATCTAGGATTCTGTGGGGATAGTTGTTGCGCACCAAGAACCGCTGAAGAAGCATCATCTGAGGATCACCGGACCTGCCTTGCAGAAGCACTCCGCCCGACCCCGCTTTGACGATTCCAATCCGGCGCCAGATGCAGGCTGCGACAATCACATTGGCTATATCTCCCTCCGCGCGCATCAAGCGCCTGAGTTGTGTGCGTGATATGCGCAGGAGAGTGCTCGGAACCAGCGTACGTGCTTCGACCACTGCACCCTGGGAGTTGAGAAGATTGAATTCTCCGGTGAAGTTATTTTTGCGATGGCGGGCATAGATGTTGGGTTGGCTCTTCGCTGAAGGAAGAATGATGTCGATCTCACCTTCCAGGACAACAAACATATCTGTCATGCGGTCGCCCAGGGTATAGAGAGTCGCATCAGCGGGGAATGACTCCTCTATCCCATAGCTCCGAAGCCTCGCGATCATGTCTTCGGTCAATTCCGGGAAGGCCAGCTCCGAACGAAAATCGGGGCCGAGCGACTTCAGAAAAGTTTCTGCGATCGTGGCAATGGCGTCACCGCGTGCGATTTGATCTTCAGGGTTGGTCATATCGGATTTCCTTATGCGAACGATGTCCACACAACAATGATTCTGCCAGCATCAGCCGATGACTCCGAAGCAAAAACCGCTCGCGTCGGTGAATCTGGCAGGATTTGCGCCAAATTTGGCACCTTCTAGAGTTCGGCGCCATCCATACTCTGCTCGAAGAGGTTGCTAGGCTGCCCCAAATGCAAACATGGGGTGCCAGCGTCGGAAGTGAATCCTCTTCAGTTAGGAATCCAAGGACTATGGCAAAAACGATTCTCGTAACGGGTGCATCTAGCGGCTTCGGTCGTCTCACTGCTGAAATGCTTTCAAAGTCGGGGCACAAAGTATTCGCAGGGTTTCGTTCAGCGGAAGGCGCGAGGAAGCAAATCGCGGACGAACTCAAGGCAAAGAATATCGAGATCCTCAAGGTCGATGTCACCGACCAGGCCAGCGTCGATAAGGCGATAGTGCAGCTTCTCGAAAAGTCGGGCGACAAGCTCGATGTCGTGGTTAACAACGCAGGCATGGCGTCGGCAGGGCTTTCCGAGGCCTTCACAGCGGAGCAAGTTCGCGATTTGTTCGAGGTGAATGTGTTTGGCGTCCAGAGAGTTATGCGTGCGACGCTGCCCATGTTGCGTGCGACGCGCGCAGGCCTTGTGATCAACGTGGGATCCATTCTGGGCCGGGTAACTCTGCCGTTCTTCGGGTTGTATGGAGCTTCGAAGTACGCAGTCGAGGCGATGACCGACAGCTATCGCTATGAGCTTTCTCAGTTGGGGGTGGATGTCGTGCTTGTCCAGCCAAGCGCCTACCCCACGAACATGTATGCTGCGGCGCAAAAGCCAACTAACGGGGGACTTGTTAAGTCGTACGGGGCGACCGGCGAGGTACCCGGCAAGATTCTCAAGACTTTCATGACGCTCTTTCAAGGTGAGAACGCTCCGAACCCGCAGGATGTCGCGACAGCGATCGACAAAATCGTGGCCACGCCCGCGGGCAGCCGTCCCGAGCGCGTGGTAGTCGGCTTGCCGTTTGGATCGGATGCCGTCAACACCGCAGTTGCTCCGGTCCAGCGCGGTGTGATCGAGAGTCTGGGGCTGGGGGATCTCACCAAACTGAAGATCTCTTAATACAAACAGTTCTCGCATGAGGTTCGTGGACGAACCTGGAGGTTTCGACCGAAACGTAGTCGGTCGTTTTCGCTTCTGTGCTCAGACAAACACTTAGATATAGCGAAGTAGAAAAGGAAATTTTGCAATGAATGGGACGAAAACCAATCAGTTATTCAGCCCTGTTGAAATCGGCTCGACTCGCCTGAAACATCGAGTCGTGATGGCTCCTCTTACGCGCTCACGCTCCAGGCAGCCGGACGGTATCCCGAGCGATCTCATGCTGGAATACTACTCTCAGCGAGCGTCGGACGGTGGGCTCATCATTGCTGAGGCCGCACAACTCAGCATCCCGAGTCGCGGATGGCATGGCGCGCCCGGAATGTACTCCGCGGCGCACGTCGACGGGTGGAAAAAGATCGTCGACGTCGTCCACGCAAAGGGTGGGCGTATCTTCGCGCAACTGTGGCATCCAGGGCGCTACTCTCACGTCACGCTCACGGAGGGAGCGACGCCCGTTTCGTCGTCCGTGGATCCCGGATACTGGGAAGACCCGTCGCGCTTCGTGTCTACTCCTATGGGTTGGATACAGCCCTCGCCTCATCGTGCTCTCGAAAAATCTGAGATTCCCCACATCTTGAATGAGTTTGGCAAAGCCGTCGAGCATGCGAAGGCAGCGGGCTTCGATGGCGTGGAAGTGCATGCAGGGAACGGTTATCTGATTGACCAGTTCCTTCAAGATGGCAGCAACAAACGAACCGACGAGTATGGGGGCTCGATTGAAAACCGCTGCCGTCTTCTTTTTGAAGTGGTTGGGGCAATGGTTTCTGCCTGGGCGAGCGACCGCATTAGCGTCCGGATAACGCCAAGCGGTACGTTCAACGCGATGTCCGACTCCAACCCGGAAGCTCTGCATGCTCATGTCGTTGAAGGCTTAAACCGGTTTGGACTTGCCTATTTGCATATCATCGAGCCCCGGATGAGCGGGTCTCTCATGATCAAAGAAAATCAGTCTCCCGTGGCCTCGCGGCGGGCACGACGGATCTTCAAGGGGAAGATCATCGCTAACGGCGGATTTGAACCGGACACGGCCGCGGCCGCTGTTGCGCAGGGTGACGCCGACGCAATCGCATTCGGTCGTTACTTCGTTTCAAACCCTGACCTTCCAAAGCGGATTCGCGAGGGCTTTCCTCTGGCGGCTTATGACCGGGATACGTTCTATACCTTCGACGCAAAGGGTTACACGGACTATCCGTTTTACAACGGTGCAGCCGCAGCGTGAGCGCTGCTGGTTTGCGCGACGACCTAGATCGTCGGCCAATAAGGAATCTTTGAATACAAGTGAGGGACCGTGAACGAAACATCGACAGCGTTAGAGCCTCAGTCCAGCCCGACTTCCAGCAAGCGCAGTGGCACGTTTTGGGTGCGCGGCGCGGTCGTTACGGTGGTTGTAATAGCCGGCGCGATTCTCCTCGGCCCACGCCTTACGACCAAATCTAGTGGTCACGCGGTTGCTCCGCCCCCACTCACTGTCGACGTCAGCGTACCGGTCGAACGGAAGATCGGAACGAGACTGCAGTTCTTGGGCCAATTCTCGGCAGTGGAACGCGTTGAATTGCGGGCGCAGGTCGGCGGCACGCTCACTCAAATTGGCTTTAAGGACGGCGATGTTGTTCGCAAAGGCGACCTGTTGTTCGAGATCGATCCCACGCCATATGAAATCAAATTGAGCGAAGCCAAGGCGCAATTGGAGAGTTCGCATTCTCGTTTGGATCTCGCATCTCGCGAACTATTGCGCGCGGAAACACTCAAGCAAACCGATGCCGGGTCCATCCAAAACGTTGATCAGCGAGCTGCTGAAAAACGAACGGCCCAAGCAGCCGTGAGCGAAGCGGAGGCTCTCGTCCGCGACGCACAGTTCGATCTAGATCACTGTCGTATCACGGCGCCGTTTACCGGACGCATGGGCTCGCATCTCGTCTCAGTCGGGAATCTCGTGTCCGGAAGTCGAGCGGGCAACAGTCCCACGACCTTGCTGGCAACACTCGTCTCGCTCAACCCAATCTATTTGAACTTTGACATGAGCGAAGCTGACTACATGGCTTTTCTGCGGGAGCGAAACCAACAGAAAGGCTCTCTCGCTGACCGAGTCGAGGTCTCCTTGAGCGACGAGACCACTTTTGATCGACAGGGAACACTCAACTTCGTCGATAACGCGCTTGATCGCTCCAGCGGGACCATTCATGCACGCGCCACGATGCCGAATGGCGATCTCCTATTGACTCCCGGCGGGTTCGCTCGCGTCCGACTGGCGCTGTCGACCCCCGCGTCGGTCCTGCTCGTTCCGGATGATTCCGTAGTGGCGGATCAATCGGACCACATTGTCTTAACAGTCGGGCCGAACAATGTCGTGGCT
>Ga0210383_10000255_pt1 | contig 52307 bp, 48 predicted proteins | sample IncBWC14OmetaG_FD_160072 | JGI IMG/M metagenome (GOLD analysis project Ga0210383, IMG submission 160072) | Forest soil microbial communities from Barre Woods Harvard Forest LTER site, Petersham, Massachusetts, United States - Inc-BW-C-14-O ...
CTCCCAAGGTTTAAGACCTAAGAAGGGCAGTCGAAGACTACGACTTTGATAGGCTGGAGGTAGAAGCGCAGTAATGCGTGAAGCTGACCAGTACTAATCGCCCGTTCGGCTTAATCATAAAACTTTCTCAAAACGTCTTTGAGGGAGTAAAGAGAAGAAGCCTTCTCTTTCGCAGTGTGTTCGATTCATCGAGTCGAACTTGTAAATGCCAGCCAAAATCTCAGAGCCTGCAATTCCTTTTTGCAGTTTGGAATTTGTTGGGGGTCGGAGCTTTAGCTCCGACATTCAGCAAACTTGCCAAAAGGGGCTTTAGCCCCTGAAGACACTCTGAACTTTCTGTTGTCGCACTCGCGATCCTCGCTCGGGATGAGCTTGGAATCCGTTCGCGAGTTCAAGTTTCCTGGTGATCATACCGCGAGGGTCACACCCGTTCCCATCCCGAACACGGAAGTTAAGCCTCGCCGGGCCGATGATACTGCACGGGCAACTGTGTGGGAACGTAGGTCGTCGCCGGGATTAAAATAGAAAAGGCCGTTCTGAGCAATCAGAACGGCCTTTTTGTTGTTGGGCCGAGTCTTAGCGCGAGTCGTTCAGAGACGGGCGGTCGTCATGGTAAACTCAGACCAGGTGAGAACCAATGAATAGTCCTCGGAAGTTTACGGTACTCATTGAAAAGTACGAAGGCGGCTACTATGTGGCTACAGTTCCGGCATTGCGCGGCTGCCACACGCAGGCAAAGAGCCTCGATACATTGATGAAGCGAGTTCGCGAAGTTATTGAACTCTGCCTGGAAGACGATGATGTTGAGACGGATTCCCTCGAACTGATCGGAATACAACAGATCACGGTATGACGCGGCTGCCGCGGTTAAGGGGCAAAGAAGTTGTGCGCGCCTTGCAGAGGGCCGGCTTTGAGATCAGCAGAACGCGCGGCAGTTACGTGTTCATGGAACATGCAGACGGCCGAGTGACGACAGTTCCGGTACACGGCGGAGAAACGCTCGGGCCTGGCCTGATGCGTTCAATTCTTCGGGATGTCGACATGACCCCGGAGAAGTTCACAGAGTTCGTTTAGCTTGTGCAGACAAATTGAGGATTCCCGGCTTGAGTCACCGCCGATCGTACTGGCGGCCTTTTCGTTTTGGGCTCACAAAAACCTCGAATGCGGCCCGCGCCCCGATCCGATCGCCGAAAAATGCCCCTCAGCCGCGGTCGATTACCACCGCTCTGATTCGCGTACCGTCGGGGAAGTCTTTGGTTTGCCGGATAATATCGGCCAACAGCGAGTAGTGCACGGACAGATTTGTCAGCGAGACGTTCTCTACGGCGTATTTTCCGCCCAGAATCGGCGGAATCTTGTACCCGTAGCATTGGTCTTCAGAGAGCGTGAGGCCAGCTGCGACGCACTGATCCACCAGAGGGATCAGCAGCCAGTTATTTGCATTGTCGCCCACGTCGATTCGCGTCGCGAAGTCGTCGCGGCTATCCGCCAGACGCTGGATCACCCCGGTTCCCACGTCCAGCATGTGCACCGAACCGTCTTCGAAAACGGCGAACACGTCGCCGAAGCGGTTCACCAGCCACACCGTAAAGGGCGGCGGCAGAACAGCCGTCCATCCCGACAGAAGTTCGCCCCAATCCTTCCCGCTCTGATCAATCAGATAGTCCCGAATGTTCATAGCCGAGAATCCCCCCAACACGCTTGGCAGCTTCACTATACCCGACCCCGCCTGGCGCGACCTAAGCGCTGACCTCCCCCACTGGCGCCCCCAAAAAAATCGAAAAGGTTTAAATGTAGCGCCATCCCTTCAGGGTGGCAGACGTTGCTTCTTCCTCTTCCTCCTATCTTGTCATCCCGCTTGCCCTGAGCCACGAAGGGACCGAAGCGCCAGCGCCCTTTGCTGACGCGTAGTGGAGAGACCTCTCTTCTCTTGCCCCACCTGTTATGATAAATATCTGCGCCAAGCGTCAAATTGGCGCCCGGGAAAGCTCACGGTGGCTCTGGAAATCACGCAACGCGAAACGGATGGCCTCTATCTTCTGGCCCTCCGCGGTCGTCTGGCGCTCGGCGAAGAGAGCGTCGGCTTTCGCTCCGCCATTGACAATCTTCTTGCCGCTGGCGCCGCTCGCATCGTCGTCAATCTCGAACACGTCACCTATGTGGACAGCGCCGGCCTCGGCGCCTTGATAGAAGCCCATCGCAAAATAATAGCCAAGGGCGCGCGCCTCCGCCTCTCTAATCTCGGCCCCAACTTCCGCCGCGCCCTGGAAATCGCCCGCCTCCTCGGCCTCTTCGACTACTACCCCACCGAATCCGCCGCCCTCTCCAACTTCTAGCGCCCCTGTCATCCCGACTTCCTATTTCTGTCATCCCGACGCAGTGGAGGGACCACTCCTTCTTTTTCTTCCGCAGTGGAGAGTCCTCTCTCCTTCCAACATCCAACTTCGAACATCCGCCCCCTGCTCTTTTCCAGCGATCATGCCGCGAGGGTCACACCCATCCCCATCCCGAACCCAGAAGTTAAGCCTCGCCGGGCCGATGATACTGCACGGGCAACTGTGTGGGAACGTAGGTCGTCGCCGGGATTAAAATCAAAAAAGGCCGTCTTGAGCAATCAAGACGGCCTTTTTGTTTCTGTGCGCTCGTTATTCTTTGTTTCCTGGCAAGTAATTATTGATGAAACATCATCCCCCTTTCACCAATCCATTCGTCAAGCTCCTCGTCGAAATGATCGAGCCCTATAAAGGCCGCGTCTTTGACCCCTGCTGCGGTTTCGGCGGAGTGTTCGAGCAATCCGGAAAATTTCCCGAAGTCCACGGCGGCCGCCGCAACGACCTCAGCATTTACGGCCAGGAATCCAATCAGACCACCTTGCGCTTCTGCAAAATGAACCTTGCCATTCGCGGCCGTCGAGCACGTTCGTTCTTGTTTGCAATCGCCGGTTAAGATGAGAGACTGTTCGTCGGTGGGAAACAATCACAAAACTACTTGCTTCGATGTTTTCGAGCAGTGCGTCCTAGCTGTTCAGAGTGGGGAACTCATTGAATCGGTAAGTGCCAAAGACAAAGAGTTCCACTTTCAGAATTGGTTTCAAAAGAGATTGCAAAAAGTCGGTGTTCACTTTGAAGGATCCGGGCGCAATACATATCCCGACTTTTCACTCGTTGAATACACTGAGGGCTATGAGGTCAAGGGTCTAGCATGGCCCGGACGCGAGCGCGACTATGACTCGAATAGTCAGGTTCCTAGCGGGTACCACAACGGACGTCAGATTTTCTATGTATTTGGGCGGTATCCGGCGGACATGACACCTTATCCCGATACGGGAGGCGGACGCCGCCAGTATCCCGTCGTTGATTTGGTTGTATGTCATGGCGACTTCCTAAACGCAGACCATGAATACGTTCACAAAAACAAGAGTGTCAAGGGTTTTGGGACCTATGGTGACATCATGATTCGAGATAGGAAGATGTATGTGGCACCTACTCCGTTCGCCCTAACCGAGGGCACTACAGGACTGATGACGCTCATCGTTCCAGACGGCACTTCCGCTGATTCCCGCTTCGCGCTGGTTGGCCAACTTACGCGGATTGAGTCCGACAATCTCGTCGTAGGGTACAGTTTCGATCTTAGTACCAATGAACTCAAAGGAGTCCTCGTTCCCAATCCGAATGCCGGAGACCAGCACAACTTCTGTGCATATCGACTGAAGTCCCAATCAGAAAAAGCGGTGACAATGATCTCCAGGACGTCAATCCTTAGAGCTGTCGAAGCTATGGATGAGGAATGACCCCCTCCACGCCACAGCTCGTGGAGAACGTCCGTCTGGGAAGAGCCATCGAAAATGACTTTCCTGTCGTCGAAGTTAGCCAGGTTGCCGAACACGAGAGCTGGCGAAAGGAAATCAATCGTCCCCTCTATCATATTCACAAATGGTGGGCGACCAGACTTGGCTCAGTTTTTCGGGCGATGAATTTGGCCGCGCTTAGTCCCAGTGGCACGAACATTTGGGAATCCTTCTACAAATTCAATGATTTGGCGGGCAGGGTTATCCTCGACCCCTTTATGGGTAGTGGTACAACGTTGGGCGAAGCGGTAAAGATTGGGGCGATGGCCGTGGGATGCGACATCAACCCTATTAGCACGTTTCTCGTGCGGCAGTCCCTCGCCCGCGTGCCGGAGGCTGCGTTACGCAACGCTTTTTCCCATCTCGAGCGCACCATCGCTTCGGAAATCGCGCGCTATTACCAGACTGAAGACCCAGAGACAGGCGAAATGATTCCTGTCATGTATTCGTTTTGGGTGAAACTCGTTCGAACTCCCAATGAAGAATCTGTTCCCCTATTTGATCGGTATGTTTTTGCACAGGACGCCTACCCGAAGCTAAAGCCAATGGCGCAAATCGTATGCCCGAACTGTTGGGAGATTTTCGAGGGTCGATATGACGCAAGTCGTGCGGACTGTCCCACCTGCCACATTACATTTGATCCGCAGAAGGGTCCTGCATCCGGGCAGTATGTTACGGCTCGCAGCGGTCGGTTCCGCATTAAGGATCTCTTGCCAGCGGGCGGGCCACCGTTGCCGCATCGTCTTTATGCTTTGATCGCACAGCGGCCGTCAGGCGAAAAAATCTATTTGAAGGCGAGGGAAAGCGATCTAGCCTTGTATCATTCAGCCCAAGAACGACTAAGCAAGGAAAATCTGCCACTCCCGACTCTACGCCTCCGTCCTGGCCATAACACGAGCCAAGCAATCGGGTACAACTACTTCTCCTGGCGCGAGTTCTTCAATGATCGTCAACTCTTGTGTCTCGGTCTGTTACTCCAAGAAATACTTAGAATCGAAGACCGCTTAGTACAAGAGCAGATGCTGTGTCTTTTCTCCAGTACGCTCGAGTTCAACAACATGTTTTGTAGTTTCAAAGGTAAAGGAACGGGGGCCGTGCGACATATGTTTTCGCATCACGTCCTCAAGCCGGAGAGGACTCCCTTGGAAAACTCTGTCTGGGGAACAGAGAAGGCTAGTGGCACATTCTCGTCCCTATTTGAGTCTCGACTTCTTCGGGCAAAGCGATACCTTGACGATCCATTCGAGGTCATCGTCAATGCCGGACTACTGAAGGGCATGGGGCGACCGGGCAGAATCACTTCAAGCGCGCCCATTGATATCTCTCAGCACAGTTCGTGGGACGAACTCGTTACTGCGGGCTCTGGAACACTTATCTTAAATGGCGACAGTGCACGACTACCCATCCCCGATCGATCGATTGATGCCATCGTGACCGATCCTCCATATTTTGATTTTGTGCACTACAGCGAATTGAGCGACTTCTTCTTCGCTTGGTTGGCACCAGCTCTGCGCGACCGTTTAGCGTGGTTTGACAGAGAGGATTCCTCCGATCCCGGCGAAGTCCAGAACGCAGACCCCCGAATATTTGGGCACCAAATAGCGCGTGTCTTTCTTGAATGCTCCCGTGTCCTAAAAGAAGATGGCATTATCGCCTTCACTTTTCACCATTCACGAGCCGAAGGTTGGGCCGCAATACACGATGCCACATGTGCCGCAGGTCTCCAGATCGTCGCAGCTCATCCCGTCCACGCGGAGTTGCGTGCAGCAAGTCCAAAGAGCGCGGCCAAGGATCCGATTAGTCTCGATTCCATACTAGTGTGTCGAAAGCGTTCTTCGGAGATGCTGCCCTGCTATGAACAACGTGCTGTGATCACAAAAACTATCGGACTCGCAAAAATCCTATCCGAAAGTGGAATTAGACTTTCCTGTGCCGATCTCTTTGTGATTGCCGCGTCTCAAGCGCTTGCGGCGTCTTCCGCCGGGCGCCTTTCCTTTGAGGAGATGCAGTCTAGGCTAGAAGCGCTCAGAGTGGAACTAAACCGGTCGGGGGCGACCGTGATAGACGTGACGTAACCTGTCTCACCAAACTCGCAAATTCCCGCCAACTCTTTCCAACCACTCCACTTCCCCGTCTCGCGTTCGAATGATACAATAATAGTACTGTACCTTGACAGTAATAGAAACCCATGCTACAATTCTCTATGATTCGGCGCCGCTCCACGCCCCGGCATTCCTTCTACTCGCGATTCACCGCCCACGACTCCCGATCTTCCTCTGCGTACGCACAGGAACAGCCGCAACCCCAATCCCCTCATGTGTTTACTTCACAACTCTCTGGATACCCCGGGGGTGGGGGTCTCCCGCCCTTCTCTGCGATCTCTGTGCACGGCGCCTTCTCCGACCTGGTCGGGGCGTTAAAACCAACCCTCGCCTGCGGCCCCGCCCCTATCTCTAAACCCCTACCCGTTTCTGAGCTCTGTGTACGGCGTTTACCCCGACCTGGTCGGGGCGTCGGCGTTCACCCCGGGCGGCTCGGGGCGTTTAGCTCTCCTAATCTTCCCCCGTTCAGCTTTAAGCCCTCAGCCTACAACGGTTTTACCCTAAGTCCTTTCGCTGCCACTCTTACAGACTCCTCGCAACCCATTGAAAATCCAACCGCTTTAAGTCCTTTCCCTGCCACTCTTAGAGGCCGCGTCAAGCATAAGTCCTTTATTTGCCACTCTTACAAAAAAACACCGGGGGTGGGGACGCCGGACTGCGGACTCAGGATTAGCGCAGAGACACGACCACTTGAGGGCACTATCAGTCGCTGGCTCGGCTCTTTTCGTTCAGGCGCGGGTAGCTGGGATGACGAGTCCGTCGAGATGAAGAGCAGGCGATTCGGGCACGGAACGCAGCGCAGCGGACGGGTTCTTCATCACGTGATCGAGAACAGCCTGGAATCGCTCCATTTCGGATTGCGTGCCGACAGTGATGCGAACATGCGTCGGCCAGACGGGCCAAGGCCGGCCGATGAAAACATTTTGCGCCGCCATCGCGGCGATGACTTCTTTCGCCGGGCGCTTGGTGTCGAGCATGAAGCAGTTCGATTGCGACGGAACGAAGGAATAGCCGTTTTTGGAGAGCCACTCGAACGTGGCTTCGCGTATCGTCGCATTGATGTGCTTGCGATCGGGGACGAGCTGCGGATCCTTCAAGCTGGCGGTGGCGGCAGCCACAGCCGTGATCGGCATGGCGCTCCAGCCGGAGAAGGCGCTCATCTTTTCGAGTAGATCCGGACGCGCGATGGCGAATCCGCAGCGCAATCCCGCCATCCCGTAAATCTTCGAGAAGGTGCGCAGCACCACGACATCTTTGTCCGCCTTGACGAGATCGAGTGCGGTGGTAGCGTCAGAAAAATGGATGTAAGCCTCGTCGACCATGACGATGGAGTCTTTTGGTTTATTTGCGAGCAGAAACTCGATGTCGGAATGGCTCGTGAGCGTGCCGGTGGGATTGTTGGGCGTGCATATGTAAAACATGCCCGCATCCGGCGCTGCCGCCAGCATGGCTTTCACGTCATGCGCGTGAATGCTCGTCAGCGGCACTCTTACGACGCGCGCGCTGGTGGCTTTCGCCGCATGCATGCCGGCTTCATAACCAGGGTCGGCGGTGACGTAACTTTTCGCGGGAGATGTGAAGGCAAGAACGGAGTAGTGCAACGGACCGCTGGAACCGGGGAACGCACGTATGTACTCGGGCTTGAGCCCTTCCGCAGCAGCGAATGTTTTTATGAGATCGGTGGTCAACCAGTCCGAGTAGCGCCCGCCCTGGGAAGCGACTTCATTGACAGCACCACATGCCACGCCGCAGGGACCAAGCGGATTCTCGTTGGCATTGATGAGGACCGCATCCTTCGGATAAGGACGGGGATCACGGAGCGAGTCGGCGTTAGCCAGCATCGGCTCAGTGACAATGCGATATCCCACGGCCACCGCTGCAGCGGCGGCGGAAACTTGCAAGAAGGAACGACGGGAACGACAGGCGGGATTTTCTTCCATGGGCATGACCTTACCTCCACAGGCGGCTCGCACAAGGCGAACTGACTGCACACAAACTATCACGTTCCCCGGTTCTCTGAGTTCCTTTTTGCATGCAAATTCTTGCTAGAGAGTATTTGTACCAGCTAGCGCTGCTTTCCGCGGTTGCGCAGAAAGACAGGGAATAAAAGGAGAAGAAAGTGCGCGGTTACGCCGCTCTGCATTAGCTAAGTTCTTTGCGTACAATCGATTAGGAGTACTTCTTGCGATCGACCTAGCGTAGTTTTGCGTGCACGTACACGTATTCGCCGTGCCAAAAAACTGGAGTAAGTACTATTGACGGCGACCGTCTGGAGAAATACCTTGTCTTTTGCTGTACCCCGGCCGAGTACGAAAACCCACACGCTGCGAGGCAGGCATGGCCACCGAAACCGTTGCAAACACCGCCAGCATCCCAGAAGGTAAAGCTTTAGAAGAGCGATGGGAGAAATTGCGCACCCACAGGCGTATAGTCTCTCGTGTGAAATTCCAAGTCGAATGGGAAGAAGGCGCCGAACGGCAGCAAGCCAATGGCGTTACCGTCGACATAAGCAAGTCCGGCTGTTTGGCTGTAGTGGGCGCGGGGCTTCCTCTGCGGAAGCGCGTGCGCCTGATAAATTCCAAGAGCGGACGCACTGCGGAAGCGCAAGTTGTGTGGCGCGATCATGAAGCATGGGACGTTGGCCTCGAGCTAATCAAGCCGGACCCGTCCTTCTGGGGCGTGAAATTTTAATTGGTTACGCGAGAAGGCTCGCCGCCGCGATATGCGCGCGATAAAACTATCTGCTGCGCTGACTGTATAAGTTTACAAACTGAGAAGCTTCTGCGAACGAGCGCATACAGCCGTGCCCCGCACGGAGTTCAATTCGGCCATTTTTCTTTCGGCAGACTTTTCTGAATGGTTTCCAGGTTTTGGAAACCGTCTTTGATGACCGTTTGCTTCACATTATCCTTCGTGACCACCACGGGGCTTAGATAGATTGCCTGGACGGTTCTCGTTCCGTTGGTAATCGAAACCGCATTTTTGATGGGCGTGCCTGCCGCCAAATTGACGGCAGCTTCCGCGGCCGACCTCGCTTGCAGTCCAATGGGTTTATAGACCGTCATGGTCTGCGTGCCGTCCAGTATCCGGATGATGGCGGCGAGGTCCGCGTCCTGGCCTGAGACGAGCACCTTGCCTGCGAGTTTGTGTTCCTGCAACGCCTCGATAGCGCCTCCCGCAGTGCCGTCATTGGAAGCGACTACCGCGGTGACGTCGCCTTTCGTGGAATCGATGGCCTTCGACATGATGGCGTACGCTTCAGCCGGATCCCAATCCTTTGCCCAGCCGTCGCCTACGATTTTTATGTCGCCACGGTCAACGGATAATTGTAGAGCGCGCATTTGTCCGTCGCGCAAGACCTTGGAGTTACTGTCCGACGGGGAGCCACCGATCAGAACGTAGTTCCCCTTGGGAGCGAGACGCGCGAGCGTCGAGGATTGCAACTCGCCAATCACCTCAGCGTTGGTGCCGACAAAGAAATCAACATCGCTGTTGTGCACCAGGCGTTCGTAGCAAAGCACGGGTATATGGCGAGCCTTTGCTGCGTTCACGATGCGCGCGGCCTTCTCCGTGTCGTGCGGGACGAGGACAAGAACTCTCGCGCCGGCATCCATCAACTTTTGGGATTGTTGCAGCTGCAGTTCATCGTCTCCCTCGGCTGTTTCCACCAGCACTTCGGCACCTAGCCCCTTCGCGCGTTTTTGGAAGGTATCGAGATCGGTTTGCCAGCGCTCTACTTTGAGAGAGTCCATCAGATAACCGATTTTTAGCGGAGGGTTCTGGCTCGAGGGAGTCTGTCCTTTTGCGAGGCCAATGAGAGAGACCGAGAGCGCGATCATCCATAGGGAGAGTAGGAATCTACGCTGCAAACGCTGCATATTTTTTCACCACCAAGTACTTCAAACCGTAGCACCGCTGAGAAAGCGCCACAATCCGATAACTGGACCGAGCGAACCAAGAGTAAAGATGTAGAGAGATAGTAAGTACTTAACGCGGGTAATACTCTCACTACCGCTGTGACAGCAAAGGGCTGACCGGTTTCGCTACATTGCGTCCCGCGAGCGGCCAGGCAGTTCGTTTCTGCAAGCCGGGTGGATCCGGCTAAGGGGTTTAGCGGCAAGCACTTAGCTGACCTCTGCAGGTGGCCTGTCGATTGCTGGGTGAATGGATGTAGACATTCTACATGCCATGGGTGTAGAATATCTACAGCCTGAGGTCAACATGAGTCCACGCTACCAGAACCGCATCGAGCTGCTGCAAGGGACGCTGGACTTGCTCGTCCTGCAAACCTTGCGTTGGGGGCCGCAGCACGGTTACGGCATCAGCCAGGCCATTCGCACAAACTCGGGAGACATTTTGCAGGTGGATACGGGCTCGCTCTATCCCGCGTTGCACCGGCTCGAGCGGCAGAAGTGGATCACTGCCGATTGGAAAGTTTCTGAAAATAAGCAGCGTGTCAGGGTCTACCGCCTGACGGCCCGAGGCAAAAAACAACTGGAGTCGGAGCGCTCGCGCTGGGAACAGGTTTCAGATGCCATTGCCGGCGTGCTCAATCCTGCAAGAAAGGAGAGCGAAGCGTGACATTTTCTTTCTGGCGTCGTCAAAAACGTGACAGTGAATTAGACGAAGAACTGCAAAGCCATTTGCAGATGGCAGCGGAGGACCGCAAAGACCGCGGCGAGTCGCCAGAAAATGCACGGCTCGCCGCGCGCCGGGAGTTAGGCAACATCGAGATCATCAAAGAGGTCACACGGGAAATGTGGGGCTGGGCTTCACTCGAACGGCTCATGCAGGATCTGCGCTACGGATTGCGGATGCTGGCGAAGTCACCGGGATTTACGGCCGTGGCGATTCTGACGCTGGCGCTCGGTATCGGAGCGAATACGGCGTTATTTTCGGTGGTGAATGGCGTGCTGTTCAACCCTTTGCCTTATCCGCATCCCGAACAGCTCGTATGGTTGGCTGAAAGCAAACCGAATTTTGCCACTGGTTCCATTTCCTTTCCAAACTTTCAGGACTGGCAGAAAAACAATCAGACGTTTACGAGTATGGGTCTTTCGCGGGGCTACTCGTACAACCTGACGGGGCTTGGCGACGCCGAACAATTGCGCGCCAGACTTATTTCTTCTGATTTTTTTGCGGTGCTTGACGTCCATCCCGCAATCGGGCGTTCATTTTCTGCTGGAGAAGACGCGATCGGTGCGGCGCCTATCGCGATGATCAGCGGCGGACTGTGGAAGCGCAAATTTGGCTCGTCACCCGAGGTATTGGGAAAGAGCCTGACGCTGAATGGCAAGGCTTTCACGGTCGTGGGCGTTATACCGGCAAGCTTTGAGTTATCGCTTGGCGGCTTCCACGATATCGATATCTACGTGCCCATCGGACAATGGGAAAATCCGCTCTTGGCGAAACGAGGAGCGGGATTGGGCTTTCACGGCATCGGACGGCTAAAGCCGGGCGTGACCATTGAACAGGCGCGAGCGGACATGCAGCGCGTTACGAACGACCTTGCGGCTGCCTATCCGGATACAGACAAGGGCATTGGAGCCGGGATCTTTTCGTTGAAACAGACGATGGTTAAGGATTTGAAAGTCTTTCTGCTTGTTTTGCTTGCTGCCGTAGGCTTTGTGCTTTTGATCGCCTGCGTCAACGTGGCCAACTTGATGCTGGCCCGATCGTCCGTGCGCACGCGCGAATTCGCGATACGAACCGCCATGGGCGCCAGTCGAGCAAGGCTGCTTCGCCAGCTTCTGACCGAAAGTCTTCTACTCGCATTCACGGGAGGAGCGATTGGCTTGCTGTTGGCCGGTTGGGGCACAAAGGTAGCGATTGCGCAGCTGCCCGTAAATCTTCCGCGAGCGGCGGAGATCGGGCTGGATACTCGCGTGCTGCTTTTTACGCTGCTGATAACGCTAGCTTGCGGGATTTTTTTTGGTTTGGGGCCGGCACTCAAATCGGCGCGGCCGAATTTGCACGACACGCTCAAGGAAGGCGGGCGCGGCGGCAGCGGCTCGCGACATCGCGCGCAAGGCGTTTTTGTGGTGGTGGAAATGGCGATGGCGCTGGTGCTGTTGATTGCCGCGGGATTGATGATCCGCAGCCTCAGCGCACTTTGGAACGTGAATCCTGGGTTCGATTCGCATAATTTGCTGACATTTGGCGTTTCGCTCCCCTCGTCGATGAACATGGCCGGTGCGCCTGCCATTCGCGCCGCTCTTCGACATGTCGACCAAGAGCTGGCTTCGGTTCCCGGAGTTGAGTCCGTGTCGCTCTCGTGGGGAGCCACGCCGATCCTCGGAGATGATGAGGATCTCTTCTGGATCGAAGGCCAGCCAAAACCGGCAAGCGATAACGAAATGAATATGGCGCTGAGCTACGTGGTGGAAGAAAGTTATTTGAATGTGATGAAGACTCCTCTCGAACGCGGGAGATTTTTTACGGCGCAAGACAATGAAAACTCCTCGCACGTTGTCGTGGTCGATGATTCCTTCGCAAAGCAGTATTTTGGCGACAAGGATCCCATCGGCCAGCACATTTTCCTGACGAATAAGGGCGGACGAGCGGAGATTGTGGGCGTGGTCGCGCACGTTAAGCAGTGGGGTTTGGACACCGACGATAAGGAGAAGCTACACGCGCAGCTCTATTTGCCGTACATGCAGCTTCCCGACGAAGCGATGGCCCTTTCCTGGAACGGAACCGGTGTCATGGTACGGTACGATCCGAAGACGCCTGCTATCGGCGAATCGATGCGGGCGGCCATTAAGCGCATCAGCGGCGAGCACGTCATGACCAGCACGCAAACCATGGACTCGGCTATTTCGGAGTCGCTCGCAACGCAGCAGGTTTCGCTGATTCTGCTCGGAGCGTTTGCAGTACTGGCGCTCGGGCTGGCGTCGAGCGGAATTTACGGCGTCATTTCCTATGTAGTGCAACAGAGGACGCAAGAGATTGGCGTACGTGTGGCGTTGGGTGCGAAGAGAACTGATGTCTTGCGATTGGTTCTGGGAACGGGGATGACGATGGCGGGGGTTGGCGTCGCCATCGGCCTCGCAGCCGCTTTTGGTTTAACGCGACTTATGGCCAGCCTGCTTTTTGGTGTAAGTGCGACAGATCCACTTACGTTCACGGTGGTCGCGATCGTGCTGGCTATCGTGGCGCTCGCTGCTTGTTACATCCCCGCGCGGCGCGCTATGCGCGTCGACCCCATGGTTGCGCTGCGATACGAGTAGCAGAAATTGCTGCTGCGAAACTTATTGACTCGCTGAACCGGCCCGGCTCTGTACGAGAGCGTAGGAATTGCCGTACAGATCCTTGAAAACCGCCTGAGTGCCCCACGGCATATCCTTCGGCGGCTCATTAAATTTCACGCCACGCGAGGAATACAGCTCGTATGTCTTACGGCAATCGTCCGTTGCGAGAACCCATGTTGGGTTTTGGCCGATGCGTTCCGTCATTCTTCGAGCGTTTTCTTCGCCGTGCATAGACGGCTCCGGCTTTTGCAAGACGATTTGAACGTCTTGACCCGGCGCGGCTACCGTGACCCATCGTGCGCCAGGGCCAAATTTCTGATCCGAGCGCTTCTCAAAACCAAGGACGTCCGTATAAAACTTAAGCGCTTCGTCATAATCATGAACGAGAATGGTGACATTACCCAGGCGAATACTCATGGGGACTCTCCTTTTCTATTTGTGCGTGGTGCATTGCGCTTCCGGGACATCGGGAACCGGTCCATCGCCGCTCCAGCGCTCGAGCAGCGTGGGAATATTTTTCGTGAGAATTTTCGAGTTCCAGCCCTTGCCGAGCATGCGGCTCGCCATCCAGCCGCGCATGCCGGTGAAGCCGTTGTGTTCAAGACGGACTTTTGTGCCTTCCGCCACCGGTTCGAGTGTCCAGACGACAACCGTCTCAATGCCGCTGCCGCACCAGGAATAGGCCAACTTGCGCGGCGGATCGGCTTCGAGAACTTCACAGTCCACGACGCCGGTCCAGCCACGCGGCTTTGGCTCTACGCGGAATTGGAATTTGTGGCCAACGCGGGGCTCGAAGTTGTTTTTCATCAGCCACTGGGCGATGGCTTGCGGGTCGGTCAGTGCGCGCCAGACTTTCTCCGGCGCGTGCTGGTAGGTGACTTCAAACGCCAGATCGTGTTTCATCGCCGGCGCTCTTTCTTTTCTTCTGCATCCAGAAAATCGCCGAGCGACGAGAGTCTTCCCTGCCAGAAGCGCTCGTAATGCCGCACCCAATCGTGGATCTGGCGGAGGGGGCTGGCGTGCAAGCGGTAGTAGCGCTCGCGGCCGTCGCGGCGGACTTGCACGAGCCGGGCCCGGAGAAGAATGCCGAGGTGCTGGGAGATGGCTGGCCGTGTCATGGCGAAGGGCGCGGCGATCCGCCGCACGGGGAGTTCGCCCCGGCTCAGAAGATCGAGAACGCGGCGGCGCGTTGGATCGCCCACGGCGGCGAACACGTCACGAGAGGAAGGAAGCGGTGCGCGTTTCATGTGAACTAGAATAGGTAAGTAGATGCTTACCTGTCAAGCGCCACGTTCATTGGCCATTCCGCTGGGGAGCCGTTCAAATTTGCAGGAATATGCCGGTGCCAAGAAACCAGCTATGCGGGGCTTAGCCAAGCGTCGAGACGGGGCGAAAATACGGTGCAAAAACGGGCGACGCAGAGTGCCGCGAGGATGCCAGTAAAAACGTCCATCGTGTAGTGCGCGCGCAGGATGAGGACGGCGGCAATTTCGAAGAGAACGATTGCCACGGCCACGATGGCGAGCCATCGCTTGCCGAGGCGCGACAACTCGAGCCCGCCAAAAACGGCGATGGCGGTGTGGCCGGAGAAGAAAAAATCGTTGCCTACATTGTAGGTGACGAGTAAGGACGGGAATCCCGGATAGTGCCAGATCATATTCGGAGGCGCGGGGAGCGCGCAGATCGCTTGCAGGATTTGGCGCAATCCGAGCAACAGCACAAGGCCGAGGAACGGCCGAACGCTGGGCCCGAAAAGCCAGCGCACGAGCAAAAACAGTCCCAGCCCGTCGATGAAAGCCGAACTAAGAATTAGAAGCGCGTTGGCCGCGGTCGGCGAATGATAGAAATAGTAATTGAGCCCGGCCGTCAGCGTGTGAAGCGCGTCGCCAATACCAGAAACAGGTGCGGCTCGATGCGCGATGAGCGACTGCGTCCAGAACCAGATTCCCAACGCAATAGCTGTAAGCGCAACCCTGCGGGCCATCCGGCGCCAGTTATACGCGCTCTTGGCATTTGTCATGTGCCGAAGAGTCCTGCGTCTGCGCGTGGAGTTAGCATCGAGACGTTCACGCCGGCTTTGCGACTTCCAGCGCGAGCTCGCGTGCTTTTCGCAAATCCAGCTTGCCCGTGCCGAGATAGGGCAACTTTTCCACGCGCAGAAATTGATCCGGGCGAGGACGCCAGAGCGCAGGCAAGTCGCACTTGGCGAGCAACTCCAGAGTTTCCTTCAGCTTTTCTTCTGGCAGAGTGTGCAGGACCATCAGGCGTTCGCCTTTTCGCTCGTCGGGTACGGCGGTAACTACAAACACCTGCTCCGTGGCCTTGGCAAGTTCGTGGAGTTTGTCCTCTACCTTGATGTGCGGCACCATTTCGCCGCCGATTTTGCTGAAGCGGCTCAAGCGATCGGTGACGCGCAGAAAGCCGTCTTCGTCGAGCATGGCGATGTCACCGGTGTTGTACCAGCCATCACGCAGAACCGCCGCCGTTTTTTCCGGTTGATTTAAGTAGCCCTGCATCACGTTTGGTCCGCGCACGAGCAGCAAGCCGGGTTGGTTCACGGGCAGTGGTTGCAGAGTTTCGGGGTCGATGATCTTCACGGTCATTCCCGGCAGCGGGTGGCCGATGCTGCCTCGCTTTGCGCCCACTTGGCGGAAAGACGCCGCGCGAAAATCGATGGTGTTTACAGTAACTGCCGGCGAACACTCGGTGCAGCCGTAGCCTTCGAGCGGCCGGAGGCCAAAGCGATCTTCAAACGCCTGGGAGATTCGATCCGGCAGCTTTTCTGCGCCGGCCATCACGAAGCGCAGGCTGCCGAACTGCTCAGGTTCGCAGCGGCGCGTGTAAGCATTGAGAAAGGTCGGCGTCGCAAGAAGCATCGTGACGGCATATTTGTTGACGAGCGCGCCGATGACGCGGGAATCGAGCGGGTTTGGATGAAACACAACGCCAATCCCGGTCGCGGCCGGGAGGCAAAGCGTGCCCGTGAAGCCGAAAGAATGAAAAAACGGAAGAATGCCCATGATGCGATCGTTTGAGTGCAGAAGAAAGACCTGGTTGAGCTGCTCGACGTTGGAGGCCACGTTGTAATGCGTCAGCACCACGCCTTTGGGCTCGCCCGTTGAACCGCTAGAAAAAATAATTGTGGCGATGTCTTCGAGCGTCGTCTTGCGCTCAGCGCCGGCATACTTTTCGACGAATCGCGGTGGAAGAAGGAACGCCAGAGCAGCGCCGAGGCGCTCGCTGAAGCGGGGCTTCTGCGCCAAGTCTTCCAGGAAAATCGTCTCCGCCGGCGGTTGCACGTGTACGCGTTCGAGAAAAGCGCGAGCCGTAATCACCGTTTTCAGGTTGCACTGCTTCGCGCAGGACTCCAGCGTTTCATTCGATGCCGTGTAATTCAGATTGACGGGCACTTTGCCCATCAGCATGGCCGCGAAATTTACCAACGCGCCGGGAATCGAAGGCGGCAGCAGCACGCCAACCATTTCTTGCCCGTGCCACGTTTTCCGCAGGCGTCGCGCCAGAAAGAGTGTTCTCGCCAGCACCGCGAAGAAAGTCAGCTTCGGCGTTTGGCCATCGGCCATAGCAAAGCGAAACGGATGACGCCGCGCCGTGTAGAGGAAAGTACGAGGCAGCGGCCGCATTTGAGGCTTGCGCCGCTCGAACGCTTCTGCCCCGAGGTCCTGCACGGCCTGCCGCGCCTCCTGCGCCGACGCCGTGGAGGGCAGCGGCGCGCCAAACGTCACGCGTACTGGATATGGCAAATGGCGCGGCAATTTCCAGAGGAAGCGGCCACCCGCAAAACTGAAGATCGAGCCCCACACGCCATCGAGGTTTACCGGAATAATTGGAACGTCCACACCTTTGATGATGCGCTCCATGCCGCGGCGGAACGGCATCATCTGGCCGATGCGCGTCATTTGCCCTTCGGGGAAGATGCAGACGAGTTCGCCATTTTGCAGAGCCTGCGTCGCACGGCGCAAGGAATGAATCATTTCGCGCGGGCCCTGGTCTGACGAAATCGGGATCACGCCTAATATTTTTGCGAACGGCTTCACCAGCGGATGGTCGTACGAGCCCTTGAACATTAGAAAGCGCACCGGGCGGTCCACTGCCGCGAGGAGCAGCACCGCGTCGGCCATGGACACGTGATTGGGAACCAGGAGCGCTCCACCTCGTGCGGGAACGCGTTCACGCCCCGCGACGTCCAAGCGGTAAAGCGTGTGCGTGAGCATCCACAGGAGAAGCCGCAGCAGCGAGTCCGGCAGCAGCCATAGAACGTAAGCCGTCGCTGCGAGTGACATGACGGCCGTCCAAATGAAGAAGGACTGCAATCCTACGTGCAAGTAATGTGTAAATCCCGAGTAAATCGCCGAAGCGCCGATAACTCCGACAAAGGACAGAAAATTTGCGAACGCAATGACGCTGCCTTTTTTATCTTCCGCCGGGCGATGTTGAATCAGCGCGTTGATGGGGACAATAAAGAATCCGCCCGAAAATCCCAGCGCGGCGAGCAGCACAACAACCTGCACAAACGTCAATCCATGAATGGAGATCGCAAAAGCAAACACGGACATGCCGACTGCGCCCAGCGGTATGAGCCCATACTCGATTTTCCCAGCGGAAAGAAGGCCCGCGGCGTAGCTGCCAATGCCAATACCAATCGCGAGCGCCGCTTGTAAATAGCCGCCGTGCGTTTCGTCAATATGCAGGACTTCGCGGCCGTAAAAAACAATTACGAATTGCAGCAGCGCGCCGAGAAACCAGAAGTAAGTATTGCCGACGACCGCGAGATGCAACGTGCGATCCGGCCGGACAATGCGGACTTGCTTGAGTAGATCGCCAAAAATGTTGAAGCTAAATTTCCTGGAAGGATCGGCGGCGGGAACGCGCGAGATGGTGAAGCTCGTCGTCAGCCCGATCAGAGTGCAAGCGCCAAAAATCAGGCCGGCATAAAGCTCTCGTCCATGAAAACGCTGAGCCAGTAGCGGGCCAACCACCGCACCAGCAATAATCGCGATGAAAGTCGTCAGCTCAAGAATGCCGTTGCCCCAGGAGAGTAACTCATCCGGAAGCACTTCCGGCAGCAAGCCGTATTTGGCGGGGCCAAAGAACGCAGCTTGCGTGCTCGCGAGAAAAATCACGGCAAACGCCATACGCGTGCTGCCGTTCGCGAAAGCGTAGAGCGCGAAAAGCATCGCGAAAATTTCGAAGATCTTTGTGGCGATCGCGACGGTTCGCTTGCTGAAGCGGTCTGCCAGGTAGCCGCCTGCCATGGAAAACAACAGGAACGGTACGGCAAATAGATTTCCGACGTAAAAAACAAGAAGATCCTTTTGCGAATCGGTGGGATTCGTTCCGAGGATGAGAAAAATGACGAAGAATTTCAGGCCGTTGTCGTTGAAGGCGCCCTGAAATTGGGTCGCGATCAGGCTCCAAAAGCCCAATCGCCAGTTCCTGTCACCCTCTCGTTTCAAAGGACTTCCGTGGTCGGCCATGCGGGCGCACCCATGCGTTCATCAGGAAGCTGCAGGTATAGAACGATCTTAGCAGCCCTTCTTGCACGCGGGCACGCGGCAGCACTTGGCTGTGCCGAAAGCGAGACGTTAGTACTGCGGCGCCTGAAGCTAGGGCTTCGAAGCCGCAGCCGGGGGCTTGGTGACAGCCGGCGCTGGTGCTTTACGCCCGGCGTTCAAGTGGTCGAAGTTCAGCGCGGCGTTGAGCAGAAGCATGAAGCTTCCCTGTGTCTCTTGTCGCCACATGGGATTTGTTGCGAACAAAACGACGTGGCCGCGCCCGAGAGGCACATCAACGATCGCAGGCGCTTCCGCCAGCTCCGATCCGCCTGCAAGCATGCCGCTGATCCACAGATCTTTTTCAGCTGCAAAGCGCAGCACGACGCGCGGGTAAAGCGATGTGGGCGGCAGGAACGAGCTCAGATCGGACCTCAAATCTGGGCTGACATAGAGCTCCTGCTCCGCCTTGCTCCGGTGCACAGGAGCTTCCGGCTCCGTCCAAGTGCGGCCCTGCGGAATGTCCGGATCGGTCATCGAACCTCTGCCGCTGGGGCGCGAGCCGCCAGCGTCGCCGCCAAAAAAGCCTCCGAATCTGCCGGCAACGGAAACCTTAAACACCGGCCCCTGATTAAAGTACACGCCGACGGAATCGTCATATCCGTAGGTGATGGGGTCGGCCTTATCTTCGACAATCGCGCGAGCAATCATTCCCCGCGCTTGTAGTTGATGCGTATCGTTGATGATCACCGTATCGGTCATGCCAAGCTCGATCGGCAAGTGCGTGCTGGGGCCGATGGGAATGAACAGTCCGCCATCCTCGATGAACTTCTTAAGATGGGCCGCGCCGTCGAATCCTAATCCGCCGCGGATGTCCGCAGCTTCGTCGACTCCGCCGAAATTTGGTGTCGTTGTGGAATTCTGCCAGGGAATGGCGCCGCCGGCCTCGTTGCCGTCTGGTCCGGTGCGCGCCGGAATGCCGTTCAGAATTTGCTGCATCCCAAAAAATGTTGGCGGAAACAAAATCACGTCATACTTTTCGCGCAAGTTGGCCGTGTTGCGAACGGTGATGTCGGAAATGTAGGCATACGGCACGCCAGTTTCTTCCAGCGCGAGGCGGAACCAGCCTTCATTCTGCGTATCCGTCCAGTTGTGCATCAAGGCGATGCGCGGAACGCCGACTTCATGGCGCGCCACATTTGGGATGGAATCCACACTTGCCACGCGCACGCCGAGTTCTCGTGCCGCCTTGTTGAGCCGCATATCCAGATCGGCTGGATTGCCTTCCAGCGGAAGAATAAATGTTCCAGGGACGAATTTCTGCCCAGCGGCCTCGAAGCCATCTTCCGCGGCAAAAAACTTCACGTCCTTCAGACGAAAGCGCAGCGTCGCGAGGCTGGGCTCACCGGTAGCATTAATCACGTAAAATTTCGCTGCTGCAGCCGCTTTGCCTTTTTCCGAGTGTGGCGGAATCACGCCGCCTCCGTCAAACTTCGCGGTGGTGTCCACAAGCGTCATCGGAGCTTTGAGTATCGTCGTGTCCGTGATACGCACGGTTTTCACATTGCGCAAGGGCCCGAGCGTCCAGCCGGTGTCATCGTAGGGGCGCGGGTCGCTCGTCGAGTAATACTGGGTATCGAGCAGCATGTCCACCATGCGGCTGTACGGCTGGTCCATGCGGATGATGTAGCTGCCCAGCGGAAGCTTCGTCGCTTTTGCGTCCTCGGTTTTCTTGACGCCAGCATCGTCTTTGGACTTTTCCGATTTTTCGGATTTCGCATCCCCACTCTTTGCCGCTGGCGAGGCTTTTTCCTTCACTTCAAAATCCTGTTCGAGCTTCTGCACTTCCGCGCCCTGCTTCTGCAGCAAATTCGCCAGCTGTGCTGCAAGCGCTGGACGCCTGCCGTCATTCACAATGGCCCAAGCCGCAGGGCCTTCCGTCGTGGCTTTTGCAACGGAGCGTTTGCTCTTTTCGTAAAAATCCTTCAGCAGTTCCTGCCCGTGCTGCGCCGTGTAGTCCAACGAAAGCAGAACGCCGCTTTCCTCAAGGTTGGTGTTGTTGCGCAAAGACCACATGACTTTGGGCAGCGGAGGATTGGGACGGAACCACGCGCGGCTCGTCGAACTCGGCAGTAGCTCTGCTTCCTTTGTTTCGGGCGTGCTATTGCCGTACGTTTCGTAAAAGCGGCCAATCGAGTTGTGGCCGTTTGCCACATAAAACATATAGTTGGGCGCCCAACCGTCGTAGAAACCGTGTGTCCACACGCCGACTACGCCGCGTTCCGTCAATCCCTGCACGTCGTTGTACGCAAACTTCTGCCATTCGTTGACTACGATCGGATCGAGCCACGCGTTATAAGGACCGGTTCCCGTTGAGACGTAAAGGTACGGAATGGACTCATGCAAATCGTGGAGCACCTGCGGATGCCAGTAGAAAAAATTCTGCATCATCATCTGCGAGAGTTTCAGGCCCATGGCGATGCCGTCGCGGTTGTTGTCGTGCTGGACGTAGTGGCCCCAGTAGACGAGATCCGGCTGCGGCTTATCGGGATTAGCTTTCTTGTAGTTCCAGGAGTCCACCACGCGGTCGTGGCCGTCGACTTCGACGATTGGCGTAATCAGGAAGACGGCGTTCTTGCGAATGTTCTGAATAAACGGAGTATCTTCCACGGCCAAACGGTACGCCAGCTCCATCAACATTTCCGGCGAGCCCGTCTCGGGCGAATGGATCGAGCCAGACGCCCAGTAAAACGGTTTGCCACCCGCGATGAGCTGCTTGGCATCGGCATCGGTGATTTTGCGGGGATCGGCGAGCTTGGCGGTGATATCGCGCAGGTGGTCGAGCTGCGCGATGTTTGCTTCGTCGCTCACAGCGACGAGCAGAAAGTCGCGGCCTTCTTCTGATTTGCCCACGCGGTAGACTTTTACTCGCGGACTGGCTTTCGCGAGCTCGTCGTAATACCGGTAAATGTCCTTCGAATAAGTTAGAAAGCCCGGCGCGCCAACGATGTGGCCAAGAATTTTGTCCGGCGAGGGAACTGTGGCGGAAGCTGGCAAATGATCGACCAAATCGGTCAGGAAAAATGGCTCCGTCGTAAACTCATGAATCTTCTTCCCGTATTCTTCATCGTTTGACGAAGCGCTCTGTGCGCTCACAAGCTTTCCCGTTAGGCATACGAAAAGAAAAGCTGCCAATGCCAGCGGCCAGATTCTCTGCAATAAATTGCCCCCCGACGGAGCAAACTCGCACAAGTTTCCACTCGGAATTCTCATCATCGCCTCGCTTTTGTATTTTTCCTGGCACTAGACCGGCCGCTGCACCATGTGACGGGCAATTCGCAACAAACGTTTCAGCCGTTTTATAGCATGCCCGCTTCACTTCCGTCCCATGAAAGAACCGGGGTAGCATAATGCTTCCTTGGCTTGGAGGGAAGAATGACGAATGGGGAAGGACTTCAAAAATCGGTGCTCATCACCGGAGCAACGGATGGCTTGGGCAAAGCCACGGCGATTTTACTGGCGCAGCGTGGCTATCGCGTTTTCGCGGCCGGACGCTCGGCAGAAAAACGCGCCCAGCTCGACGCACTGGCCCAGGATAAGAAGCTGCCGCTCGAAACGCTCGAACTCGATGTTTGCGACAACGCATCCGTCCAGCGAACCGTTGCCGCCGTTCTCGCAAAGGCTGGCTCCATCGACGTCCTTTTCAACAACGCAGGCGTGAATTTTTCCGCCGCGGTCGAGGACCTGAGCCTGGAGGACTGGCGCCGCCAGTTCGAAACAAATTTCTTCGGTGTGCTGCGAGTCACGCAAGCGGTGGTGCCGCACATGCGCCAGCGAAAGCGCGGCCGCATCTTAATGATGAGCTCCGTCTCCGGATTCGTCACCGCGCCAACGCAGGGCGCCTACAGTAGCAGCAAATTCGCACTCGAAGCTATGAGCAACGCGCTGCGCCTCGAACTCTACGCGTTCGGCGTGCAAGTGGTGTTGATCGAACCGGGCTACATCGTCACCGGCATCCAGCAAGCCGCGATGGAACTCTCCAAGCCCTATCTGGAAAAAATGAGCAATGGCCCCTACGCTCCGCTGTACGCGCGATTCCTGGACAGCGTGACGGGCGCGCGCGCCAAATCACATACCACGCCCGAAGATTGCGCGCGCATCGTCCTTCGCGCTATCGAAGCGCCCGCTCCCAAAATTCGTTACCTCGTCACTGGGCTTGCGGTTGTTGCGAAATGGTGCAAGCGAATGCTGTCAGACAGGATGGTGGACGCCATCTTCCGCCGCAGGTTCGGAATAGTCCGCGAGAGCTGAACCGCGAATTCGCGCGATGCCCGCCGAATCACTGCGCAGCGAGAAGCGGCTTACGGGTTCGAAATCTGAAACGAAAGGCTGTTCTCTCGCAACTCCTGCCATTTCTTGGACCAAGCCTCGTGAACCGGGCTCTCGGCATAGTCGGCGGCAGCCTCCGCGCTGGTGAACTCGATCGCGTAAACACCGCTGAAATCCTTAATTTGGTTGCGCTCCGTTTTGATCCAGATATTCTTAATTCCGGGAATTTTTCCCGCCATTTCTTTAATTCCGTTGATGGCGACTTCGCGGTCGTTATTCGAAGTGGCGTCTTTGAATTTGTAGATCACCACATGCAGCACCGTCTTTGGCTGGCCGAACCGGTTTTGTGCCGCCACGCTTCGGGCGTGCAACGAGCCTGCTGCGATGCCCGCGATAAATAATCCGGCGCCCAAAGCAATTTGCACCGCGCGTTTTTTGGTTGATGTCACGTCATCCTCCCATCGCTACTACCCAGCCAGTCTATGAAATGCGCGAGGCGCCTGGCAACTCGCCGCGATAGTCTCCAGTGTCCGCGATCGCCTGTAGTGGGTGAGTTTCCGATCATCCGACAAAACAGGAGTCAGCCAAGTAGCGGGTCTAAGACGGGGTTGTAAATCCCACTGGTCCGCGTAGGATGAAATTAGATGAAGACCAACTATTCTGCGCTCCGGCTGATCGCCTTGCTTTGCGTGGCGATGGTTTTGCTAGCCTCTCTGGCTCAGCCCACACTTGGTCTCCTCTTTCTCTTCTTAATCCCGTATTGGTTCTTTCTTGCTGCTGTTGTCAGTGTTCCCCTTCCCGTCGTTACGGATGTATGCCTTCCTCTTCCTTTTCCGTCCCTGCCTGTTTTCTCGCCTCGCCCGCCCCCCATTAGATAACCTCTCGCGTACATAACCGCCTTCTTTCTAGTACGTGGAACACGTCTGCACGCTTCGCTCGCGGCATCCGCCACACTCGGAAACGTCTGCCACTGAAAACACTGTGTCATTCAGGAGCTACATGTCACTGCGCACCTTGTTACGCAAAGCATTCTTATCCATTGCGCTTGGGGGACACTCGGTTCTCGGCGTTGGAATGAGCCAAGAGAAAATTGAAGAACTTCTATATGCGATGAACCAAACGAGGGTCGAGGTGACAATTGACGACGAAGAAACGAACAGCTCAAAGAAATCTCCCGAGCATCCGGAAATTAGCCACCTGCCTGACTAACGCTCGCCGGAGACTGACTCACTACCAGCCCGCCAAACTGTTTGACGCACCTGCGCCGCGACCGTTACGCTCCCAAAGCGCGTTTCTCGAGGATGAAATGGACGATTCACCCGGCGAATTATCAAGGGAAAATATCCAGCCCGGGAAGCTCCCGCCGTTTCCGCAACTTTGGATCGGCTATCTCATAGGTTTAGCCAATATAGTTGCCGAATTTGTGTACGCCTCGCTTCATCCCGAGATGGCCAAGGAAGAATTCCCAATCCCGCCTTTGTATCTTTTTCTATTGATATTCGTAGGCTGGGTTTACTGGCTCGTTTGCGTTTACCGGTATCACGAGATCATGCAGCGTGTGCCGGGCTGGAAGCATCCGATTTCCCCGGCGCGGGCGGTAGGCTTCCATTTCCTGCTTGGCTACAATCTCTATTGGTTTTTCAAGTGGCCGCGGGAGATCGCCAAATTCGTGAACTGGAGATTTGGCCAGCCGGTGATGAAGCCGCAGATGGTGGGTCTTATGTTCTTTGCTGCTTACGTTCTGCACTTCTTGTTTGACCCCGGGCTCGGCTTGATCATGCTTTTCTTGGGCGCTTCTTACCTAACAAGCTGCCTTCGCCGAGCCTTTGCCTTGCCGCCCATGCCCACCGGAAACACGCCACCTTCAATAGAATGAATTCGCACAAGGAGCTAAAAATGTTTCAGCGGAAAAACTCGATGATGCTTCTCGGCGCGCTCTTGAGCCTGGCGCCACTCGGCTTCGCGCAAGGCCAGGAAGACGCAAAGCAGCAATCGCGCGAAATCTTCAAACAAATCATCGAAATCAACACCACGGATTCTGTCGGCAACGTGACCACCGCCGCGGAAGCTCTGGCAAAGCGCCTGCGCGACGCCGGCTTTCCAGAGTCAGACGTCATCGTAGCTGGCCCCAACGACCGCAAAAGGAATCTAGTCGTGCGCCTGCATGGAACCGGCCAGCAGAAACCAATCCTGTTTCTCGCCCACCTGGACGTGGTCGAAGCGCGCCGCGAAGACTGGACCACCGATCCGTTTCAATTCGTCGAAAAAGACGGCTATTTCTATGGCCGCGGTACTGTGGACATCAAGGACGGCGCCGCCATCCTCGTGACAAATTTTATCCGCATGAAAAAAGCAGGTGTCGTGCCCAACCGCGATCTCATCCTCGCGCTTACTGCCGATGAAGAGGGCGGCAACTTCAACGGTGTCGAATGGCTGCTCAAACATCATCGCGATTGGATTGACGCCGAGTATTGCGTCAATCTGGACGGCGGCGATTTTATGAGCGACAAGGGCAAGAAAATCTATGGCGCCGTCCAAGCCAGTGAAAAAGTCTACGTCGACTTTCAGCTTGAGGTGAAAAATCCCGGCGGCCACAGTTCCCGCCCAACGCGTGATAACGCCATCTATCATCTGTCCGAGGGGCTGACAAGACTTTCGAAATTTAATTTCCCCGTGGAGCTTAACGAAATCACGCGCTCCATGCTGGAAAAGAGCGCTGCCGTTGAAGGTGGCCCGTTGGCCAAGGATATGAAAGCAGCGGCGCAGCCTTCCCCTGATGTCGCCGTGCTGGTTCGGCTCTCCGAAAACGAATTTTACAACGCGATTCTTCGCACCACCTGCGTGGCCACCATGCTTTCGGGCGGCCACGCTCCCAACGCCCTGCCGCAAACCGCCCGCGCCAACGTAAACTGCCGCATCCTGCCGGGCGAAGATCCAAACAAAATAAAAGAAACATTGGTCAAGGTGGTGGACGACCCCCAAATCAAAGTGACCTTCGTTGAGCAGCGCGACGCTGACGGCAATCTGATCACCCCTGAGCTCGTGCCGCCTTCCCCACTACGCCCAGACCTCATGAAAGCCGTTGAAACCGCGGCCGCCAGCATTTGGGGCCCGCTTCCCATCATGCCCGTGATGGACACAGGAGCCTCGGACGGCCGCTATTTACGCATGGCAGGCATTCCCACCTACGGCATCGCAGGCGTCTTCCTGGACATCGACAACCGCAGGGCGCACGGCCAGGACGAGCGCGTGAGGGTTCAGGATTTTTACGATGGCGTAGAATTCAACTTCAAACTCATGCAGGCAGTCGCCACGGGGAAGTAGTCCTACTCATTCGCAAAAGAAAATGGCCCGGTGAAGACGTCCTCACCGGGCCAAATTTTTTCTCACTACAGAATTTATTGGTTGTCTGGTTTGTTCGGCGCATCGCCGGCTTTCGGATCAGCCGGTGTGGCCACGCTTGCCGCGATCGGCTTGCCTGAATCGCTCCCGAATCGCGTCAGGTACGGCATGAACGGCGTCACCTCGAACGGCATCTTCTCCCGCTCGGCGATCGTGCCCACCGGTTTGCTCTTGATCAGTGACAACGTGTCGTTCCACGGATCCAGCTTCACGCGGCCTCCGATGGGCAGCGCCGCGATCATCTGCGGGTTCTGCTTCGGATCCACGGGAGCGGACGATTTCAGGTCGGCAAGCCCTGGCACACGGTCTCCCAGGTGCGGGCTGATCAGGTTGGGGATTTCCTTCTGCCGGGTTTCCATGGCCGTTAGGAACAATCCCGCGTTTCCAAGTTGATTTTTGTAGGGCGAGTTGCTCAGGAAAACGATGGCCTTCGCATTCGCTGCCTTTTCTTCTTCCGGCGTGCGCCCGAATCCAAAGTGACGGAACGTGTCTTTGTCGTCTACTAGGAGTTGATCGAAGAATGCATACGTCGAATCCATCCGGTGACCGAGCACCACGTGCGCCAGCTCGTGCGCAACGATCGTTGCCAGGCTCGCTTCATCCGGCAGCACGTCGATCAAACCGCGGCTGAGGACGATGGTATGCCCGATGGTGTAGGACTCCAGCGTCGAAGTCATCATTACGCGGCAGCGCACTTCCGGCTCCACGTCTATGTTGTTCGTGACTTCAAGGTTGTTCACCACGGTATCCAGAACTTTGTCCACTTCGCCCTTCGGCGCCATCAACCCAATGCGCTCGAGGCGGTCTGCCACGTTATCTTCCGCTTGGTGGTCCCAGGTACGCTGGGCCTGCAGCGGCGAGAGATCGTTCGACGATTTCGTGTCGTCGTTCACCGGCGTCTCGACCAAAATCTTGCTCAGCTCCTGCTCCTGTTGGGCGTGGCCGATGTTGTAGCCCCAGAGACGCGTCTGCGCCTTGAAGTCCAGCTTCTTGCTCATGGCGTAGTGCAGATCGCTCTCTTGGCTATAAATGAAGGACGGCATCCACAGGCCAGGCTGAACGTTGGTCCGCCAGCTGTCGAAGTGGAAGTACCAGCTCGAGTGCCCTCCGCCGCTGTACGCGCCGTTGAAGCGCACGATGTTGTAGTCCTGGTCTTCGACCCAGATGCGTCCGAGGAACCGACCCTTGCCGGACTTTTCCTGCGGCGACACATCGAACACCAGGCAGCGCACTTCTCCCAGGAATTCGCGCTTCACGTAGTCGAACTTGTAGTGCTGTTTGTCGAAGCCGTTCGTATCGAGGAAAATCATTTGCAGGAAGCCGTCCGGGAGGAACTGCATCGCGAACGAAAAGAAGTTCCCGACCGAGCCGAAAATCTTCTTGCCTCTATTGCCGGCGTCGCTCAAGGGCACCAGCGAGACACCCTTTGAGAAGTCCGCACGGCCCAGAAAATATTTGTCGCCCGCGGGCACTTCGCCCAGGTCCTTGTCGGGCTTCAGGTTCTGAATGTACGTCTCCACCAGCGGCGAGTATTGCCGTATCTGCTGGTTCAGACGGTTTTCGTTCGTGATCACGCGATCGATCACTTGATCCATAGTCCGCGCTTGCTGCGGCTCTGGAGCCGCCGCTGCGTTGGCGACGATCCCGGATCCACCCAAGACGAATCCGAGGACAACTGTAGCTAGCTTACGCATTTCTCTCTCCCCTCAATAGGCCAGGCGGAACTCAATCCGCACGCGTGCCGGAAAATCTACCGGCTGACCATCGCGTTTTGCAGGTTTAAACTTGATCGTTTGGGCCGCACGGACCGCAGCCTCATCGAGGCCGTGTCCCAATCCACTGATGACGCGGTTCACTTGCATGGTGCCGTTGGAGAGGAACACCACGTCGATGACCACGTCGCCTTCTAACTTAAGATTACGCCCTTCTGCCGTGTACTCAGGTTTGGGCTTCTCCAATATGTCAACAGGCGTGTCCGCTGGTCCTCCAGCTGCCGCTTTTTTCTTTGGAGCATCGGTCGCCGCCTGGTCGCCAAATCCTGAAGACACTACTTTCCCTTGCTTGCCTCCGCTCGCCGGCGGGTTTGCAATTCCATTCCCAAATCCTGTGCTTGCTACAGTTCCTTTAATCCCTTTGTCGCCACCCGTGCCATTGCCGTAGCCCGGCCCGCCGGGTAGCGCTGGCGAACCCAAACGGTTTACAGTCGTCGCATGGTTCGGATCGCCTTTGCCAGCCATTCCGTTCGGATCACCGAAGCCGCCGGTCTGCACCTTATCTATTGGTGCCTTCACCGTCGCAGGCGCGGCGCTCCCCGAATCCATATTATTCAGCTTCACATCTTCCTTCGGCTTCTTTGGTCCGTTGTTCGTCGTATCAATCTTTGCCGCATCCAGGTGCGCTTGCATCTCCGGCGCCAGCGCTTCTACTTTTTGCACCTTGGGCACCACTGCCTTGGGAATCTCGAAAATGTGCGGCTTCTTAGCGTCCAGTTTCACTGGCTCGACCACTTCCGGCTTCGGCTGTGGCGGCGTCTTGGCTTTCACGACCTTGGCAGGAGGCGGTGGTGGAGGTGGCGTAGGAATCTCTGTCAGTGGTGTGTTGATATCCACATTTTGAAAATGCAGCGCTGTTTTCAATTTGTCGGGATAGAGGAGCGGGATCAGTACGCAAAAAATCAGCAAGGTAAGTTGGAATGCCGCGCTAACGCCTATCCGGCTCCAGCGGGGCTTCGAGTCTGGCAACAACGCAAGCCGAGCTGCTATCGGTTTCGTCCCGATGGCCGTCTTCCACGCGTCTGCGTTCGGTGAACGACGTCTGTCGGCGTCCAAACCGACGCCCAACCGCGTCGTGCTCCGTGGTGGATCTGAAATCATTGTAGTCATCCGCGTGCCGCCTCGAGAAAGTTCATTTTGGGAACGTCGAACATCTAGAAAAGCCTAGCGTTCCCAAGATCGCCAGTTTTTTTCAAAACCTGCACTTTGCAAGTACTAGGGTACTTACGGGGCTGAGGGTGGCCTAATAGGACTTTCGTACTAGCGTCGCGAAGTCGCTAATGGTCCCGCGAGCGCACGGCTTGCACCCAGTCTGCTAACCCGGCGAGGCGGTTCTTGTTGCGGGGTTGGACTCGCAACTCGTATAGGATACCGCAATCCGGCCCTTTGGAGTCCCTACTTTTACCTGCAGTTCCTCCCAGGCTGGATTAAGCTCATAGGATGCCAAGGGTACCTGCGGCGTTGGATGCTCTGCCATACTCTAAATACTTGAAATGTCCATGAATAAGGACTCTCCAAACCGCTTGGACGCCACGAAGCCCACCGCCAGCACAGGTACGGCTCAGATAGTGGCCGCCTCACCGGCCAAAATCGACTGGTTCTTTGCACAGTCGAAAGCTGCCCAATGGGGTCTTTCCCGTGACCGTTTCGCCGCTACTCTTCAGCGCAGCGCGGAGAAAAGGCTCGCGAGCGGAAACCTTGCGCCGGAAAAAGTCGAGGAGTATCTCGCCGCGCTGCATCTCCGGGACTTGGGGCTAGCCACCGCTTGCATGGAAAATTCCGAATCTGCATGGGAGCATTTTGTCGCCGAGTATCGCCCCTATCTTCGTGCTGCCGCCGCTGCGGTTCTCCGTTGTAGCTCGGCTTCTCCGGAAGCCTGCGAACTTGCCGATTCTCTCTTTGCTGAACTCTATGGACTCACGGATGGCGCCCGCCGCGAGCGCTCTCTTTTCCGCTATTTCCATGGACGCAGCTCGCTCAAGACCTGGCTCCGCGCCGTTCTCGCCCAGCGCCACATCGATGCCATCCGCGCGGGCCGCCGCTTCGAATCCCTCGATGACGATGAAGCCAAGCCTCCCAGCGCACAGCTCATCCAGAAAATCCCGCAGTCCGTCTCCGCTCCTCCTGCCGACCCTCATCGCGCCCGCTACTCCACGCTATTCGTTCGCGCGCTGCAAGCGGCGATCGCTGCACTTGATTCGCGCGATGAACAGCGTCTGCGTCTCTACTACGCGCAGGAGCAAACCCTCGCCGAAATCGGCAGGCAACTTGGCGAGCACGAATCCAGCGTCTCGCGAAACTTGGATCGTATTCGTCTCGCTCTCCGCCGCACCGTCGAAGAGACTCTTCGCAACGGCTGCCCCGCCGCAAACGGTTTTGCCGCTGAACTCGGCCTCAGTGAGGCTCAAATTTCTCTCTGTTTCGAATACGCCTCCGCGGATGCTCCATTCGATCTGGAAAAGCTCCTCGAGCGCCGCAGCCGCACCAACCCTCCCGCTGGGAGGCCTGATCCATGAATATCCGTCCGATAAAGCCCGTATGCAAGAACCCAGCCAACTCTCGTTCTAAGAAAGGAGAAGACCATGGCGCCTGACGACCGCGACCGAACCTTTGAAAAAGCGCTCGCCCGCCAGCTGCGTTCTTCTGCATCTTCCGGCCTGGACCCAAACGCGCTGTCTGGAGCGCCCGCCGATCGCTCCATCGAACCCTTGGCCGAACTCTGTCCCGATGCCGAGATGCTGGCCGCCTATCACGATGGCTCGCTCTCGCTCGAAGAACGCAATTTCTGGAAGCCGCACGTCCTAAGCTGCGAACGCTGCCAGTTTGTCCTCGCCCATCTCGAAACGCCTCTCGACCTTCCGGTGAGCAGGCAGACCAAAGAAGAAGTCTTGATCACCCGACAACCTGTTTCCTCCGGCGAAACCGCTTCACCTGCACGCATCGCTCGTCCGAGTTTTATACACAGTCTGCGATGGCTCTGGCTCGTTCCCGCCGGTGCTATTGCTGCTTTCCTGGTCGTCTGGGTTTCCTTACAGCGGCCGAAGCCGAGCCCGCTCGCTCCGATTTCGTCTGTCGAAGTGGCAGACAATCGCCAGCCCCTGGCCATCGCGCCTTCCGCAACGCCCGCGCTCACGGCTCCAAGCGATAGCAAAGTGAGCAAAGAGAAAACGCAAACTGTCGCTCCCTCTGTTAGCGAAGTCGCTGGTGTTGCCCCAGCGACTCGCGATCTCGCCTCTAATGAGTCTCAAAACCAGCTTCAAGCACTCCCGCGCGTTCAATCTCAAAATTCCAGAAATGCCTCTCACGGACCTTTCTTGAGCCAGCAAAAACAAGAACAACAAATAAGTAGAGGCGCTGCTGGCAGCGCGGGGGGCCTCGTCCAAAAGAAGCTCGATACGCAAGCTACGCCCAGCGGAGGAGACAGAATGGCTGAGGTCCTGCACTTGAATGTTCCCCCACCTCCTCCGCCTCCTCCAGCTCCCGCATCTTCCGAACCCAGTTTCTTGGACAGTGGCTCAGTTTCGGCGCCCCTCAAGGACAAAGCTCCGTCGGCTCCCGCGCCCAAACCAGCACCAGCTGCATCATCTGGTGCCGCCGCGCCCAAATCGCAAGCTGCCAGCGCGGACGCCATTTCCTCGATTACAGAAAGCGTCGAAGTTTCCGAGGCACCCCAATCCGCTTTGAACGGAGCTGCCAGGATGCGCTCTGCTGCTCTTCAGAATCCCCATGTCATTGCGGCCCCAGGTGAAAAGCAGCTTTGGCGCATCGGCCCGGCGGGCTCTCTTGAACACTCCAAGGACAGAGGTCTGAATTGGATTTCACAGATAAGTGGCGTCTATACCGATCTCTTCGCCGGTTCCGCTCCATCAGCAAAAGTCTGCTGGATCGTCGGCGCTTCCGGCACCATCTTGCGCACCGCCGATGGCGGCACACACTGGACCAAACTCGACTCGCCGGTCCTCCACGACCTCACGGGCATACACGCCACGGATGCCACGCACGCCACGATCTGGTTTGTGCCCGACCAGCAGACCGGTCTCGTTAAGACCTATCAAACCTCGGACGGTGGAAGCACGTGGGTCGCTGTGCCCAACGAGTAGCACAGAGCAAGCATTCACGTTAGCTTTGTGCAAGGAATTCTCTGCCCATCGTTCTAAGCAGGAAGCGAAATCTGGAATGAGGTACACATCATGGAAATCCGCAAATCGGATTGGAAGCGTCGACTGCCCTGGATCCTTTTTGGCTCAGCCGCATTGCTGGTTGCCGTCGCGCTGTTTTATCCCTCCTGCCGCTGGCAGCGGGTTGTAGCTGCTCAGGATAAGGAAGCTCCGCATGCCACAGGCTCTGATCAATCGACCAGCCTGAGCGATCAAACCGATCTCAACGTCACCGTTTACAATTCCAACATCGCTCTTGTGCGCGACGTTCGCAATCTCACCTTGCCCAGCGGCACATTCCGCCTGAAATTCATGGACATTGCCGCCACGGTAAATCCTGCCACCGTCCATTTCCGCTCTCTCAACGAGCCCGATAAGCTTGGCGTCATCGAGCAAAATTACGAATACGATCTCCTCGAGCCCGCCAAACTCCTGCACAAATACGTCGGCAAAGAAGTAACGCTGGTCCGCACCTATCAGGACAGCGGCACCACCAAACACGAGGAAATCAAAGCCACGCTTCTCTCCGATAACAATGGCCAGGTCTGGAAAATCGGCAACGATATCGTCACTGGCGGCTATGCCGAAAGTTACCGCTTCCCAGATATTCCTGCGAATCTCTACGACCGCCCCACACTCGTCATGTCGCTGGAAAATTCCGGCTCCCGCAAACAGCAGATCGAAGCTTCCTACCTCGCCAACAACTTGTCCTGGAATTCGGATTACGTCCTGACCGTTTCACGCGACGACAAAGCCGCCGACCTCGATGGCTGGGTCACTCTGGTCAACAACAGCGGCACCGCGTTTCATAACGCTCGTCTGCAGCTTGTCGCCGGCGACCTCAATCGCATTCAAGGTGGCGCGATGGGCGGTGTGGTCGCGCAAAAGGCCATGATGTCGAGAGAAGCTGCCGCGCCGCAATTTCAACAGGAAAATTTCTCCGAATACCATCTCTACACGCTCGGCCGCCGCACCTCCGTCGAAGACAAAGAAACCAAGCAGATCAGCCTTCTCCAGGGCTCCGGCGTCCCCGTAGAAAAAATCTTCGTCGTCAACGGCCAAAACTACTACTACCGCAACGTGCAGGCTCCCGGTTCTCCACTAAAAGATCCGGTCATGGTCTATTACAAATTTAGAAACGAAGAAAAGGCAGGACTAGGTATGCCGTTGCCTGCCGGCAGCGTCCGCGTCTATCAGAAAGATTCCAAAGGCGGAATCCTCTTCGTTGGTGAAGACCGCATCGCCCACACTCCCAAGGACGAAAGCGTCACCATTCACATCGGCAACGCTTTCGACGTTGTTGCCGAGCGCAAACAAACCGACTACAAGAAGATCGACACTCACACTTGGGAAATGGAATACGAAATCACCCTGCGCAACCACAAGGACATTCCCATCACCGTTCAAGTCAACGAACCCATCGGTGGCGATTGGGAAATGCTCGATTCCTCCTTCAAATACACCAAAACCGCTGCTTTCGCGGCCCAGTTCAACGTTCCCGTAGACAAAAACGGCACCGCGGTCCTCCGCTACCGCATCCGCGCGCACTGGTGATTTCTCGAATTCTCGTACCTCGGCCACCGCATGTTGCGTCAAGTCGCAATTCTCGTAGGGGCACGGCATGCCGTGCCCCTCTTCTCTCTCACCGCGCCTCAGCCACAAAAATCATCTCTGGCGATCCATCTTCCAACGGCGACCGGTCAAAATCCCCATAAACCGCGCTCACCTTGAACCCGCACCGCGCCAAAAGATGCTCCACCTCATACCGGAAGAAATACCGAAGCGTCCACGCAAACACGAGACGCTCTTCCTTCCCCCGCGCATCCGTTACATAAAAAATCATCTCCACATCATTCCGCTGCTCCGCGCGGTGAAACGCCTTCACGCGCTCCATAATCCTCACCCGCCGCCCGTCCGGCATCGAATACTCCGCCACCAACCCTTCCTCCTGATAGGCCGGATCATGCATGCGCTCCGCGTCCGTCTGAAACACATCCAGAATCAGCCGCCCTCGCCGCTCTCCCGTTCGTCTTCCGTCCGCCCAAAGGTGCTCTCGCACGGACTCGAGGCACGACATTTGGTCTTCAACCTCAAGAAGATGTTGCATCGGTCGGAACGGAATGATCACCAGCCGGAATTTTTCTCCGAGGTCGAACTTCGTCATGTCCCCCTGCACCAAATGCACCCGCTCGCGCGCTTCCGTGCGCATCCGCGCCCGCTTCTGGTTGCAGCGCTCCAGCATGCGCTCGGAAATATCGAGCCCCGTCACGCGATGCCCGGCTTCCGCCAGCGCCAGAGTAATCCGCCCGGTACCGCAGCCAAGTTCGAGCACCGGATCGCCATGTTCGTGAACCGCATCGCGATAAAACGCAACATCCCCCACCCGCCCGCGCACAATCGGCGACTCGTCGTAATAATCCGCAATAAACCCGTCGTACAGCGCGCTGCTCATATTGCCTTCGTGAATGCGGCCATCGTCCACATTTCCTCTGCTTCCTTTATCTCCTTAACTTCCTTTACCTCATTCCACAATTGCATCTGCCTCAATTTCCACCAGCATCTCCGGCGAAATCAATTTGCTCACCTCTACCATGCTTGTCGCCGGGCGTATTCCTCCGAAAAACTCTCCATGCGCGCGCCCGACCTTTTCCCACTCTGCAATACTGGTCACAAAAATCCGCGTTCGCACCACGTCCTTCAACGTAGCTCCCGCCTTCGCCAATGCCGCTTCGATATTCCGAATCGTCTGCACCGTTTGCGCGTACGGATCTCCCACTCCCACAATCTTTCCGTCCGGTCCCGTGGCCGTAGTCCCCGAGACCGCAATGACGTTGCCGATGCGCACCGCTCTCGAATAGCCCACGATCGGCTCCCAAGACGTCCCGCTCGAAATATTCTCCCGTGCCAAATGAGTCTCCTTCGCCTCACCTTCCTCCGTCGCCGCGAGGCTGCATGCTAAACTAAAAGAATTATGGCACAGCCCCAGCGCGATGTTGTTGCCGGGCCGCGCCCCGGAAAATTTCATGCTCTGTAACAACATTCTCGAAGCCATTGGCCACACGCCGCTGGTGCGCCTCAATCGCATCAGCCAAGGTCTTGCGCCGCAGATTTTCGTCAAAGCCGATTACACCAATCCCGGCGGCTCGGTGAAAGACCGCATCGGCATCACCATGATTGATGACGCCGAAAAGCGCGGCCTGCTGAAGCCCGGTGGCACGATCATCGAGGGCACGAGCGGCAACACCGGCATGGGCCTCGCGCTCGTGGCTGCCGTGCGCGGCTACAAAATGGTTTTCACTATTACGGACAAGCAATCGAAAGAAAAAGTGGATCTTCTCAAGGCACTCGGTGCGGAAGTTATCGTTTGCCCCACCGCCGTCGAACCTGATGATCCGCGCAGCTACTATTCTGTCGCCAAAAAACTCGCGCGCGAAGTTCCCAATTCGTTTTATCCCAATCAGTACGACAACCCCATGAATCCCGAGGCTCATTACCTCACGACAGGCCCGGAAATCTGGGAAGACAGCGAAGGCAAAATCACGCATTTTGTTTGCGGCATGGGCACTGGTGGCACGGTTAGCGGCGTCGGCAAATATCTCAAGGAAAGAAATCCTGCCATTCAAATCATTGGCGTCGATCCTGTCGGCTCGCTCTACTACGATTCTTTCAAGAGTGGCGAGACCGTGAAAGCCAAGACCTACGTCGTGGAAGGTATTGGCGAAGACTTTTTTCCGACGACGATGAACATGAAAATTCTGGATGACGTCATTCAGGTGAACGACGAAGAATGTTTCGTCGTGGCGCGCCGCCTCGTCAAGCTTGAAGGCATTTTTACCGGCGGCTCAGGGGGCGGCTGCATCTCAGCGACTCTTCGCCTCGCCAAAGATCTCGGCCCTGAAGCCTTCGTCGTCGCGTTTCTGCCGGACACCGGCATGCGTTATCTCAGCAAGGTTTACAACGACGAATGGATGCGCGAGCGCGGCTACGTCGAAGCGACTGTTCGCATTACGGCCGCTGAAGTCGTCAACGCCAAGCACAAATCTGGCAAAGTCCGGGAACTGGTTATCGCGCGTCCCTATCAAACGGTTTTCCACGCTCTGAAAACCATGCAGGAGCAGGACATCTCGCAAATTCCCGTCTTCGAAGAAAATTTGCCCATCGGCACCATCTACGAAGACCAAATTCTAACCATGGCGCTGCAAGGGAAGGATTTGCGCAAACTGGTCGTTCGCGAAGTGATGAGCAAGCCGCTGCCGCGCATTCCCGGCACTTCGCCCGTCGAGCGCGTCACTTACATTCTCAGCCACGAAAATCCCGCCGTCTTCGTCGAAATGGATGGCGCCAAATTCGAAATTCTTACCAAGTACGACTTGATGAGTACTGTTGCCAGCCTCATGGAACAAAAACGCTAAGGAGCAGATGTGCCAGGAACCATTCCAGGCGTCTTGGGTGTAGTCGCATTTGGCGGGATCAAGTTTTTCGGCTACTCGCTCGCCGTCTCAGGTCTTAAGAAATTCGAGCCGGCCATTGTTTCATCGGCGACCAAAATCGCTGCGGTCCGAACGGGCTTGGGGGTCGTTTTGGGCCCGCTCGCGACGCTTCTCATTCTGTTTCTGATTGGTCTCATTTTTTTTCGCTCCAGCAATTTGTCTGCTTCGCCGAATTCTCCTTTTCAAATGCCTGCCCTTTATGGCCTTTTATTCATAGTTCGCATATTTGTTTGGGCCTTTGTTCTCTTTCTGTTTACAAACAAGGCGCCGCTTCCCAGATCCAGTTTTTGGCTTTATGCGCTTCTCGGCGCGATGGTCTCTAGTTTGCTTGATTGGCCGGGGTACGCTTTGGCGATCGCGGCTCCAGGAAAAATTGTATTTTGTTAATTCGCATAGAAACTCTAGTGCTCAATGAAAATTCTCGACTTTAACGAACGGCTGAAAGACTCGATTCTCATCGCCGATGGCGCGATGGGCTCGATGCTGCATGAAGCTGTCGGCACGCAACGCTGCTTTGACGAACTGAACGCCACCGAGCCGGAAGCCGTTTTCCGCGTCCATCAGGCGTACATCGAAGCCGGCGCGCAAATTATCGAGACCAACACGTTCGGCGCGAACCGCTTCAAGCTTGCCCCGCTCGGCCTCGCTGACGAAGTGCAGCGCCTCAATTCTCGCGGCGTAAAAATCGCTCGCGAAGCTCGCGAATCCGCTTCGCGTGAAGTTCTCATCGCCGGCTCGATCGGACCTCTCGGTCTGGGCGTGCAATCACGTCACCCTGCTCCCGACGAAATTCAGGATGTGTTTCACGAGCAAGCGCTCGCCCTTGAAGAGAGGGGCGTCGATTTTTACATTCTCGAAACTTTTTCGTACATCGAAGAAATTCTTCTGGCGGTAGATGCCATCCGCTCTTTTTCAGGCTTGCCCATCGTTGCCCAGCTCACTTATTCCGAAGAGGGTACGACCTACGGCGATCTCCGGCCTGCCGATGCCGCCGCTCAGCTCAAAGCAAAAAACGTTCAGGTCATAGGAGCGAACTGCACTCTCGGCCCGCAGCCCTTGCTCAAGATCTTGCGCGAGCTGACCGAAGTTGACGACCTCCGCGTCAGCGGTATGCCTAACGCCGGTCTCCCGAAGCGCGAAGGGGACCGCATCGTCTATCCCAAGTCTTCCCCGGAGTATTTCGCACTCTTTGCGCGCGAAGCCGCCGCGCTCGGCGTGCGCATTCTCGGCGGTTGCTGCGGCACAACGCCCGCGCACATCCGAGCCATGGCCGAGGCCGTCAAGTCTTTGCGTCCAGCAAAATCCTCCGCGGCGCATCACTCTGTCGAAGTGGTCGCAAAACCCGCTCCCGTTTTGCAGCGCGAGCCGGAAAGCAAATTCTGGAAAAAGCTCCAGACCAAGGAATTCACCGTTTGCGTCGAGATCGATCCGCCGAAAGGCCTTTCGCTGGAGCGCATCTTCGAACAAGTCGATAAAATCATGGCCTCGAAAAAAGTCGATGCCATCGACATCAACAGCGGCGCGATGGCTCGGGTCGGCATGGACGCGCTCATTACCGCAGGCGCTCTCGAAGCACGCGGCGTCGAGACCGTTCCTCATCTCACGACGCGCGATTTCAACATCATCGGCCTTCAGGCGTGTTTACTCGGCGCGTGGACCGTCGGCGGAGTTCGCAACGTTCTCGCCATCACGGGCGACCCGCCCGCAGTCGGCGATTATCCGGAAACCAGCGGCGTGTACGAAGTCGATTCCGTCGGCCTCGTCAAAGTTCTCAGCCGACTCAATCAAGGTACCGACTGGGCCGGCAAAACGCTCGGTGGCGCAACCAATTTCGCCATCGGGGTAGCGGTCAATCCGGTGGCCGACGATCTGGACAACGAGATAGAACGCTTCCACGCGAAAATCGAAGCCGGCGCGCACTTCGCGATGACTCAGCCAATCTTCGATCCCGAGCACTGGTACGCCTTCGTCAAAAAACTCGGCGGTAAGCCATCCATCCCCGTGCTCGTCGGGATCTGGCCGCTCAACAGCTACAAGCAAGCCCTACGTCTCAACAACGAAGTTCCCGGCATCGTCATTCCGCAGCAGGTACTCACGGCGATGGAATCCGCTGGCGCCGCTGCCCGCGACCGCGGCTTCGACGTCGCCCGCCAAATGCTAGCCTGGTCCCGCACCGAACTCGCCGGCGCGTACTTAATTCCACCGTTCAAACGCTACGAAGAAGTCCTCGACATTCTGTAAGCGGCAATTTTGGGTTTCTCGTCGCTTTCGTAGCGCCGGCCTTCAGGCCGCTTTCTTTTCTTTGGTTTGCTTCTGAGCGATCCGTCGCAATAATGCGACGAGAACCACATACGACAGCGCCACAAACATTGGCGCTGTCAAACACCACGCCACTGCCGCATGCCAGGCCGTAGTCCACAAGAAACGCGTCGCGCCCCAGAAGTTAGCGTGAACGGCGGCCAAAATCTGCCCGACCGACAGCGGTAGATGCGGTGCGCCGAATAGTTTTTCTCCTAGGCGAAAAAATGGAATGATCAGCGCAATCTGCAACGGGTAAACAAAATAATTCACGATCTGAATCGCCGGCAAATTCAGCCGCCAAGCGAATGCGACGAGCGCGCAAAGGGTTGTCGTCGTTCCCAACACAGGGAAAACTCCCAGTGCTACGCCAAGTGCCAGGCTGAGCGCCATCTTTTCCGGCGTCACACCCTGTCGAAGCAACTCGACAATCGGTCGCGCAATCCGCCTACGAAAAAATCCCTCCTTTTTGCCGCCGTCCATGTCCACGCAGAGGGCCCTCGCCTCCATCATATTCGGAAACGGAGTTTTCTCTCCGGCCTTCGTTTTCCGCTCCCACTGAGCGGCGAGGGGCTTGCGGAGTTTGGCCGAGCGACCTATGCTCCCTGCTCATGACAAGGGGGGGATGGCGATGACCAAGAGCATTCGGTTGGTTGTAGCTGGCGCGGCGCTGATCCTGCTGTTCGCTATAGGCGTGCGAACGGGAAGGCAGACGAAGGCGGCCGATGCGCGCGAGGTTGACAAAGCCGCGATAGCGGCTGTTTTGAATGCGCAGCAAGCGGCCTGGAATCGCGGAGATGTAGACGCATTCCTGGTGGGCTACTGGCATTCGCCGGAGCTGACATTTTCAGGAAGTAACGGAGTCTCGCGTGGATGGGACGGCGTGATGGCGCGATACAAAAAGAATTATCCGGACCAGGCCGCAATGGGCCATCTCGATTTTTCGGAGTTGGAGTACCGGTTCCTTGGGCCGGAAGCGGCGCTCGTGCTGGGGAGCTGGCACCTAAAGCGAGACAAAGGAGACATCGGCGGCGTCTTCTCGCTGGTCTGGCAGCGGTTTCCCGATGGCTGGAAAATTATTCACGACCACACCAGCTCCGTGGAGAAATGAGCAAAAGCCCTCCGCGTCTCTTTCATAAGTAATTGATAATAATGCCCTTACTGACATCTGTGGAGTCCTAGCCGCCTGGTACTTTGGAGCTATTGGCGCGGGATGGTGCCGCGAGCAGAATGTTTGTAGAGGCAAACCTGAGGGATGTTCGCCGCTATGTTACTTGCGATCTCCATTGTTGCGCTCTCGCAATTCGCCCTGTACTACTGGGGCGATTCTGGCGGGAGTGGCAGCCCAGCCGGTCTCCGAGCGGGTTTTGGCCGCCGCTAATCTGGAAGCTGGGCGCATGAGTGGCCGGGATTTCGAGAAATTGGCTGGTCTGCACGATTTGACCCCCGAGCTTGGTCCTGATGGCGGTGGGCTGACTCTGGTGCGGGCTTATTACCGGATTGTCGAAGCTCTGGGCTCTCTTTCGGGCGTGCGTGTGCCTGCCGTGGCGGAGTGGTGCGAACGCGAGCGCGTGATTTGCGCGCGTTTTGCCGCAGTCCAAATCGACCGGCGGTTGCAGGCGAATCTGGCGCTTGCGGCTTCTTTGCGGTCCTGCTAAAGCGATAGCTTAGTCCCTGCCAAGAGTTCTTTCGTTTCTTCCTTTCTCCTTTATTCTTTCCTTTTGAAAAACCACCTTTTGGTCTTTGGGCGATCGTTACGGCGCCATTGCTGATATCCCTTTCGTAGTTAAGTCTTGTCTACAGGCCTTCGAACGGCACAGGCAGGAGTGCCTGTGCTACTCCGGGGATGGGATGCGGTGTAACCTTTTCCCTGTTCGGCGGTAATCACCCTATGAAAGAGCAAGAACGGGCCGAAACGGGAAATGACCAGGCAATGAGGTTGGCTCCGGACGAGGATCTGATGCTCGAAGTGCGCAACGGCACGGGCGAAACGCTAGGGGTGTTGTTCGACCGCTATCACGCGCCGCTATACAACTTTTACGCGAAGCTGACCGGCGACCGGACGCTTAGCGACGATTTGGTCCAGGAAGTTTTTTTGCGGATTTTGAAGTACCGGCAGAGCTATGAGCCGGGAACGCCGTTTCGGGCCTGGATCTACCAGATTGCGAGGAATGCGCGAGTGGATCACTACAGGAAGACGCCGCGGCACATTACCTTCGAGCCGGAGATGGTGGCGCCCGTGATGCCGAAAGATTCGGCGCAGCAAACGGAAGAGACGGAGCTTTTGCACAAGGCCTTGATGCAGATGCCGGAAGAAAAACGCGAGATTTTGATTTTGAGCCGGTTTCAGGAATTGAAGTATGACGAGATTGCGCGGCTGCTGGGATGCGAACTGGGGACGGTGAAGACGCGGATTCATCGAGCGATTCAGGAGCTGAGGCAAAATTTCAAGCAGTTGGAGCGAGGGCTTGCGCCTCGTGAGGTGGGGCCGGCGGTGGTGAAAACAATTCCTCCACGGAGGTTTGGAAATGAAGTGTGAAGAGATTGGAGAACTCCTGCCGGATTATTTGCAGGGGAGTTTGAAGGCCGAGCAGGACAGCTTGGTGGAACAGCATCTGGTGGAGTGCGCGGATTGCCGCGAGGAAGTAGTGATTTGGAAAAAATTGTCGCTCCTGCCTGCGGAGAAGCCGAGCGCAGAATCGCGCGAGAGATTCGAAGCGATGCTGCAGGCGTACCAGACGGGGCGGAGCGATAAAGCCTCGGCGGGATTCGAGCGGCCGAAGCGCGGCTCGGTTTGGAGTTGGTTGCGTTCGCCAGTGGGTGCAGTGGCGTGGAGCGCGGCCTTGCTCGTGATGGGACTTTTTGCGGGGAATTATCTCGGGAGCAGGGCGACACCCTCGAACGCTAAGCAGGACGAAATCGCGGCGCTGCGCATCGACCTAGCAAATATGAAGCAGATGGTGGTGCTCTCGATGTTGCAGCAACAGTCGGCAAGCGAACGGCTACAGGCGGTGAGCTACAGCAGGCGCTCGGATCAACTCGATCCGCAAGTGATGTCCGCGCTTGTTCATACGCTTCGATATGACGGCAGCGTGGATGTGCGGCTGGCGGCGCTCGATGCTCTGAGCAGACACGGGGCGCAGCCGCAAGTTCACAAGGGAGTTGTGGACGCGCTGCAGGAGCAGCAATCGCCACTGGTGCAGGTGGCGCTGATCGATTTGATGCTGGAGTGGCGCGATCCGGATGCGGCGCAGCGGCTGCGAGATTTTGTGCAGACACCGAATTTGAATCCTGCGGTGCGGCAGCGCGCGGATTGGGCGCTGAGCAGATTGAATTAAGGAGGCGAGCGTGCGGCGGAAAACGTTCTTTCCGATTTTGGCGATGTATATAGCGGTGGCGCTGCTCTTGCCGGTTCTGCCGGCGGGAAAGTACACGGGTAAAGGTTCACGGAAAAACGTTGTGGGTGTACTGCGCGCGGTCCTGGAGCCGGAAAGGGTCTCCGCGAAGAACAGGGATGACGACGATCGGGACTTGTCTGTGCGGGACCAGGAAAATATTCAGAAATCCTTTGTGATGCCTGCGGGACACAAGTCGCTCGAGATCGACAATATCTGGGGCTCGATAGAAGTAGTGGCCGACACGGCCGACAAGGTGGAGCTGTCCGTGGCGAGAACGAACCAGGCTGAATCGAAAGAAAAGCTCGAGAAGGCGAAGAAGGAAGTGACGCTCGATGTCACGCAGGAAGAAGGTGCGTTGAAGTTGTACGTGAATGGGCCATTCCGCTGCCAGTGCGACGATTGCCGGCATTCGCGGGATGACGAAGGGTATCGGGTCAAGATGGATTTTAAGGTACACGTGCCGCACGACATCGATATCAAGGTGAAAACGGTGAATGAGGGGCGCGTGGTGGTGAAGAACACGAACGGAAGCTTCGTGGTGCGCAACGTCAATGGGGACATCGAGATGGACAACGTGGCGGGTTCGGGAACCGCGCGAACCGTAAATGGACCGGTGATTGTTTCGTTCCGGCAGAATCCTCGCGAAAATTCCGACTTCAAGACGGTGAACGGGAACGTCGAGCTGCGCTTTGCGCACGATTTATCGGCGGATTTCCGGTTCAAGACATTCAATGGCGGGATCTACAGTGATTTCCCAGTGACGGCGATGCCGGTACACGCGATTCAGGAAGAACGGCGCGGCGGGAAAATGGTTTACCGGGCCGACAGGTTTACAGGCGCGCGGGTGAACGCCGGCGGTCCAGAGATTCAGATTGAAAATCTAAATGGAGACATTCGCATTCTTGAAAATCATGAATAACCAAACACTTTCGTTTCGATCTTTTGTAGCACTGGCGGCACTAGCAGGAGTGGCGCTACTCGCCCCGCAAGCAGGAGCGCAGAATGGTCCCGACCGCGTCTCCGTTAACTTGAGCGATCCAGCGCGGCCGGCGTTCATTAAGGCCAGCATGGTGAATGGCGGCATTACGGTGAAAGCGTATGACGGCAAGGAAGTGATTGTGGAAGCGCGCACGCGGAATGAAGAGCGGGAAAAACCCTCCGGTGGACCGAAGCGCATAAATGTTTCGACCACAGGCCTTTCGATTGAGGAAGAAAACAACGAAGTGCGCATCAGCACGGAGTCCTACGCGCGCACGATTGACCTGACGATTTCGGTGCCAGTGCACACGTCGGTGAAGCTGCGAGCCGTGAATGACGGAGATATCGTCGTGACGGGCGTCGACGGCGAGCTGGACGTAGATGACATAAACGGAGAGGTCGACCTGAACAATGTTTCCGGCAGCGCGGTGGCGCACGCCTTGAACGGGCACGTGCACGCGAATTTTGCGAAAGTGAATACGCAGAAGCCGATGGCATTTAGTTCTTTGAATGGGGATATTGACGTGACGTTTCCCGCGGACGTGAAGGCCAACGTAAGCATCCGCTCGGACCGCGGCGATGTGTTCAGCGATTTTGACGTGCAGCTCCAGGCTTCCGCGCCGAAGCAGGAAGTGGAAGACGGGCGCGGCAAGGGCGGCAAGTATCGCGTGAAGATTGACAAAACGGTGCACGGAACCATCAACGGTGGCGGCCCCGAATATCAGTTCACGAATTTTCAAGGACAGATTTATATCCGCAAGGCGGGCAGCCCGCGATAGCAAAGACCGGAAGAGTGTTCTTGCCGGATGTTTTGCTCTATTCTTGATAGCCGAACAGCGAGAATAGAGCGAGCGCTGCTGACGAATCGCAGCTTCGATTAGGGGAACCTACATGCGTGTTCGGCTCTCACACAGATTGCTTTGCTTGTTGCTGCCGATTTGTCTGGCATGTTGTTTCGTTCAGTCATGCACGGCGCAGACCAATGCGCCCGTCATCGTTGTAGATCACGGCCCAAACGCTGCGCAACAAATCGGCAAACATTATGTCGTTCTGGTTTCGCTGGATGGTTTCCGCTATGACTATCCGAAACTCTACGATGCGAAAAACATTCTGGAACTGGCTTCCACCGGGGCCAGCGCGCCAGACGGTATGATCCCGTCCTTTCCCTCCGTCACTTTTCCCAACCACTACACGATTGTCACGGGGCTTTACCCCGAACATCACGGCATCGTGGAGAATACGTTTTACGATCCCAGCCGCGATCAAACCTATGCGATGAATAAGCCTGAGGCGGTCACGGACGGAACCTGGTACGGGGGGACTCCCCTGTGGGTTCTGGCTGAGCAGCAAGGCATGCGGTCCGCATGCTATTTCTGGCCTGGCTCGGAGGCGGAAATTCAGGGCCAGCGGCCCGCCTACTATTTACACTATGACGTCAAAGTCCCCAACGATCGCCGCGTCGAGCAGGTTCTGGAATGGCTCCGTCTTCCCCCTGAACGGCGGCCGCATTTCATAACTGTTTATTTCTCCGATGTAGACCATGCCGGCCACGAGTTCGGCCCGGGAAGCCCACAGGTGCGAGATGCGGTGCACGGGCTGGACGAAATCGTTGGCAAGCTTGCCGCAGGTCTGAAGGCGCTGAACTTGCCGATCGACTTGATCGTGCTTGCAGATCATGGAATGGCGAAATATCAGGGTGAGAAAATAAATCTAACGCAATTCGACCCGGAGATTCGTTCCCAAGCTAGAATTGCCAGTGCTGACGTGATCTATCCGAAATCCGAAGCCGATGCGCAAAAGATCTACGAAGCTCTGCACGGCAAGAGCGACAAGTTCGAAGTGTATCGGCGTGCCCAGATGCCTGGCTATTTGCATTTCGATGCAAATCCGCGATCGGGCGATCCCATCATCGTTGCGAAAGGCCCCTACTTCCTGAGTTTCGCCGATCTTAAGGAGCCGCCATCTACGCCGACCGGCGGGAATCACGGATACGATCCGTCGCAAGTCCCGGAAATGAAGGCTACCTTCGTTGCTGTCGGTCCGGATATCCAGCCGAACACCAAGCTCGCGTCCTTCGAGAACGTGAACGTATATCCGCTGATCGCACACATCCTCGGTTTGGACATCACGCACCTCCAGACGGGGCCCATTGATGGAAACCTCACCGTTTTACAGCCAATGCTCAAGGAACAAGATCAAGCGCCTCATTGAAATTTGTGGAGGCCCTAGAGCGGCGAGCCACTGGACGATCAGGACTTCTTCTTCGTAGGTTTTGGTTTCAACGTTTTGATATACGCACAGCTTAGTTCGAGATACTTGCCCAGCTCTTTTGTATTCTTCAACAGAGAATCGGGAACCGTTACATATTCCTTCATGACGGCGCCATAGGCTTCGAACAGGGGCGTCTTGTACTTCTTCAAAAATTCTTCTCTTTCTTTTGCTGGAAGCCGCAGGGCCAAAGTCCCGGATGGGTTCAAATAAGTGAACATGTGGCCGTTGAGCGACGTATACGGATTGGCAGCGCCTTTTCGTTCGATTCTTGGATTGGTTGCAATCAGCTTTTCGTATAGGGCGAGTTTATCAGGAGGCACAAGACATTTTTTCTTTGTACTCACAGCGATTTCCCCCAGCTACCAGATGAATTGCGCTAATACGCCCAGCGCAGAAGTACGCCGCCTGTCGTGTAGCCTGCTCCGACGGCAACAAGCAAGACGAGGTCACCCTTTTTCAGGCGGCCTTGTTTGGTCGCGTCCCAGAGACCCAGGGGAATCGTCCCCGCCGTAGTGTTTCCAAACTTATCGATGTTGACCATCACCTTGTCATCGCCAACGCCCAGGCGCTCTTGCATGGCGCGAATGATGCGCAGGTTGGCCTGGTGCGGGACGACGAGAGCGAGATCGTTGCTGGTGAAGCCATTGCGTTCAAGCAATGTCACGGCGACTTCCGCCATGCGGCGAACAGCATATTTGAAAACTTGCGAACCTTCTTGATGAACGTAATGCATCCGTTTTTCGACGGTCTCTGCACTCGCGGGATTCAGAGAGCCGCCGCCGGGCATGTAGAGATACTGTCCGCCGGAGCCGTCAATATCGTGAGTGAAATCCAGAATACCTTCGCCGGGTTCAGCGGGTTCAATAAGCACGGCACCGGCGCCGTCGCCGAATAAGACGCAAGTAGCGCGATCGGTGTAATCGAGGATGGAGGTCATTGTGTCGCTGCCGATGACCAGGACTTTTTTGTGCGCGCCCGAGCCGGCAAATTGCGCGCCAACCGTCAACGCATAAGCAAATCCCGAACACGCCGCGGAAAGGTCGAACCCCCAGGCTTTTTTCGCGCCGATGCGGTCCTGCACGAGGCATGCGGTCGCGGGAAACATCATGTCCGGAGTAACGCTGGCTAAGACGATCAGGTCAATATCGGAGGGATCCGTGTTGGTCTGCGCCAGGAGCGCCTTCGCAGCTTCCGTTGCGAGATGTGAGCTAGCGGTGCCGCGCTCGACGGCGTGTCGCTCGCGGATGCCGGTGCGTGTGCGAATCCATTCATCATTCGTCGCGACCATTTTCTCGAGGTCCGCGTTTGTGAGCACCTTAGGGGGAACATAACCAGCGACACCCGAGATTTTTGCCGCGATCCGGTGGGACATGTATCTCCTTGGGAGTTACTGCGAACTAAGCGAATCCGAAATTCTATGCGATGCCGATGTGAGGTTACAAGGCGAGAAAACTAGAAACAAGGATTTGCGGCGGGATGCACCCGGCACGAAAAATGAAAGCACAAGTTGAGGATAAAAGCTCATTCGGCCGGTGGAAGGATTTCGTGGCGCCAGGTGAGCTTGGCGGTTTTTTGGAGCATCGCGGATACGGAGCAATATTTTTGTTCACTAAGCTCGATGGCCCGTTTCACGGCGGCTTCATCAAGCGCGCCGCGGAGGCGATAAAGAATCTCCAGATTTATCCAGACGGTAGGCGGTTCGGAGGCGCGCTCGCCGGAACAGATCACTTCTAGCGATTCCAGTTTTTGGCGCTTTTTCTTGAGGATGCTGACGACGTCCGTGGCCGTGCAAGCACCGAGGGCCATTAGCACGAGTTCCATCGGGCTGGCTGATTTGTTGGAAGCGCGGTCGGAATCGATGGTGATGGCATGGCCGGAAGGACTGATGGCCACGAACTTTTCTTCACCAACCCACTTTACGGATGCTGTCTGCATGGCGGCTCCAGAAGAAGTCTCTTCAGTTTCCTGGAATAAAGGATAGCAGGCGTGATTCGAAAATTGAGACGAGAAACGGAGGTTTTACGGCTTGCCATCCATTTCGTGCTTCAGGCTAAGCGCGTTTTTCAGAAGTGGCAGGCCGGGGTCGGCATCTTTCCAGGCGTCCAATAACCAATCGAGCCGCGTTGCGGCTTTGGCTTTGTCTCCCTTGGCGAAGTAGATGCGCGCTAGGCGGTAATGCGCTGCGAGCCAGTCTTGCTGGGGTTCCCACCCTATTGGAGGCTCCGCACTTGCAAGCAGAAGTTCGTACCAAACGGCGGCTTGCTCAGTGTTGCCTGCAGTCTCGTAAGCACGGGCCAACCCCTCGATGGTCAGGGCACTGCGCTTGGCCCCGTCCGCGAGGGAGAATAGTTCAATGGCACGGTCTTTGTTGCCCTTCGCAAGTTCCACTTCGGCCTCCAGAACTTGCAAGTCGCTGGAATTCTCGGGGTTCCTGGCGTCTGCGACGGGACGAGTTTTTTCAAGCACTTCCGCTGCCTTTGTCGGGTTTCCGGCACGCGCGTATTGGGCGCCCAGCCAGAGGCCCGCGCGCACTTGTAAGCCCGAGGTCGCCAAAAAGGGAACGGCAAGATCCAGCTCACGAAGTTGAGCGGCGCGATCGCCCTGACCGCTAGCAACTAGGGCGAGCAGGTTGTGCTCACGCACGATGCTCAAGGACCATTTGAAACTTTCGTCCGAGAGCAGGGCCTCCTGGAGGCGTGGTTTTGCGGCGGCGTATTTCCCGTGATAGAGATCAAGCCAAGCCAGAGAGCGGAGGCCTTTCGGCTTCAGATCCGGTTTTGCAAAAGCGAGCTCAAAGGTTTCGCGCGCCTTCGTTTCGTCACCGGCACGAAACAGAGTCATGCCGTATTCGTTGTTGATGTTCTGATTGGTCTTCCAGGAAGGGTCCAACTTGAAGGCTTGCTCGTAGTTGCGCAGCGCCTCCTGAAAATTTCCGAGCTCATCGTATGTAGTGGCGATGTCGATATAGTTGAACGGGTTGTTCGGTTCCATGCGCACAAGTTCCTTGTATTGCTCCAGAGCGTCTTGGAGCTGCCCGTTGCTGCGCAATAGAGACGCGTAATTAAAACGCATTCCCCAATCATCGGGATAAGCCTTCAGATAGACTTCAAAACAGCTTTTAGCCTCGGACACATGGCCGAGGTCTTGCGCATAACGTGTCTGAACATAAAGGCGCTCGCGTTCCGTGGTTCGTTCGGCAAGCTGAAGAGCCCTCTCCATGTGCTCTTTTCCTTTCCCGGGGTTGTTGTACACGTGGCTGTAGTAGGCGTCTCCGAGAGAGGCGTGGGCCATGGCGAAATCAGGATCGGCCTTAACGGCAGACTCGAAGGCCTGCGTGGCTGCGTCCCACTTCCCCTTGCCCCAGAGCGCTCCTCCGTCGGCAAATAGCTTGAGCGCTTGCAACGAACGCGTCGTAACCATTGGCAGAGGACGGTTCGCCTTGCTGGTCGCGAGCATGGATTCCCCCAGGTCGCGGCGCACATGTGTGGCGACAGAGCCGAGCGCGTCCAGAACGTGGTCCTGATCCTTGGCCGTCTCGTAGTAAGAACGAACCGCCATGCCCGATTGCGGATCAACCAGCCGGGCCGTAAGGGCGTACTGTTGCCCGACCTTGGCAATCGAACAACTCAGGATTGCGCGGATGGCCTCACGCTGAGAGATGTCGCGAGCCAGCTCGTCGGTGATTTTTTCGTCGCCCGTCTTGCCCATGCGATGCAAGCTGCCGACGAGGCGCGCCCGCGGCACGACGTTGGCGTGCGGAGATTGCTCCAGGCTGACGGTCAACGCGGTAAGCAGAGAACGGTCAAAGAGCGGGTCGCCGGTCTGATTGTCAAAATCGGTGATCAAAAGCCAGTCGCGCGGCGCAAAAGAAAGCACAGGTCGCGCACCGACCAGCCACCAGACTGTGGCGGCAGCGATGGCTAGGAAGACAGCAGACGAGTAAATGGTGCGCGGATGGGCCCGCAACGCTTGTTTCCAGCCACGACTCGACGGGAAAGGCACGCCCGCAACGGCAGAAGAAGGTGGTTGAGCGGCGCCGAGGCGTTCGAGGTCAACCCGCAACTCGCGCGCCGACTGGTAGCGTAGGTCGGGCTGCTTGTCGAGCGCTTTGAAAACGATCAATTCGACCTGGGGAGAACTTCGGCGGTTCCATTCCTGAAGAGGGCGAGGAGCTTCGTTAAGAATTTGCTGAATCAGGCGAGGGGCCTGCTTTTCCTGGAAAGGCCGCTGGCCCGTGCTCATCTCGTAGAGAACAGCTCCAGCGGCATAAATATCGGTGCGAGGATCTATTGGACCGCCGCAAAGCTGCTCGGGAGCCATGTAGGGCAAGGTGCCGGCGCCGTCGGTATGCGAAGAAGAAGTTGCAGTGAGTTCGGCGGAGGCGTCGGCCTCGAGCAGCCTGGCCAATCCAAAATCCAGCACCTTGGCCTGCCCTTTGGGCGTGACCATGATATTTCCCGGCTTCAGATCTTGATGAACGATGCCGTGTTCATGAGCTTCCTCGAGAGCAGCGGCAATTTGCAGGCTGATGGCAACCCATTCCTTCTCCGATAAGGGTCCTCGCGTGAGGCGCTGGCCAAGTGTTTCCCCGGGGATGTACTCCATGACAAGAAAATCGATGTCGTCCTGCGTATCGAAATCGTAGACCGTTCCAATATTCGGATGATTGAGCTTTGCCAGGGCCAGGGCTTCCTTGCGGAAGAGCTTGCGGGGCGCTTCGTCGCCGAGATTTGCCGGGGGTAGAACTTTCAGTGCCACGTCGCGGTTCAGGCGCTGATCGCGGGCGCGATAGACGACACCCATGCCGCCGGCACCGATCTGCTCGGTGACTAGATAGTGGCCTATGGTTTGGCCGATCATGTGGAGAGCACCTACCGCTGCGTGGCATATTAGGACGCTGGTCGTTGGCAAGTCAACGCGCAGGGGTCCCCATCGGAGACGTCTGGCAGCTATCTTCGCCGCTGCTCCTCACGCTTCGCGAGCGTCTCTGTACAGACGGAAATGAGGTTAGGATAGGTGGCCTGGAAGCGATGTTCGACGGAGGAAAACTATGCTGATGAAAAATGAGCGCGTGGCGAGGTGGGCAGGAATCGGAGTACTTGCAGTGCTGGTAATGCTAGGGGCCGGGCACTACCGGGCGAAGGCGGCGCAGTCCGGCGCACCGAGCGATGCGAACAGCCAGTCTTTCGTAATCGAGTACTACTACAAGGCGAAATGGGGACACGCAGACGAGTTCCTTGCGCTTTTCAAAAAGAATCATTACCCGGTGTTGAAAAAAGAAGTGGAATTGGGGCGGATGTTGAAAGTAAGCATGGTGGCGCCGCGGTATCACACAACGGAAGACGGGCGTTGGGACTTTCGGGTGACCATCGTGTATAAGAACGCGGCGATCGCCAATGACAATTTCGATAGCGCGGCCCTCATTAAACAGCTCTATCCGGATCAGGAAACGTACAAGAAAGAAGAACAGAGGCGATTCGAGATTCTCGACGCCCATTGGGATTTGCCAATCAAGGATGTGGACCTTGAAGCGCGATGAGCGGTGTCCGGATTCCTGGGTATCGCCCGCCAACAAGCGCGTGCGAAAGAACTGCGCCAAGAATCCCATATTGGAACGGCAGGTGACAAACGGGACAGTTTAAGAACCTCAGCTTTGGGCAGGCCCCGGCATTTTATTCACCAGTTTCTTGTCTGTTTCACTTGGCAGGGCTGCGGGCTGCTTTACAGGCGCTTTACCGCCTGGCACGTATTTCGTTGGCGCTTTTGCATCGGGACTGCGAGGAGTCCAATCGGAAGGTGGAAAAGCGATTCGCCAAAATCGCGGCGAAGGCAGTTCAAATTCTATTCCCACTTCTCGCTTGCCTGGATGATCGGGGCCTAGATGTACCACGCGGCAGACAAGCTCTTCCATGGTTTGCGTGTTCTTTACACCGAGAAGCTGTCCGACCTCGACGGTCAAAGCTAGGTGGATAAGTGCTCCGTGTGCATTCACGATGAGAGTATTCGTCTCTTCCGAGGCCACGTTAGTTCCTGGTCCTTCTCGAAGCACAACGATAGGTAGCCTGAGACAGACGCGCTGGCTTCGGCGTAAATGCGACATCTTGCTGTTCGGCTGAAGATCGGTGGTGCTCATGGCCGCAGATTCACGCCATTTCTATCGGCAGTTCTAGGGCCAAACCTTAGTCCGTCGTGCGTTCCCGAGATGGGAAGGTCGGCTCTCACAAAGCCGGAAGAAGAAACGATTGGAGTTCGTTAATTTCGAAGCGCGAAGCTACGAGTTGCGCGGAGCTGTAGTGGCAACTTCAATGATGGGATTGGGAAGCTGGCGCATAGTGCGGACGAAGACTTGGACGATGGCGCCGTCAAACTGGGCATTCGCGCAGCGTTCCAGCTCGGCGAGAGCTTCGAGAGAGCTGCGGCCCTTTTTGTACGTGCGATCGCTGGTGATAGTGTCGTAGGCGTCGGCGACAGCAATAATGCGGGCGCCCAGAGGAATGCCCTCG
>Ga0210383_10000256_pt1 | contig 51906 bp, 48 predicted proteins | sample IncBWC14OmetaG_FD_160072 | JGI IMG/M metagenome (GOLD analysis project Ga0210383, IMG submission 160072) | Forest soil microbial communities from Barre Woods Harvard Forest LTER site, Petersham, Massachusetts, United States - Inc-BW-C-14-O ...
GATCGACGCCGTCGACCAGGACCCTGCCGCTCGCGGGAACGTAGAACGCGGCAATCAGTCCGATGATTGTTGACTTGCCCGCGCCCGATGGACCTACCAGCGCCGTCACCGTGCCCGGCTCGGACCTGAAACCTACATCACGAAGAACCTCTTTGCGCGTATCGTACGCAAAACTCACATCTTCCATGGTCACTTGGCCGGTGACGCGGCCCAGCGTAACAGTCCGGCCCGCCGCCTCGTCTTCCTTTTCCTCACTCAGGATTTCGCGCGTACGTTCAAGGCCGGTGATGGCTTCGGTGATTTGCGTGCCGATGGCGACGATCTGGAAGACCGGAGCCACGAGAAGGCCGAGGAAAATGTTGAAAGCGAAAAATTGGCCCAGCGTCATTTGGGCGGTAAGAATCTTGTGGCCGCCGAACTCCATGATCAGGGCACTGACGACCCCCATCAGACCCGCTCCGGAAAGACTCATCAGGGAGGTCGCCGTCAGCGTTTTAAGGACATTGTCGAGCAGCCGTTGCACCCCGCCGGCGAAAATTTTCTCTTCGCGCTCCTCGGCGTGATAACCCTTTACGACGCGCACGCCGCCGAGCGACTCGGTCAGGCGGCCGGTGACTTCGGCGGTGATTTTAGGGCGTGCTCGGAAAATGGGGCGAATGGTTTTGAACGCCTTGTTGATGCCAATGCCGAAAAATACGAGGATGCCGAATGCCAACCCAGTCATGGCCACGCTAGTGCGCAGAAGATAGACCAACGCGAACACCGCGGTCATCAGCCCGCCAACGAATTCCACCAGGCCCGTGCCAATGAGATTGCGGACACCCTCGACGTCGCTCATGATGCGCGACACCAGGACGCCGGTCTTGTTGGCGTCGTAGAAGGAGACTGGGAGGCGCCCAATGTGGGCCTGCACCTGACGACGCAGGTCGGTAATCATTTTTTGCGCGGACTTGGAGAGAAGTTGCGTGAGGGTGAAAGACGTCAGGCCCTGAATGATGGTCGCGCCAAGAATACAGAGAACGATCGGAGTCAGAAGCTGGACTTGCCTCTTGCCAATCACGTTGTCCACGAAATACTTGGTCGAAGCTGGCAGAACCAAACCGGAGACCCGGTTGATGGCCATGAGTACGAAGCCCAAAGCCAGCAGGCCACGGCGCGGATGGATCAGTGCCCATACGTCGGGCAGTGCTTTCCAAGCCGCCTTTTTCTTCTCAGCCTTTGTACCGGCCGTTTCGGTCATATCGGTTGCCATGTTGTAGCGCGGGTGGTCGGTCCTCATGGTTGGATGCCTGGCGCGTTCCGTAATCTACACGTTGCGTAGCGCTGGAGAGCTCCGTCGCGGGGCGGGAGATGCGACCGAGACTTAGTCGGACCCGGAGCTTCCACGCGGGACACTGACGGCCGCGGGGCGCTCAACGTTCAACACGTTTGCGACAAAGTCGCTTACCGTGATTCCCAGATGGCCCCAAAGGCGGCGCTTAAGGCTGGTATAGTCCTGCGTGCCGCTGAAGATGTCCCCCATCAGTTGCCGGAAGACTGCGCTGCGCCGCATGAGTTGCACCATGCGCGTGGTCACCGTCGTGCCCAAAAACGATCCACGGTAGAAACGCCGAACGATACGCGCGGCGAATTCGAGTTCCGCCGAGAACGCAGCTTTCACCCAAGCGGGATATTTTTCCGGGCAGCCTTCGGCGAGCGACTTACCCAGCAGTTCGCCAGATTTCATGGCGTAAAAGAGGCCTTCGCCTGTCAGGGGATCGACCCACGCAGCGGCGTCACCCACCAGTGCCCAGTTCTTGCCCATGACGGTGCGCTCGGAAAGCGTGCGCTCCTGGGGAGACGGCAGCACGTGACTGTAGAATTGCGCGCCCTGGGTGCAAATCTTCTGCTTGCCGACGAAGGCGTGGAGGTGGGTTTTCAGCTCCGCGCTGGTGTGGACGGCCATACTGCCGCAGATTCCAACGGAGAGATGGTCGCAGCGCGGGAAAGACCAGATGTAGCCCTCGAAGTTTCGCAGGAACTTAACGGTAATGGTGTCCGCGGTTTGTGGAACGAAGTATCCCTGGGTGATTTCCAGTTCGTCGCGCTGGAGCGGACGCGTCTCGGGCAGCAGTTGATTGCGCGCACCCGCGGCCAGCACCAGAAAATCCGCGGTCTTCCATTCGCCTTCCACGCAGTAGCGTGGCTTCGCGGTCGAAGTATCCACGCCGAACACGTGGGATCGACGAATCTTGCAACCGGCCTCGGCCGCGCGACTCAGCAGCATGCCGTTCAAAACCGTGCGTGAATAAATCACGATCGGGTGCGACATATCGAGCGTGGCGCGATGATCGTTACTGCTGATCAGCTCGACGGAATGAACTAATTTCTTGGGATAGGGATTGTCCAACAGGAATGGATAGCACTTGACGGCCTTGTGCGTGAGCCCGCCGCCGCAAGGCTTCTCCCAGGCAAGATGCTCGTCAAAAAGCTCAACCGTGTGACCTGCCCGGGCCAGCTGCTCGCCGCACATCGCGCCGGAAGGTCCGCCGCCGACGATCGCAATGTCTGTCATCTGGGTTTTCTTTCTGACAGCGTCGGATTCCGTCGCCGGGCCGCTCAACAACATCGCGGAACCCGCCAAGCGGCTAGGCCCGGTTTTACAGGCCATTTTATGTGATCGGGAAGACAACCACAGAAAATCCAGCGAGGAGTATAGCACCGAAGAGAGCCGCCGCCAGCGGCGATCCGGTACTCTTTCGGACAACATCCATACCTGTACGTTGGAACAGGCAGAATATCGCCAGATAGGGTGAAAGCAGCACCAGGAGTATCTCACCGTTGTGGAGGACAAGGACGCCGAGGAATAGCGCTGCCCAGACAACGAGCCGAATCGCCAGCCCAAGGACTAACCGCATTTGGGGGGATCGAGCGCGCTGGGGACCGAGCAGCAATTCTTCGGCAGCGTGGTAGGGGAGCACCGCGACGCACAGAGCTGGGAGGCGCAACCATCGTGCGGGAGTGAGCCAGGCCTCGCTAACGGTTAGATCCAGCCAGGAATAAATCAGCAGCGCCAGAACTATTGCGGCAAATGTCGCGGCCAGCAGGGCAGTGGGCTTCCATTGCCTGAAGATCCCAAGATGCTTCCGATGCACGACCAGCAGAATGGCACCCAGAAGGAGCAAGAACCCTGCCAAATAGTCGCCTTCAAACACGCGAAACACCGCGAACGGGTTCGATGCGGGTGAGAAAACTCGCAGGAGAACGACGATAGCTAACGACGCGCATGCCACTTCGAGGAGAACGCGAGCGAGCGAATGCGCGAGGATGGGCGACCGTGGCTCCTCGACGGCGCCGGGCGGGTTCGATCCGATCTGGGCGTCCGCCTCAGGTTGCGCCGGGATTGATCTTATTCCGAGGGTCTCACGCAGAAACGGGCCCGCCAGGAGAAGAATCCCTACCAGCCCTGCGAAGGCCCCTGTGAGCGGCATTTGCGACGGGAGTGCGGGCTTAGCCTGCAGGTGCAAGACCTGCGCGGCCCATGCTTGCGAGGCTCGTACCACTGTTGGATCGAAGAGCAAGCTCACGTGGGTCGAACGAGGAATTACCATGTATTTGCCGGTGGCCGCGCCACTTCCCGCGATCAAGTTACGGGCGGTGTCACGAACACTGCGCGGTATGAAGGCTTCGCTGAGGACTAGGGTATTGGCCGGTGCGGGCCGAGGATCATTGAACAGCAACACGGAAGCGGGGACTCCGTAGGTAGTGTCCATCGGTGCCGGGGAGATTGCGATCGTACCGGCAACAGGTATGCGCGCGCCGACCCGGACAGCGATAGCTCCGCCCATCGAGTGGCCCGCCAGAATCGTGCGTGCCGGGTCGATTGCGCCTCGCGCGATCAGCTGCCGCACGAACAAGTCGCTACAGGAGTCGGCGCGCGCGTAGGAAAATGGGCCGAGCGTCCGGCCATGCCCAGGCATATCGGGCACGAAGACGCGCAAGTTCAGCAGCGCAAATCCTCGCGCCAGATAGGACATGATCTTCTTGTTTGCGGCGAGGCCGTGTAACAGGACTACGGATCCCTGCGTTTCATCCTCGCCGGCGTCGACGATATCGGTGACCATCCGGCAACCGCCGGCATCCATGATCACGGTCGCCTCGCGGAACGGCGTTGCTCGCGCCAGCACGAATCCGATCACGCACAGGAGGACGCCGGAGACCGCCCTGACCGCGCCTCGTGCTTTTCCCGGCGATTTCATCGACAACGACGCGCCCGCAGGCGCCACCGCGTATTCGCGTGATAAACTATAGTTTCAGGAAGCGTCATCTTCTTTCGCCGCTGTGCCTGCTCGGAGATCCCTTGAATCGTTCGGCGGTTCTCACTTTGGACGAAGCGATTCTGCGGTTTGGCCGCGAGAAACGCAACGGAAGCCGCGTCGTATTCACCAACGGCTGCTTCGACATCCTGCATCCAGGCCATATTCGGAGCCTGGAGCAGGCGCGTCAACTCGGAGATGCACTGATCGTTGGACTGAACAGCGACGCGAGTGTGCGCCAATTGAAAGGCGAGGGCCGGCCCGTGCTTCCTGAGCAGGAACGAGCGGAGATTCTGGCGGCATTGGAGTGCGTAGACGCGGTGGTCGTCTTCGATGAACTCACCCCGCGCGAAGTGATCGCCCGTTTGCTTCCCGATGTGCTGGTAAAGGGCGGCGACTGGGCAGGAGACAAAATCGTCGGCCGCGAAGAGGTCGAAGCCGCCGGCGGGCGCGTCGCTTCCGCCCCGGTCGTGCCCGGCTTTTCAACCAGCGATATTTTACGAAAGATTCGCGAGGGCGCGCCGGTCACTCGCGTCGATTCTTGACACCCCACGAATGATTCTTCCCGCAGTCCGAGAACGATTGGAGAGTGTGCTGCGCCATCCTTCGATGGAAGGCGCACTCGCGGTCCTGCGCTCGGGCGGCAATCACATTTCCATAGCAGGTCTGCACGACGTGGCCAAAGCGCTGGTAGCGGCCTATATCGCGCACGAACTGCGCCGCCCCGCATTCTTTGTTACAGAATCGAACCGCCGCGCGGAGGCGCTGGCGGAAACGGTTCGTTTTTTCTCCGGGATTTTTCCCGGCGCGCTGGGAGGTGTTACCACGCTCCCTGCATTTGACACCCTGCCATGGCAATCCCAGAGTCCGCATCCGGACATTCTGGAGCGCCGCGCCGCAACCTTGTTTCGCCTCGCCGACGGCCAGATTTCTCTGGTGATCGCGCCGGTGACTGCTGCCCTTTGGCGCTACCAGGATCCTTACCTGTATCTTTCCCTGGCACGCACACTCGCCCGCGACACGGAAGTGCCGTTGGAGGATTTGCTGTTGCACCTTGGCTCCGTCGGCTACACCCGCACGGAGATGGTCGAGCTTCCGGGACACTTTGCCGTGCGCGGCGGCATCATCGATATCTTCTCTCCGGAATCGCAGCGCCCAGTCCGCATTGAATTGCTCGGGGACTCTGTCGAGTCCGTACGCGAATTCGATCCGCGCACCCAGCGGTCGATCGCCCCCGTAGTCCGCACGACGTTGCTTCCACTCACCGAATGGTCCGTGCCGGCACCAGAACGCGCCGACGGCGACGAGGAAGCCGCCTGGGAAAACCCGTCGTTTTTCGGTCCGCGAAGTGAAGCCGGGCAGAGCGCGCTCTTCGAGCTTTCAGAAAGTTCGCTTCGCCCCATCGTATTCCTGGATGAGCCAGCCGCACTCCGCGAAGCGGCCACGAAGCATCTCGCCCAGGCCGTCGAAAACTACGAGCGTCACGGCCACGCCAACGCCCCGACCGCCGAGCACTATTTCTGGACCGAAGCGCAATTCGCAACGGCGCTGGAGAAGACCTCCCAGATCAATGTCGAGCAACTCGCGATCAGCATAGGCTCGATTCCGCAATTTGAGTTACCCTCACGGCCAAGCCCACGCTTCCACGGCGATGTCGTTGCCTGCATGAGCGATGTCAAATCGCAACTCGCCGATGGCGGCAAGGTTCTGCTGACCGCGGCCAGCACCGGCGAGCTGGAGCGCCTCGCGGACATCTGCCGGGAGTACGAGTCACCCTATGTCCTGGGCGAATCCGAAGACGCCGCTGCGGGATTCACCTCGGAGCGCGCCCATGAATCGGCCGCGTTACTCCTGATCCGCGCGCCTTTCTCCGACGGCGTGGCGTTCCCAGAGTCGAAACTCACGCTGTTCGGTAATTCGGACCTCTTCGAGGTCACGCCGTCGCTGGAACGCCCCAGCCGCAAAATCCGCACCTCCGGCTTCTTCAGCGATTTCGCCGAACTCAAGCCTGGCGACTTTGTCGTCCACGTGGACCACGGTATCGGCCAGTTCGAGGGCCTCCGCCAGATCGAATCAGACGGACGTCGCGGCGAATTCATGCTGCTGCGTTACGCCGAGGACTCACGCCTGTACGTTCCGCTTGAGCGCATGGACCTGGTCCAGAGCTATCGCGTGGTCGAAGGCGCACATCCGCCGCTCGACAAGCTCGGCGGCACCGGATGGAACACCCGCAAAACCCGCGTCCGCAAATCACTCGAAGACATGGCGGAACAACTCCTCGCTCTCTACGCAGCGAGAAAGACCGCACCCGGCTTGGCGTTTTCGCCCGACGGCAACTTCCAACGCGAGTTTGAAGACGCCTTCGAATTCGAAGAAACTCCCGATCAGAATTTCGCCATCGCCGACATCAAGCGCGACATGGAAAGTGCCACGCCGATGGATCGCCTCCTGTGTGGCGACGTCGGCTATGGCAAAACAGAAGTAGCCATGCGTGCCGCGTTCAAAGCCATCGCCGACTCCAAGCAAGTCGCGATTCTCGCGCCCACCACAGTCCTCGCCTTTCAGCATTTCGAAACCTTCAAGCGCCGCTTCGCAGCTTTTCCCGCGCGTATCGAGATGCTGAGCAGGTTCCGCACCACCGCGCAGCAAAAAGAAACCCTGGCGGCCCTCGAAGGCGGAAAAGTGGACATCGTCATCGGCACGCATCGCTTGCTGTCAAAGGACGTGAAGTTTCACGATTTGGGCCTGCTGATCGTCGACGAAGAGCAGCGGTTCGGCGTCGCGCATAAAGAACGCCTGAAGGAAATACGCAAAAACGTGGACGCCTTGGCGCTCTCCGCCACACCCATTCCGCGCACGCTGCACATGTCGCTGGTCGGCCTCCGCGACATGTCCCTGATCGAGACCCCGCCGCGGGACCGCCTGGCGATCCAAACCGTGGTTGCCCCATTCGAAGAAGAGCTCGTGCGCCGCGCGATCGAAAACGAAATGGCCCGCGACGGTCAGGTCTATTTCATTCACAACCGCGTCGAGTCCATCTACTCTCTCGCAACCCTCGTCACCAAACTCGTCCCGAAAGCCCGAGTCGTCGTAGGCCACGGCCAAATGGGCGAAAAAGAGCTCGAAAGCATGATGTTGAAATTCATCCGCGACGAAGCCGACGTGCTGGTCGCCACCACCATTGTAGAAAACGGCCTCGACATCCCCAGAGCAAACACCATCCTCATCAATCGCGCAGATCGCCTGGGCCTGGCGGAACTTTATCAACTTCGTGGCCGAGTAGGCCGGGCGTCGCAACGCGCCTACGCCTATCTCCTCGTCCCACCCGAAACCACGCTCTCCGACATTGCCCGCAAGCGCCTCTCTGCCATGAAGGAATTCAGTGAACTCGGCGCGGGCTTCCGCATTGCCGCCCTCGACCTCGAACTTCGCGGCGCCGGCAACATGCTCGGCCGCCAGCAGCACGGCCACATCGAGTCTATCGGCTTCGACCTCTACTGCCAGATGCTGGAGCGCGCCGTCTCCAAGCTGAAAGGGGAAGAAGCCGCTCCGGAACTCCGCACCACCCTCAGCCTCGGCTTCGACGTACGCATCCCGGAAAACTACATTCCCAGCGAAAACTTGCGGCTCCGCACGTACAAGCGCATCTCTTCCATCGCCTCGGACGAAGAAAAGCAGGACGTCCGCAAAGAGTTGGAAGATCGCTTTGGCACGCCGCCAGCCACCGTGGATAACCTTTTGGAGTATGCCGTCCTCAAATCCATGTGTGAGCGCCTGCGCATCTCGGCCGTCGAGCGCCAGGGCAGCCGCATCGCCATCCGCTTCCATCCGGAAACGACCATCGACCCGGCCGCGCTCGTGAACGTCGTCCGCTCCCGAAAGGGCATCAAGCTTGATCCCAGTGGCGTTCTCTGGATGGAAGTAACCCGCGGGGAACCCGTGCCCGCGGCGGTGAGAAACGTATTGCTCAGCCTTCGCGGGCAGGACTAAACTCTTTAGATATGAGGACGGTAATGCGAAACCTGTTTATTCTCGCGGCGATGTGCACCACATTGTCCGTCGCGACTCCGCTCCCGGCCCAGGACCAGCCGCCTACCCCGGCACCCCAGGACCAGGATAAGAAGCCATCGGCACCCGCTCCAGCGCAATCGCAAACGCCCACTCTGGAAAAGCCTGGCACCGCCGCTCCGGAACCCGAACCCGCACCCAAGACACCCCCGAAAACGGCCGCCACGAAGAAGCCAGCCGACAAGGCGGGCGACAAAGCCGCTGAGAAAGTTCCGGAAGGCATCAATTCCCGTACCGTCGAAGAGATCATCGCCCGCGTAAACAACGAAATCATCACCCGCTCCGAGCTCGACAAGGCGCGCGCCTCGGCCCAGGAAGACGCCGAACAGGAGTGCAAGGGAAAGTGCTCCGCCGAAGAGTTGAGGATTCAGATCGAGGACCGGCAGAAAAACGCCCTGCGCGACTTGATCGATCAATCCTTATTAGTGCAGCGCGGAAAAGATATGGGCGTCAGCGTCGAGACCGAAGTCATCAAGCGCCTCGACCAAATTCGCATTCAGAACAATCTCGGCAGCATGGAAGACCTGGAGAAAGCGGTCTCCACGCAAGGCCTCAACTGGGAAGACTTCAAGGACAACATCCGCAAGGGCCTGTTGACGCAGCGCGTAATCAGCCAGGAAGTCGGCTCGCACATCACCGTCGGCAAAGAAGAAATCGCCAAGTATTACGAAGAGCATAAGAAGGAGTATATCCGGCCTGAACAAGTCGCGCTCCGCGAAATCGTGGTCAGCACGGAAGGGAAGAAAGACAGCGAGCTTCCCGATTTGAAGAAGAAGGCGGAGACCGCACTGAAGCGCATCAAAGACGGCGAGGATTTCGGTGAAATTGCTAAGCGCTTTTCAGACGGCAGCACCGCCAAGCAGGGTGGCTTCCTGGGAGTCTATAAGCGCGGCGAATTGTCCAAGGAACTCGAGGACACCGTTTTCGCCATGAAGAAGAACGCGCTGACCGACGTGATGGACACCAAGCAAGGCTACCTGATCCTGCAGGTCCTGGAACACTACGACGAAGGCGAGCAGTCGCTCAGCAAGGTCGAGGGTGAAATCACCGACAAGATCTATTCCGAGCGGATGGAGCCCAAGCTACGCGAATATCTGAAAACGCTTCGCGAACAGAGTTACGTCGTCATCAAGCCCGGCTATCAGGATATGGCCGGTGGAGGCAATTCCGAGATCCAGGAAGTGAGTGCGACCCCGGAAGCGGGCAAAGGGCCGAAGAAGGGACGCAAGAAGTACCTGCTGTTTGGAAAGAGGTCAGGGACGGCTTCCGGCGCATGAAGACTGGTTTTGTCACCGAACTGCTTTCCGAGCAAACCATCACCAGTTTTTTCCTCGTGCACGAAAAAGAAGTGCGTAATACCCGCGAAGGCCGCGCGTATTTGCGTCTGGAACTCGGCGACCGCAGTGGCACCATCGAAGCGCGCATGTGGGAACAGTTTGAAATCGTGGCGAAGGACGTCAATCGCGACGATTTCGTAAAGGTCCAGGCGCGCGTCGAGGTTTACCGCAATAAGCCGCAACTCGCCCTCGTTCAAGTGCGTCTCGCCAAGCCCGAAGAGATCGATCTCGCGGACTACTTGCCGCATACCGCGGCCGACGTGGAAAAAATGTGGATGGAGTTGCTCGCATATGCCGACTCCATTCGCAATCCGTGGCTAAAGAAGCTAGTCCTGGAGATCATCACTGACCCCGGGACCGCCAGGTGCTACAAGCGTGCCCCAGCCGCCAAAGTGATGCACCATGCGTACCTCGGCGGATTGCTGGAGCACGTTATCGGTCTGTGCGGCATGGCCAAGCTCGTCGCGCAACATTATCCCGAGCTCGACGTGGACCTCGTGCTGACCGCGGCTCTCTTACATGATGTGGGAAAGCTCGAAGAGCTATGCTACGAGCGCGCCATCGGCTACACCACGCCGGGCCAACTTCTCGGTCACATCGTCATGGAGCTTGAAACCGTCACCCGCGCGATGGACAAAATTGAGGGCTTTCCCGCGGCGCTAAAGACCGTCGTACAACATCTGCTGATCAGCCACCACGGACAATACGAATTCGGCTCGCCCAAACTCCCCATGATTCGCGAAGCCATGGTGTTTCACTACCTGGACGATCTGGACTCCAAGCTGGCCGCCGTCCGCGTAGCCCTCGCCAGCGGCGCAGGTGACGAAGAATGGTCCGCCTACAGCGCCGCCCTCGGCCGAAAATTCCTGAAGCTCGACGCATTCCTGAAAACGGCCGAAGCTGCACCCCGGCAGCCCGAGCGGTTCCCCCAGCAGCCCGCAAGCGAACAAAAATGATTCCGGCGTCGTACAAAATTCGCGACCTCACCATCCGGCCCGCGACCATTCTCGCTCCCATGGCTGGTGTCACCGACACGCTATTTCGTCGCGTGATCCGCGGTCTCGGCGGCTGCGGCCTGCTGATGACCGAGTTCACCAGCTCCGAAGGCATCACGCGCAGCGCGAAGAAAACGCTACGCTATCTCTACTTCCAGGAAGACGAGCACCCCATCACCGCGCAACTCTTCGGTGCCAATCCCGAAGTGATGGCCGATGCCGCGCGAATGGTCGAAGACCTGGGCTACGACGCCGTCGACATCAATCTAGGCTGCCCCGCGAAAAAAGTAGTGAAGTGCGGCGGCTCAGGTCTGCTCCGCGACCTGCCGCTGCTGGGCGAAATCTTTCGCTCCGTGCGCGCCGCAGTGAAAATTCCTCTCACCATCAAACTCCGCGCCGGCTGGGACGAAAATTCTGTAGTCGCCGTCGACGTAGGAAAAATGGCTGAGGACTTCGGAGTCGAAGGCGTCGCCGTCCACCCGCGAACCCGCACGCAAGGCTACAGCGGCAGCGCCGACTGGAATCTGATCGCCGCGGTCAAGCGTGCCGTCCGCATCCCAGTCATCGGCAACGGCGACGTGAACTCGCCCGAAGACGCCGACCGCATCGTGAACGTCACCGGCTGTGACGCGGTGATGATTGGCCGCGCCGCCGCCACTAACCCCTGGATCTTCCGCCAGATGGCCCAATACGCCGCCACCGGCCGTTACGACACGCCAACCGACGCCGACCGCCACCGGTTACTTTCTGGCTACTACCAGGAAATTACCGCTGCCAACCTGCCCGACGGTGTTGGCAAAATGAAACAGTTCGCTTGCTGGTTCACGCATGGCGTGGGGAACGGCAGCGAACTCCGTCGCACCGTACATGCGGCGCGAACTCAACAGGAGGTGCTGGACTGTGTGGAACGATTCTTCGAGCACCGCGTCGGGCCAGGGACAAGCGAGGTCCCAGCGCACGATTCCGGAAGCCAGCAGCCCGTCCACCTCGAAACCGCGCGCGGAACGTAGGATTTCCGTCCGCCTGCCCCTCAAGGTCAAAGGCCGCGATTCCCGGGGCATCAATTTTGAAGAAGAAACTTCCAGCGAAAATCTATGCAGGGGTGGCGCGGCGTTCATTACCCGTTTTGACGTAGCCATCGGTTCCGACCTCGAAATTTGCATTCCACAGTCGCATTTCGGCGCGCGCCGCAAGGAAAAGGAAGCCGACTTCGCCACTCAAGGCCGCGTAGTCCACATCCGCGACGCCGAAACCGGCGAACGTCTGGTAGGCGTGCAGTTCACAGGCCCGCGCTTCCGCCGCCTCTTCCAACCCGAAACCGCCGCCTAATTTGTTCCATAGTCGCAGGGTAATGTAGCGGAGCTTTTTCTCTTAGTTGCGCTCTTCAACGATTCGGTCGTACGCCGCGCGCCTCGTCAATCCACGTTCCTTCGCCGCCAATTTCAACGCATCTTTCCGATCCAGCTTCGCCTGACGCATCAATTCTTCGACGCGCTCGGAAAGGCTCTGCGCGGAATCGACGTGCGCGCCAGCTTCCCCAGCCACCGCCGCGCCGATCAACAATGTGATCTCCCCCCGAGCCGGCCGCTCCTCCAGTGAATTAGCGATCACCGACAGCTTTCCCCGCCGGAATTCCTCATGCAGCTTTGTCACCTCCCGCGCCAAACACGCGGGTCGATCACCTAAAATCTCCAGCGCATCGCCAACGCACTCCGCGATCCGGTGCGGGGCCTCATAGAGAATAATTGTGCGATCCTCGATCCGCAGCCGCTCCAGAGCCCGGCGCCGCTCCCCGCTGCGCTGGGGAAGAAATCCGACGAACAGAAACTCCTCGTTTGGCAACCCGGAAGCCGACAGCGCCGCCAGCAGCGCCGACGGCCCCGGCACGGGCACCACCGGAATCTGGTGTCGCAGGCAAAGTGTCACTAGCCGGTGTCCGGGGTCGGATACCAGCGGCATCCCCGCATCGCTCACCAGCGCGATCTTAGCGCCTTGTTCCAGCGCGATCAGCAACTCCGGTGCTCGCGTCATCTCATTATGTTCGTGATAACTCACCAGCGGGCGCGCAATCTCATAATGCTGCAAGAGCTTCTGCGTATGCCGCGTATCCTCTGCCGCAATCTGGTCAGCTTCCCGCAAGATCCGCAGCGCACGCAGCGTAATGTCTTCCAGGTTGCCGATCGGTGTGCCCACCAGATAAAGACACCCCGTCGGCGCGGTTGCCAACGTTACGGCTCCCCCCAACTCAACGTCCAATTCTTCTGACTCTTCCGTTGAACGCTCGCCGGTCATAAACGCTTCCCCATCATGCGTTAGAGTCTAGCACGCGCTCCGAAGCCGAAACCCCGCATGGTATACTGACTAGTTCAAACCCCTGAAGGAGGGTGTCTGTGCCCCTGTACGAGTACAAATGCCTGAAGTGCGGCCGTCTCACCGAAAAAATCGAACCGGTTTCCGGGCCGCATCTCAAAAAATGCCCGCACTGCGCAGGCAAAGTCGAAGCCCTAATTTCCGCGCCATCCATCCAATTCAAAGGTTCCGGCTGGTACGTGACTGACTACGCCGGCAAGAAATCCGCAGGCGGCGACAGCGGCAAAGACGACCGACCCGCCTCCGACAAAAAAGACGAAGCCCCGAAAGATTCATTAAAAGACACAGCGAAAGATTCGGGAAAAGACCCCGGAAACAAAGATACGTCCGCGAAGGACACCAAGGAAAAGAGAGATACAAAAGAAAAGAAGTCCGAAAAATCCCACACCAAAAAGTAATCCCAGCGGCGACCAGAGAACCGTCGCGACCTCAAGCCCGCGGTGACGTGAATTCAGTGCGCTGTGAAGCCCGTGAGCGATACGAATCCTTTGTAGGGCGGGGCTTGCCCCGCCCGGCGTCAACTTCATGCACCACGGCGCCAAGGAACCGTTTACAGCTTCAAAGTCTTCAAGTACTCCCGAAAATCCGCCCCAAGCTCGGCATTCTGCAAGGCCAACTCCACCGTAGCCTTCAAAAATCCGAGCTTATCCCCAGCGTCATACGAAACGCCCTCGTAGATATAGGCCCAAAGCCCCTGCTCCTGCGCCAGCAACCTCAATCCATCGGTCAACTGAATCTCGCCACCCGCCCCAGGTTTGGTCCGCGCCAAACACTCGAATATCGCCGCAGGCAAAACATACCGCCCGGTAATCGCCAGATTCGAAGGCGCATCCGCGGGCTTCGGCTTTTCCACCAGATCCCGTATCCGCAATATCCGCGCCCCAAACGGCGGCAGCGGCGCTGGCTCTCCCGACACGATCCCGTACAAATGCGTACGGTCCTTGGGTACTTCCTCGACAGCAATCGCCCCCACTCCAGTGGCCTCATAAACATCGATCAGCTGCTTCGTTGCCGGATTCTCTCCCGGGATCAGCACATCCCCCAGCAACACCGCAAACGGCTCATCCCCCACCAAATCCCGCGCCACGAGAACCGCATGTCCCAGACCCAGCGGCTCCTTCTGCCGCGTATAACTCACCTGCACCATGTTGCTGATGTCCCGGATCATCTCCGCCTGATCGTTTTTGCCCTTCGATTCCAGAAAGCTCTCCAGCATCGGCGAAGAATCAAAGTGATCCTCAATCGAATTCTTCCCCTTCCCGGTCACAATAATGATGTGTTCAATCCCCGACGCAACGCACTCCTCCACCACATACTGAATCTGCGGCTTATCAACAACAGTCAGCATCTCCTTAGGTTGAGCCTTGGTAGCGGGCAGGAAGCGCGTGCCCAACCCAGCCGCTGGCAAAACCGCCTTGCGCACCTTCCGAATAGGAGCATGGTTCTGCGAAGACGCCATATCATGAGCAGTCATATTTTTTTAGGTGTGATCTCGATCCAAAAGGGATTCCCCTACCATTCCTCCGCACAGTAGCGGCCCCGCCCCGCCTTTGTCAATCACGCCTCCACCCGACTGTGCCCTACAATTTCCCGTCCCTCCGGCCGCCAATCCTTCCACCGACAACCGCCTACCTTTCCGCCTCCGACGCCTATCCCTTCAACTCCGACTCCTTTCTTTCCGGCTCCGCCCACCCTTGTAGGGGCGGGGCTTGCCCCGCCCGCCGTCAACACCGTCGCGACCTCGCCGCGATGCACCGACTCTCCCTGCGCCACAACCGCGCCACCATGAATCACATCGGCTATAATTTATAATTACCGCTAGCCAAAAAAACTCCCATGACCACCCGCATCCTAGGCATCGAATCCTCCTGCGACGAAACCGCCGCAGCCGTAGTCGCCGATGGCCGCGAAATCCTCTCCAGCGTCGTAGCCTCCCAGATCGACATCCACCGCCAATACGGCGGCGTAGTCCCCGAACTAGCCTCCCGCGAACACCTGCGCCAAATCGTCCCTGTAGTCCGCGAGGCGCTAGCACAAGCAGGCCTGAAGCTCTCCGACCTCGATGCCATCGGCGTAACGCAAGGCCCAGGCTTGGTAGGTGCGCTGCTGGTTGGAATCACCTACGGCAAAACGCTAGCCCAAGCGCTAGGCAAGCCACTAGTCCCGGTCAATCACCTGGAAGGCCATGTCCACGCAGTATTTCTGGAAGCGCACAAAACAGGGAAGTCCGCGAAGCTCCCAGCAGTCTGCCTGATCGTTTCCGGCGGCCACACCGTCCTCTACGAAGTAACCCAGGACGCCAATGCCCCGACCTTCGGCTACAAAAAAATCAGCCAAACTCGCGACGACGCCGCAGGCGAAGCCTACGACAAAGTGGCCAAACTCCTAGCCTTGGGCTACCCTGGCGGCCCCATCCTCGACCGTCTGGCCGCTGCCGCAAACGGCGCCCCGGCCCCAATAAAATTTGGCCCCACCAAAACCCGCAGCAACCCGCTCGACTTCAGCTTCAGCGGCCTGAAAACCGCCGTCCTCTACCACGTCCGCGAGCACTGCGAATACGGCGCCGAAATCCTCGCCAGACAAGCAGCCCTGTCCCGCGGCGAACGCAATTTCGACCAGCTCCTCCCACTTTGCACGCCGCAAACCCTAGCCCTAGTCCGCGAATTCCAAAACGCCGTAGTGCGCGACCTGGTCGACCGCACCTTGCTCGCTGCAGAACAACTCCACGCCGAAAGCATCCTGGTCTCCGGCGGAGTAGCCGCCAACTCCCAACTCCGCTCCACCTTTGAGCAGCGCAGCCAATCCGCAGGCATCGCAACCTTCTTCCCCAGCCGCGCCCTCTCCACCGACAACGCCGCCATGATCGCCGCCGCCGCCTACCACCAATTCCGCGCGGGCCACTTCGCCGACACCACCCTAAACGCCGACCCCAGCCTGAAATTGGCGTAGCGCACCCGCCTGGTCTCCCGGAGGTTACCTCTCGTTGTCGGCTTGGGCAAAGATTTCGGGCAGGATAAATCCAGCGCGCCCAGGAACTTAGCCGCTCTCCCTTGAACTATTCGAAATCGCAGCCTCGCATCTCTCGGATCTAATCCGCGGGCACCGCTCGCGCCTTCGCCCACTCCCGGATCGCCTGCACATCCTCGGCACGCGTCACGCTGAGCGGCTGCGTCCCTCGAATCTCGCCCAGCAAAATCTCCGTCGTCAATTGCTGCTTCTGCGCAAACGCCGAATATAGAGCCGACTTGATCGACTGCTCGATTTCCGCCCCGCTAAACCCTTCCGCCGCCGTTGCCAGGCCCGCCAGGTTAAATGCCGCGGCATCCCAACCGCGTTTTTTCAGATGCAGCATGAACAAAGCAACGCGCACCTCGCCGCTCGGCAAGTCCACAAAGAAAATCTCATCGAAGCGACCTTTGCGAAGCATCTCCGGTGGCAATGCGCTGATGTTGTTCGACGTCGCCGCCAGAAACACGCCGCTCTCGCGGTCCTGCATCCACGTCAGCAGCGTCGCCAGCAATCGCTGCGACAACCCCGCGTCCGCATCTCCGCTGGTTCCCGCCGAGGCAAACGCCTTCTCGATCTCATCGATCCACAGCACCATCGGCGCCAGCTTTTGCGCCAACTCCAGCGCCTTCCGCAGTTTCTTCTCGCTCTCGCCCACGAACTTGTCGTACAGCGCGCCCGCGTCCAGTCGCGCTAATTCGTAGCCCCATTCCGCCGCTAGCGATTTCGCGGCCAAGCTTTTCCCGCAACCCTGCACGCCGGTAATCAATATCCCTTTTGGCGGCTCCAGCCCGAAACGTTGTCCTTCGGGAGTCAGCGCACTCTTACGCTTCACGATCCATTCGCGCATCCGCTTCAATCCCGCCACGTCGCTAAAGGACGTATCCCGGCATATCGTCTCAAGCAGCCCCTCGCCGCGCAGCGCCTCGCGCTTAGCATCCAGCGCGGCCTCCAGCAAACTCGCGTCGATCCGCCGACCGGCCAAAATGCATTTGCGTAGCGCGCGAATCGCCTCATCCTGCGGCAGTCCGACCAAATTGCGCGCGAGTTGCGTCACCCCTGCCGCGTCCAGCCCCATCGCAATCTTCTGCCCACCGTTGGCCTCCGCCAGCACCGACTGGATACCCGGCAGCAATTCCTCCGCGCCCGGCAGTCCCAGGTGAAAGGGAGCCGCCTCTCCCCGCAGGTCAGCCGGCAGATCCACTGCCGTCCCCGTGATCACGATGGACCGGCGCTCGCTCCCGAATTTTTCGGCCAGCTCGCGCAGCCGCCGGCACACCTTGTCGTTCTCGCAATACCTGGCAAAATCCTTCAAAACGAAAATCGCATCGCCGTGAATCAAGTCGATGTTCAGCAACGCTTGTTCTGGCGTCTCCGTGTTATAGATCGGCGCTCCCTTCATCCTCGCCAATCCAATCGTCACGCTCCAGGTGTACAACGGCACGTCCAGTTCGGTCGCGATCTCCATCAATAATTGCTCGACCCGCTCTTCTTCCTGTGTCTCCGCCGTGATTATAGGGTTGCGTGAATTGACCAGCAGTAGCAGTTGGTCCCGTTTGTCTGGACGCGGAGCCGAATGTGTTCCGACACTCACGGGAAACCGGTTGCTTGGCGGGGCAGAAGTTAACGTTCGCCCGGGAGGGGCGTCTTTCAGGTCGTTTGACAAAGCCGTGCGCCTCGTTTAACGTTAAATGTTTGAGCGATACACAAAAGGAGCAATAGATGGCCCAGGGACAGGCTACCAAAGTTAAGAAGCGCAAGAAGTCCGTTTTAAAGCGGGCGGAGCAATCTCGTCAACGCGCCGATGTAAACCGCGCCAACCGCACGCGAGTCCGCACCCTGATGCGCCGCCTGCGCACCGCCATCACCGCGGGTGACGCCACCGCTGCCGGCAACCTGCTGCACCCCACGATGTCCGCAATCGACCGCGCCATCACCAAGGGCGTCCTCCACGAGAACACCGGCAACCGCTACAAATCCCGTCTGACATTAGCTTTCAACGGCGTAAAAGCAGCCAAAGCCTAAACTTAGGCCACCAGCATCTCAGTGTTCGACCGAACGGGACGGGCCACAAAGCCCGTCCCGTTTATTTTGTATTCCCATTTTGATCCAGCCGGCCAATCAACCCGCGCACGTTCCCTGGAATTTCGTTGGACAATCAGTAACAACTAAGGTATGGTGTCGTCATCGATAACTTTGCCTAAACCGACGGGATTTCGTGCCTCCAGCGGAGCCACGCTTGCTAAACCCTTAAGAGAATCAGATCACTAAGCCAAACGGTAGCGTAAGTCCTTTAGATTCAAATCACTGCACAAAATCAGGGCGGGAGGGGGGTAGTCGACGAATGCGCCACCTCGTATTTTCGACAGATTTTGCCAGATCGCATGTCCACGTTGCGCGTACCACGTTGCATATACAAGCTACATGTACATGTAGGGGCGGGGCTTGCCCCGCCCGGCGTCAGCCACATCGACAAACTAAGATCCTCAAGCTCCGTCCTTATGCAGAGGCAACCTTCGCCGCTGCGGCGCCCGTCAACTCGACAAGCAAAAACTCCATCACCGCCTGCGCGTCGTCGGCCCCACCCTTGAGCCGGCTGTCGGCTACTTGCAGCGCACGCAGGCCCGCCAAGAGTCTAGGCTTGCCGATTCTGCGCGCACTTTGCAGTGCCAGCTCCGCCTGCTCCGGCCGCATCCCCAGCGCTCGCGCCGCCTGCCAACCGTTGCTAACGCCGCGCACTTCGCTGGCCTCAATCAATTTGCGATACATCCACGTCAACGCCCCCAGCATTTGCAGAGGCTCTTCGCCATCGCGCAGCAGCCGTTCCAGAAACTCCAAGGCCTTTTTCTGCCGCCGCGAAGCCAGCATGTCCGCCAACTCCCAAACGGTGGTGGTCTTCTCCGAAATCACCAGCGCCACAACGTCCTGCCGCCGAATAATCTTGCGATTGCCTACATAGGTGGCCAATTTCTTGATCTCCGTCTGCAACCGCATCAGGTCCGCCGCGACAAATTCTGTCAGGTCCTCAACCGCACCTTTTTCAAACTCGACTTTTTCTTCCGCCGCCAAGGCTAATGCCAGGGTGACCGCGGAGCTCAGGCGCTGTTCGGGGTTTTCGCCCAGCCCAACTTCCACAACCAACGTCTTCTCCGCCAAAAGCTTCGCCAACTTCATGCGCTGGTCGAGCGCCGTGGCCTCCAGCACCAGCACCGTAAACGGCGCGGGATTCGCGAGATACTCCTCGAGCTGCTCCACGGCCGCATCGCGGTTTTTTTCGCCGAGCTTCTCAATCTTCTCAATGTCTTCCAGAAAGACCACTTGCTGCCTTGAAAGCATTGGCAGCGTCTGAGCCTGCTCCAACGCGCTCTGCGTCTCCCCGCGATCCGCTGAATACCGCGACACGCCCCAGGTCCGCGCCGCTTCCAAAATAAACGTTTCCACCAGCAGCTTTCGGCAGGCGTCGCGCAGGTACGGCTCGTCTCCCAAAAGCAGCAACGCCGGGATGACCTTGCTCTTTTTCAGTCGCTCCATCAGCTCCTGTGAAGATATCCGCGCCATCCGATCGATCTCCGTTAGTAATTCTCAATCACTGCGGCTACCAGCCGTTGCGCAAAGTCCTTCGCCAAACGGTCGACTGCCGGGTCCAATTCTTCAAAAAAACTCGTCACATCCGTCGAGATTTCGTATTCATTACGAAAAATAAAATTGTCGGCGTGATACAGCACCTTTTCCGTGGAGGTCTGCGTCAAGGTCACTTCGCACTTCACCATAACTAGCATCGTCGTCGCCCGCCCGCTGACCGTATCGAATAGCAACGGAACCGCTTCCAGGCCGACCACTTTTCCGCGCAGCACAGCGTCTCCCTCAAGCGGATTCGACACCACTTTGTACGGAGTCTTCGCCAGAAACTCGTGCACCGTGGCCGCCGTAAGTTTTTGCTCGATGCGGTAGCTGGTGGTCGCATTTTCGAGCGCCGGCACGGCAATCACGTGAATGCTCGGGGGCAGGGCATCGGTACGCCCAGCGACGTGGTATCCGCATCCACTCTGCACGAACGCGAGTGCGGTCACCACCAACGCTAGCGTGCAGCAAAAGTTTCTTTTCATTCCGTGAACTTCTCAGCGAGCTTCACGGCATTCCATGCCGGCAGACGAATGTTATCCGCAGCGCCCCAAAACCACCAGGTTCCAGGCTTCGCTGGATCGGGCTCCGCTTGCGCCAGCTGAACCGCCGATTCTTCCGCCACACTCAGATTGCTAGGACTGTCCGGCGCCTGCATCACGGAGAATCCTGCTTCCTTGCAAGTGCTTTGGATGCGGGCCGCATCGACAGAGCTGTCCATCTCGGCGCAGGCGGAAAATGTGTTCGCATAAAATACAGGAACGTGCACCAGCTGAATCGCGGGAATCACCGGAGACCCGCGGAGGCAGGAGTGTACCTCCGAGCGCAGATTGGCCAGCGCCGCGCGCAAATCGAAGCGGCTCGTTGGACCAAAGCGGTCCAGCGTGCTGAAGGCGACCTGTGCGTCGAAAAGCGGCTTCCCTGGTGCCTGGAAAGAAAGCAATTGGCTACTTTGCGTTTCCAGTTCTTCGATGCCCGGTTTTCCCCAAGCGGAAACCGGCTGAAGCACAGTCGCGGTCAACTGACGCAAGCCCAGGCCTTGCAAGCACAGTGCAAGGCGAATGAGCGCCTCGGAAGGGGCCGAGGGGATGGTCGCGAGGTGCGGCTTTCCTGGAAGGTCCTGGCCGCGAAGCTTCTCTAACCCGCGAAACCACGGCACGGAATCAGGCAGCGACACGGAGTGGCCCGAGAGGTCGATGATGACGGCGCCGCTGCGCTGCGCCAGCGCGAAGTTCGCGCGCGTGAATTCGATCGATCCGGTGAAAAATACGAAGCGCGCGCGGTCGAAGCTGTCTTCTTCGACGGGCCGGATGACCGCGGGCTCACCCCCTGCTTCAGTCAGCGTGCCAGCCGCCAGTTCTTCATCAAGCAGGCGAAAGTCCGACGCCGCGAAGCGGCTCTCGTCCAGCAGCGACTTCAGCTCCGCTCCGAGCAGCGAAGACGCACCGGCGATTACAATTCGGTTGGAGTCCCGTTCAAAGGGCATGCATCACGCGGTTCGCGAAACCATCCGGTGCCGCAATAACCTTATGACATGCAAGGTTACGCCTGCGGCCGTGTAGGTTGCGGCAATGAGTAACAACACGATCTCCGACCATCGCCAGATCGCCGCACCCAACAGCGCAATGAATACGATCCCGAGCGACGGCTGTTTGCGCGTCCAGGGCAAGTCCTTGAAGCTGTAAAAACGAATGGTGCTGGTCATCAGCGCCGCCAGCGCCAGCGCCAGGAAAATCCATCCAATGGACCAGCGCCAATCCTGAATAGGCGACTTGAACGCGTGCACCGTAGCCGCGATCATTCCCGCCGCCGCGGGAGTGGGCATGCCCACGAAATATTTCGACCCCCCGGGAGCCATGCCTTGCACGTTGAAACGCGCCAGGCGCCACGCGCAGCAAACCACAAACGCGAGACAGAACCACCAGCCGAATTGCGCGATCTGCTGGGCACCTTGCGTGCTATCCAGACCGGGAAGATGCCGCACGCCCCAAGAGTAGGCCAGCAGGGCAGGGGCTATCCCAAAACTCACCACGTCTGCCAACGAATCAAACTGAACACCGAACTCCGTGTTCGTGCCTGTCAGCCGCGCTACGCGCCCGTCCAGCGAATCAAAAACTATCGCCAAACCAATGGCCTTAGCAGCATGATCGAACGGGTCGGTCTGAAGAACGCTACCTGTCAGCGTCGCTACACAAGCGTAGTATCCGCACAGCAAATTTCCGGTAGTGAACAGGCTGGGCAGCAGAAAGATTCCGCGCCGCAGTTTCGGATTGCGGATGCGGCGTCCGCGAATGGAGGGCTCAGGTGGCGCCGCTTCGGCCAGCTGTTGTACGGAGTCAGACATCTTAGTTTGTTTCCCCGCTAAATTCCTACACTCGTTTGGAAGCTAATCCCTAAGCTCGTTCAAAAGCCAATTCCTATGCTCGTTTTAAACTCGGGGTCAGGCTTTCGACCGGCATCTGGGCGTTCATCCCGCGATCCAGACCCGCACTCGCCGGCATCGGCCAGCGCGCCAGAACGCTCGATCCGCCTTTCACGTTATCGCCCAGAGCCACCAGAATTTCCGCATCGCGTGGCACCCACAGGTCTACCCGGGAGCCGAATCGCACCAACCCGATCCGTTCGCCGCGCTGCACGATGTCGCCGGTTTTCTTCCAACAGACTACCCGGCGCGCAATCAGCCCTGCAATCTGTTTAAAGACCATTTCGCCGGAAGCTGTCGAAAGAGAAATAACGTTTTGCTCATTTTCCGTGGAGGCCCGAGCCATCATCGCGGCGAGAAACTTGCCGGGACGGTAGTCCATCTTGGTGATGGTGCCTGCAGCGGGGGAACGGTTTACGTGGACATTCCAGATCGCCAGAAATATGCTGATGCGCTTGCCGGGAACCCCCGCGTGGTCTTCGTCGGTGACCACGACCACTCGTCCATCCGCCGGGGAAACCACCGCGCCAGGCTCGGCCGGAATCACGCGTTCCGGGTCGCGGAAGAAATAGAAAACAAAGGCCGCCAGGCACACCAGCACAACTCCAGCGACAATCCAGTGAGCCAGGAACGAAGCTCCTCCCAAAGCCAGCGGCGGCAGCCCGAAGTAGTATCCCTCTTTGACCATGCCAGTTAGACAATACCACAGCCTTCCGGGTCGCGGCTCTCACCGCGCCGGCAAGCGGCGGCTTTCTAAGGCACTGCGCCTACGGGGAAACGATCTGCTAGGTGACGTTAGCGCGCGCCCGCTGCACGCGGGCGGCGATCCGCTCCATCTCATCTTTGCAGTAGAGCTTCATCTTCTTTAGCTTGATTTCTTCCAGGAGGTGTTCCGAGCTGAGGTAGGGATCCGAGGTGAGTTTTTGGAGTTCGGCTTCGTACTTGGCATGCTGCTCGGCCAGACGCTGATACTCGGCGTCTGTATCGAGGAGTATGTCCCGAGGGTTCCGCGCCATCGTGGCCATGCGTTCCTCCCAAAGGACTTCATTAATTTTGGTTAACTACTCCATGAGCGGACGGTAAACCCGTGGCCTAGCGGCGTCAAGAGGGAACCTGAACAATTTTTAACAGGTGGTCCTAGCCTGTGAGTTCTCTCTTCATTAGTACCGCCGCTTCCGTAGGGCTTTGATAGTACGCCGGACGACTGCCGTTCTGGACGAATCCGTGCTTCACGTAGAAGGAAATTGCAGACAAGTTGGATTCGCGCACTTCCAAGAACGCAGTCTTGATTCTCAGCCGCTGAAATTCCGCCAGGGCCGCGTGCAGAAGCGCCGTGGCGTAACCGGCGCGCCGTTTTGCGGGATCAACCGAAAGATTCAGAATCTCGGCTTCGTAACCGACGGTACGGGCCACCACGAAGCCGGAAATCGCGCCTTCGATCTCGATCACCCAGGCAATCTCACCACGCAGCCTCAAGCGTTCGAGCGAATTGAGCGTCCACACCGCGGCCTCGGGAGACTTGCGCAAAATCTCTTCGACGGCCGCCGCGTCGCATACCTCGAACGCTCGCACGACGCCTCGGTAATTGCCGAGGGTCGAAGCGGGATCATTGTTCATCGGCGGGTCCATTCTACAGCCGGTGTGTCGGCGCACCGGTTTTCGCAGCCTGCTTCGGCACCGTTGCTGCCTGCAGTCTAAAACAATTGAGAACAGCTAGCTTCAGGGGCTAAAGCCCATCCGGTCTACACGAGTTACGCCGGGGATGAAGCCCCGGCCTCCTAGGGATCGCCGCGGCAGCCGCTGGACTGGCCGTGCACCCTCGAGAGAAGGGTTTTCCGCAACCTACTTGGCCACTCCGCAAGCTATTTGGAGCGGATGAAATCTTCCATAACCGCTTTTCGCATCAGGTCCGGTGGCAATAACCCTTGGGCGAGAATGAAATCGTGAAATTTCTGCTGATCGAATTTCGGCCCTAGCGCCGACTCCGTATCTTTCCTGAGCTGCAGGAGTTTCGTGTATCCGTAGAAGTAGGAGTTCGCCTGCCCTGGCGAGCGGAAGGTATACCGCTCGACCTCCTGGTTCGCGAACGGCTCCGAGAAAACGCCATCTTGCGTGAGCACTTTCATCGCGTCGGCAGGCTGAATCTTGCCGGCTTGCAACTCCGGATCGAGAAACGCGCGTTCCGCCCTCAATAGCCGGAACTGTAACGAGATCAGCTGACCTTCCAGCGGCATGTAGGGCTTGGTGATGTACTCGGCGTATAAGCCCCAGCCTTCGACGTTGGTGCTATTGAAAGCGTAGCGCGATCTCGCCAGCGATACGCCGTGCTCGATCATGGAGTCGAATTGTAACTCGTGGCCGGGACGCGCTTCATGCGCGATCAATGTCCACGAAGCCGCGTCGTAGGTGTAGTCGTCCACTTTCTCGGCCTTGGCACTGCCGGTCGCCGCAGGCATATTCAGCGGCAGCACAAATTCCCCTTGCTGTCCGGTGTTGTTCAGCAGTGGCGGCGGCACCATGTGCGGCGCGGGCTGCTGCGCGCTTTCGGCTGGTGTACCAATGCGGATACGCGCTGGCCGGTCGGGCAGACTGACCAGCCTTTGCTTCACGATGATTCCTTCGATCTCTTTCAAGCGATCTTTATAAAAGGGAAGAATGGAGTCGCCCACCAGTTGGTTTTCTTTGAGCTTTTTAATGACATCGCGATAGTCGCCGCTCGGCCAATCGTGCTGCTTGGCAATCTGTGCCGCGATCGTTTGCATTTCTCCCTGATATTCCGCGAAGGCCTTGTGTGCCATCACCGCGAGATCGCCGGGAGGAATATCGATCCCGTAGCCCTCGAGGCCCAACGCATACAGTTCGGGTGGCTCGCGGAAATCGGTGCGCGCCTTCGGAAGGATATCGCTCTTGATCCATTGATCGTAGTCCGTCAACTGTTGCTTGAGCTTGGCGTAAGGCTCTTCCCAGCCCTGCAATTTGTACTGTTTAAAGAGCTCGGCGATCCCTTCGACATACAAGGAGTTGCGCGAGAGGGCGGTTTCTACGCGCGCCTTCGCTGGATAAATCATGTTGGGCTTGGCCAACTGCAATTCGGTGAGCTTTCGCAATTGCTCAGCAAACGGAGTGTAGCCAGGCTCCAGCCCGGCGTACTTTCGCAGCCGCACAACCGCAGCCGGGCGACGCTCGGCCGCCACCTGGTCGTCCAGCAACACGCGCAGTCCCTGGAATACGCCGCCGCTCGCGTTGATGTAGGGAATCTGATGGGCTTCGGCGAAGTCGTGTTGCTTCAGCCGGAGCTGCGTGCTGTGAATCATGATCTCCAAGTCTTGCCGGACGTATTTGTTCTGTTCCTTGGGCAACTGCTCCTGGAGCTTGGCGAGGACTGCACGCGTCTCCGAAATCTCGGCCATGTCGTCCTCGTGTGTCGCGACCGAAATCTTTTCGTCGTATTGGCTCAGACCATCGGATGACGCTGATTCCGGCGAGTGCTTCTTGTCGATCTCGATCAGCAGGTTTGCGAATTCATTGCTGCGCGCGATCCAACCCTTGTCAGCCTGATTTGCCGCCGCGCTCGCGGTTTGCGCCGCGGAATGACTTGCCGAACCGGAGAGGTCGAAAGGCACGGCGACAACGGATGCCGCTATCGCCGAAGCTGCCGCCACGAGCGCGACGCCCAGAATGCATTTGATCACAAGTCGTCTCCTCAAAAAGTCCATCAATTTTGTTTTGCAACGGGATCGCGGCCGTCTTTCCAGAATACTTCCGCGTCGGAGCGCCGCACGTAGTTTGCATCCAGAGCCAGCGGGTCAGTGAAACGTTTTTCCAGCGCCAACCGATATCCGAAGCGGCCGATCGAGGGTGCCAGGATCGGCGAAGCGGTGAGCACACTTTCACCCACACTCTGACGCGCGGGCCAGCATTCCGTTTCAAGGAGCATCTCGGGGTCGGTCGAGATCCACTGGATGCTTTGGCCGGAAGCCGTTTCGACTACCAAAGCCAGGAATTTGTCGGGCGCAATCACGGATTCTTCGCCAGCGCGATTGAGTGTCGCGCCCTCACGACGATAGAGTGCTCCGTAAACCTGGCGCCGCTGCGCGTTCGTGAAAGCTGCGACGTAGGGTGGAGGGCCCGCCGCTTGTGTTGCCAAGGCTTCGAGGCGCGAGACGCTGACGATCGGCTTGCCTGTCACCTCAGCCCAGGCTTTAACGGTCGTTAGCCCGACACGAACTCCGGTGAACGAGCCCGGCCCGGCAGCGGCGACGTACGCGTCCACGTCGGAAAACGCGATGCCTAAGCCGCTTAAGACTTGAGCAATGGCGGGGAGCAACCACACCGAGTAGTCTTCGGCCGTGTCGTGTGAGACGACCCGGAGGATCTGGTCGTCGCGCAATATGGCGACGCTGCCTCGTGCGTCACAGGTGTCCAGTGCCAGTAAGAGCATGCCGGGATTGTACCGCAGCGGGCGACCAATCCGCGTAACCGACAGGAGCAATTACAGTTGCGCACGCCAGCGGTGATCACGCAGCACGAAGATCTTCGTTAACGCCGATTCAGCGAAGAGGAATAAACCGACGGGTAGGCGAGGTAAGGGCGCGTTTATGAGAGCAATTTGCATGCCAAATTGGCACACTGCTTTCGCTAAGCCCCTGATTCCAATGGATATATCTTGACTGTTGGAACACACTTTCCGTACACTACTTCATGTAGGGATGCCTAGGGGGGCAATCGAAATCTATGGACTACAAAATTGGCGACAAGGTCGTCTATCCGAATCACGGTGTGGGACTCGTAGAGCAGATCAGCTACGGCGTGTTGAACGGTAGGACCGAACGCTATTTCATGATCCGCATTGTTTCCAGCGGCTTGCGTGTGATGGTTCCTCAATCCAACGCAGATATTGTTGGGCTGCGTTCCGTAATTCGTTCGAATGATGCGACCAAAGTCCTGGGTTTTCTCGAAACCGGCAAGCTGAATTCGCATCACGATTGGAAACACCGCTTCAAGGAAAACTCCGAGCGCATGCGCACTGGCTCTCTCCTGGAAGTCGCCGTGGTTCTCAAAAGTTTGGTTTCTCTTAGCCGCAGTAAGCCGCTTTCCTTCCGCGAAAAGAAAATGCTGGAGCGCGCCAAGTATTTGCTGGTCAGTGAAATGGCTACCGCGCGCAACACCACTGCCGAAAGCGCGGAGGCTGTCGTCGTGAAGTCGCTGGCGAAAGCCAAGCTGACGTTCCCGATCATGACCGAAAAATTTGAATAAGCTTTAGTTCGCAGGATTTAGAACCATCCGGGGCGGGCAACTTTCGAGTTGCCCGCCTTTTCATTTTGGAACTCCGGCCTGACCTTCGCTGTCACTTTTGACAGGTCTGCCAACATCGGTTGGTGAAGGGGAATGCGCGCCTCGGGTTAGCTGAATATCGGTTAGCTGCGTACCACCACTGCCAAGTCACCTGGACCGATACCAAAGAGGTATGTTGTCTGACTGTGCGCATGCGTTTGCCTCAACTGTTGAGGTGGAATGCTTCTTCCGGCACACTGACCTCCGCTCGAAGTTCGACCACAAATTCCCATCACTGGACAACCATGCGCATCGCATCCAAAGCTCCGACCCGCGTCGACCTCGCCGGCGGCACACTCGATATCTGGCCGCTCTATCTGTTTCATCCTGGCGCGGTTACGGTAAACGCGGCGATCACCCGCTACGCCTCCTGCGTGATCGATCAGCATCCGCAAGGTGACGATCGCATCAGGCTCGTCTCCCGCGATACCCAGCTTGAGGAAAGCTTCGACTCCTACGCGTCCTTGGTGAAAGGGAGGCGCTATCGCCTTCCACTGCTCGCTGAAATCGTAAAATTCTTCCGGCCAGATGGCGGCTTCACCCTGACAACCGACTCCGAAGCCCCCGCGGGCGCGGGAATTGGAGGGTCCAGTGCCATGGCGGTCGCCATTTGCGCCGCGCTCGACCGCTTTACCGGAGCAGGGAAGAGCAAGGCCGACTGGATCCACATCAGCCGGGACGCGGAAGCGATCGTGATCCGCGTTCCCACCGGTACGCAGGACCACTATCCGCCGGCTTTCGGTGGCGCTGCCGCCATCGAGCTGCCGCCCGGCGGCGAGCGCCGCACCGAACTTCGCGTCGATCTTTCGGAACTTGAGCGCCGCATCGCACTTTGCTACACCGGCAAGCCCCGCAAGTCGGCGATCAACAATTGGGACGTCTTCCAGAAACACATCAACGGAAACAAGAAGGTCCACCACAATCTCGCCCGCATCTCCGAAGTCGCGCAGCAACTTCGCGGTGCGCTCGAAACGTCCAATTGGACCGACGCCGGACGGCTGATGCGTGAGGAGTGGAGCTTCCGAAAGCGCAATCTGCCGACCATCTCTACCAAGACGATCGACCGCATCATTGAAGGCACGCGGCGCAAGGGCGCTCTTGCGGGAAAGGTCTGCGGTGCGGGGGGTGGTGGCTGCGTGATTCTTCTGATCGAACCTGACGCGCGCGAACGTGTGGAGTCCGCAGTGGCCGACGCCGGAGGTCAACTCCTGCCGATGAAGATCGATCGGTCCGGCGTTCAGGTTACCGTTTCTTAGAACAAGCTCTGCGGGTCCGGCCAACCTAGTCCCGCCAACATGGTCCAGTCCCGCGTATTTCCCCGGGGCTGAAAAAGTGCCAGGTATCTGTTCAGCAGACAATAAGCATCATAGAATAGAGGCGACCAGTCACCGGGGCGGCTGGCCAACGTATCCATGCCCAACTGGCTCATACCGGCGCTCACTGTTTTTCTGCTTGCTGCGGATGTGCCCGGGATCGAGCGTCTTCACGCGCCCAGCAATTCAATTCCTGCATTTCCCGCTGGCGAGGATATCTCCATCTTGCCCGATCTATCCCCGACAACGGATGAGCCTCCGGCTCAATCGCCACAGTCCAGCCAGCCAAAAAAGGGGACCTTGCAGGATCAATCCAAACTCGACCTGATCCGCTTCGTGTCGGGAGAATTTGCCAAAGCCACGAAGCCGCTGCCCGCGGGCAAAGAAGGTTTTCTTTTTTATGTCGGGAAGCCGATCAGCACGGAATTGCTGAATAGCGCGGTGGCGACTCACGGCGCGGCCGTCAACAGTGGCGACAACGTGCAAATCACCAAGCTCGAATTTCGTGAACACACCATCGTTGTAGATGTGAATGGTGGCGGGCGCGGCAAGAAGAACTGGAAAGACCATGTACAGATCGGCATGGGCGGTAGCATTCCGACGATGAGCACAGGTCAGACGCAAGGTTCAGAAAATGGTCCGCCGGGAGTTCAGCCAGGGATGGGCAGCACTCTTTTCCTGGAATTCACCAAAGCGGTCCCGGACCTTACTCCTGAGGATCTGAAGCAAATCCTTTCGCCCTTTCTGGATTTCTCACGCCAGCGTTCCGCCTCCGTGCATTGGACCGACACGCTCCCGCCCGACGTGAGGAAAGCCATCCAGGACCGGCGCCCCGCCGTCGGCATGGACCGCGAAGAAGTAGTCGCGGCCATCGGCAAACCGGAACATAAGGTTCGCGAGCGCGATGCCGAGGGCAACGAAATCGAGGATTGGATCTACGGCCAGCCGCCCTCAAAAACAGTATTCGTCCGCTTCCAAGGCGATCGCGTAACCAGCGTCCGGCAGTTCCCTCAATAATTGTTCACGATCCCTGTCCGTCCGCATTGCCGTCCTTTTTTCAAATTCACCATCTAATCAGAAGTTCGGTAGTGCCCTGGCCTTCTGGTGGAACTGATCTGCAGTCCCCGCAAGAGAAGTGCAAATCACGTGAGAAGTCAAAAAAGGAGGATTTTCCCGTATGCGCATGTCCAGATGTCGCACCGCTTTGCTCGTTCTCGCGGCCACCGTGTTCCTTTCGCTCGGCAGCGCAGGTTGCTCTGGGCGGTGACGTACTACGACGAGGACCATCACGATTATCACCACTGGAACAACAACGAAGTCGTGGTCTATCGCTCCTACTGGACCGGTCGGCATGAACCCTATCGCGAGTACTCGAGTCTGAACAAGGACGAGCAGCGCGATTACTGGCGCTGGCGCCACGATCACCACTGAGCCCTGAGCGCATCTTCCTCTTAGTGCGGATTAAGTTTCGATCGTTTTGAGCCTTACACCGTGCCGCGTACAGCGGTCCGGTGTAAGGCATTTCACGTTGCGTCTTTCTTCTTGATGGGTCCTGCCGGAAGCCTACCGCTCGGACCGCGTTGACTTTTTTTCTCGCAGCCCATAGCATTTCTAGTTCACACATGGGCCGATTTCCAGTCTGCGCCGGCTCGCTTCGCGTGACCATTCCATCGGAGGAAGAATGCCCATCAAGGTAGGTATCAACGGTTTCGGCCGCATCGGACGCAACATTGTGCGCACCGCCCTCGACGACAAAGATATTCAGTTTGTTGCGGTGAACGACATCACCGACGCAAAGACGCTCGCCCATTTGCTCAAGTACGATTCGATCCTCGGCAATCTGCCCCACCATGTGACCCACACTGACGACTCCATCGCCGTGGAAGGGAAGAGCTTCAAGGTTTTCAAGACTAAGGATCCCGGCGAAATCGATTGGGCTTCGGTGGGCGCTGACGTTGTTGTCGAGTCGACTGGCCTCTTCACCAAGGGCGCGGACGCCAAAAAGCACCTGCGAGCCCCCGTGAAAAAAGTCATCATCTCCGCACCCGCCGACGGCCCGGACGCTACCTTCGTGCTGGGCGTCAACGACAACACCTACGATCCTGCCAAGCACAACGTCATCTCCAACGCTTCGTGCACGACCAACTGCCTCGCGCCCGTCGCCAAGGTTCTGCAAGACACCTTCGGCATCACCGCGGGAACCATGACCACGATTCACTCCTACACCAACGACCAGAAGCTCCTCGACCTGCCGCACAAGGATCTTCGCCGCGCCCGCGCCGCTGCCATCAACATGATCCCCAGTTCCACAGGCGCTGCCAAAGCTTTGCACTTGGTCATCCCCGCCCTCAAAGGTAAACTCGACGGCTACGCGATGCGTGTCCCCACGCCGAACGTTAGCGTTGTGGACCTCACGGTTTTTGTCGAAAAGCCGGCCACCGTCGAATCCGTCAACGCCGCCTTGAAAGGCGCGGCGCATGGTCCGATGAAAGGCATCTTAGGCTACACCGAAGAAGAACTGGTCTCCTCCGACTTCAAAGCCAATTCGAATTCCTCGATCGTCGATGCGGGATACACCAAAGTCGTCGGCGACAAGTGCGTTAAAGTGCTGGCCTGGTACGACAACGAGTGGGGCTACTCCTGCCGCTGCCGCGACCTGATCAAGCTCGTTGCGTCCAAGTTTTAGGTAGCACAGGCACTTCTGCCTGTGTCTCCTGTAGACGAAGCAAGCCTGACACCGACAAGCAAAATCGCGCCCAATAAATTTCAACTCAAGCCATAACGCACAAGCGCAGCAACAGGCAAAATCGCAAAACGAACTATGAACAAGCTAACCATCAACGACCTCGACCTCCACGGCAAACGCGTCTTCATCCGCGCAGACTTCAACGTCCCCCTAAAGGACGGCGGAGTCACGGATGACACGCGCATTCGCGAAACGCTGCCCACGCTCCGCCTGGCCATCCAAAAGGGCGGACGCCTGGTGCTGGCCTCGCATCTAGGCCGGCCGAAGGGCGGTCCCGATCCGAAATACTCCCTGGCCCCGGTCGCCAAGAAACTGGCGGAGCTCTTGGAACGCGATGTGGTTTTTGCCGAGGATTGCGTAGGTCCCGACGCCGAAGCCAAAAGCAAAGCGCTCACCGACGGCGGCGTGCTCCTTCTCGAAAACGTCCGCTTCCATCCTGAAGAGGAAAAGAACGACGAAGCCTTCTCTAAACAGTTGGCGAAACTTTGTGACGGCCTCTTCGTTTGTGACGCCTTCGGCTCAGCTCATCGCGCCCACGCTTCCGTAGTAGGCATCACGCGCTTCGTTAAGCAATCCGCCGCAGGCCTGCTCATGGAAAAAGAGCTCGCCTATCTCGGCAAAGCGGTCACCAATCCTGCCCGGCCATTCGTAGCCATTATCGGCGGCGCGAAAGTCAGCGATAAGATCGAAGTGGTCGAAAACTTGATGAAGATCGCCGACGTCATGCTCATCGGCGGCGGCATGGCCTACACCTTCGAAAAGGCCCAGGGCCTGGAAATCGGCAAGTCCCTCGTGGAGACGGATAAGCTCGACCTCGCCAGACGCCTCCTCGCCGAAGCCAAGCAGAAAAATTTCAAGCTTTTGCTCCCGGTCGACCACGTCGTCGCTCCCGAATTCAAGCCCGACGCCAAAGCCACTACCTGCGACATCGCTGCCACTCCTGCGGATCAAATGGGTCTCGACATCGGTCCCAAGACCGCCGCTGCCTATTCCACCGAGATCTCCAAGTCCAGGACCATCGTCTGGAACGGTCCAATGGGCGTCTTCGAAATGCCCGCGTTCGCCAAAGGTACCCTCGAAGTTGCCAAAGCGGTTGCCGCAGCGACCTCCGCAGGCGCAACCTCCATCGTCGGCGGCGGTGATTCCGTAGCCGCCGTCCACCAATCCGCCCTCTCCACCAAAATTTCCCACATTTCCACCGGTGGAGGCGCCTCCCTGGAGTTCCTGGGAGGCCGCAAACTCCCCGGCGTCGAAGCCCTAACGAACAAATGACCTCCTCTCGTCTCCGCAAAATTTCAGCGTACTCTGCGTCTCTTTACCCTGAGAATCGAAGGGTTTACCCTGAGCTCCGAAGCGTGCGTCATCCGTTTCTTCGTTGTCTGAATCGGAGGCACCCATGACCCGCCGCCGCGTCATCGCGGGCAACTGGAAGATGCACAAGACCATCGCCGACACCCGCGCCTTCTTCTCCGCCTTCGCGCCTTTGGTCGCGCACTCGACCCACTGCGACATTGTCGTCGCCCCGCCTTACACAGCCATCTCCGCTGCTGCCGAATGCGTGAAGTCCACGAGCATCGCTATTTCCGGCCAAAACGTTTCGTGGAGCAAAGAAGGCGCCTTCACCGGCGAAGTCTCTGGCCCGATGCTCGCCGAAGCGGGGTGCCGCTACGTCATCATTGGCCACTCTGAGCGCCGCCAGCTTTTCCGCGAGACCGACGATAATGTGGCCAAGAAATCACTGATGGCTCTCAGCTCCGGCCTCATCCCCATCGTTTGCCTGGGTGAAACCGACGAAGAGCGTACCGCCGGCCTCGAGCAGGAAGTCCTGAATCGTCAGTTCACTGGCGGGCCTGGCGCGTTGACCCCCGAGGAATTCTCCCGTATCCTGATTGCCTACGAACCAGTCTGGGCGATTGGGACGGGTAAGGTAGCAACGCCAGAAATTGCTGCCGCCGCGCACAGTATTATTCGCCGGTGTGCAGCCGAGCAATTCTCCATTGCTCACGCCTCCGCCCTACGCATCTTGTACGGCGGCAGCGTCAAACCCGATAACATCAAGGGATTGATGGTGCAGCAAGAACTGGACGGCGCACTCGTAGGCGGAGCAAGCCTGGACCCGAAGGGATTCGCGGCGATCGTAAATTTCGAATGACCGTATGCAGTGCCCAGGCGATGTTATTCGCCAGGTGTAGGCGCCGGGCTTTAGCCCGGCGTGCCTGAAGTGGTAGTAAGATAGTACGTCACGGCGCGGCCACAACCACGCCGTTCGGCCTCATATTCGAGGCGTCTACAACCGTCGGGGACGACGCGAGCAAGCGGCCAATCCCAAATGATTTAGCGAGGATTCGAAATGCAAGGAATGCCAGGCTGGATGAAGTGGACCATCTCTCTCTTGATAGGCGTCGCCATCATTATTCTCGGCTTCCGTTTCGCCGGATGGCTGCTGACCGCCTTCTTCGTAATGAACTGCCTCGTGCTGATCATCGTCGTCCTGCTGCAAAGTGGTAAAGCAGCCGACCTCGCCGGAGCCTTCGGCGGCGCAGGCAGCCAGACCGCCTTCGGCCCACGCGGCGCCGCCACACTTCTCTCGCAAGCCACAACGTGGTGCGCGGTAATGTTCATGATCTGCGCCATGGCCCTGGTCCTGCGCACCGACAAAGCCACCGGCCAAGGCAATTCGATCCTAGAAAAGTTTTCAAAGCCCGCAGCCGCTCCCGCAAAGCCAGCGCCAGTAACCCCCGCGCCAGTAACCTCGGTGCCTACACAGCCGCAATCGAGCACGACGCCGACAGCCCAACCCCCCGCAACCACACCCACAACGCAACCGAAAAAGCCGTAATCGCAGATTGGTGTGGTATCTGTAGCGGCCGCTTTCCGAAGCGGGCGGTTTCGCCCTGAACAACGACTTCTGAATTTCTCGACGCCTCAGCGATCAGCGGTCGACAATTCGAGGTTGCTCAGCCCGAAATAAACACGCCGGTAATTTCACCAGCGTTAGCCGGTCACGCCATCCCTGAGTCTAGGCGTTTGTAGGGGCGGGGCTTGCCCCGCCCGGCCGCTGCGTCCTGCCGCACCAGTCCGATGAGCACCCGCGCCGATCGCCAACCGCGGCGAGCTACCATGAATATTTTGGAATAGCGAGATTTCGGAGAGCAAATCGAATCAGCGATCCAGCGGCGAACCCTACAAAATTGGTGCGGTCGAGAGGACTCGAACCTCCATGCCTTGCGGCGCTAGCACCTCAAGCTAGTGCGTCTGCCAGTTCCGCCACGACCGCATGCACCGAATTATACATTAGAATCGCCAGCCAGAGAGTCTGTGGACCTCCGCCACACATGAGAACACCGCCTCTTCAAGCTAAGAATCGTCCGAAGTCTCCTTCCCGGCGCGGCCGCAATCCCAGAAAATCTTTTCCACAGCCGCGTCAGGAGAAAAGGCCGTTAACGTTAACGCTCCGTCCCAAAATGAAAATTAATCGGCGGTAACGTTAACGGAGCGTTTTCGAAATTAAAATTTATCCAATTTCCGAAAAAGTACTATTGCACAATGATTTCCACGGGACTAACGTAGTTGCTGGACAGCAACCTGCATCGCTCGCGCCTTAGTAGGATGCTCTCCGCAACGTGTTCTGGCTATGTTTTCCAAAGCGTTTCCAGCGCGCTCCCGCTCCCGGATTCGAAACAACTCGAGCTCGCGCGTATCCTGATTCGTACCATTCCTCTGGGGAGAATTACATGAACGATCGTCCGCAAATCTTAGTCGTATCGTCGGACCTGGACCACCGCCGCGCGCTCACCTCTATTCTTCAGAAGGACGGCTGGAACCCGCTGCATGCCTCGCGCCTTAATGAGTGCCACGATCTCCTCGCGAAACAAAATGTCGGCCTGGTTTTCTGCGAACGGCGTCTCGCCGATGGAACTTACCGCGACCTTATTTCTGCCGCGCAAACTCCGGCCCGCAACGTCCCCGTCGTCGTGACCTCGCGTCTAGCCGACTGGGACGAGTACCTGGAAGCTCTGCGTCATGGTGCTGTGGACCTGATCCCGTCGCCCTGCAAACCTCGCGATGTTTCCGCCGCCATCGCGCAAGCCCAACGCGAGGGACAGGAACTCTCTGCCCATAAGTCTTCGCCATCCGAATCCAGACTCCGCGCCGTCCCCATCTTGGACGCATAGGCGCATCGGTTTCTCCTCGTTCCGGACAACTGGCGCGCCTCGAAAAGCGCGAATTGTCGCCTTTGTGTATCATGATTCCCCGTGAACTTCACTCTGACCCCGGTGGAAGCCCGCGTCCTCGGCGCCCTCGTCGAGAAAGAGATCACAACTCCCGACTATTACCCGCTCTCCCTGAACGCCATTCTCAACGCCGCCAACCAGAAATCGAATCGCGACCCGGTAATGGAGCTTGACGAAGACGCCGTCCGCCGCGCGCTTCACTCGTTGGGCGAGCAGGGCCTCGCCCGCTCCGCAGCAACAGACGGCCGCGTCCCCAAGTTCGAGCATCGCCTAGCGGAAGTCTTCAATTTCCATCGCCACGAAATCGCCCTGCTCTGCGTACTTCTTCTCCGCGGCCCACAAACCCCCGGCGAACTCCGCACCCGCACCGATCGACTCTATCAATTCGACGACCTCGCCGCGGTTCACTCCGCTCTCAATCTGCTCATGAACCGTGAACCGCCCCTTGCCAAAGTCCTCCCTCGCCAACCCGGCACAAAAGAAGCTCGCTACGCCCATCTCCTCTCGGGCGACGTGGAAGAGTCGGTTCCCAAATCGGGTCATACTGAGTCAGCATGTTCATTAGTCCGGCAACCTGATCATGCTTCTTCGGATGACAGCAGGTTGGCCCGCCTCGAAAACGAAGTGGCCGCTCTCCGAGCCGAAGTCGCCAACCTCAAAACTCAGCTAGCCGCATTTCAAAAACAGTTCCAATAGTCTCCAATTGTGGACAATCGTTATCCCTGCTCAACGCGAAGAGCCTCGTGCACAAATCGATCCGGTTTTCTCCGCTGTTCCACTCACGATTTAACGCATTGATCGCACGGAGTTTACATTTGAGTACCAATCAACTTTCCCAGTACTTCCGGCACCAAAGACGGATGGACCTCCGCATGCTCCCTCTGTAGGCTCAGTACAGTTTTTCGATGCTATTCGGAAAGTATCCAGACGCGCTACTTTGTCGGAAGTAGCGCCGGTCGAAAAAAGGGAAAAAGCGTCAGCACTCCGGGTTGCCCCAACCCGCGGTTTTTTTCAGGGGCGCTATGACACTAACTCCACGCCAAGCGTTCACCAGGCCCGGATTACCTCGACGGTCCCCTCTGAAATGGAACAAAACCATGAATGATAAGAGAATTCTTCTCGCCCTCATCATGTTTGTGGGCGGATTCTTTGTCTTCCGGTCATTCCACGACGTTCTCAAGTCCCACGCATCGACGAAGAACGCCGCCGCGTCGAATCAAAATCAGCACGCCGACGCCTTGCCGGCACCCGGCCCGTCCTCAGTCCAGACCCCGCTCGTCCACGCTTCGTTCCGTCCTCTCAACTTCGCCCTTCTCCGCGGCGGCTTCAGCTCCGTCAACGAATTCTTCGAGCGCGTCCACGACGATCCGGTTCTCCACGACTTCTACGGGGACTGCGCCGACCGCAACGCTTCCATGCACCCTCTTCCCGAGGACATCACCGCGTTCAGCACCTTTCGCAAAGGCGACAAGATCGCATGGGCCCAGAAACCCCTGCTTATCAAAAAGGGCGAATACGTCATGACTTTCTGCGGTAAGACGGTTCTCGCCCGCTGCGGCAATCTCATTAGCGTCTCCCCCATGCAACCCAGCGAAGACGTTCCGCCCGCGCTCCTCGAAGCTCCCTCAGAGCCCGTCGAGGCGCCACTTACCCTCGTAGCGGACGCTGCTCCCACTTCTGCGGATCCCGTCGGCGCCGCTGCCGTACCCACGGCTGCGGCAAAGTCGCGCCGTTTCTTTTTCGTTCCGCCGTTCTACATCCCGCAGGGAGGCTCGCACAGCACTGCTCTGTCAACGATCACTGGTCCTGTTCTTCCTCCGTCGGGTCCGCCGCCACCTCCGTCAGGCCACATCTCTGGCGATGAGTTTTCCGGTCATCAGGCCTTCATTACGCTTTTCATCGGCCTGTTTGTAATTGGTCTTCTTAAGTTGACCACTCGATGAAAATCGCCGGCTACGTCCTCATCACTCTTCTGGCAGTGTTCGTCGTGGTCGTGCCGTACGAAATACACGCCCACTGGCCAACACTCGGCCCGCACTGGGCCACCGCCGCCTCATTTTTTGTTCCCGGCTCCTATGCCACAGGCGACCACGTCATCACGCCGGTCACCGACGTCACCATCACCTGGCAATGCTCCGGCGCCGAAAACATCCAGATCTTCTCCATGCTCTTCGCCACCGTCTTTCTGATGAATTGGCAGCGCATGCAAGGCTGGAAATCCGTCGCTCTCTATGTCGGCGCCCTGGCTACTCTTTGGCTCGTAAATCTAGCCCGCATAATCACAATCGTAGTCCGCGCGAAAGAAACCCACTACGGTTTGGCCAACACGCTGGCGTTAGCCCTCTTGATCATCCTGGTCTGGAAAATCAAGTGGCTCCGCCCCTGCACCTCCGAAACCGCTCCCGCCTCCACGTAACGCCCATCCGCGCTGGTCTCCCACCTCGACGTAACATCTATCCGCACTTGTAGGGGCGGGGCTTGCCCCGCCCGGCCACTGCGTCTTGCCTCAGACCGGACTGCGAGCCGCACGCAAGCAAATCTCGCGCGAAGTTTGCAGGGGCGCAGGACTTCGCGCCCCAAGCGTCCAGACGCAAACCGTATACTTCCGCCTCAACCGTTATCCATAAAAGAAAAGGGCGGCTCTCTCGAGTCGCCCTCTCCAAATTCCTACCCCTACAGCAACGAGCGGCCGTTAGGCCCCGGCCGCCTTCCGGCCCTCATCCTCCCGGATCAACTTTCGCGCCTTCTCCAAGTCCTCGGGCCGAACCTCCGTCAAGTTATGCTCCTTCTTCGCATGCTCCGAAGCCGCGCGCAGCACTTCCTCATCGGTATTCCCACGCGCCTCAAACTTACATCCAGGATGCACGTCACCGCACTTCAACACTTTACTCATGGAATCTCCTTACACGAAAAAATGGGGCGGGGTACCCAATGCTAGGCTCCCCCAGGAGCCCGAGTCAACGCCTCTCGCCGACCAGCTAAGTTGAATCCATCTCTGTCGATCGCGCTGGAACGTGGCGCAACCGGCGTGCATCAATTTATCCTGCGTTAAGCTCCACGCGGCCATACTCCCGGATCTACATCGAGGTTTGCGATTGTGTGATCGCTTTGAGTCCGGGTTCTCGCCGCTCCGCATACGCCGAAGCCAAGGCCTGAAGTTGATTCCGCCATCGCAGAGAAAACAAACATGATTCGTTGGAAGACGCTCGCTGCGCTCCTTCTCGTGTTCGCAATCCTCGCAGCCGCTTACGGCTTCGCCCTGATCCGCCACGGCTTCAGCGCCAATGCCGAGCCTTCCTCCCTCGAGAGAGTCGCGGCCCGCACAGTTCGCAATATTTCCATCCCCAGCCGCGCCCGCGACGCCAAGAATCCCTGGAAGCCCACGCTGACCACTCTCAACGAAGCCCGCGCAGACTTCGCCGACCGCTGCGCCATCTGCCACGGCAGCGACGGCAGCGGCCACACTCAGGTAGGCCGCAACCTCTACCCAAAGGTGCCCGACCTGCGCTCCCTGGAAACCCAAGGTCTCACCGACGGCCAACTCCACTACATCATCCGCAACGGCGTCCGTCTCACCGGCATGCCCGCCTGGAGCAATCCCCACGACGAACCCGACGACTCCGGCTGGAAGCTAGTCCTCGTCATCCGCGACTTCCGCCAACCGACTCTCCAGGAAGCCGCCCAGCAACAGCAGACCGCAATCTCCGCCAGCTACGTCGGCTCGCAAAAATGCGAAAAATGTCACGAAGAAATCTATGCCCACTGGAAAAAGACCCCAATGGCCAACGTAGTCCGCGACCCGCGCGAACATCCCGACGCAATCATTCCGGACCTCGCCACCAACAAAATCGCCAAGTTTACCAAGGACGATGTCGCTTTCGTCTACGGCAGCGTCTGGAAGCAGCGTTACTTCACCAAAATTGGCGACGATTACTTCCCGGAGCCCGCGCAATGGGACGTCACCGCCAAAGTCTGGCGACCCTATTTTGTGGCTAAGGGTACCGACTGGTGGGAGCCGTTCTATCCCCCCGATAACATGAAGCGCCCGACGGGCCCAACCTGCGACGGCTGCCACTCCGTCGACTACGACATCCACACCAAGCAAGTCGCCGAGTGGAACGTAGGCTGCGAACGCTGCCACGGCCCTGGCAGCGAGCATTCCGCCAATCCCACCCGCGCTAACATTCTGAATCCCGCCCACATGAACTACGTCCAGGCCAGCGACACCTGCATCCAGTGCCATTCGCAAGGCCGCCCGCTCACCGATCCCATGCAAGGAAATCACTACGATTGGCCGGTAGGCTATCGCGTAGGCCTAAACCTGCAAGATTTCTGGAGGCTCGAAGATCACACTCTAGGTGCCACGACCTTCACGCATTACGCCGACGGCACCGCCCACAAAAACCGCATGCAAGGCAACGACTTCGTCCAAAGCGTGATGTACCGCCGCGGAATAACCTGCTTCACCTGCCATGACGTCCACGGCACCGACAACTACGCCCAGCTCCGCAAGCCCGCCAACAAACTTTGCCTCGACTGCCACGCCCCAATGTCCCTCAACGGCCCCCGCACGCTGACTTTACAAGAGCACACGCACCACAAAGACGGCTCACCCGGAAGCGACTGCATCGCCTGCCACATGCCGAAAATTGAGACCACGATCGCCGACACAAAAGTACGCGCCCACACGTTCGCTTTCATCACGCCATCGATGACGGACAAATACAACATTCCCAACCCATGCACGTCGTGCCACAAAGACAAGCCCACCACTTGGGCCACGCAAGCTCTAGCCCACTGGCCCGAACGCTCCCCATGGCGTACCGACTGAATACAGATCTTTGGTGCTCTATTGTTTCGGCTGATAGAGGATCCGCTGCGGTCCGTCCACGATCTTGAAGTCCACCGGCACCGTAAACAGCGATGCATCCGGCTCCGCCCGCACGATATTCGTAAGCTGGAAAGTTTGTTCACCCATCCGCGGATCACTACGCTTGCTGTAAACCACCGTCTTCAGGTCCGGCGAGGTCCACATCTCGGTAACAATGCTGATCGGCTTCTCGTTGCCAATCTCCCCGGATGGAATGGTCCGCGTTGTCCGCACTCCGTTCACAATAATGCCCTCCATCGTTTTGGAGCCAAGGTCTTCCGTGCTGACTTCGGCTTGGTCGTTTGCGATCAAGGTTGCCTGCGCGATCATGGGTGGTGGCAGCGGCGGCAGCGGCGCGGCCCCCGCAATGACCCCGCCGTCCACCCTAACGAAGGTGGTCGTAGCGCCGCCGCCCATAACTCCGGGCCCTGTCGTCGAGCCATTCGTCGAAGACGAAAACGTCGGAATTTTCTGCGCCGTCTTGTCCGTCAGGTTCAAGGTGTAAGACGTCTGCGCCACCGTATCGTGGATGAACACCAATCGAGGCGCATTCGCCGCCGATAAATTCCCGATCGGCGGTAGCACCGTTTCCTGTCGTGTCCGCCCCTGTGAGTCGCGCGCAGTACTCCCGTTGCTGGTCTGCACGATGCGATTGCCGTCCGCCAGCGTCTGCACCAATTCATTGGTTATCGTGGCGGAGTACGGCGCGCCTTGCACCGGCGTGCTCGCTCCTTTGTCGAATGCGCTCCACGCGACGGCAGTGCCCGCACCACTCCCTTGGATGGCTAGCGTGCCTCCCATCTGACCGGTTCGATAGACCATATTCCCCGGATCTTGCGCAAACGCGCCGGGCCCCGCTGCAAGAACAGGAGCTGCCAGAGCAAAAATGGATACCCACTTCAAAGTTGATTTCATGGTTGCGTCGTCCTTTCCATTCCAACAAGTCGTGGTTGCAGGCGAAGCCCTTGAGCCGACCCATCCGGAGCAATACTCACCTCCGCAACGAAATTGATTCCTTCAGGGACCGCGCCCGGCGGAAACATCGCGTCGGCTGGAATCGCGATCTGAATCCCAGGCTCAGCCGCCGCCCAGTTCGTGTCCTGAATCCGTGCCGGCACGGCGGCTCGGCGCCGATGAATCTTCTTTTCCGACGCGGGCGCTGTTTCAAACACCCTAGCTGCCGAGCCAACGGCAGCCGCATCGTGGAGCGAAGGCGCGGCCGCCACGGATTGCTGCGCCTGCGTCTGCTCGACGTGCGCGCGCGAGAACGCCATAAGGAGCGCAATCCCCACCACCGCAGCTGCCGACAGGACAAGTTCCCACCGGACCGCTCTGCGATGCACCTTCGTCGCCACCGCTTCGTGGCAATAGGCATTCACGCTCTTGCTCACTCGCTCATACGTGTCGACACGGCTCCGGCATTCCACACAGCTCTGGACGTGCCGCCGCACTTCGGCTGCCTCGCCCTCCGGCATCTCGCCGTCGAGCCAAGCCACTAGTCTTCCTGGAAAGTCACACATTGCATTTCTCCGCCAATCTCTTGATCGCCCGCTCCACCGTTTCGCCCACCGTGGAGGTAGCCATCCCTAACACATCCCCGATTTCCCGATAACGCAAGCCTCCGGCACGCAGCAACAGACATTCACGTTCCGACTGTGTCAGCAAAAGGATCGCTTTCTTCAACTGCCCAAACTTTTCTTTCTCCAGCACGGCCTGCTCGGGTGTCGCCTGATCCGCGATCGAGTCAACATCACCATCGAGTGTTTCCCCAAAACGCCGGTGGTAGCTGTTCTGCCGGTTCCGCGCCTGATTGTGCGCGACGCGAAACACCCAGCTGCGAATATTCTCCTGCGATCCGCCCGCAGCCAAATGCCGCTGCAAACTGACAAAAGCATCCTGCACCACATCCTGCGCCTCATCGCTCGATAGTCCGAGCGATACCAGGTATCGCAGCAGTGGCTTGCGCAGTTCCCGATACAGGGTCGTAGCCTCGCAAGAGTCGCCCGCCAACCGCAAAAGCGGCAGCCCGAGGGGCAGGGAATCGTCGCTCATAAGATCCTCGGCATCGCGCCTCTATTCATAAAACAAGCCAACCCTCCACTTTTCCGGCTCCCTCCGAAAGAAAGCGGATGTATCCTCTTCGACTCGCCAAGCCTCTGATAGAGAGCCAACCGGGTGATAGAGATCCAACCTGGGTGCCGCACCCTTGGGGTCTAAGGGTGCGGGTTCTGCCTTTTCATCCGAAGCGCCCTCACAACCAAGGAGCCCAAATGGAATACGCCAGACTAGGTAACACAGGACTGCAAGTCTCCCGCATCTGCCTGGGCTGCATGAGCTACGGCAAAGTTAAAACCGGCGCCACCACCCGCTGGCCCTGGACCCTCAGCGAAGAAGACAGCCGCCCCTTCATCAAGTCCGCCCTCGACCTCGGCATCAATTTCTTCGACACCGCCAACGTCTATTCCGACGGCGAAAGTGAAGTAGTGTTAGGCCGAGCCATCCGCGATTTCACCTCCCGCGACGAAGTCGTCATCGCCACCAAAGTCTGGGGCGCCATGCGCCCAGGCCCCAACGGCCACGGCCTTTCCCGCAAAGCCATCTTCTCCGAGCTCGACCACAGCCTGCAGCGCCTCGGAACCGACTACGTCGATCTCTACCAGATCCACCGCTACGACTACGAGACCCCGCTGGAAGAAACTCTGGAAGCGCTAAACGAAGTGGTCCGCGCAGGCAAAGTCCGTTACCTGGGCGCCTCCTCCATGTACGCCTGGCAGTTCATGAAGGCCATCAGTATCCAGCGCGCCAGAGGCTGGGCTCAGTTCGTCTCCATGCAGAACTACTACAATCTCCTCTACCGCGAAGAAGAACGCGAGATGCTCCTCCTCTGCGCCTCCGAAGGCGTAGGCGTCATCCCCTGGTCCCCGCTGGCCCGCGGCCGCCTGGCCCGCCCCTGGCAAGAGCAACCGCAAACCGACCGCGCCAAAACCGACGCCTTCGCCGACAAGCTGTTCTCAAAAACCTGCGACATCGACAAGCCCGTAATCGACCGCGTAAACGAGATCGCCCGCGAACGCAATCTCCCGGCCTCCCAAATCGCCCTGGCCTGGATGCTCCACAAACCCGCCATTACCGCGCCCATCGTCGGCGCCACCAAACCCAATCATCTCGTAGACGCCGCAGCCGCCGTCAACATAAAGCTTTCCCCCGACGAAATCACCAGGCTCGAAGAGCCCTATCAACCCCATCCACTATCAGAAGCCTTCTCCTAGCGGCTGGAATCCAACCGCCAAGGCGCACCGCAAATCAATGTACGGGCGCAGCACCGCTGCGCCCCATCTCGGCAAGGTGACAGCCCCGACAGCTTACAGCCCCATCCATCTTTCATCGTCGCCGCTTTCCTCTACAATGCAGAGCACGCTTTCGATGTTGTAACCGACGAAAGGAGCGAATCATGCGCACAGTTACCTACGGCGGCGCGGTCAGCCTCGACGGATTTCTAGCCGGCCTCGACGGCTCGCTCGACTGGCTACATTTCAGCAACGACGTCCAGCAGATCATGAAAGACTACTGGAAAGACGTAGACACGATCCTGATGGGACGCAAGACCTATGAGGTCTCCATCGCGCAGCATCCCGCCACCAGTTCCAAATCAAAAAGCGCAAAGCGCAATTCCAAAAAGGAACCCACCACGCGCACCTACGTCTTTTCGCGCACTCTCAAATCCCTCGACCAACCCGCCACGGAGCTGGTAACCACAGACGCCGCCCAGTTCGTCCGCAGCCTCAAACAACGTCCAGGAAAGGGAATCTGCCTAATGGGTGGAGGCGAACTCGCGCAATCCCTTCTCGCCGCGGGCCTGGTCGACCAGATCGGCCTGAACATCCACCCAATCCTCCTCGGCCAGGGCATTTCCACATTCCGCAACCTTCCCATTCGACTGAAACTAGCGCTAACTGAATGCCGCCCCATCGCCGGCGGCTGCATCCTGGCCAACTACAAAGTTTTGCCCCCCGAATAGTTCAACCAACGGCAAGATGCCGACGTAGTGGCCGAACTTTAGATCGGTCCGACAATTTCCGAGCGATTTAGAGAGCAATCGACGACCGGTCTGAAGACCGGCCACTGCAACCGCTGTCGGGTCCGGTGGTCTCGGAGGGCCGCGCATCCCCGCCCAGCGGGGGGGCTCACCGTTCGAATGGTTATATTATAATATATATAGTTACAAGGTTAACAATACGTGCTATAGTGGAACGTGACACTTCGAGATCACGCTCTCCCGCTGCGGCTTCCATTTCCGATTACCCCCGCAGGAGAGCACGCCTCCTATTTTGATACTCTTGCAAACTGTCCACTGCGTAGCTCTAGCCGTTTGACAATCCTGCAAATACGACGTGCTCTCGAAGGAACGACAGACACGTCCGCCCGTTCTTCGCTCCGCAACATCTGTTCTGGCGTTCCCGCGCTCCAACCTGCAAACCTCCTAACGTCTTTAGAATCCGCACTTACAGAAAAACCGCCCATAACTCCTTTACAATCCGCACTTCCAAATCGTTACACTTAAAACCCTTTAGAATCCGCACTTACGAAAAAGGTGGGGGGGAGGGGTACATCGCAGAACTCCAAACCCGTCGCCGTCATCCAACGTCCCGTCGGCTCACTTTCGGCTTTCAACTGTTGACTGTCGACTGTCTCTTGAATTTCCGCACGAAATGGGATGTATTGGGAGCCGCGCTCGATGGCACAGTCGCTTCCCGTGTGCCCAACGGTCCGCGCAAGACTTCTATGCCTGATTACGACAACGGCGGCGATACGAAAGCTCCCCACCCCGGGTTACGCCGCTTGATCTCCCGCCGCTTGATCTTCCGCACGGACCACAAAGCCATCGGCCTGCGGTACCTCTGGCTGGCGCTCTTCAGCGTTTTTCTGGGCATGATCATGTCGCTGGTGATGCGCATTCACCTCGTCTGGCCGGGCGTCCATTTCCCGTTCCCCTCCGGTCTGGACAGCTCGCCGGACCGCTACGCCGCCCTCACGTTGCTCCATGGGTCGTTAATGGTGCTTATGGTTCTGACCGCCGCGCCGCAAGCCGGATTCGGTAACTACCTGCTGCCTATCCAGATCGGCGCCCGAGACATGGCCTTCCCAACCCTCAACCTGCTCGCGTTCTGGGTCACCGTAGCCTCGCTCGTCGGTGTCACGACCGCCTTCTTCTTGGCGCCGCAAGCAGGTCTCACCCTCTGGATCGCCAGCGTCGCGCTTTTCTGCGCCGCTGCCCTCGCCAACGCCCTCAATTTCAGCGTCACCACCATTGATCTGCGCGCAAAGGGCATGACCCTCCCGCGCCTGCCGATCAGCGTCTGGGCCTGGTTCATCAACGCCATCCTGAGCTTGTTGATTTTCAGCATCCTGTTAGCCGCGTGCGTGTACCTGCTCGCCGACCGCATTCTAGGGACACACATTTTCTCGGTCCCAGCACTCCTCTCATCTGCTGCGTTCAATTCTCCAGCAGTGGCATTGCCCGGCCTGTGGCAACGCCTGTTCTGGTTTTTCGCGCAGGCGCAAGTCTACGTCGCCATCCTCCCGTGCTTCGGCATCACCACGCACCTGATCGCGACCTTCTCGCGCAAGCCGGTTTGGGCCCAGCGCGCCGTCGTGCTGGCGTTGTGTGCCGTGGGCCTCTTCGGCTTTTGCATCTGGGGACAGCACACCTTCGCCAGCGGCCTCAATCCGTATTCACCGCTCGTTTTCGGCTTGCTGGCTTCCTCGCTCGGTCTGCCCGCGTCCATTCTGCTGATGAGCTGGTTCGGCACTCTCTGGAATGGCAAGGTCCAGCTGACAACTGCGATGCTCTTCGCTCTGGGTTTCGTCTCACTCTTTCTCGCGGGCGGCTTGTCCGGATTGTTCCTGGCGCGTAACGATCTCACTTCCACCGCAGTCAGCGACGACTTCATCACCGGACACTTCCACCTCGTGATGGGCGTCGCCGCCACATTCGCCATGTTGGGCGCCCTGTTCTTCTGGTTCCCCAAAATGTTTGGCCGAAGCCTCGACGAACGCCTCGGCAAGATCCATTTCTGGATCACCTTCGTCGGCGTCTATTGCGTCTTCATGCCGATGCACTGGCTGGGTCTGATTTCCCATCTGCATCTTTCGCCCGAAGTCATGCGAACGGTCGCCACCGCGGCCACATCCGCCATTCGATCGCTGGTCACGACGGCAACCCTGGTAACAATTGCCGCTCAAGGGATATTCCTCGTTAATTTCGTAAGAAGCCTGCTGAAGCGCAGTGAAGCCGTGGAGAAAAATCCCTGGCGCGCCACCACCCTCGAATGGACGCTCCCGTCTCCACCCCCAATCGGAAATTTCGTTGGCGCAGCCCCGGTCGTCTACCGCAGCGCCTACGAATTCGGTGCAATAGCAAACCGCACCGAGGATTTCGCATCCCAATCTCTCAAGCCGGACACCGAATCCCCAACCGAGCCCGGTGGAGGAGGTCCCAGCCTGCAACCCCTGCCGCCACAAGCAGGTTTGTAGTGGCCGGTCTTTAGACCGGTCAACAAGAGTTCGACAGGACAAACCAGCAAGTCTATGTTCTGAAAGGGTCAAAAAAGATTCACTCCAAGGAAAGAACATGCCGGGCACACACGTAGTCGACGACATCGAACTCATCATCGAAGACATCGGCGGAGGCGGCGGAAACAAGCCACCAGCAGGCGACGACGATGGCGGTGGTGGCGACGGCGACCCGCATAAACGCCGCAAGCCCGCGCCCACCTCGCCGCGCCGCTACCACACGGCCGTCGTCCTGGCGATGCTTTCGATCGTGATGTTCTTCATGGCGCTCGCGGTCACATTTCTCGTCCGCAAGATGGGCGGCGACTGGGTTCCGGTGCGTCTCCCGTTCATGGTTTGGGTGAACACCATCGTTCTTCTCGCCAGCAGCGGCACGCTGGAGCTGGCACGACGCAAACAAGCCGCCGCCGACCTCAAAGGTTTCCGCAGACTCTGGGAAGTCACGACCGCCTTGGGGATCCTGTTCCTGATCGGCCAAATCGTGGCTTGGCGCGAACTCGTGGCCAAAGGCTTCTATGTCAGCACCAATCCCGCCAGCAGCTTCTTCTATATTTTCACTGCCGCCCACGGTGTTCACCTCATGGGTGGCGTCGGCGCGCTGTTGTACGTCCTGTTCCGCAATTTCACGAATAAGCCGCTGACCCAATCGGTCGCCGCCGAAGTCACCTCCCATTACTGGCACTTCATGGACGGCCTCTGGCTGTTTCTGCTCGCGCTGCTGTACCTGGGGAAATGAAGGAAAGAAGTAAGGAAGTAACGAAGTAACGACGTAAGGAAGAAGCCTGAAGAAGAGGGAATTGAAAGATCGCGCTTTCGGTAAAGAGAAGACGTGTTGTTAGCAGTGGAGAAATTCGGAGATGGCCTCGGTAACTCGACCGATCTGCTCGGCCCGGAGTTCCGGATACATGGGAAGCGAAAGCACTTCCTTCGCGGCGCGCTCGGCATGAGGAAAATCGCCAACCTTGTGCCCCAGCGAAGCGTAGATCGGCTGCAAATGTAACGGCAAGGGATAATACACAGCGCTGCCGATCTTCCGTTCACTCAAAGCGCGGTGTAATGCGTCGCGTTTCTCCACGCGAATCGTGTACTGGTGAAAAACGTGCTCGTATCCTTCAGGCGTAATAGGCGGCATCACGCCAATCATCTGCGAAAGCAGCCGCGAATATTCCGCCGCGTGTTTCTGCCGGGCGCGCTGCCAGCCGGGCAAGTGTCGCAACTTGACGCGTAGAATCGCCGCCTGCAGCTCATCCAGCCGGCTGTTCCACCCCGGCTCGCTGCTCACATATTTTTCAGTTTGCCCGTGATTCCGCAACGTGCGGATTCGCGCGGCTAATTCCGCGGAATTCGTGACCACCATGCCCGCGTCGCCATACGCACCCAGGTTCTTGGTTGGATAGAAACTCAAGCATGCAACGTCGCCGATCGAGCCCGTCGGCCGGCCCTTGTAAGTCGCTCCAATCGCCTGCGCGTTATCTTCAATGACCGGCAAATTGCGCGCTTTCGCGAACGCCACGATCGGACCCATGTCGGCGGCAAGACCATAGAGATGGACGACCACAATCGCTCGCGTGCGTGAAGTCACGCGGCGCTCGAGTTCGGCGGGATCGATGTTATAGGTGCTCGGATGAATGTCAGCGAAGACTGGCTTTGCGCCGAGAGCGCTCACCGCGCTTCCAGTAGCGACGAAAGTGAACGGCGGGAGGATGACTTCGTCGCCAGCTTGGACGCCGCAGGCGCGCAGCGCGAGGATCAACGCGTCGGTGCCGCTGGCGAGCGCCACTCCGTGCTGGACATTGCAGAGCTTCGCGATTTCCTGTTCGAGGGCGGCGCCTTCGCGTCCGAGGACGAAATGCTGGGAAGCCAGGACGCGCTCGACTGCTTCGCGGATTTCGCCTCCGATGGAGGCGTATTGCGCGGCCAGGTCCAGTTGCGGAACCGCTTCCTGCGTAGCGACGTGCGGATTTACGCTCATACGGAAAGTGTATCCCAAAATCGGGCCGTGGCTTTGAGGCCTGGGCTTTGAGGCCCTGTGGGTTTTGGGGCCTGGGCGTTTGGGGCGCAGCAGTGCTGCGCCCGTACGGGAATTGGTGGGAGGAGTGTGCGGGGAGGATTTGCGGGAGGGTTTTTGCGGGAATTTTGCGTGTTCCAGGGATCGCAATACGTCTCGCCACCAGGCCAACTCACCGGCCAGGTTGACAGCGTCAGCAGCACGAAATCGCGGGCCCCTGGAGATGTCCAATGAATAAATCGGGTATCGAGTTGGCAACACTCGATTTCTTAGGGATTTGCGTGCTGTTAGCATTTACACAGTGGGGAACATTGTCCTGGGGGACATTCACACCTTCTCGGTTGCCCAAACCACGTTTGTAAAAATTGACGGATGAATTTGGAGGAAGCATGAAGATGCTTAGCGGGGGTGTGTTGCGCGCGGCGCTTGGGAACTCGCGTCGGACAAACGATACGAAGGTGTTCAGCGCGTTGCAGGTCCGGATTGGAAAAGAAATTTGCCTGCGTCTCGCAGGCGCGATGATGATCATGACGATGGTAATGGGATTTGTTGCCGCAGGTGCCCGGGCACAGGATGTGGCGTCCATCACTGGAACGGTGACGGACAAGACGGGAGCGCCCGTTTTCGATGCGAGCGTGAAGCTGATGGATGCGCGCACGGGCGCGGTGTATGAATCGCGGACAGGAAGCTTTGGGGCGTATCTGTTCGCACGAGTTCCAGCGGGGCAAGGATACACGTTGACCATAAGCCAGGATGGCTTCAAGACCGTGAGCATCTCGAAGTTAGTGCTGGCGGTGACGGAAACGGCGACGTACGACGTGACTCTGGAGCTAGGCAACGTTTCGCAGACCATCCAGGTGGTCGCCAACAGCGGTGCGTCACTTAATACGACGGATGCCACGATCGGAAATGACATTGATACGCGGCGGGTGGCGGAGCTGCCGAGTTTGTTTCGCACCAATGCTGCGGCGCTGTTGCAGTTGGCGCCCGGCGTTGTTGGCCATGACGACGGCGGACTCGAGGGCGACAGCCAGCTAGGCTCGGTGACCGGCTCACGCGCGGACCAAGGAAACATCACGCTCGACGGAATGGATGTGAACGACGAGACGATCGGGCAAGCGTTCACGGCGGTGGGTTCGGCTCCCATTGATTCGATCGATGAGGTGCATACGATCGTGGGAAACGGACAAGCGGGTTTTGGACGGAGCAGCGGCGGCCAGATCAACCTGGTGACCAAGGGCGGTTCAAACCAGTGGCATGGTTCCGCGCACGAATACAACCGCAACACGATTTTCGCGGCCAATGATTTCTTCAATAACAAGAATGGCGTGGACAGGCCACCACTGAACCGGAACCAGTTTGGCGGGAGCATTGGAGGGCCGATCCGAAAAGACAAACTGTTTTTCTTCTTCAACTACGAAGGACGACGCGATGCACTGTCCGAGCAGGTGCAGCAAGTGGTGCCGAGCAATACCTTCCGCAGCGGGCAATTGAACTATGTGGATGTAAATGGAAATATCCAAACAGCGACGCCGGCACAACTTCAGGCGATCGACCCTCAGGGAGTCGGTGCAAATCAGGCGTTCCTGAACTTCGTAAACAGCCGGTATCCGGTGGGGAACGATCCGGGCCTGGGAGACGGCTTGAATACGACCGGATTCCTCTTTAATGCGCCCGATCATCGCAAGGACAACATCTACACCGGCCGCCTGGACTACAGCATTTCGTCGAAGCACAAACTGTTCGGAAGAATCCAGGAGGACCGGTTCAACGATGACCAGACGGCGCCCCAGTTTCCGGGGGATCCCAACCCGCTGGTGAGCAACATCGACCACTCGCGTTCGTGGGTCGTAGGGGAAACGTGGACGATCTCGAACAATCTGATCAACCAGGCATTTGGCGGGCTGACGCGTCAAGTGGATGATTTCCCGATAAACTACGCGCCCACGGCTCCAAACATATTCACGACGAGCCTGATCGCCGATCCGTATGGGGATATTCGGGGGCAGGGCCGGAATGTTGCCGTGCCGGAATTTCGTGACGATATTTCCTATACGCACGGGAAGCATAGCCTGACATTCGGAACGGACATCAAGCCCATTCGGGTGCAATCGACAAACCAGTCCGACGTGAATTTCGTGGGGATCGGTTTGGGCGGCAACATCCTTGCACTGGACGACTCCACACGTCCGGCGGACATTTCCAGCGATCCGGCGGCGCAGGCGGAGTGGGACAACGCGTTTCCTTTGCTATTGGGCCGATACAGCAGCACGAATTCATTCATAGCCTACGACAAATCGGGTACGCCACTGGCGCCGTACTCAACAACGCAGCGAAACTTTCACTATAACGAGTATGAATTTTACGGTCAGGATAGCTGGCGAGTGCGGCCGGATTTGACGGTGACCTACGGGTTGCGATGGCAGTATCACAGCGTGCCGTTTGAAGCGAACGGATTCCAGTCGGTCCCGACTACGAACATCGACCAAGTCTTCAACGCGCGAGTTTCGGCGGCCGCGGCGGGAATATCGGGGAACGATGCGGCCCCGCTGGTCAGCTATAACCTGGGCGGAGCGGCCAACAATGCTCCGGGTTACTACAAACCGGATTATCACGATTTTGGCCCCAGGCTCGGGATCGCCTATTCGCCATCGTTCTCGGATGGATTGCTGGGAACGATATTCGGCAACCGCAAGACAACGGTGCGAGCGGG
>Ga0210383_10000257_pt1 | contig 51904 bp, 33 predicted proteins | sample IncBWC14OmetaG_FD_160072 | JGI IMG/M metagenome (GOLD analysis project Ga0210383, IMG submission 160072) | Forest soil microbial communities from Barre Woods Harvard Forest LTER site, Petersham, Massachusetts, United States - Inc-BW-C-14-O ...
GAAGAGCCGCAGGCTCGGAGGCAAAGGCCATGCTTGAGGTCATCGCGCACCTTATTTATTACGTCGGAGTCCACCTTCTCTATGCGTCGCTGGTCTGGCTCGCGGCTTGGACTCTGACTTCGATCATCCGCGGCACGGCCACCACAAAATATTGGGTGTGGGTCGCGACCTCGCTCAATTTCATCCTGCCGCTGGGCGCAGTTCTCGACAAATCCCTGGCGGCTCATCTCTCGTGGGCCAAGCCGCTGGGCGTAATCGGGGACGCCGGACTTCGCGTCGCTGAGAACGCAACGATTGTAGGCGCTGTGTGGTTGCTGGGCGCGATGTTAATGGCAGGCCGACTGCTTTGGCGGATTCGAGCTGGCCGTCGCGATGCGCAGGCCGCTCAAGGCGTGCCTGACTCAAAGCGCAATTTTCTTGTTCAGGGTACGCCCGCCAGGTTCTCCCCCGCTGGGAACGGCCCAGTAGTGGATGGTGTTTTGCGTCCGCAGATCTGGCTCCCCGACGGGATCAGCCGATTGCTGACAAAACCAGAGCTCAATGCCGTCCTCCTCCACGAACTGACACACGCAAGAAGGCACGACAATCTGATCTGGCTGATCCATGAAATCGGTCTTTGCTTGCTGTGGTTTCATCCACTCGTCTGGCTCACCGGCTCTCGCTTGGCGCTGTATCGGGAGCTTTCTTGCGACGAGTCCGTGATTCAAAGGGACCATGGTAGAGACCTGATTTCCGCGCTGGCAAAACTCGCCAACCCTGAAGGAAAGTTCCTGTTACGGGCCTCAGCTTCATCTCTTATAGGCCACCGTCTCGAACGCTTGGCTGCAGTTCGTCCCCGACGGGCGTACGTAGCGACAAACGTGCTGCTGATCGTGATTTTCTCCTCTTTAGTGCTTGGAGGCGTTTTTGAAACGGTGGCACATACCGCTTGTTGTTGGGTGGTGCGGACCTAGTCTCCTGGAGCCCGTATGAAAGCAAAGACTGACCTGGCGGAAGACATAACTCTGGTGCAGTGTCTCGCCACGTGTCCTTTTCCCTCTACGATAAAGCGAGGTTCGAAGCTGTCCTGCCTTGCGCTATTTGCGCTCACTCTTCTTGTGGTCCCGGGAACGAGCCTTTCCAGTCAGGGCCAGACACAGGATCAAGCTCCGCGTGCGGCGCGCTCTCGATCCGAGGAGATGCTGGACCGGTGGAACGAAATCGGGAAAAAGCTCGTTGCCATGGCACAGGATTTTCCAGAAGACAAATACGATTTTAAGCTGCAGAAAGACGAGCGCACCTTCGCCCTGAATCTTCTGCACGCCGCGGCACTGGATTTCGTCCTGATACGGAGAATTTCCGGATCAAACATCGGACCCGACTTCGGCCCGGGCGACAATCCTACGCGTGACGTTTTCAAAACCAAGGCCGACGTGGTGAAGTTTGTGCAGGAGGCCGTCGCGGACGGAGCGCAAGTGATTCAACAGCAGGGCGACGCGGGGCTGGACAAAACATCGAAATTTTTTGGGAACCGGCTGGCCCACAACTCTACCATTTGGACGTTCGCCATCGAGCACAGCGGCGAGCACTACGGTCAGCTGGTGGTCTACTATCGCGCGAACAACCTGGTGCCACCTGACTCGCGACGGGATCAGGCGCAACAATCGCAGCAGCCTCCAGCTCCACGTGTCGTTGACCTGAAGGCGGTTGACGGAACGATCCTGAAGGCGAGCTACTTTGCCGCCGCAAAGCCAGGCCCCGGCGTGCTGCTTGTGACCAGTGCAACCGGACACGTGACTCTTGGGAGCCGTAGCCCGACAACTCGCGGCGGCGGGTATCAACGCGCTTGCGCTCGACATGCGCGGATTTGGCGAAAGCGGCGGTACGCCTAGCCCCGTACTGACGGTCGCGGAGAAGGCTAAGGTACGCACGATGCGGCCGCTTTGGTTTCCTGACGGCACTTGCTGGGATCGCCGGAATGGCGAAGGCGACGTGGATACCATGGTTACAGAGAAATCGCAGACCGCGCCCGCATTGGCCAGCGCGGTGTCAGGAAGTTCCTTTTTGATGCTGGGCGCGAGGGCTGAGTTCGGCCGGGTACTAGCTCTGGCAGACGAATAGGTGGCGACGCTCGGCCTGAAACTCCCCCCGCCCGCCTACGTGGTATTTTTAGCGCCCGGAGGTCCACATGCTTTGGTTATACGAATCTTTCTTTCCCGTGGTCTGGATCGCCTTCCTTCTCTACTGGCAAATCAAAGCCGCCGATACCAAAACCACTCAGCGTCTCGAGCCCGCAGCCTCGCGCATCCTCCGCGTGCTCACCTTCCTGATCGCGATCGTCCTTCTCTCGACAACTCGCATCCCGCTGCGCTGGCTTTACTTTCCGCTCTGGCCGTCTGGTTTTTGGCCCTTCTGGCTGGGAGCCGCCCTCACCGTCGCCGGCATTCTTTTCGCCGTCTGGGCGCGCGAGCACCTCGGCAGAAACTGGAGCCGCTCCGTCACCATTAAGCAGGGCCACGAGCTGATCACCACCGGTCCCTATGCCGTGGTTCGTCACCCAATCTACACCGGCATTCTGACCGGGTTTCTTGGCATCGCGATTGCAATCTCCCAGGTGCGCGGGTGCATCGTTTGCGTCCTCATCTTCCTCGTGTTCTGGGTCAAGCTCCGCATGGAGGAGGAGTGGATGCGCTCCCAGTTTGGGGAGACGTATGCTACCTATGCCCGACAGACCGCCGCCCTGGTGCCCTACCTCCTCTGATCGCCCGCACCCGCAGAATGCAATAGAGGTGACTAAGTAAGAACGGGCACAGCAATGTTGTTTCAGCCTCCCCCTGGCGGACTTGTAGGAGCATTCCGTTAACAGCGAGCGCCCTACCGTTGAGCCACCGGGGAGCCGCAGAACGATTGTGTTGTCATTGTGGTACAGGCATTCGCGTCACGCGATGACTCTTCAGATCGCACCGAACCGTCGTGAGCTCAAATCAGCCGGCGTGGATGAGCTCATAGAGGCCGATGTCATTTCCGCACTTCTGGTCCGGTTGTGGGAAGTTTCGCCAGATAGGTAACGAGAAACACGCTTCAAGAATGGCCTGAAGCGATTGCCCGACACGTTTTGCCGTCCGTACACAAATTTCTCGCGGTCAGATTTGACCGGCTGCGAGAAGATCAAGGGCGAAGCGGAGAGGGGTATCTTCGTCGGCTTGGTATTTGTTGAAGGTGGCGAAGGTGGTTTCGAAGTCGGGATGAAGCGCGTTGACGCGAGGATCGTTGGGAACGAAGAGCTGCATGCCGTTGGAGATGTAGCCTTTGATGCCAGAGGCGGGAAGGACGAATTCGGTAGCTTCCATGAAGGCATTAGGAGATTGCGCAGGCGGAACGCCGACGAGTTTGGCGCCCATCTCGTGAAGAACGAAGGTGGCTTGAAAGGCGGCGCTGAAAGTCCCGGGATCGCAAAGGACAATCACGTTTTTCGGAGTGTAGAGCGAATTGCCATCTAGCGCTTCGAGCGCTGGAACGAAGGACATCCCCTTTTCTTTCCACTCTGCGAGCTTTTTGTTGCGCTTCTCCTGAGGCGTACCGGCTTCGTTGCCTGTGAATTCGTACTCACCCAGCTCGAAGTTCGGGTCTTTCTTTTTCTCCTGCTCGACGGAGGTGTTGTACTTGGCCATATAGAGGGGAGACTTCACTTGGAGAAATTCGGCCTCAGAGTGGCGCCCAAAATATGCGTCGCCGTACATTTCATAGAAGAACGGAGCGATGGTTGGCGTGGAACCGCCGCCATTGCCTCGGAAATCGATGATCAGGTTGGTGGTTTTTTTCTCTTTCATTTCGTGAAGCAGATTGGTTGCAATTTCGAAAAGTGAAGGAATCCCGCGCAGGGCTTCTTCGGGATCGGAAGGCTGCTGCTTCTTTCTTGATGAATAGTATTGATCGAGAAATTCCTTCAGATTGCCGACATGATATTTCTGAATGATCTCATAGCCTTCGCGAGGCATCATATTGGCGATGCGGAAGTATGCGCTCTCGCCACTGGGCAAGAAGCGGTAGTAGAAATCCTCGTCGGAGTGCTCGAACGGGGAGTGGCGCTCGGGCTTGACGGCCCATTTGTCTGGTTCGGCTGGATGTTCGCCGTCCCAGCTCAACGTGCGAGTGATGGCCGAGCCGTCCGGGGCCTGGAGTCGATAGGTCACACCTTCCGCGCGATCCAGGTCGGGTAGCAGGTTTTTCAGAAGCTTTGAACTGCGCAGCGCGATGGTCAAGCCAACGTAGGTCCCGTAGTCATTTTCGGTGGCGACTTCCGCAGTCATTCGACTCATCAAGTCAGAAACAGAATGGCTGTTGACGGCGAGCAGTTTGTAGCCCCGTGTGCCGTTCAACTCGGGTAAGTCAAACGAAGAAACCAGCAGCCCATCGGAAGCGATTTGAAATTGAACTGCAAGTTTCGGCGTCGGATCCTGCCAGCGTTCGCGAGCGCCACGCATACGCGTGTGCCCGTCTTTGAGGGGCGCGAGGAAGGCGCTGAGGCGATCGGTGAATTCGGGGCTACTGAGTCCGCCTTCCGGCAAATCGCGAATCAGTTGCTCAGCCTTCTTCTTGAATGCGACTTTTCCGCCGAGATTCGTGTACGGATCGGGATGAGTCGCTTCGAGGTCGTCGAAGAAGACTTTGGCGTCGCTGGCCAACTGGCCGCGCGTGAGCTTCGCAGGTTTTTCCTGGGCGGCGACAGAGCCCGCGCCAATCAAAAACAGCGTTGCGCAGGCCGCGACCATCATACGCTGAAACGATCTGCCGAGAAGCTTGAAACGCTCTGAATGAAGCAAACGTATCACTGGAGTTGAAATTGTTAGCACAAATGTTGCATATTGACAACTGTCCTTACGGGTGCGCACACGTGGCGCGGCCGTTGAGAAGCCATCCATGTCCCGCGGATCATGCTGACATGATGGAAAAATCGGAGGGTTATGAATCGCGTTCTACTGCGGGTTGGACTGGCGGTCTTGTCGCTCTGCTTCGCGGCTTTCGCCGCTTCGGCACAAATCCCGGCACGCTTTGAGATTACCTATTCCTCGAACGCTCTGGCCGGACCGCTCACAGGACGACTATTCGTGATTGTGGCGAAGAAGGCAGAGCCCGAGCCGCGGCTGGCTGTATCTCCGCAAGGGCCGGCGATTTTTGGAATGGACGTCGAGCATTGGCGAGCGGGCGAGCCGGTCGTACTCGACGCGAAGAGCTCGCTGGGGTATCCGAAGGGCCTGGAGGAGATGCCGGCAGGCGACTACTTTGTCGAAGCCATTGTGAATGTCTACACGGAAGCGCATCGCTCGGATGGTCACACCGTGATGGTGCATTTCGACGACAGCGACCAGGTGGAGATTTTCAATACTTCGCCGGGCAATGTGCACAGCGATGTGCAAGCAGCGAAGATCGGCGGGACTGAATCGGTAAAGCTCACTCTCAGCCACGTCATTGCGCCGCATCCTCCGGAAAGCGATACGGTATGGGTGAAACATGTACGAATCCAAAGCCAGAAGGTGAGCGCTTTCTGGGGCCGGCCGATGTACATCTATGCGACGGTCCTGTTGCCGAACGGCTATGCGCAACATCCGAATTCGCATTACCCCGTGGTTTTCACGATGGGCCACAACGTTCCCTTTAGTTTCAACACGGAGAAAGCGTCGGAACGTCAGGCGGCAGCGGCGAAAGCGACTGGCCTCGAAACGGGCTACGATTTCTACCAGTCGTGGATATCGGATTCGTTTCCGAGATTTATTGCCGTCAGCTTTCAGCAGCAGACGCCGTATTTCCCGGACTCCTATTCGATCAATTCGGTGAACCAAGGACCGTACGGCGACGCGATGATCGAAGAAGTGATTCCCGCGCTCGAAAAACAGTTCCGCATTATTCCGAAGGCGTATGCACGACAGCTGGAAGGTGCGTCCACAGGCGGCTGGCAGACGCTAGGGCTGCAATTGCATCATCCAGACTTCTTTGGAGGCGCATGGGTCTTGCAGCCAGACCCGATCGACTTCCGCCACTACCAGCTGGCGAATGTCTATGAAGATGAGAACGCGTTCAATGTGCCGACCGGGCCGTTCACAAGTACGGAACGTCCGTTTAAGCGAGCGGTGAATGGTCAAGTAGTGTGGACGGCGCGTGAGCTCAGCCGATTTGAAGAAGTGTTGGGAAGCAAGGGCCGCTCCGGTTTTCAACTGGAGGGCTGGGAAGCGATATACGGACCGGTTGGAGCGGATGGCTATCCCATTCCGCTATGGGACAAGTTGACGGGGAAGATCAACCATGACGCCGCCAACTACATGAAAGAGCATGGGTACGACCTGCTCGCCTACACGGAAGGGAACTGGGCGACGCTGGGGCCGAAAGTGGTCGGCAAGTTGCACTTTTTCGCCGGCGACATGGACGATTTTTACCTGAACGTGGCGGTTTATTCCTTTCAGGACTTCTTGAAGACGACGAAAGACCCGCACTACGAGGCGGACTTCACTTATGGGCGCCCGATGAAGGGACATTCGTGGCACTCGTATTCGTGGACGGAGTACATCGCAAAAATGGCGGAACAAGTGAAACGGAACGCGCCAAGCGGCGAAGATACGATGCAGTGGAACTACTAACGCGCTGCGTTAGCAATGGCTGAGACACCAAAGGAGAAAATATGGAGAGCAAGCTGGACCGGGAAGTTCGCCATCTAAAGGTTTATGCGGTCGTTTCTACCCTGCTGTTCTCGCTTCTTTTTGTGCTGGGATTCAGCGTGGCGTCTGAGGATAAGACAAAGTTCGGCGAGATTGATGTGGAACGAATCAACGTGGTGGAAAAAACCGGCAAGCTGGACCTGGTGATCTCCAATGCGGAGCGCATGCCGCCGGCGATCGTGAATGGCAAAGCGATGAAAAGCGAAGGATCGCGGAGCTCGGGAATGCTTTTCTACAACGGAAAGGGAGATGAGAGCGGAGGCATGGGCTTCGGCAGCGAGACGCAGAAAGACGGGACGTTCCGGGCATCCTCGCAATTCATGTTCGATCAATACAACCAGGATCAGGCGGTGGGAATTCTGTACTCGGACAACAACGGCAAGCGCACGGCGGGACTGCGCGTTTGGGACCGCGCGGATGTGCCTTTGGACGAACTGTATGCGAAGTTTGGAGAGCTGAAAGGGGCGGAGCGCGAAGCGGCCATTAAGAAGTTGGTGGATCAAGGCATGGTGGGAGCGGGCCGCGTGTTCGTGGGTAAATTGCCGGACAAAAGTGCGTCGCTGGTGCTGTCGGACACGAAAGGAAAGCCGCGGTTGACGGTGGCGGTGGATGCGGATGGCAATCCGAAGATTACTTTCCTGGATGAAAATGGGAAGGCTACATACACTCTGCCTCCGACCGATAGCGGGAAGAAGTGAAGGCCGGCGTTGGCAAAGTTCTAATTGCTGCGGCGCCGACTTCAGCCGCGGTCGCATGCTTTTTTCAGTGAGTGCCGGTGCTGCTGACTGGACCGGAATGGAAGAATTTCTCCGGCGTCATGACTCCGTCGCGCTTGAAGACCAGGCCGTCTTTTAATACGAAAACCACGCTGCGCAAGGCGTCGACATCATCCAGAGGATTGCCTTTGACGGCGATGAGATCCGCCGGGAATCCGACCTTTAACGGGCCGCGCTCGCCGTCGATGGTGGCTACTTTGTAGCCGTTGATGGTCATGATCTTCAAGATCTCTTTGGCGGGAATTCCAGCGGCTTTCCAACTTTTCAGGAAATCGATAGCGCGCTCTCCCCGTGTCATACCGGGAACATAAGACGCGATGTCGGTTGAGAAAGCCATTTTCACCCCGTTGGCGTAGGCGTTTTTTATTCCAACGACGGTGCGGTCGAATGCGGCTTGCGAGCCGGTGTAGGAAGTGAATGGCTCTTCGGTTCCCACACGCCAGACTCCTTGCTTGGCCATGAGTTTGTGAATCTCGTCGGTCAAAGCGATGTCGTGTTCCAAGGACCAGAACCCCGCGGCGATGGCGCGGCGGGCGCCTTCTTCGGTTTGTACGTGGCCGGCAACTTTCAGTCCGGCGTTCGACGCCTCTTTGACGAATAGCTTCAGATCCTCGAGCGAATACGCGTAAGGTTTGCAATCGACGCACACTTTGATGAGCTTCGCGCCATACAGAATATTTTGATGAACGGCTTTGATGATCTCATCGAGCGTGTCGGCTTCGAGATATTCGGGATAGACAAGACTGTGTCGGTTGCCCATCTCCGGAGTGAGCGATAACTGACCGCCCAGTCCGCCGATGATAATGCCGGCGTTTACGACCGTCGGCCCGGGGACCCAGCCTTGTTCGATCGCCGTTCGCAGAGCGGTATCGGCGTAGAGGCCGTTGTTGCCCATGTCGCGGACGACGGTGAAGCCTGCAGCGAGCATCTGGATGCCATTCGATACGGCTTGAATGGCTCGCAAGGCAGTCGGCTGCTGAATGTAGGTGAGAAGCAGAGAGCTTTCGACGCCTCGCTTCATGCTCAGAGCGAGGTGCGTGTGCGCATCGACAAGTCCTGGCAAGACGGAGAGTTGCGACAAGTCGATCGTTTCTACCTGTGCCGGAAGCGTGGGATTTTTTCCAATCGCGGTGATGCGCCCGTTCTCGACGACGATCGTTTGGTCGGTAGCTGCGCTCCCATCCTCAGGATCAATCAACCGGCCTGCGCGAATGGCATAGACGGGAGTTTGATTCGCCGGAACGGCGGATTGCGGTTGCCCGGCGAATATCGTCGCCGCCGCGCTAAAGAGGAGCGCGGCAATCACAATGGCGAGTCGCTTCATACACTCTCCTTGCAGAAGAATTGCGGTTCGCGCGAATCCGCTTCTACGAAGTCGGATCCGCGTCTCATTCCGCGAGCATCTGAGCTTTTGAATTCCAGCGATGATAGAACAGCAATCCCGCCAGAATCAGTAGAATACCGATCGATGATCGAATGGGCCTGCCAAACCACAAAGTACCCGCCAGAGCAAATGCACCGATGACAAAAAGGATCGGCACAACAGGGTAGCCCCAAGTCTTGTAGGGTCGCGTAATTTGAGGTTCGGTGCGACGCATGCGCATCATGCCGAGAACCGCGAGCGCATAAAAGGTCCAACTTCCGAACATCACAAGAGCGGTGAGGTCTTCGAACGTGCCGGTGAGCGCCATAACGCTGGCGAGGCAGCACTGGAAGATCAACGCGTTCGCAGGCGTGCGAAACTTCGGATGAACGATGGCAACAGGCCGGAAGAAAATGCCATCGCGAGCCATGGCGTAGTCGACGCGCGCGCCGCTCAAAATGGACGAGTTCAATGTGCCGAGCGCGGAAACGACCATGGCGAGGCTAATCCAAAGCGCTGCCTGATGGCCGGCGACGCTTTCAAACACGTCAGACGCCACATGTGGTGAAGAGGCTACGCTCTGAAAAGGCATGGCCACAAAGCAAACGAAATTGAAGAGAAGAAACAAAATGATGACAAAGATCATGCTGCTGACGATCACGCGAGGAAATGTCCGTTCGGGTTGCTCTACTTCGGAACCGACGAGGTTCAAATCGTTCCAACCGTCGTAGGCCCAAGCCGTGGCCGCTAGGGCTGCGAGAAAACCGCCAATCGTGGAGCCTCCGAGCGAGGGAGGCAAAACTGGAGTGAATCGTCCAGAGAATTGATGGCGGTGAATCAGCCAAACGCCACCGACAATAATCGCCAGCACAGAGGCGACTTTCAAGACCGTCAGCGCGATTTGAATGTTTCCACTGAGCCGCACACCGAGATAGTTGATGAACGTGATCGCGACCAGAGCGATGACTGCAAAAAACTGTGCAGGAGTGAAAACCATGTCGACGCTCTTGTTTTCGCCGCCCGGCAAATGCGAATGGATTGTGAATAGTGCGGAAAAGAGAGAAGGATAGAAGACTCCGCAGAAACGAAGCAGGCCAGCAGCGATAGCTGCTGCTGATGCGGGGCGCGCAACAATCGAATGCATCCAACCGAAGAGAAAACCCCACGGCGCGCCAAACGCGCGACGCAGATAGGCGTACTCGCCACCGGCTTCGGGGAACGTCGCGCCTAGCTCGGCATAGCAAAGCGCGCCGAACATGGAGAGCACTCCGCCGACGATCCACGCAGCAGCTACGACCGCGATGGAACGGCCTTCTCGAGCGACTTCGCTTGGCTTGAGAAAAATGCCGGTGCCAATCATCGTGCCGAGAACGATGGCGGCCGATGCGGCCGGTCCTAAAGTGCGAAGAAGAGTTGGCTGCGAGAGTTGTTTTCGCGAAGCAGTCATGCGGAATCCGCAACATCACCGGAGCGATTCGTTGAATGTATCAGGACTGGAGCGGCTGATGAAACAGTTGAACCCAGCCCATGCATAGATCAGCCGGGCAAAGCTGCGAGCAACGCGTCCGCCTCTTCCCGTGTGTTGTAGAAGTGTGGCGCGATGCGAAGTCCGTCGAGGCGCGCGGATACGATGATGTTGTGCGAATCGAGGTGAGCGCAGATTTGTTCACCCGTGAATTGCGGGTGGCGGCAGATCAGAATGGCCGAGCGCTCGCTAGAGACGCGCGGAGAAGTAACACGATAGCCTCTCGCAGAGAGTTCCTGCGCGAAATAATCACTGAGGGCGAGCAGATGATTTTCGATCTTTTGTGGGCCAACGCGCAGGAAAAGGTCGAGCGCTTCGCCCAAACCGCAGATGCCAGGGACGTTGAGAGTGCCGCCTTCGAAGCGAACGGCGCCATCTCGAAAATCCAAATCATGGCTAAGATAGTCGGAGTAGCCCTTTACGGCGGTCCAGCCGATCACCGTGGGCTTTATGCGTTCAAGGGCGCGATCGGAAAGGTAAAGCAACGAGATGCCTTTGGGACCGAGGAGAAACTTCTGGGCACCTGCGGCAAAGGCGTCGACAACATCTGCGCGGACATCGAGTTGCAGGGCGCCGAGTCCCTGCACCGCATCCACAACAAACAAGATGTCGCGTTCGTGGCAGAAGTTTCCAATGCGCCGCAGGTCCAGGCGCTGGCCAGTGGAGAATTGCACCCAACTTATAGTGACCACGCGGGTCCGCCCATCGACAAGCCGGAGAAGTTCGTCCACGTCGATATAGCCGTCCCTGTGGTTCTGAACGCGAAGCTCAATTCCCTGCGCTTCTGCAATCCTGCGCCACGGATAGACGTTAGCGGGAAATTCAACAGAGGTCGTGACGAGGTTGTCGCCCGGACGCCAGGAAATTCCATTCGCCACCGCAGAAAGAGCGTCCGAGGTGTTTCGCAGGAACGCAATTTGGTGCGGTTCCGCGTTGACGAGTTTGGCGGCGCGACTTCGAGTCGTGGCTTGAACAGCGTCCATCTCCTCCGAGATGCGCGGACCGTGGTACATCGATCCGTCCAGGGCACGCACCATGGCTTCTCGAGCCGGCCTACAGAGAGGCGCGACGCTCGCGTGATTCAGATAGACGTACTGCTCCGTAATGGGAAATAGACGGCGAAGTGAACCGGGGAATTCCTCGGATGTGGAAGCATGCTCGATCGACTGAACACTCTCACGCTCAGCAAGCGCCTTCGCGGACAATCGTTCAGGTATCCCTCGACTACTTTCCATTTCACTCATGGCACATTTGCTTCAGCGAAGTGCCAGTCTGCAATACAAATGTTGCAAGTGTCAATGACCGAATGCGGAGATAGTTGCGATCAATCGTCTTGAACACTGTCTCTGGATGAGTAGCAACGAAGGGTTATGACAAGTCGCGATTCTTCTTGGAATTCTGTTCCCCTGTATAGAACCGCGCGCCGGTCCGCTGTTCTTCGGTGACTTCCTGCAGCCGATCGTAAATGGCCTGTCGCTTCAGATTCGCAACAGCCACCAGCAAAGCGTTGATGAAGGCCATGGCGCTGGCGTAGGAATTGGCGAACGAAATTCGATCGGTCGGCGTCACGAAAAAGTCTTTGCACAAGCTTACGATGGGCGATAGGTAGCTATCGCTGATTCCAGCGCAGTGTGCGCCTTTTTGCGAAGCCTGCCGCAACGCTTCGACCGTATGAATCAGCCCGCGGCCAAAGGTAATGGCTATAACTACGTCCTGTCTATTGAGCGGCCGCGTGCGATGAATCATTTCGCCCGGCGTGGAGGCAGTGACCACGTTGAAGCCCAGCATGGAATGCGTATAGGCAAGGTAGCTTCCCAGGCTGACGGTCATATCTCCGGCGAGAATCACGATACGGCGCGCGCTCCAGATGCGTTTTGCCAACGACAGCACTTTCTCAGGGTCCAGACTGTTGCGAAGCTCTTTGAGATTTTTCAGATCGCAGTCGACCGAGCTCTGAATCAAGCCGGGCAAACCGGAGTGCTGCGGGCGTTGGTCCATCGCTTCAATCGAGGTGGCCAGAGCAACCGCGCGTTCGTGGAGATAAGCGCGGAAATCAGCGAACTGCCGGAAGCCCAGCGTGCGCAGCACACGAAGAAGAGTGGACGGATCGAGGCCTAGATTGTGGGCCAATTGACGAAGACTCAGAAGAACATAGTCGCGAGGCTTGTCAAACACCGGCTGAATTGATTTGCGCCGATGAGCCGGCAAAAACTCCAGCCGGCGAAAGATTTCGCGATCCCCATGGACAAAACGTGAACCGCTATTCTTGGAAGGCATTTGCCACCGTAGATTGTCTAAGAGTATCGCACACGAAGCGTTTATGCGGAGAGAATCGTGTGAGAACACTAAACCCAGCGCCACAACACGACCACCGGAATCTTAACCCGCCTCGACTAAATGCCCATGGGGGCGAAGCTTTTGGTGTTGACAATCGAATGAGCGCGTCGCTACACTCCGTTGATCCCGTGAAGCATTCGTATCACAACGTGTTAGACGTGTGATACAGATGCGGCAATGACAGAGTGCCCGACGCGAATCCGCGCTCGGGGAAGCACAGCGAGTATCTGACGACGGATGCGTCTACTGGTTCCCCCTGGAGTGAAACGATGATTGACAAAAAACTCAGGATTGCGAAGAGGCTCCTAGTAATCCTTCTGACGGTCGTCTGGGTGCCAACCGCTCGCGGGCAGAACGCCTCAACCGGCGCGCTAACCGGCATCGTCACCGACGTTTCCGGCGGTGTGATCCACGGCGCGAGCGTCAAAGTCATCAGCGAAGCTACCGGGGAGATTCGCGAGGTCAGAAGCCAGGCGGACGGCGCCTATTCCGTAACGCTTCTGCTGCCGGGAAGCTACCGCGTTACCGCTACCAGGGACGGCTTCAAGAGTGTGACGTATGAACACCTCGCCATCGTGGTCTCCGAGACGGCCAGGCTTAACGTACGATTCGAAGTAGGCGAGGCGACGGAATCGGTCATCGTGAATGCTCCGCTCGAAGACCTGCAGACACAGTCTGCGGAATTAGGAAGCGTGACGGACAGCCAGTACATCAACAATCTTCCGCTGGTGACGCGCAACTATACGCAGATTCTTGGCCTCAACCCGGGCATTTCCACAGAACTCACCAATGCCGGCGATTTGGGGCGCGGCAATGCCGGCCAAAACGCAGGGGGCAACGGCTTTTCTGCAAACGGAAACCCGACGAACGACAACAATTTCCAGATGAACGGTGTGGAGGTGAATGACTTTCAGGGTAGCGGCTTCTTCAGCGGCGGCGTGCCGATTCCCAATCCGGACACGATTCAGGAGTTCAAGGTTGTGACGCAGCCCTACGACGCCTCAAGCGGAAGAAACGCCGGCGCAAACGTGGATCTGGTGACCAAGGGCGGCACGAACGAACTACACGGGACCGTGTTCGAATATTTCCGCAATGAAGATTTGAACGCCAACGAATTTTTCCGCAACTCCCTGGGCGATCCGCGACCCATCCTCCGCGAAAACCAATTCGGCTTTACCCTGGGCGGCCCGATTGTGAAGGACAAGCTGTTCTTTTTTGGCTCTTATCAGGGAACGCGTCAGCTGAACGGCCTCGATCCAAACTGTTCGAGCATTGTGCGAACGCCGCCCCTGACCAACGACCGCTCGCAAGCAGCTCTGGGCCAGCTCTACGCCGGTCAGGGATCCTATGCCGCGCTGCTCGGAGGCAACGGAGCAGGCACGCCCATCGCTGCGGACGGTTCCAACATCAATCCAGCCGCGCTGGCGATCATGCAGGCAAAGAATGCGGATGGAACGTATCTGATTCCTACACCGACGAGCATCAATCCGTCGCTGCCCTTCGATTCGCAGGGCACCATCGCCTTCAGCGTGGCCTGCCCCTTCAACGAAGATCAGTACATGTTTAACGCCGACTATGTACAGTCCTCGAAGAGCAAGTTCACTGGACGATTTTTTGCCGCACAGAGTTCACTCACGGAGACGCTCGATCAAACCGCAAGCGGAGGCGGGGCAGTGCCGGGCTCGCCTCAGAAGCAGGACAACGCGTTCCGCAACGGCGCGCTGATTTGGACGTACATCTTCAATTCGAATCTCGTGAACCAGGCTTCCGTGGGATACAACCGCACGAACGTCCTGCTGCTACAGCAGGTTCCTTTCGACTACTCGACCTTTGGAATCACCGTCCCGTCGTTTGACGACGCGCATCCGAACCTGCTCATCGGGAATATCGGAGTTGGCGGAAATGGGCAAAGTTCGCACTTCGTAGAAAACACCTACACCGCAGATGACACGCTGACTTACGTGCGCGGACAGCACACCTTCCATTTCGGAGGCGGGCTCACTCGGCTTCAGGACAATCAGGTCGGCTTCCAATTCTTGGCGCTTGCGGCGTTTGTGGACTCCGCTGACTTCATGCTCGGCTTGCCTGCTGGCCCGAGCCCCAACGGCACAGGTCTTCCGTTGAGCGATGTTTTTGAAACAGAGGACGTCGCCGGGTTCACAGGACGCGCGTACCGCGTGTGGGAGGCCAACGCCTACATTCAGGACGACTTTAAGCTGACATCGCGCCTCACGCTCAATCTAGGATTCCGTTATGAAAGAGTTGGCGACATCGCGGATGCGTTGGGCCGCAACGTCTCGTTCTTCCCCAATCTTGCCGACCCCAATGCGACCACTCCAACCCTGCAGGGCTACGTCGTGCCCTCGAATTATTCCGGCATGGTTCCGGCAGGTGTTACGAGGCTCGGAAACGAATTCGGAATTTCGGGGAACGGACAAAACACTTGGAACCCGCGAATTGGTTTCGCCTGGCAATTGCCGCACACTCACCGGCTTGTTCTTCGCGGCGGTTACGGAACATTCCATTCGCGCTCTGTCGGCAACGCCATCTTTCAGTCCGTAGCATCTCCTCCATTCGCGGTCGTGCGCGAAGGTGGCGCGGCGTTCGGAGACTCGACGGCGTCGCTCGCCCAGCCGTTGCCAGCGTTTGACATCTCAACTCTTCCGTCGTTCACGCCCGCCGAGTACGCTCTCGGCACGAGCCAGGTGTTCAACGGCTTTGCGCCGGACTATCGGCCGCCCTTGGTGCAGCACTTCAGCCTCGATCTGCAGACCGAGTTGGCGAAGGGCCTGGTGTGGGACATCGGATATGTGGGAGACCGCACCACGCACGCGTTGGAGGACGTTTTCAGTAACCAGGCTTCCTTGGCAACTCCCACAGACTCGATTCGCGGTCTCACGACCACCACGCTCGCCAATCTTCCTGAACGTGTGCCGATTGAAGGATTCAATACCAATGGCCTGCTCGAATTCGAATCCGGCGCTTCGAATTGGTACAACGCGCTGCAGACGAGCCTCAACAAGCACTTCACCAATGGCCTGCAATTCCTCGTTTCCTACACATTCGCCAGGTCGCTCGGAACCGCGAACGGCATCAGCAACGGTCCCAACGGAGCACAAATCTCGGGCAGTCAGTTTGATCCTCGCGTAAGCGACTATGGTCCCGATCCGTTCGTTCGCGAGCACCGCTTGGTGGTGAGCTACTACTATGAGTTGCCGCACCCTGCGAAGCTGAACTCTTTGAAAGGTCGCGTTCTCGGAGGCTGGGGTCTCTCGGGCGTGACCGTCGCGCAATCCGGCCAGCGCCTTCCCGTTACCTTCCAAGATCCCAACAACGCCTACGGAATCTTGTCCAGCCGACCCGACATCGTCCCAGGCTGCAAACTCGGCATGCCCGGCGCTGCATCGAGCAAGCTCACAGAATATTTCAATACGGCCTGCTTTACGGCTCCTCCTGTCATCGGAAACGAAGAACCTGCGGGAACGTGTGCCGCGTCCTTGCCGGACGGAAATTGCCCGGCGCTGGCCACCGCGTTCGGCAATAGCCCGGTCGGTGCCATCACTGGACCTGGCGAACTGAACTTCGACTTCTCCGTCGTGAAGCGGACGGCGATCGGTTGGCCCCACGAGTCGGCGAACGTCGAGTTCCGGTCGGAGTTCTACAATTTGTTCAACCACCCGGAATTCGGCGCTCCAAACACGAACTTTGCCACCTCGACCTTTGGGCAAATCATTGGCCCGACTATTTTGAATCCGCGTGTGATTCAATTTGCTTTGAAGTTTAATTTCTAGTTCGTTCGCGAGAACGACGAACAGGTCAGAGGCCCCATGGCTGCACCCAGGCAGGATCAGAATCCGACGTTCACGCGTGCTCAGCGTTTTTTGATGATCTACTCCGGCGTGCTTACCATTGTTTTCGCCGTGACGTTGCTGAGTGCATTCAGCCGGCAGGAAGCGCCCACGCGAAAGAAAGTCAGTTTCGATGAGATTGATGTTCATCGCATCAACATCGTCGAACCCGACGGCACCTTGCGCATGGTCCTTTCCAATACGCCTGAATTTCCCGGCATCATCGTCAAGGGAAAGGAATACCCTCATCCCAATCGCAAAACCGCAGGCATGCTCTTCTTCAACGACGAAGGCACGGAAAACGGCGGCCTGACGTTTGGCGGTTCGAAAGATAAGGATGGTAAAGTCTCCAGCGGCGGCCATCTAAGTTTTGATCAGTACATGCAAGACCAGGTTCTAAGCCTCGACGCAAATGAGCACGACGGAAAACGCCAATACGGCATCACGTTGGTGGACTATCCGGACTATTCGATTATGGAAGTCATAGATTTGATCCAGCGGATCAAATCGCTTCCAGAGGCGGAGCAAAAAGCGGAAATCGACAAGTTCTACACACAGCATCCAAAACCGCAGCCCCGCTTGCGTTTAGGACGTGAACGCGATCTCTCCGCTGCTCTCCGTCTGAAGGACATCGCAGGCCGCGATCGCATCGTGATCATGGTCAAGCCGGACGGTTCGCCGATTCTGCAATTCCTTGATGAACAGGGCAAGGTCACCATGCAACTGCCGCCCGCGCAAAGCAACTGAGGTTTCGCGCTCTTCAATCGAGCAGCGACAAATATGTATCTCGATTCTCGCGGCCTTCCAACTACAGCTTCCAGCGAAGCGTCCGTTGATGCGTTCGATGAAATTGTTTTTGCTTATCTCGGCGCTCGCAGGGATACGCTCGAACGCGCCTCCAGGCTTTCCGACAGTGATCCTGCATGCGTGTTAGCACACGCGCTCGTGGGCTACTTATTGATGCACGCTTGCAAACTGGAATCCGCGCAATGCGCGAAGGATGCGCTACTCCGCGCTAGAACCGCCGCCGACCAACACGGCGCAACGCTGCGCGAAAGACTCCACGTCGAAGCCTTGGAAGCTTGGATGGAAGGAAGGCATACCCACGCCCGGGACCGCTGGGAAGCCATTTTGCGCGATTGGCCTCTCGATGTTCTCGCACTGCGCCTCGCTCAATTCATGACGTCGTATCTCGGCGACAGTCGCGGAATCCGCGATTCTGTGGCGCGTGTTTTTTCTGCGTGGAATGAACGATCGTCTGGGTTCGGTTTTGTGCTTGGTTGTTACGCCTATGGTCTTGAGGAGGCCGGAGAATATAAGCAAGCCGAGCAATTCGGGCGCCGTGCGATTGGTCTAAATCCTTCTGACCTTTGGGCCGCGCACGCCGTTACGCACGTCATGGAGATGGATGGCCGTCCGCGCCAAGGCATTTCCTGGCTTGACGATATGCAGCGCCATTGGAACGGTTGCAACAATTTTGTGCTTCATTTGTCGTGGCACCGTTGTTTGTTTCATCTCGCCCTGTCTGACTATGACGCCGTTCTGGCTTGCTACGATCGCGAAGTTCGCGCCGAATCCACCGACGAGTACCTCGATATCGCAAACGCAGCCTCCTTGCTCTGGCGGCTCGAACAAGCGGACATTAACGTGGGATCTCGCTGGGATGAATTAGCCGCCCGCTCTTCCGCGCACCGGGATGATCACTTTTTCGTTTTTGCGGATCTGCACTATCTCCTCCCGCTGGCTGCCAAAGCGCCGGCGGAAGCGGACGAGTTCGTGCATTCCTGTGAGCGTCTAGCTGAGGAAAAGGGCGGCACGCAAGCCCTGGTCATGCACGAGGTCGGACTTGCCGTCGCCCGCGCCTTGCTCTGCCATCGCCGCCGAGCTTATGCCGAAGCCACCGAGCTCTTTCGTCCTGTGCAGCCATATTTCCATCGCATTGGTGGTAGCCACGCGCAGCGCGATACGTTCGATCAGCTTCTGATTGATTCTGCGTTGCGCGCCGGAAATTACGACCTGGCTCGCGCCCTGCTGATGCAGCGTTCCGAACGTCGGCCCCACGATTTGTGGAACTGGCGGACCTTGGCGACTGTGTTTGCTGCCGTAAACGAAACAGAGGCTGCGAAGAATGCGACCGATCGCTTCGAAAGCCTGATGGAACGTGATCGATCTCTTAGCGGGAGTTTTGCCTCTGGAAATACCAACAATCCGGGAGTCTCACAATGAGCACCAGCAACGTCGGGACTGCATCGCTTTCGCACCGTGCCGCCGCGCTTTTACCAAATGCCGCGGCTAAGGTTCCCACCGGAGCCATTCCCTTCGATTCCGGCCACGCGTTTCCAGGCGTTCTTCCGGATTTGTCGGAAGAGTCGAACAAAGCGCTCGGCAGTTTTCGTCCAGAAACACTGCAATATGCGCCGCGTCCGGGCCTTCTGGAACTTCGCGAATGGATTGCCGAATATCTCCGAGCGGACGGAGTCGCACATCGTTCGGCGGAAGGAATCTTAGTTACTAATGGCGCGAAACATGCGCTGGAACTCGTCTGCCGCCTGTTGCTCAACGAGGGAGACGCCATCGTCGTCACTGCGCCCACTTACTTCACGGCCATCCCAATTTTCCGTAGCTTTGCGGTCGAATTCATTGAGATTGCCCAGGACTCCGAGGGCTTGAACGCTAAGGAGTTGCAAGATGGCCTCCGCAAACGCGCAGCTCGCGGCGATCGCCTGCCCAAGTTCATCTATGACGTCCCGGACTTTCACAACCCAACTGGCGTAACCATGTCGTACGCACGCCGCGAAGCGTTACTCGACGTCGCAGAAGAGTTCGGAATCTTCATCGTCGAAGACAGTCCCTATCGTAGGGTGCGCTTCGACGGCGAGTCGCAGCCATCGCTCGAAGGACTTGATCGCAGGCGACGAGTTCTGACGCTCGGCACGTTTTCCAAGTTGCTTGCTCCCGGCTTGCGCATTGGTTGGCTCTCTGGCGCGCCGGATTTGCTCAATCGCGTGGTGCAGCTGAAAGCTGACGGCGGATCATGTCCACTGACGCAGCGGATCATTCTGGAATTCTGCAAGAGCGGCCGGCTGTCCAGCCATATAGATGTGGTGCAGCGGACGTATCGCACGCATCGCGACAGCATGGCGGCCGCACTGCACCGCGAGATTCCGGAAGCTTCCTTCGATAAACCGCAAGGGGGATACTACATTTGGCTCACTTTTCCCGTGCAAACTGACACAGATGCGTTGGCAAAGCTGGCGCTCACAGAAGGCGCTGTGGTTTTGCCCGGAAGCAAGTTTTTTGCCCGCTGCGCAACTGGATCGACTGCTGGGATTCCGGGCAACTACATGCGGCTTGCCTACAGCCACGCCACCCCAGCCGAGATTGATGAAGGGATTTCGCGGCTCGCACGAGCTTATCGTTCTCTAAAGCTCGCAAAGTCGCGTCACCAGAAGAAGTAAATCTCGAAGGGACTGCCATACATGACGAATCAGGGCTGCATTACAATTGCCAACGTTCGCGCGGCTCGGGGCGAAATAACCCGCGGATTTATCGAGATTGGCGAAACTCTCACCGGCCCCATCCAGATTCCTGTTGTGTTAGTCAACGGCATTGCAGAAGGCCCGGTTCTCTGCCTCACTTCCGGAGTGCACGCCACAGAATATGCTCCCATTGATGCGGTCTTCCGACTGCTCGATGGCTTGGATCCTCAAACGCTGCGCGGCACGGTGATCGCCGTTCCTGTCGTCAGCATGCACATGTTCGCTGCGCGCTGCGGTTTCGTTTCGCCTATCGATGGTCTCAATCCGAATAAAATTGCGCCTGGCAGCGCCGCCGGCTCCAGCACCGAAGTTCTTGTTCACACTCTGCTGACGCAAGTCATCGCCAAATCTCAATATCACGTTGATCTGCACGCAGGCGATTTCGGCGAGATGTTGATGCCTTTCGCGGGATACAGCCTTTCTGGAAACGCGGAACAAGACTGGGAAGGGGAGGCGCTCGCTCGCCTCTTCACGCCATTGCTTTTTTCCTTGGCGCGGGAGGGCGGCACCATTCCCCCTTTTGCCGGCTCGATTTGCGACGAGGCTTCGCGTCGAGGCGTCGTGTCGGTCTTGGCGGAATCCGGCGGCAACGGAACTCTAGAAGAGGGCGACGCTGATGTGCACGTTCACGGCATCCGCAATATCATGCGTTACCTCAAAATGATCGACGGTGCGCCTTCGGTCTCAGGTCCGCAAATCACTGCTACGGATCGAGCCATTACTCGGGCTTCTCGAGCCGGACTTGTGCGTCTGAAAGTTGCAATCGGAGATGCCGTCGCCCAGAACCAGGTCGTCGCTGAGATCTGCAATGTTTTTGGCCAGGTCACAGAAATTGTTCGCGCGCAACGAGCCGGCATCGCCGGCCTAGTCTGGGCGCACAAAGCAGTGAACGCCGGGGATCCGATCGTTCGATGCTGGTATACCCAGCCCGCCCCACCCTTCCCCAGAACCGATTCATACAGGCAGCATACGTCCACCACTCGATAAGCCCGGTAGTTGACGTTTTTCGGAAACCACCTCCGTTAACCGGCTGTCCAGGCCCTATGCGTCGGCAGTACCGAAGCAACGGTCTAGCAATCCATTGAAGCTCTGGTTGCACAATAGTTGCACAAGTGCTCCTGAACAGGGATTCCCAAAGATGGTCATGGTCCAGACCAACTACCGCCAAGCGCGTCTTTTCGCCAGCTGGTACCCCAGGGTTTTGCGCCAGACTGCTCGGTCGAGGCCGCGCAAAGCAGAGGCGACAACTGCCAGGATCCGTCGATGGCTCCCGGAATCTGCACTCTTTACGTTTTCTTCTTCCCTTTGTTGCCTCGTAAATCTCGATATGTTTGAGCTGATCGCGGTCGTTGCTCGGTCCACATCTCCATCTTCGGGAATTATCGACCCGTAACTCACACGCTCTCAATCACATGGAGGGGAATCTGCAGAGTACATGCGGATACCTTGACAGCTCCAGGCGTTTACTAAACAGTGGTAGCGCTCTTGTACCAGGCAGAGGATCAGCGAAGGCCTTCCAGGAAGGGAAAGCCTTTCGCCCAGAGCATTACCTAAGGTCAGCACCCAACTTCATTGGCGTTGGCTTCGACAACCAAATCGGCCACAGGCGGCTAGCATTGAAAAACCGGCAGATTGATTTCGAACTTCGGGTAGCATCCCAATCCCTGCAGACCAAGGTCGCGCGCAGTCTCCTCACGCTTCTGTGGCTGGCAATCTTCTTACACCCTCTCGCAAAGGCGCAGTCGAACGATCGCTCTTCCGGCGTCTCAGACGCCCCGCCAGCCCCTACTCCCCCCACTGCTGAACAACCCTTCTCTCCAGACCTGACCAAGCTACCCGCGCTCTACATTGTTGGCTACGCCCACCTCGATACCCAATGGCGCTGGGAATACCCCCAAGTCATCAACGAATTCCTTCGCAACACTCTTCACGATAATTTCGCCCTCTTTGAGAAGTACCCTCATTACATCTTCAATTTCAGCGGCTCCAACCGCTATCGCCTGATGAAGGAATACTATCCCGCCGACTTTGCCAAGCTGAAGCAATATGTGGCGGCCGGGCGTTGGTTTCCAGCCGGATCATCGGTAGAAGAAGGCGACGTCAACTCGCCATCAGCCGAGTCGATCCTCCGCCAGTTCCTCTATGGCAACGAGTTCTTCCGCCGCGAGTTCGACAAAGCCAGCGCTGAGTACATGCTTCCCGACTGCTTCGGCTTCCCGGCGTCCTTACCCAGTCTTCTTGCCCACGCCGGCCTCAAGGGTTTTTCCACCCAAAAGCTCACATGGGGCTCAGCCGCTTCCGTCGGCGGCCCGAACTCGCCGGAGAAAACGCCCGTGGGCACGCCCTTCAACGTCGGCCTATGGGAAGGGCCGGACGGCCGCAGCATCATCGCTGCCTTCAATCCCGGCGATTACAATGGCAACATCGACGACGACCTCAGCAAGAGTAACCCGCCACCTCCGCCAGCGAACCGCGGCTACACCGATTGGCCCAAGCGCGTAGACACCGACGGCCAGGTCAGCGGCCTCTTCACCGACTATCATTATTTCGGCACGGGCGACGTCGGCGGAGCGCCCCGCGAGCCCTCCATCAAGCTCCTCGAAGCCATGGTGACCAAAGGCACGGCCGTCCTTCCCCCACCTCGCAATCGCGGCGAGAACGACGAGCAATACCAGAAGCGCGTCGCCGAAACCACAGGGCCCGTCGTTCCGGTCGGTGATGGTCCGCTGCACGTAATCTCTTCTAGCGCTGAGCAGATGTTCGTGGATATCAAGCCCGAAGAGACAGCTCACCTTCCGCGGTACACCGGAGATCTGGAGCTGACCAACCACTCCGCAGGCTCGCTCACTTCCGAGACTTATCATAAACGCTGGAATCGCAAAAACGAGTTGCTGGCAGATGCCGCGGAACGTGCCTCCATCGCCGCCGAATGGCTTGGCGGTCGCCCTTATCCGCGTGAGCGGTTGAACAACGCATGGACGCTCGTCATGGGCGGCCAGTTCCACGACATCATGGCCGGTACGGCCACGCCCAAAGCCTACGAATTCTCCTGGAACGACGACGTCATTGCGATGAACCAATTCGCGGGAGTGCTTACCAGCGCCATCCAAGCGATCGCATCCGCTCTGGACACTCAATCCAAGGGAACGCCCCTCGTCGTTTACAATCCGCTGAACGTTGAACGCGAAGACGTGGTCACGGCCAGCGTTTCCTTCCCCACTGGAGTCCCTAAATACGTGAAGGTCTTCGGGCCGGACGGCAAGGAAGTTTTAGCCCAGGTCCTTGGCAGCAGCGACGGCGTAACCAAAATTCTTTTCCTCGCCAAGGTGCCCTCCCTAAGTTACACCGTGTTCGATGTTCGGCCATTTTCCGCAGGCTCGGGCCCCGCTTCGAAAATCCTGGTCACGAAGACGTCCCTGCAGAACGACCGTTATCTCATCAAGCTGGACGAAAACGGCGACGTATCCAGCATCTTGGATAAGAGCGCCAACAAGGAACTTCTCTCCACGCCCGTGCGCTTGGCCTTCCAAACCGAAAAACCTCACGACTGGCCAGCCTGGAACATGGACTGGGAAGACCAGAAAAATCCTCCAAGGGCTTTCGTTCAAGGGCCGGCCAAAATTCGTATCGTCGAAAATGGTCCCGTTCGGGTTGCGCTCGGAGTCGAACGCGAAGCCGAAGGTTCGCATTTTGTTCAGACCATCAGCCTGTCAGTCGGAGATGCGGGCAACCGAGTGGAATTCGGAAATGCGATCGACTGGAAGACCAGCGCCGCCGCTTTGAAGGCCACTTTCCCGCTGACTGCCTCGAATTTCTACGCCACCTACAACTGGGACGTAGGCACAATTCAGCGCGCCAACAACAACGAAAAGAAATTTGAGGTGCCCTCGCACCAGTGGTTCGACTTGACCGACAAGAGCGGTGCCTACGGCGTCACCGTGCTCTCCGATTGCAAGTACGGTTCGGACAAACCCGATGAGCACACGTTGCGTCTCACGCTTGTTTATACCCCCGGGCTCGGGCAAGGCAATGGCAAGGATTACGCTGACCAGACCACGCAGGATTGGGGACACCACGAATTCGTCTATGGCTTGGCCGGTCATTTCGGAGATTGGCGTCAGGGCCAAACCGACTGGCAGGCTTATCGCCTCAATCAGCCTCTGATCGCTTTCGAAAGTTCCAAACATCCGGGAACACTGGGCAAGACGTTCTCTTTCTTAAGCGTGGACAACAGCCGCGTCCGCGTCCTGGCCATCAAGAAAGCGGAACAGTCGGATGAAATCATCGTTCGCCTGGTGGAAATCAGCGGCAGCTCGCAGAAGAACGTTCACGTGAGTTTCAAGGCGCCGGTTACCTCGGCTCGCGAAGTCACCGGTCAGGAAATGCCGATTGGCGATGCCACGCTCGCGCAAGGCCATCTGGTAATGGACCTCGGGGCCTATCAGCTGCGCACCTTTGCCGTGAGACTTGCTGCAGCAGACAAAAAACTCTCGACGCCGCAATCGCAGCCGGTTTCTCTTGCCTTTGATCGCTCCGTGGCGAGTTCCGATGGCAGCAAATCCGTCGGCGGATTCGACGCGCAAGGACGCGCGCTGCCGGCCGAGATGCTCCCCGGAGAGATGGCCTACTCCGGCCTCCATTTTCAGCTTGCCTCGGCGGAAACCGGCAAGTCCAATGCCGTCGTCGCTCACGGCCAATCCATCTCCCTGCCTTCCGGCAACTTCAATCGCCTGTATCTCCTCGCCGCATCGGCCGACGGAGATCAGCGCGCGAGGTTCCGCGTCGGCGAGCAACAAACCGAATTGACGATTCAGGATTGGAGCGGCCACATCGGCCAGTGGGACGATCGTATCTGGAGCAAACCACCAGACGGCGACTCTTACGGAGACTACACTGGCCTAACCCCCGGCTTTATCAAGCGCGCGCCCATCGCTTGGTTCGCATCTCACCGGCATACTGCGGAAGGCGCCAATGAAGCCTACTCCTATTCCTATCTATTCGCCTACTCCCTCGATCTGCCCGCGGATGTGAAAACGATCGTACTTCCAAACAATGACAAAATTCGCATCTTGGCCATGACGGTAGTGGATGAGAAAACAGACGTAAGCCCGGCGCAGCCTCTCTACGATGTCTTGCCTCAGCACCCCGCCCAGTAGATGCCCGGCTGCTTTGCCAGCCCCTAATTTGGATTTGCCGCTCGACTTGGTGCTACGCGCAAAGCTGCAGCGGCTTTGCGGGCGACGATGAGAAACCCTCCGCTCGAGGATTCCTTTTCGAGTGACTCCAAAAGCGCGCGGCCGGCCGCTCGGTCGCCAAAATTCATTTGGATCTCGCCTAAGGCCAGGCGCGCCTTAATGGCAACATTCGTAAATCTGGCAGCGGCAGCATCTGCGGCAATTCGGTGAAGTCCGGCAATCGACTCGCTAACGTCGCTGGAATTCCCCGAAGCTGCTTTAACACGTGCCGCAACCATTGCTGCCGACAATTCCAGTTCTCGGTTGTGTGTTTGGGTCGCGACAGTCATCACCTGCTCCACGGTTTTGCGGGACTCAGCGATCCGCCCTTCCGCCAACATCGTCTCCGCGATCAGGAGATTCGCAGCCGCTTCATCGCTCGTGGCTCTCGTCCTTTCAAACGCTTCTACCGCCTGTCTTGCGGAGGCTGCGGCTTGAGCATCTTTACCTTCCTCGAGCAGAAGCTCGGCAAGCCTAAAATCAACATGCGCTACCTCGGTCTTGTCACCAATCTCTTCGAAAATCGCGCGCGCTTCCATTTCCTCGTTCCGCGCTTGCCTAAGGTCCCCTTCGAGGCCATGTGCCCGGCCCATCCCCTCCAGGGCGCCAGCCTGTCTTCCTCGGTTGCCGATCTGTAAGCAAATATCCAAGGAGCCCTTGTACATCTCTTTGGCCTTCTCACGATACCCTAACGCCAGGAATACGTCTCCTAAACCATTTTTCGCTAGTGCTTGTCCGTTCTTGTCACCTACCTCGCGGTATATAGCGAGCGCAGCCTCATAACTCCGCAGCGCGCCCGGGAGGTCCCCGAGGTAAATCAGAGTGTCGCCGATATTGTCGTTCTCGGCTGCTAGTCCCGAACGATAGCCAATCTGGCGATAGAGGGTGAGGGCTTCTTCGTAGGCCCTTTTCGCTCCCAGGTTGTCACCCTCATTCCGCAGTCCAATCGCTCCGATTGTTGTTGCCTCCGCAACTCCTCTCCGGTCATTGGCCGCGATGTAAAGTTGCTTCGCTTCGTGCACCGCTTGCTCAACCTCGGAAAATCTGCCGAGATTCTCGTACGTCCAAGCCTGGTCGAGACGAGCCCTTGCCAAGAGCAGAGACGCGCCCGCAGCCCTCGCTTTCTCTGCCCCTCTGGCGATGGAAGAATCAGCCCTCTTGCCATCCCCCAGGGAACGCGCTGCAAAGCCTTCCGCCAGGTCGATTCTGGGATCGTCCCGCAGCGGCGGGGCTAGTTCTCCCAACACCGCAATGGTGTCCAAGGCTTCCTTCCATCGGTTCGCCTGCACCTGCGCGTTTACCAAAGCAAGTCCATAGTTCAGGTTATCGGGAAAAAATTCGAAAAGGGCTCGATCGATCTCGATTGCCTTTTCCCAATCCAGAGACATCTCACGGTAAAGTCCTTCGGTTAAAAGGCGGTCGGCGCGCGATAAGTTGGCGGAGAGGTCAAAAGCTTTCTTGGCCTCCTCTTTTGCATTTTCGTCATAGCCAAGTCGCGACCATGCGGTAGCCAGAGCCGCGTGCGAAAGGGCGTAATTGGGTTCCACCCGGACGGCTTCCAACAATAGGTTGCGCGCCGAGAGCGCGTCAAATGTCCGCAACTTGGCGCATCCCTCGGAATAGAGTCTGGCCGTTTCGCTCTTGAGAGGCAGCGCCGTCGCTACTTCCGCAGCCTCTTCGCGTGTCACCGCCCGCATTCCCAGTTTTTCTCGTAGCCGTTCGCCAGCCCTTGAGACCAAGTCCAGGAGCCGTTCTGCTGTTCCGGCTTCAGATATCGCGCTTACCGTCTCCCCGCTGCGCGTATCCTGGAGACGCAGGTCCAGACGAAGAGGGCCATCCGCCTTATCCCCCAACAGGGCGTACGATCCCGCAACCACGTAATCTGTGCCCAGATTTTGGCGAATTCGAACTAGACTTTCTCGGCCCAGGCTGTCCACCTCTGGCAAAGCCAGTTCCAACTTCATTCGCGCTATGCTTTCCGCCGGAATGGCGCGCACCTGTTCTCCTGCGGTGAGCTCCGTGGTGAGCCAATCGGAAAACGCGGTGGAGAGCCACGCCTCACGCGGATCGCCGGACAGATTCGTAAATCCCAGGACTGCTACCGAGGCTCGGGGACTGAGCACTGCCGAAGAGCCGCCGAGAACGACCGGCTGATGGAGCCGCACATAAACAGACACTGAGAACAGAGCCGCGGCGGCTGTGGCCAAGATGCCGTAAGAGCGTATGCGTCTGCGCCTGTGCGCAGTGAGGGACAACGGCGAAATTCTCGAAGCTTCCGCTTGAGGTGCCTTCGGTTCGATTTTCCCTCGGACTTCCTCGCCCGCTGCTGGAATCGTTGCGACCGGCTCCTGGTGATGAACGTGAACCGGCGCGAGGAATCTGTATCCGTGACGGGGAATCGTCTCTACATAGCGAGGACTGTCGGCGGAATCTCCCAGGGCAGTCCGCAACTTCGTCATTGCCTTATTCAGGCTGCGGTCGAAATCGACAAACGTGTGAGCCGGCCACAGCTTTTGCCGGAGCTCCTCGCGGGTCACCACTTCTCCCGGGTGTTCGATGAGAAGCGCTAGTATTTGAAAAGGCTGCTCCTGCAGCTTGATCCTGATGCCGTGTTTGCGCAGCTCCGCGGCTCTCAGGTCGGCTTCAAAAACACCAAAACCGCGCGTGCGTCGGCAGCGCTCGGCAACCTGCATAACCGACACCCCTGTATTTGCCGAAGCCTAGCACGCAGGCGCGGGGTAATCAATACAGTACAGACCTTACCTATGGGCTGCGGAAGTTCAGCTTGAGCAAACACCACTATCAATACCATTCCGGCGTTACATTCAGATGGAGGATCCCGGTTTCGTTGACATCACTCTCGCGCGGTGTAGAATCTTCTTTATCGTGTGTCTTGCAAACATCCCATTTCTCCGCTTCTTTCGCGTCAAATTGCTGCCCGCCCTGACATTCCTTTCCGTGACGCTTTGTGCTTCCCTGGTGGTGTTAGCCCAATCAGAACCCTCTGCGACCGACCCACAAGTGCAGAAAGTCTACGGCGAAGCGAAAGCTGCTGAAGCACGCGGGGACCTGGCAACAGCGGCGGCCAGCTACGAATCTCTCCTGCAAATTGCCCCACACCTCGGGCCCGCCTACAACAATTTGGGTGCCCTTTACTTGAGGCAGAAGGAATACAAGAAGGCCGCTGACGTCCTCGAAAAAGGACTCAAGATCGACCCCAAGATGTCCTCGGCTTCTGCGCTTCTCGGGATTTCGCTCTACGAAATGGGAGAGTACGCCGGAGCGCGCCGCCACCTGGAAACGGCGCTTCGCGCCAATCCCAAGGATGACAATGCCGAACTCTTTCTAGCGAATGATTTGATCAAGCTCAACGAATGGGATTCGGCCGCGGGTCACTTGCGCCAACTCGCGCAACGCCAGCCAAATAATCAGGAGATCTGGTATTTGCTCGGCAAAGTGCACATGAAGCTTTCCGAACAGGCGCTTTCCAAGCTCAACGAAATCGATCCGAATTCCGTGTGGGTGCACGAAATTTCCGGCGAAGTCATGGAAAGCATGAAAAATTTCGACGGCGCGCTAATCGAATACAAAAAAGCTGTGGAAATCGCGCCCCAGCACCCAGGCTTCCACTACTCACTGGGGAATGCCTACTGGTCACTGCAAAGCTGGGACGCGGCCACGCAGCAATTTCGAGAAGAGCTCGTCATCGATCCCAGCAACTGCATGGCGCAATGGAAGCTGGGGAATATTGTTCTTGAACAACATCTGGACTCCGGCGAGGCTCTAGGAGACGTCGAGAAGGCGCTTGCGATATGCCCGAATCTGGTGCAGGCCCGCGTGGACCGGGCGCGCGCACTGCTCAAGTTGGAGCGCAACGAAGAGGCCATGAAGGATCTTCTGACCGCGGTGCAAATCAACCCGGAGGAGCCTAGCATACATTTTCTACTGGCTCAGGCATACCGTGCGCTCGGACGAACAAAAGAAGCGCAGATGGAAATGGGAATCTTCAGCAAGCTGGAAGAGAGCAATCGCGCGGCTGTCGCGGAGCGTGCAAAACAGGTGATGCAAAACAAAGAGAATGCTACGCCTCAAAACTAGCGGCCGGTGAAGCGCTTCGCCTCTAGAATCTCGCAAGAATTCAATCGTGATTAGGGGCTGGTGATCTGCGATTTGTTTCAAATTCCCGAAGAATTGATTATTCCCGTGCCACTCAATTTTACGCTCTGGGGGAGCCGCTCTAGGGCTGAGGAGATGCTGGAGACGTTTGCGCCGGGGCGGCCTTCAGGGATTTGCTGCAGGTGAATTCGGCGTCCGCTTTAGCTACAAAACCATCCTTGTGATAGACGCGGCCGTGCGCGCTTCGTAAAGCACTTTCGGATTCCTGCTGAACAGGCATCCTATGGCGATAGATATGGACGTGGCCGAGGAACCCTCTTGCATGGAGAGCGGAATCACAAGGCCGGACCGTCCTTATCCACCATTTTGGGGGGTTCGAAGCCTACGCGGAGGAAGGTGCCTTCGAGAAGGAAGATGAAGTCGACCAGTTTGTCGGCATCGGAGATAGTGGGAGCGCCCGAGGGCGTTTTCTTGGGGAAGTAAAAGGTGGCGGAGGAGACCAGGATACCTTTGGCATCGCGTTCGTAATGGACATGGCTGGGAGATATTTTGAGCTTGCTGCCCATCATCTCGAGAAAGCTGTTGGCTTGAAAGAACTGTTCTTTCTGGCGATAGAAGGGCGCCATATCCGCGGACTGCACGACAATCTGATATTCCGCTTGCGGAGCGTTGACGTATTTTTCAAGGTCGATGTCTTTTTTGGGGTTGTGCAGGACTGCTCTGCGGGCCGAAGCGCCGCGCACGACGCGAGAAGAGGCCCAAAAGATAAAGAAGTTGAGTTCGCCGCTGGTGGCATCGGAAGGCGAGGTGGGCAGGCCGCGATCGGCGCCGCCAATCAAATTGGGAAGCTCGTCGCTGGTAAGCGGCACCCATTTGCGTATAACCGGAGTGACCCGCGCCCAAGGGGAGTCCGTGAAGATGCGCTGGATGTCCTGGTCGTCCCACTGTTGATAGGGTTTGCCGACCCAGGGCGGGTCGCTGGCCCAAGCCAGAGCGGCGAGGAGCAAAGCGGCGGAGCAGGGAACGACGATGGCGACGGTGGAGAAAAAGGAGGACGTTCGTTGGGCCATGCGCGTTTGCTCCTTTCCGAGGATACTCAGCGATGCAAAGGGGGCGGGAGCCTAGGCACAAGTATACCGACGTCTGTAATACCTAGGTCAATACTCACAGAGGATAGACGGACGTGGAGGCCATTCTGTTGCCTGGCGTCGGAGTCGCAAATGGGGTCATGCGACCACGGCCTGTTGGTAGGGCCGTTTTAGAGACAGCTAGCAAGTCAGACTAATTTCGAGTCGTGGGCGCCGGGAATCTCGAAAGCTGTTGTTAGCAGGGTGGCGAATCAGAGCGCCGGGCCGTCCTTATCCACCATCTTGACGGGCTCGAAAGTGACGCGCAGAGTCGATTCTCCCATCTTCCAGGCGAAGTCGACGTTTCTCTCACTGCCGGTGAGGGTGGGATCGCCGGAAGGAATCTTTTTGGGGAAGAAGAAAATGGCGAAGTGACGGCGCCTTTGTTGCTGTTAAAGGCGGTTGAACTCCGGCGGATCACAAACCAGTAGGTTGTCCGAAAAACCGAAGAAGCCGGGCCTCAGCTCCCGGCTTCTTCAGACTGACATGCTGGAGGGGTGTGTTGGATCCAGCAGGGGTCAAAAAGTGACTTTGAGGAAGATTTGGCCTTGCCGGGGCGTATTGCCCTGGCAGGCACCGCTCACAAGGACATTCTTTCCGCCGATTTGAACTACAGTTGGACTTACCATACCGAAGCTCGCGTTGGTATTGTTTCCGTTTAAGCCATTTTGCGTATCATCGACGCCGGTATCCGGTCCGCAGATCTGCATCCGGTTGAAAAGGTTCGCGTACTCCATCCGTAACTCCGCTCTCACGTGTTCACCGAAAAAGAAGCGTTTGGCGAGAGCAAAATTTTCGTTGCTCTGGAACGGATTTCGCAGGTTACTCAACACGCGGGGCTCATTTCCCGCAGTAAACCCTGGATCGGAAAAGGCGCTGATGGCGAAGACCGGCAATCCCTTGTAATAATTGTTGTAGTTGACCTTTAAGGCTTCGCCGTTGTAGTTCGCACGGTTGAACCCATTCAAGAAGGGATCCCCGTCATTTCCGCCTGCAGAGATAGTGATGGGCAGTCCCGAGGCATACGTGAACAGTCCGCTCAATTGCCAGCCGCCGAGGACGTTCCTCATCACAATACCGCCGTGATTGAGGAACTGCTTTCCGGGGCCAATCGGCAATTCGTAAACTCCAGAGATGTTGACGACATGCGTCTGGTCGTTTTCGCTAACGGACCACTCCGCTTTCTGGTTGAAACCGTTTAGCGCGCCAGAGTTGAAACTCGAAAACCCGCTGTCCGTGTTGGACATGTTCTTTGAGAGGGTGTAGTTCACAAGGAACGTGAGGCCGTTCGAGAAGCGCTTTTGCACCTGAGTCTGAAGCGCGTTGTAAGTTGAAGATCCTGCCATGTTGAACTGGTTAGTGAGTCCACCTGCCGACTCGCTAGGATTGAACTGTGGATAAGGGAGCAAGGCTCGAGAGAGGCCCGCACCTGCTCCATAGTCGCACAGGAAATTCACATAGGGAGTAAAGAACGTGCCCGTCAGACCTGGGTTGTTTGTATTGGATCCGCACGTGACAGCTGCCTGGGAAAAGCCCGCGGCCTGCAGGTCTGCCTGGGAGACGGCGGAGGTCCAAGCGAAATTAGGCGAGGCAGGGGCCATCGGACAGTTGGGACTTGTCGCTATGCCACCGGGGCAGAATTCCGCCAGGAATTTGGGATTGGTCTGGTTGATGGGATTGAGCATCGAGGTCAGATGGACGCCTCGATTGGCGATGTAAGAGACGGAAAGCAGCATGTTGCTAGGCAACTCGCGCTGTACGCCGGCGCTCCACATCTGAACGTAGGCATTCGGGCCGGGATTCTTGGAGAATTCGTAGAGAGGCCCGCTGGCATTGAAGGCCGTGGGACTAAAAGCAGCCAGGGAAGGAACTCCGAGAGGGTTATTGTCCCAAATGCCGTAAGCTGGGATGTTCGAGCCATTGGAGTTCACCTGGATCTGCCCAGCGGAAAGGCTGCCGTAGTCTACGGACAATTTATTATTTCCATACTCATACGGCCCTTCGTCGAGGAAATTGACGGAGTAACCCGACAGGATGACGGTCTTAGGAGTCAGCTTGTAAGCAAGGCCGATGCGTGGACTGAAATCCTTCCAATGGATGTCGGCGCGACGGTAGCCGGCACAGCCTGCGCAGAAGCCCAGCTTAGAAGCGGCGCCTAGCAAGGGCTGGCCAGTGGCTGGGTCGACCGCGGCTGCGTTGGGCGAGTTCGGATCGAAGAAGGTGACATTGTTGGCGCTTTCCAGGAAGGGCCGCGCGATATCCCAGCGGACGCCAGCGTTGACGGTAAGTTTGGATGTGAGTTTAATGTCATCCTGGATGTACGGGGCAAAATAGATGTTGCGGAGCCGATTCTCGGCTACGAATTTGCGGTAGGCGGAGTCCACATCGCCTAGGAGGTAACTGGCAAAGGCGGCGCCTGTGGGCCCGCCACTGTTCGTTGGATCTGCAGTGGATTCTGCCTTGAACGCAAATCCGCCGCCACAAGCTTGGCATTCATGATCATCCTGATAGGCACGGCGAATCTCAAAACCTATATTGAAGGTATTCCGGCCGTGGATGTACAGCCAGTTGTTATCGAAGCCCAAGCCCAGCTTACGGTTAATGGAGAAGGTTTCCCCGAAAAGTGGCCCGCCGCTGGCTTGCATGCCCCAACTGGTGGGGGTAAAAGCCTGGCCGGAATTCCCTTGGAAATTAATAAAGGGAAGAGTGCCACCGCTCGAGATTCCAGGAAAACTCACACCGTCTTTCGTGTTGAATTGAAAATTTAGCTCGCCGAGCCAACTGAATCCAGCGGTCATGACGAGATTGCTCGAAAAGGTCTTGGAGTAAGTGAGCACGTTACCAGTCCCCAAGTCTGGGCTAAGCTGGGCGCCCGAAAACTCATTCGAGAACAGAGCGCAGTTGACGCTGCACCCGAGGTTGGTCCACTTATCGCGCCAAAAGGCGTAGTGGAATGCCTGTGAAGTGCCGAAGTTCTGGTCGATAGTGAAGCCTATGTTCGCCTGCTTAGTAGGAAGATCCGCGACCTGAGACGCCAGATTGGCGCTCAAAGTTGAGAAGCCAGGCGTAGGAATCAGAGGAAGCAAAGTCTTCGAGAGAGCGCTGAAGCAGGAGGTCGGAATCAGATTCTGGGCGAAAGGCTGCCCCGGAGCAGGTGCCGCGCAACCAGCGGGAACCGCGGCTCCCGTGAAGTTGGGTGGCACGTAGATTTGGTTGGCGACCGAGCAAGTGGTGGGGCTTAAAGCGGCCCCCGAGGCACAGGCCGTGCCCGAGGCGGCGCCGGGACTGGGGGTCCGATCATTGCAAACGCCGCCCGTGAAACCGCTTTGACAAATGGCCGAGAAGTCGCCACCGATCATGGCTTGCGTCGGGACGGTCATATTAGATATGCCAGGAGGCGCATTGACGCGGTACCAATCCCAGCTGGTGTAGAAGAAAGTTTTGTTCCTCCCGTCATAGACTTTCGGAATCCAAACTGGGCCACCGACGGAAAAGCCAAAGTTATTCTCGACATCGTGAGGGAGCGGCCCTTTGACGAGGACGCCGGCGGAATCAAAACCCGTACCGGGAGGGTTCACGCCCAAAGCGTTAAAAAAGCTGTTTTTGTTAATTTCAAAGGCGTCGCCGTGAAGCTGGTTGGAGCCGGATTTCAGCCTGTAAGAAGCGACGCCCTGGGCGAAACCGTACCTGGCGGAAAAGTTCGTGGTCAAGATATCCGGTTCATTGACCAATTCGAAGGGAGGATTGTAGATTGTCTGGAATCCCTGCGTTTCGGCTTGGGCGACGACCACGCCGTTGAACATGACTTCGTTCTGATAGTCGACGCCGCCGTTGATACGGTGGCTAAAGGAGCTGCCCGTGACGCCGGGGACCAAGAACAAATAGTTGTCAATCTGACGGTCGCGGCCCCCGCCGATGAATGTCGGGACTTCCTCGAGGATGGTGCTCTGGATAACGGTGCCAAGATTCGGCTCATCGGTCTCGAGAGTGATCGATGGTGCTGTCACTTCCACAGTAGTGCTGGCGGTTCCGGTCTGCAGGACGGCGTCCGCTGTCGCGGTTTGACTGACGAAAACACCCACGCCCTGCAAGACGGCCTTGTTGAAGCCTTCTTTCTCAATAGCCACCGTATAGGTTCCGGGGATCAGGTCGGTAATGAAATACGTGCCCTGTGACGTCGTCACCGCCGTGTGGACGACGTTCGTGGCCGTGTTCGTTACCGTAACTTTGGCGTCAGGCACGACGGCTCCAGTCGAGTCCGTCACTGTGCCCGTCATGCCGCTGAGGCCCTGTGCCTCTAAGCTCGACGGCGAGAAACAAAGGAACAAGCAAACTGCCAAAGAGATGGGAAGTGCTTGGCGGGAAGTCCAACGGAAAAGTAGGTTCAGAGAATTGCGGTAATTGGTCATGTCTTGCCCCCTCGCAGTCGTCGCACCCAAAACGAAAATGGACACCCCTCGCTGTATCCTGCACATTTGCGCGGCAGTCTTAGACACCCGGGGGAGGGAGTCAATACACTCGTGTGTCATCTTCACATTCCCGATTATCTAATTGAATAAAATGGGGATATTGGTGATTGTTACCCGGCAGAGGCGCCCTGAGGCGAATCATAAAGATTGGATCGAGAAATAGTGGAAATCAATTATGGATGGTGCCTTTGCCTTCGCCTACGGTCACGATCCGATCAATGCCGGGGATAGAGACTTCCTCTCGCACCCCATCCGGCCAGTGGATCTCAACTTTATCCACTTTTGTGGAGGTTCCGAGACCGAAATGGACACGTGGATCGGAGCTGGAACCGTAACTCCCGCCACTAAGAACATCGGCCCGTTGCCTAACACCCCCGGAAGTGAGCAAGACTTTCGCGCCGATGGCGTCGCGAGGACTCTTAGGACCGCCGACTAACTTCAATGTAATCCAATGGTTGCCGTTGTTAACGACGCCACGAAGAAGCGTTGGAGTGGAGTCCATGTTATTGAGGACGACGTCGATGTGGCCATCGTTGAACAAGTCACCGAAGGCCGCGCCTCGGGCAGTGATCACATCGGCGAGTCCGCTCCCGGTGGTAGGCGGCACTTCCTGAAATTTCTTGCCATCGATATTACGAAAGAGCAGTGGGCGCTGCGCCCAGGTGGTACCCCAATCGGTCTTATCGGCGATCGGATAGACGTGGCCATTGGCGATGAAAATGTCGAGCCAGCCATCGTTGTCGAAATCGAGAAAACCGACTCCCCAACTGAGAAAGGGGATTGCGGGCATGCCAAGGCCTACCTTGAAGCTGACGTCGGTTACGCTGCCGTCTCCGTCGTTTCGGTAGAGAGTCTTGTAGTCATCGGAGAAGGTCGTGACGAAGATATCTGCTTTTCCATCATGATTGTAATCGCCTATGCCGATTCCCATGGAGGATTGTGCGCGGCCCTCCTCATTGACAGCGAATCCGGAGGCGAAGCTGATGTCTTCAAAAGTGCCGTCACGGCGATTGTGATAGAGGTAGTTGGGGACGGAATCGTTGGCGACCACCAGATCGAGCCAGCCATCGTCATTGAGATCAACGAATAGGGAGGCAAAGCCGTAACGGCCTTCGGGGTCAGAGACGCCGGCCTTGACGCTCACATCCGTAAACGTGCCATCTCCGTTGTTGTGAAAGAGATGGTCATTTTCCCCGATTAAGCCGAGAGGTCCGCAGAAGACATCCACTCCGCGGTACTGACAAGCGCCGGCCGGAAGACCACCCTTGCCTGCAAGCACGGGGTGATCGAGATCGTATTTCACATAACCGGGAACGAAAAGATCGACCAGGCCATCGCGATCATAGTCGCCCCAAGTGGGGCCGGTGGACCATCCGCCGAGAGCGACGCCTGCTTTTTCGGCGACATCCGTGAATGTACCATCGTGATTGTTGTGATAGAGGCGGTTCTTGCCGTAGTTGGCGACGTAGATATCGGGCCAGCCGTCGTTGTCGTAGTCAGCGACGGCGACTCCAAAACCCCATCGCTCGTTGGCGACGCCGGCTTTTTCGGTGACATCGGTGAACGTGCCGTCGTGATTGTTGTGGAAGAGCATGGCACGCGGTGGCGCCTGTTTGCCTTTCATGGCAGGCACCGTCGAGCCGTTGAGGAGATAGATGTCAAGCCAGCCATCATTGTCGTAGTCCAACAATGCGACTCCAGAACCAGGAGCTTCGATGATGGTGGTTTTTTCGGGAGTTCCGGAGTGGTGATGAAATTTATCGAGGCCCGCTTGCTTCGTGACGTCCGCAAAGACAACGGGTGCGCCGTCCACAAATCCGCCGGCGGTGATGGGGCGCGAGAGCGCATCTTTGACGGGAGCGTGGGCGCCGCCGGTGGCCATGCCGGAAGGCCGGGGTGGAGTAGGGTTTTGTTGCTGTGCGAAAGCTGGTGGCTGGCCCTGAACCACCCTGTAGATGACGGAAAGGGAGAGCAAGAGAGTTACAGAAACAGCGAACGCGAGGGCGGGATAGTTGGCCGTTCGCCGCCTCATTTAGCAACTGCTCCTGGAAGTGGTTCGTCGATCTGCAAGATTTGATCCGACTTTATGTTTTTCAGCGTTTGTAGAATGCCACTGGGCCGGCGAGTTTCGATTGTGTGGGCAAAGGAGTCGGCGCCTAAACCGAAATGGACTCGTTTATCACTGGAAGAAAGATAGCTGCTTGCGGTGGTTACCGTGGTGAATTGTGAGCCGCTTGCGGTAATGAGTTTGACTTCGGCGCCGATGGCGTCGCGATTGCTTTTGTGACCGACAAGCTTGAGGGTCAGCCAGTGATTCGATGTGGGCGTTTCGTTACGCAGGATGTAGGCGGGACCATCGTTGGTGGAGATGACCGCGTCGGTTCGTCCGTCGTTGTCGAGATCGCCGATGGCTAAACCGCGACCGACCCATGCTTCTTGAAAAGGTTTTCCCGAATCGGCAGAGACATCTGCGAAAGCGTTGCCGGTGTTGCGCACCAGGAGAGGCGCTTCGCGATAGCGGAGATTGGGGTAGTTGAGCTGAATGGTGTCGATGTCGTGCCCCTGAGCGATCAAGAGGTCCTTCCATCCGTCATTGTCGTAGGCGAAAAAACGGATACCCCAACCCGAGTGGGGCATCGTAATGTGCTCCAAACCCGCGGTGAACGTGGAATAGTTGAAGGTGCCGTCGCCGTTGTTCTGGTAGAGGGCGTAGCGCTGGTTGGCGAGGTCGGTGATGACAAGCCCTTTGCCGAGTTTGTCCATGCCGATTTTCTTGGAGATCTCGGTGAAGTGGCCGTTGCCGTCGTTGTGGAAAACCAAAGGGGAAATAGGCTGAAAAGTGTCGGGATAGCAATAGGCGCGATAGCCTTCCCGGTGCTCACCGCAGAAGATATCGTCGAAGTCCCACTGGACGTAGCGAAGGACAACTAGATCAAGCAGGCCATTGCCGTCAAGGTCGACCCAGGCTGCGCTGGTAGACCAGCGACTGGCGGCGACGCCGGCCATTTCGGTGACGTCGGTGAAAGTGCCGTCACCATTGTTGTGATAGAGCTTGTTGCCGCCGTAAGCGGTGACGTAGAGATCCTCGAAGCCGTCGTTGTCGTAGTCGCCTACGGCTACACCCATGCCGTAGCCTGGGTCTTGCAAGCCGGCTTTTTGCATGACGTCTTCAAAAGTGCCGTCAGGTTTCTGATGAAACAGGCGGTTCCCGTATTGAGGACCGGTCTTCTGGGGGATCGTCCCTTTGGGTGTGGGATCGGTGAGTGGGACGCCGTTGACCAGAAAAATGTCTAGCCTGCCGTCATTGCCGTAGTCGAACAGGGCTACGCCCGATCCCATCGTTTCGATCAGATATTTCTTCGAGGTGTGTGATGCGCTGTGCTGGAAGTTCACGCCGAGCGAGGAAGTGGCGCCAGCGAATTTTCCCGGAATAATTTTCGCCTGCCCAGATGCGTTCGGAGACTTCTGGAATGCGAACAGAGCGAGAAGAAAACCGAGTAGGGGAATGCCGAGGAAGAAGCTCATGAATGGTCTATCGTGCTAGGTGGGCCCGCGGAGGACCGATTCTAGTAAGTCGCCCAACTGTTGTGCGGTGAATTCGTTTCCTTCGAGGTTGGCGACCATATGCCCACTGCGGTCGACAATCACGGTGTGCAAGGCATGCGTAATTAGCCCCTCGTCTTGCCAAAAGTTCATGCCAAATTCAAGACTGACCTTTTGAATTTCGGGAAGCGCTCCAGTCAGAAAGTACCACCCTTTGGCATCGGCGGCTTTCCAATTGCCAGCGTATTGCGCCAAGACTTCGGGCTGGTCATGTTCTGGATCAAACGTAATGCTCAGAAGCACCAGGTCGCGTCCCACACGATCTGCAAAACGTCTTTGTACAATTCCAAAATTATTAGAAAGACGGAAACAATAATTGGGAAGCGGGCAATGGGTGTAGAGGAATGTGATGGCTACAACACTGCCTGCAAATCGTGAGAGTTTTATTGGCTCGCGCTTCTGGCTAATCAGAGAGAAGTCCGGCACACGCTGCCCGACGGTCAAAGGCTTCGTTTCGCCCGAAGCCGAAGCAACGAGATTACTGAGAAGGTTCAATTGGCGAGCCGCCATCGGTTCCTGATCGGTGCTCTGAAATTGATGAACGCGAATGGATTCCGCGTACGCCGAATCATCGCTGACTGCCAGAGTGAAGTCGATCATCATGCCCGGCAAGAGCCCGTCAAGCTCCTTAGCGTTGCGGACCGGGAAGTCCATCACCATTGCAGCCATGTAGCCCGGGATTTCGCGACACGACACTTCCATAGAATGGCCGGGGCGGTCCACTCGAAGTACAATTCCGGATGCAGAATAACTCCGGGCAGCCTGGCACTCGCAGGCGATCAACAAAAACATCGCCGCCGTTGAGATTCTCCAACCGATGTCCATTGAGCTGATCATTTCTTACCAGAGCTGGCTGATTTCGTCCCCTCTTGATTCTGCGCTGCCGAACCGGTTTCTTTTGCCGCATCCCGCTTGGGGCCATCCAAGCGAAACGGCTTACGCTCGAGCTTAGTGTAATTCTTGGCGAACTCCTTGACCTCAATAAATTGATTCACCCCGACGCGGGAGAAATTCTGCCGCGTGTTGCTTGCCGGCCACCATACCTCGACATCGGTGATCTTGGCGGATTTGCCCAGACCAATGTGTTGCTGAAGCGGCGACGCACCAAAGGACCCTCCGCTTCCAACGGTCCGATAGATGGAACGCGCGGCATGCCCCTCATTTTCCACCATAACTTTGATGCGCGCGCCAATGGCAGAACGATTGGTTTTCATCCCTACGAGCTTGACGCTAAGCCAGTCGTTTTTGTTGCCGGGGTTTTCGAAGACGCGGAATGCGTGTGCGTCTCCGGGTGTGGCTCCGCCGATGGAAACGAGAATATCTTCGCTTCCGTTGTTGCCCAGATCGGCGAAAGCAACGCCGTGACCTTTGTGGAGGTCCCCTGTGCCGGATGACGCGGTGATGTCCACGAAAGATCTTCCTTCGTCATTGCGAAGCAGCATCTTAGGGATGAGCGCGCCGTATTCAGGTCCGCCGGTGGCGAGAAAAATGTCAAGAAAGCCGTCGTTGTCCACGTCGCCGAAATTTGAGCCCATGGGAACGTTGATTTTGTCCAGGCCAACCTCCGCGGTCACGTCCTTGAACGTTCCATTCTTCATGTTCTTGTAGAGCTTGAATGTTTCGACATTATGCGGAAGGCTGAGATAGCTGCGCAGCGCTTCGTCAACGGAAAAAAAATAAGAAGTCACGAATATGTCGGGCCAACCGTCGTTGTCGTAATCGAAAAACCAGGTGGCGAAACTCTGCGATTGTGGCTGGTGCACGCCAGCCTTTTCGGAGACTTCCGTGAAAGTGCGGTCGTGGTTGTTGTGGTAGAGAAAGTTGCCGCCGTAAAGGTTCGACACATAAAAGTCGACGTAGCCATCGTTATCATAGTCGGCGGCCACGACGCCCTTGGTAAAAGTAATCTTGTCCACGCCCGCGGAGTGGGAGATATCCTCGAAGGTGCCGTCGCGTTTGTTCAGGAAAAGCTGGCTCGGACCGTTTTCGTTTCCCACAAATAGGTCGAGGTAGCCGTCGTTATCGATGTCGGCCCAGACGGCCGTCTGCGTGCGAGTGGCGGGTTCGGCGAGACCGGCTTCTCTTGTAACGTCCGTGAATGTTCCGTCGCAATTGTTACGCAGCAAGGACTTGCGTACTGGAAATTCCCACGCACCGCGGAGAACCAGGATATCCGTGCAGCCGTCGTTGTTGTAGTCGGCCTGAATAATGTTCAGTCCTCCCAACTGCTCGCTAAGCCCCGCTTGGTTGGCGCGATCCGTAAAGGTTCCGTTTCCATTGTTTCGGAAATAATGCATCGGTGCGCAAACGTCGTAGCTCGAAGTCACCAGATCGAGCAAACCGCGGCTCTCGAAATCGTCCACGATCACGCCGTTTGCCATGGAAACAAAATCTAGGCCCGCGGCCGGGGCTACATCGACAAATCGGCCGACGCTTTGCTTTGATTCGAAGTTGGAGGACGGAATCAGATATTCGGCAGGAACACCGGAAGGATATTTCCCAAGCGTCATGTAGGCGAGGTTCAGCAGCCACTTCACCTGAAGGTGATCGGGCCTCTCGGGTTTTTGCGCAAGATATTTCAGGAAAAACTGAATAGCTTTCTCAGAATCCGCCGTGATGCGATAAGAGTCGGCATTGCGCGGCGGAAACAAGCACCTGTCGCCCGGATGGCGATAGACATCGTTCTCCATTTCCGACTTGTGGAGGTACGCGACACCAAGCACGTTTGTTAATTGAGACACTCCTGCCGGAAGATCGGAGAGGGCAATCTTGTACGCGGCTTCCCATTGCTCGATCGCTTTGTCCATATTGCCTTGGTAAGCCTGGAGCTGAGCAAGCGCGTAATGCGATTGGATCGCGTTGAACGCGGTCATAGCTTCCAAGCTTGCGTGATTCTGCGGCGTGAAAAGTTCTTCGAGGCGCGCGATTCCTTGAGCGAGTGATTGTTTGCGGAAATTGCAGATGGCCGGAAGATCCTGCCCCCAGTTGGCGGGCTTCGGAAATTTCTGGAAGAGCATGTCTGCTATGACTTGGCCGGCTACATCCACGGGATAGCGAATCGCGCCCTTTCCAGCAAGCGGCGAATCCCGGCTTCGGCCCGGGCCCATGCCCTGCCCCTCGGCCGGCTGGCTTTGCAGCAGCACTTTCAGGATGACGTAACCTGAGGGAGCCGCGATCACTTCGGTCATCCGCCCGGGTTCTATGCCCTTCAGGGCCTCTCTCAATTCTGGCCGTAACGTCGATAGATCGATTTGACCGAGGTATCCGCCTTCCGTCGCGCTGGGATCGATGGATTCCTTTCTCGCAATCGCTGCGAAGTCCTCGCCTTTCCGCAGGCGCTCAAGGATCAGGTGCGCTTTGTCCGGAGAATCCACGACGATTACCTGCAAATTGAGCTGGGCCGGAGACTTGTCTTGCGCTCGAGAGGGGGATCCAAGTATCGCACTCCCGGCTAACAACGTCGTCAGAACAAACAACGGGACGTGCTTCAAATTCGATGAGCGCAACATTTCTTTTGACGAAGAGAGCTGCATGTTCTCAATCTAGGCGAGAAAATAGTTGAGGGCGGATTCTAGCAGGGCGAGGGAACCCGCACAATACGGGTAAGGCCACGGACGTCCCCCTAGCCAAAGTCCGGCGTGTCGATACGTTCGCACGGCTGGTTTCGCAATCGACGGCGTGCCCGGAACCAATAGTGCATCGCCGGAGTCCGCGCCCCTCCAAGTGGATTTGGCCAAGCCACTCCTGTTCCCGAACGACTTTCATCGAGCGAGAATTAGCGAAGGATGGATCGACTAGAGCGCGAATAGCAGCTGACGTTTTCGAGTTGGATTCCGTCTAAACAAGTATGCCGATCGGCCGACGTGACTTCATAGCGTGCGCAGGCATCATTGCTATAAGCTCTGCGTGCCGTCCAGACGGACTCCTCGAGTTTCAAGCGGACAGGTTTGTCCAGTTTCGAAATAAGTTCAAAGGCACGCTCATTCTCCCGGGGGACGCGGACTACGACCGCGCTCCTGCGAGCTTCAACCCACGAACGGACAAACATCCTAGGTTCATCGCTCGTTGTATGAATGCGGACGATATAGTGAGCGCGCTCGAGTTTGCCCGTACGCCACGTATCGCGGAAACAATCAGAGGCTCGTCACGCTCAAACGAACGTACGATCCCACGAACGTTTTTCACTTGAACCGAAACATTCGCCCTTAGTTCCACGAGGAACAGACGCTCGGGCCGAATGCTGCTGCGCATTCATGTCGCAACTATACGGAATTCTACGGCACGAGTGGGACGCCGGCCAGACTGCGAACGTAAGAATCCGCTGGGAATTTCGGCTTCCGAATACAGCAGCGGCAAGCACCATTTAAAACGCAAACCTCGTGTGTAGAATGGGTTTCCATCCCCCCCTCTCCACCATGTCAACCGGGAACCGCAATCGCCGTCGTCCGCGCGCCCAAGTGCACCACAACCAAGAGCCCGTCAAAAAGAATACCTAAAGATCTAAACCTGCGAGCATGGCAGCGGCCGAAGCACCAGGCTCGTAATGTTCGAGACCGTCGGCGGATCTAGCTTGAACTTCGGATCATTCGAGAGCTTTTTCCAGTCCGGATCGGCGGCAAACTTGTCCCACGCGGACTCGAGCGAAGTCATATCCGGGAAGCTGAGCATATAAGTCAGGTTCGGCAGCTGCGGCCCAATCAGCGTATCTGCATAGAACACCCCATGCGCTCCCGCCTTCTCGAAGATCCCGAACTCGCCCGCATGGAACATCTCGACCTTGCGCACATGGTCCGCATTGGTCGGCGACTGGTACTGCCGCAGCTGATAGATCCTCTTCCCCTTGGTGGCCGCCGAGGCTGGAGGCGTTACCCTCGGATACCCCTCAAACGCCCGTAGTAACGAACTCTCGATCCGGACATAAGGCGGCGACCCGGCGGGAGCATCCCAGAACGGCGCCCCCGCCTTCACAAACACTGGATCCTTCGCCAGTTCCAGATCCGCCGTCACCAACGTCTCCAGTTTCGAGCTAGGCATCAGTAGGTAATACGCCGGCGTCTCCGGCCCAAAGTAAACCGAGAACGCCCCCACCGGCCCTATACCCAGCCGGCTCAACGCAGGAATTAGGGCATCCGCAAAGTAGTTATCGGTAAGCTTCGTCCCCGTCCCGCTCGTTAGCTGGTACCGACGCAGATCGTAGTACTCCGCCGTTGAAGAAGGGGAGCCTGTCTGGGCAACTCCTTCTGCCGAACCGGTGAGCGAAAAGGCGGAGGCAGCAAGCGAAGCAGAAACAAATTTGCGGCGGTCCATCTGGTCTCCTGAGCGGTGCAGAGAATTCTATCCGAAACAACTCCCTAAGGAAAACAACGCCACTTGCTCGCATAATTTCAATGTTTGAAGGATGCGATTGTCCTGTCGATGTCAGAAACGTCCACGCTCGCGATTGTCGGTAACCGCATGAACATGAGAATCGCGACTAATTCAATAAAATAAAACGGGGCCAGCGTATAAGCGCGTGTCCTGCGGGTCAAGTCCGTTATAGTTCCAGACAATGCTGACGACGGGGATGTCGATATTCGCAACGATGTCCGTGGGAGTAAGAACAATCGCGAGACCCCAAAAATAAGGACCAGAATAGCGAGTACCACGAACGCGTATGGCCGCTTCAGTGCTAGTTTTACAATCCACAGGAGTCACCCCAATCGTTTTACCGCATCGCGGGACTGAGTAATTTGACGAAACTATTGCCTGTGCCTGGGGGTCCTGGCATCCAGAGTCGAGATAAGTTGCTCGGCCGCTGGGGGCACGGGGACCTTTCCCGACAGTACAATGTCCCTCGCTGGAATCTTCCTGCCGTACACGCGGCTGTTGTCGCCGTTGTCAGGCCGGATTGTGGAGCCTTCGAGAGAGACGCCGGCGAACAAGCCGCGCGCCCTCGAGTAGCTCAAGATTTCGGAACGCAAGGTTGCGTCCGTTTCGGCCGACGAATCGCGTCCGACCGGGCCCGCGGCCGCGGAAGCGTCCCCTCCCAGCTTGACCTTGCTGGCGAGAATGCCCCTCGCGCCACTTTCATTCATAACGAGCAAGACAAAATCCGTAGCTTGTCCGCCTATCTGAAAGCCAAAGCTGCCGCCCTCAAGAGCCATCATCGTGGGAGCGCCCCAGGGTCCTCGGAAGTCTTCGCCCTTGCGGCATGACATAGCGCCCCGCCCATAGCTTCCACCAACGATGAATGCGGCTTTTAGGACGGAGGGGAAGACAACGACACAATCAGCTTTGTCGAGCAAGTCCTGCGGAATGTCATCAGGAACGTCGAGAATCTCCTTCAAGACCGTTCCACAATTTTTCAATCGCCCGTCATCCTTGGTTTGGTCCGCTGCGCTCGCCACCTCAGCAAAAAGCGGTGCTACAACAAATAGAATGCAGGTCAGACAGGTCAAAAATTTTCGCATGTAACTTTCCTCCAGTAGTTGTTATTGCCTCGGATCCTAGACAATGCAGCCCGGCTGCCACTGTGAGGAGTGTTTAGGGTTTTCGGGAACTGTCTGAAAACAAAAGCCCTTAGGGAGATGAGTCGGAAAATTAAGCGCAAGGGCAGAGCGGCGAAGAGTCCAGCGCCTTGGATGATTGTCAACACCCTGACAACCTAATCTCTCAGGATGGAGAGCAACTTCCGGCGGACGAGGGACAAGTGGGGACCAGAGGCATCTGGCCCAGCCCGGGGTCACGCTGGTCTAGAGAGCAGTCTTATTGTGGAATGTTTTGCGAACTCACAGCGAAAGAGCCGTCGAAATTGCATTTAACGACGAGAAGGGTGACATCATCGTCGAACTTATCGCAGCAAAAATCTGCTGCAGCGTTATAGATATTGGTCATGAGCTCCTCGGCCGACAGCGCAGAACCGCTGCGCACGGTCGCGGAAAGGCGTTCCATGCCGAATTCTTCGCCGAGCCGGTTCTCAGCCTCAGTGACACCATCGGTGTAGAAAAGCAAAACATCACCGGGCCCGAGGTCTTCCGAGGCCAATTCACAAATCTCCTCTGGAGAGAGTCCGATGGGTGGGCAAGAAGAGTTCATGAGCGAGAGGGCGCCCGTCTTTGCTCGAAACAGAAGCGCGGGATTGTGGCCGCAGTTGACATAGCAAAGTGTCCGCTTTTGGGCGTCGATCTCCGCGACCAGCAACGTCACGTAGCGGTCGGAGTCCGACACGGAGTGGATTCCGGTGTTCAATCGCCGCACTTGCTCCAGCATGTTTCGATGATGGTTCGCCTCCAGCCGCACGGCCGCCGCCGTCGCGGACATTAGGAGGGCAGCGGGAACACCTTTTCCGGCAACGTCGGCAATGATGATCTGAGTAGTGTGCGCGTCGATGGGGAAATAGTCGTAGTAATCACCGCTTACGCCCCAGGCTGGCTGCATCATGCCGGCTACTTCAAGTCCGGAAACGGCCGGTTGGTCCAACGGAAGAAACAAGCGCTGAACTTGCGCCGCCAGCTCTAAGTCCCTGAGAAGGCTATCACGTTGCTGCTGAACGGTTTTGACAAGTGATTCCTGCCGCTCGATATAACGCTCGATCACGTATACAACGAAGGTGAGACATAGCAACGCTGAGAGATCGTGGAATATGCGGAGTCCTGCGTGGATGTGCCGCGGGGGATCAAAATAGTGGAAAAAATAATGGAATAAGATACAGGCCGCGATAAGGCCGTAGCTGATTTCCTTGCGCAAAAAAATCGCGCCAACAGTAAGAGGCAGGGTGTAGAGGTAAACAAGAGAGAGCGAAACAACGAGATGGTCTAGGTATGCGACCCCGGCAATCGCCGCCAAGACCAATATGAGTGGAAGCCACGTCGGGCCATTGGAAGCCACATCCTTCCACAGAAGGGACGGCAACGGAATGCTTTCGCGAAGGCCGCGCACCTCCCCAGGCCTCGATCCCTTGACGGCGGGATGCACCAGGTCACTCATTCGAAGAGAATCTTTGCCATCATTCCCTTGTTTTCGTGATTGCGGAGATGGCCGTGAAAAACAGACATGCCCCTGATGACGGGGTCGGTGAAGTCCATAATGACGTCGACGGAACTGCCGTATAGAACATTCACGGTGTCCGGCCACGTAGGTCCGGCGACTGGTTGGCCGTTTTCGACGTACGCCAGGAAATGGACTTGATGAATGTGCATGAGAGGAAGTTCCCCGGTAGCATTGACAATCCTCCAAGCTTGCTCGTTGGATTGGCCGGTCGGACTGTAAGAGTCGGCTTGCGCAGCGAATCGCACAAGTAGGCAGCAGAGCAGGACGGTCAAAATCCGGTTAGATAATTCTATGTTCATGGCCTACTCTCCAGTACTAAGTCGGGACCTCACTGGCCACGCAGCGTGCCTGGCTCGATGTCATTACGGCGGGCCAAGTCTTCCAGGGCGCCAAGGTCTGTTTGCGTTTCGTTCACACGCTGCTGCAGGACTTCTATGCCGGCTTCGGGAGTCATGGCGAAGTCCTCGCCAACTAAATCTATGCCGACGGTTGATCCCCTGAGACTTCGCGCGTCGTCAAGCGCTTGCTGGTAATCACGAAGCTGCGCCTGCCGGTATTCAAGTTCGTCGCGCAGCTTTGCTGCCTGCTCCGCATACCACTCTGGGTCCTGGGCTTTCACGTACTGTACAGGCGCAAGTGCCCGAGCTGATTTTTCGTCGCTCGCTCGGCCAACGATGGAAATCAGGCCGAGACCGTCGAGTTTGTCGAGGTCGTCATTGGTCCAGACCATCTTGCTCTGGCGGTCCGTCCCAGCGTGCGGCCGATTGGCCGCAGGCGATGGAATGGCCGCCGTAGCGAGCGCTAGACAAGAGCCGAGGCAGAGTTGGCGCATCATCGTCGCACCCGTTACTTCTTCGAAGAGCCTGGAGGAAAGTTCTTGAACATTTTCTCCACGCCCTTATCGAGGTTCTTTATGTTCTTGTCGGAGCTGTTGGAGAGGGTGTCGCTCGAAGCACCTCTCCAGATCAGTTGCTTGGTCTTGGTATCAAAGAGATCGATGACCAAGGTCCCTACCTTATAGGTTTCCGATGTGGTGGTTGCCTCTCCGAAACCTCCGCCCCCAAAGCGTCGCCAGCCCCAGCCCCCTGCAAACCCGTCATAGAAGGTATTCAAGGTCTGCTGATCGCGGGTCATCTCGATGGCTATGATGGAAACATCACCGCCGGAATCCACCAGCGTCCAGCCTTTCGCTGCCAAGTCGGCATTGACGGCGCTCTTGATTCGATCGACATCCAGGGCATCTTTTGTCTTAACTTGTTCCCACGAGTAGCTCTTGTACTGGCCGAAGTTGACGTTACGATCGTAATCGGCCTTCACCTGCTGTGCTGACGACTTGCCTGCAAACAAAAACATCATTCCCATCAAAGCGAATACCGCTCTTTGCGATTTCATGGTTCTCTCCTTCTCGACTCAGTACGAAAAGATTCGGTGCGTCGAGCGACAGGGCTAAGAAAGGCAATAGGGTTGCCAAAACTGTTCAAAGCGTAAGTAACTGAAAGTAGAGGGCGACTATGAACAACTGCGCAGTGCGGAACGCCGGCCCGCTAAACACCACGTCCGCATGCTGACAGGCTCAGTGAAGGTTATTCATCTGATTGTCTGTCAAACAGCTTCGGACGCGGATGGACTTGGGAAGTGATCCTAGTGCGTGTGAAACCTAATGAGTGGACTTGGCGATTCACACTGTAGGATCAATCCCGCAGGACAGCAACGCTATTACGCGGGAACGAAATCCTTTTTGGCGCGTGAAATGCCAAGCTTTTGCATCCGGAAGTAAAGCGTTGACCTTTTGATTCCCAGACGTGCGGCCGCCCCGTTGGGGCCAGAGACCACCCACCGGGTCTGCTCGAGAGTCTTGCGAATGTGCTCTCGCTCCGCGTCTTCGAGGGTAATTGGCGCAAGGGATTCCGCTTCGACGGCGCTCTGCAAACTCGCGAGCGGGGGGTGCAGGACGTTGCCCGAACTAAGGATAACGCTCCGCTCGATGAAATTCTGGAGCTCGCGAATGTTGCCCGGCCACTGATACGAGACAAGTGCGGATATGGTTTCCGGAGGAATATGTTCGATTTGCTTACCCATCCGGCGGGCATAAACATCGACAAAATGCTCCACCAGGGCCGGAATGTCTTCACGGCGCGCCCGCAGCGGCGGCAGCGGGACCGGAAACACATTCAGGCGATAGTAGAGGTCGCTGCGAAACTCGCCCCGCTTCACCATATCCACCAGATTTCGGTGGGTCGCAGCTACGAGACGAACGTCTACCTGGTGAGTCCGACCGCTACCCAAGCGCTCGAATTCCTGTTCTTGCAAGACTCGCAGCAATTTTGGCTGCAGAACCAACGGAATGTCTCCCACCTCGTCCAGGAAGAGCGTCCCTTTGTCGGCCAATTCGAAACGGCCAACCTTTTGCGCTATAGCGCCAGTAAAAGCGCCTTTCTCGTGGCCAAAAAGCTCGCTTTCCAGTAGGTCAAACGGAATGGCAGCGCAATTCAACTTTATGAAAGGGCGTCCGCACCGCGAGCTGAGATTGTGAATTGCGCGCGCGATCAGCTCCTTGCCGGTGCCTGTTTCCCCCTGGATAAGAACGGTGGAATCCGTAGGCGCGACCTGCTCCACTTGTTCGAGCGCCAATTCCAGAGCGGGACTGTTGCCTATGATCTGCTCGAATCTGCGCGGATTGCCGTCCTGGTCGGCGGAACCGAATCTTGCAACAGCTGCCACGGAGGACCTCCTTGCGCCACCTGATGAGACCACTGCTTGCCGGCTTAGCTTTCCAGAGCCACCCGCACACTCTCGAGCAATGCTTCGTCGTCGAACGGCTTTGCCATGAACTCCACGGCGCCCGCTCGCAAGGCTTGCATTCGCAATTTTTCGTCGCCATGCGCAGTGATGAAAATGATCGGAATCCTGCAGGCTTCCGCGTTCAGCTTCGCCTGTAGTTCGAGACCGGACATTCCTGGCATGCGGATATCGGCGATTAAACATCCAGCCTGGCACTGTTGACCGGACTTCAGGAATTCCTCCGCCGACGCAAACGCTTGCGCCGGCAAGCCAACCGCTTTCAGCAGGCCCTGTAGCGCGCTGCGCATTAAATCATCATCATCGACAATCGCAACCATTTTGGTCTTCTCCAAAGCGGCCATAGCAGGAATCTAGCAGCGTGGCCAAAAGCGGCGCAATTATACTTTCGTATGAGCGCCCCAATAGGCCACGGAGCTGAGGGCAACTACAATCTAAATGAAGTAGAGAAAGCTATAGCTGAACGGGGAGGTCTCAGAAACTGACAAGCAGTGTTGCGCACGAGCGGCCCGCTGAAACTAAGCTACTTTTTGCCGGGTGCAAGCTTCAGGTTCGAAGCCATTCTAACTAATTCTGCCAGCGACTCGGCGTGCATTTTCCGCATCACGTGGCCGCGATGAATCTTCACGGTGATCTCGCTGATCCCGAGCTCAAAAGCTATCTGCTTATTGAGCATCCCCGAAACCACCAGGCCCATGACCTCGCGCTCGCGCGCGCTGAGTGCCTCGTAGCATTTTCGCAGCTCGGCAAAGCTACTCTGCTGGCGGCGCGTCACACGGTCGCGCTCCAAAGCCTGGTGGATCGCATTCAGCAAGTCCTGGTCGTCGAAAGGCTTGGTCAGAAACTCCACAGCGCCTGATTTCATGGCCTTCACCGTCATCGGAATATCCCCATGACCGGTGATAAAGATGATGGGGATTTGGATGCCCGCGTCAGCCAACTGGCGCTGAAAGTCGAGACCGTTGATTCCAGGAAGGCCGACGTCCAGAACCAGGCAATTTGGCCCATCCTCTCGCTTGTGACGCAGAAACTCCTCCGCCGCTCCGAAAGTCTCTGACCGCAGACCCGCCGACTTCAGCAATCCTTGGATGGATGCACGCACAGAGGGATCGTCATCAACGACGAATACCGTGGAACTGTTTGGCGGGTTCATTCCTTTGCCGCTGCCTTGGTGGGTAGAGTGAAGCAAAAACTTGCTCCGCGGGGAGAGTTGTCGGCAGCCCACAAGCGGCCGCCATGCGACTCGACGATGGATCGGCTGATAGACAGTCCCATACCTGTGCCGTGCGGCTTGGTGGTAAAGAATGCGTTGAAGAGTTGGTCTGCCTGCTGTGCGGGCAATCCCACGCCAGTATCGTTGACTGCGACAAGAACTTGCTCGGTTTCGGCTCGTTGCGACTTGATGACGAGCTCGCGCCCCCCATCGGCGTCCTTCATCGCCTCGATGCCATTGATCATGAGGTTCAGCAGCACCTGCTGCAATTGCACGCGATCCGCAATGACCTGGGGTATATCTGCAGCCAGTTCTGTCCTGATGGATACGACGTATCGCGCTGCCTCGCTACGGAGGAGCACAGTCATTTCTCGAATTACTTCGTTTACCTCCACCGACTCCCGTTCCGGAGTACCCTTCTTGAAAAGCAGGCGGATTCGCTTGATGATTTCTGCCGCACGCGTTCCGTCTTTCACGATTCTCATGGCAGCCGCGCGGCCCTCTTCCACATCTGGTTGATCGCGCGTGAGCCAGCGCAAGCAGGTTTTGGCATTGGTGACGGCGGCGGCAATTGGTTGATTCACTTCGTGCGCCAGGGAAGCGGTCAGCTCGCCCATCGTGGTGACTCTGTTTATGTGCGCGAGATCTGCCTGGGCCCGACGCAATCGTTCGCGCTCTTCACGCGCCAGCTTGCGTTCAATGGCAATGCCGGCGAGGTGGGTGGCCAACTTCAGCGCACGGGTCTCAGCCGGGCTCGGGCTGCGCGGTTCGCGGTAATACATGGCAAACGAGCCCAGCGTCCCGCCCGAATGCGCAACTATGGGAGTGGACCAGCAGGCGCGGAACCCATAGGGCTCGGCCACATCGCGGTACGCCTCCCAGAGCGGATCCTGGAGAATGTCGGTGACAACGACAGGTTCTCTGCGGTACATGGCCGTGCCGCATGATCCCGCCGTTGGTCCGATAGAAAGGCCGTCGATGGCCTTGGCATAGGCCTTGGGAAGGCTGGGTGCGGCACCATGCCGGGCATGCTGCCCGTCCTCATTGAGGAGCAGGACAGAGCAAAGCAAGCCCGCAAATTGGGCTTCCACAACCAGTACCAGCTTCTCCAGTATTTCCTCCAGCGGAGCATCGCGGGCTATCATCTCCAAGATACGGCTCTCTCCGTCACGCAGCGCCTCTGCCCGCTTCCGCTCGGTGACATCGATCACCGTGCCGAGGTATTCAACGAGATCGCC